>QGCX01000025.1_pt1 | contig 64264 bp, 52 predicted proteins | sample 4708031 | NCBI WGS metagenome assembly QGCX01 (sample SAMN08941163, study PRJNA450518) | Sediment metagenome, whole genome shotgun sequencing project. | reverse complement strand
GTACAAATTGGCAGGCTAGCATAATGTGAGCAAATTTGGATCGCCTAAGGAGCTATTTGAACAATGAGTGAGCAGCCGTTTCCTAGCGAGGCGCTTTTTGACAAAGCAATGCTACTAAAAGTGGCTCGTTATAAAATGCCTTTTGGTAAATATGCTGGCCGAGAAATAATACGTTTACCGGAAGAATACTTGTTGTGGTTTGCCAATAAGCAGGGCTTTCCTAAAGGTGAATTGGGCCAGTTAATGGCTCTGGCGTTAGAAATACATGTGGCAGGCTTAGAAAAACTGCTTTGGCCACTTATCGATACGAAGCAAAAATAACTTTAGTCGCAGACTGGTTGTTTTTTGTTCATCACTTTGCTAGCTTGTTAATTCTAAATGCGTTTATCCAAAGTTTTAATTAAAATTTAACATGATTAAATGAATTTGCTCTGGATTTATTGAGTATTTAGTAGAGAATGTAAGTTGCTGTAGCAATGCTTGTTGATAGTCCAAAGTTTTTCGCAGTTCTAATATTTTAGGTGGGTTTAACTTTTTGTCGCTGGCTTGCCTAGCTAATACAACGTTAAATATGCACATGGAATATGAGAGGACGATAATGTCAGGTCAGGTATCAACTGGAACCGTTAAGTGGTTCAACGACGAAAAAGGTTTTGGTTTTATTGCGCAAGAGAAAGGTCCGGACGTATTTGTTCACTTTCGTGCCATTAATGGCAATGGACGCCGTACTTTGCTTGAAGGTCAAGCAGTAACGTTTGAAGTTGTTCAAGGTCAAAAGGGCCCACAAGCTGAGAATGTTACCGCTGTTTAATTATTACGGTATAACATTTCAGTTAAAACGCTATCCATGTTGATAGCGTTTTTTTTTGTTTACAGCTAAGCAAAATATTAATTCAAACTGAAATATCCGTAACATAAGGACTTTGTTAGGCTGACTGTTCAGATTTATTGACAGTGGTTACTGCGCGGTTGAATGCGGTGCATCGTCAAATTTAGGTGTGAGATGGAGTATGTCGTTATTTCGAAGTCTTGTTTAATCCCCAATTTTCATCATATCGCTGAACGTTTCTGGCGTTTCTCCCAACATGTGTACGCTAACCCAGAGTTACAAGGTTTGTGTTTGAACTTACAAAACAAGCAACAGCGCAATATAAACTTGTTGCTTTGGTTGAGCTTTTGTCAGCAGCAATGCTGGACAGTAAACTTAGACCAACTGTTAGCGCAAATTCGCGATAGTGAACAAAAAATGGCGGCGTTTCGCTCTCACCGTAAAACCATCAAGCCTCTACTCAGCGATACTCAATATCAATTGTTATTAAAACATGAATTAAAACTTGAACGCCGCCAGCAGCAATTGTTGGTATTGAGCCAGCAGCGCCATCCTGGTAAGCAAGCTGCGGAGCAGGCCTTAAAAGCCTACTTAGAACAAGCCGAAGCGGCAGAAAGTTATCTTAGCCTAGTGAGCGCCAGTTTAAAGGCTTAATCTTGGTGCTGATAAAGCGTTTGATATAAGCCTGTTTGTTCTATCAATTGTTGGTGTTCACCAGCTTGGCTAATTTTACCGTCATCTAATACATAAATAAGATCGGCTTGTTTAATAGCACTTAGCCGGTGGGCGATGATTAGCGTGCTACGTTGTTGCAAAAAATCCTTAAGGTTGCGATGCAATCTAGCTTCAGTCTCGGTGTCTAAAGCTGAGGTGGCTTCATCTAGAATCACTACTTGTGGGTTGCTTAATACCATCCTGGCAATCGCTAAACGCTGTTTCTGGCCACCCGATAGTTTTATGCCACTGCGCCCAACTAGAGTGTCGAGTTGTTCGGGTAAGCGTTCTACTGTATCGGCTAATTCGGCAATGGCTAAGGCCTGCCACAGCCCTTGTTCGCTATGGGCTTTACCCATGCTTAGATTTTCCCGAACACTGGTATTAAACAAAATGGGCTGTTGTAAAACGGTGGCAATGTTACCGCGAATACAAGCATAACCCACTTTTTCAATTGGCTGTCCATCGAATAAAATATCGCCGCGGTCTTGTTGATAGAGCCCTAATAGTAAGTTAACCAAGGTTGACTTACCGCCACCGCTTACCGACACCAGTGCTACCTTTTTACCCGCGGGTAGTTTAAGGCTAATGTCTTTGAGTACTGGAGACTCGGGGGTATAGCTGAAATCGATATTTTTGAATTCAATATCAAATTGACCCCGCTCGGCGAAGGGATTGGTTTCGCAGGGGTAATTGGGCTCTTGTTTGAGCTCAAATAATTGATTAAGTCTGGCTAAGGCGGCATTAGCACTAAAGTAGCTGTATTGAATATTGAGGATTTCTTGCACTGGCCCCATCATGAACCATAAGTAACCAAACACCGCAAATATTTGGCCAACGGTAAGGTCAGAAAATACCACCATTAACATTGCTATCGCGCGAAAAATCTCGAAGCCCACTAGAAAAATAGTAAAACTTAAGCGATTGACGGCGTCGGTTTTCCAGTGGGATGCAATGGCATGGTCTTTTAACTCGGAGGCAGCATTTACTACTCGTGAAAAATAGTGGCTTTCACGCTGGCTGGCCCGCAATTGCTGAATGCTGTCTAGGGTTTCGATTAGCGCTAATTGAAAAGCCTCAAAGGCTGCATTCTCGCGTTTTTTCAAGTCTTTAACATGGCGGCCAAAAGAGCGAGAGAAGTAAATTACTGCGGGGTTAAGCAGTAAAATAATTAGACCTAGTTGCCAGTCTATCCATAACAAAATCGCCGCAGTACCAACGATGGTAAGCAAGGCCACGAGAAACTTAGACAAACTCTCACTTATAAATTTGTCGAGGGTTTCAACGTCGGTAATACAGCGCGCGCTAATCCCTCCTGAGCCTTGGGTTTCATATTCGCGCAGTTCCACCTTGGGCAGATGGTTGACTAAACGCTCGCGGATCAAAAAACTAATTTGTTTACCAATGAAGGTAAACTGCCTAGCCTGCAATATGCTAATTACTAGAGACATTAAACGTAAGCTAATCACTAGCAGTAAAATACTAATGATGTAAGCACTAGCAGTATGCCATTGTGCGGGTAGCAGTGACTGCATTACTGAAACGGCTTGACCCGGCTGGTTAAGTAATACCTCATCCACCAATAGCGGCATAAGCAAGGGAATGGGTACGCTTACTAAAGTTGCCAATATGGCTATAAGATGGGCGTAGACTAAGGGTTTTTTATAGCTTAATACTTGTTGGCGAATGGTTGCCCAAGTAAAACTGGAAGCTTCCTGCATAATCTAAATAAGAATCTTTTTCATTTGTTGTGGCGCAAGTCTACGAAGACACTCATGAAAAAGCCAGTGTTAGCAGCCACAGTTGGCTGCTAAAAGCCGCTTTTAGTCTTCGCTATTGTCTAAATCACTGACATTATTAATTTTCTTCTGGCGAATAATGGGCGCATCACCCATATCTCTCCCCGCCATATAAGTCTTGTTAGTTTTAACTACTGGCTTATGTTTGCTGCTACTAGCGGCTTTAGGTTTACGTTTAGGCGCTTGTTTACCGAGGCTGGGTTTATGCTGCTTATGGGTTAAGCCTTTAAATTTAGCCTCAAAACCATCTAGGCTAATAAAGCTAACCTTGTTTTCTAACATGGCTTCTAAGCTTTTAAAACTAAACCAATCTTTGGGGCCAACTAACGAGTATGCTTGGCCTTGATTACCGGCACGACCAGTGCGACCAATACGGTGGACATATTCTTCTACGTGTTTAGGCATATCAAAGTTAATGACATGTGACACCTGCACGATGTCTAAACCCCGAGAGGCCAGATCGGTTGTAAATAATACCTTTTGTAATCCCCGGCTAAACTCGTCCATAATTTTATTCCGCGCACCTTGGTTTAAATCGCCACTTAATGCAGAGCAGCGAATTCCTTGTTCATTAAACAGTTGCGCAAGACGCTCGGTATCGGCTCGAGTCGCGGTAAATACAATCGCTTGTTTGAGAGACTCTTGCTTAAGAAGTTCGCTGAGTTGCTGTTGTTTGTGGTCTAAATGATCACTGAGTAAAAAATGTTGCTGAATATCTTGGTGCTGAGTAAAGCTAAAGCCTACCGCAATCCGTTCAGGTTCATTCAATAGTTTTAGTGCAAAGCTATTGATGGCTGCGTCATCGAGGGTGGCCGAAAACATCAAGGTTTGGCGCTTACGGTGACTAGCTGCTTGGTCAACAGAGTTCAGTTGTTCGGCGAAGCCTAGGTCTAGCATGCGGTCTGCTTCATCGAGGATCAGCAATTCCAAACCATCGAGGAATAAATGACGTTTGCTTAGGTGATCGGCTAAACGACCAGGAGTTGCTACGATGATCTGAGGATCTTTTCGCAGTAATTTACTTTGGTCATTAAAATTCTCGCCACCAGTAATTAAGCTGGCACGTGTTTGGGTGTTGGCGATCAATAAACGTAGTTGGGCAAAAACTTGTTTTGCTAGTTCTCGAGTTGGCGTGAGAATTAAACACCGCGCATCACGTTTAGATAAGGCGCGGGCTTTGAGCATTCGTTGCATGGCTGGTAATAGGTAGGCAAGGGTTTTACCTGAGCCTGTTTTTGAAGAAGCCAACAGATCTTTCCCTGCCATCGCCGCCGGAATGGCTCGAGCTTGGATCTCGGTGGCTTGGCTAAAGCCCAAGTGTTGAATCGTTTTATTTAAGCGGGGATCTAGGCCAAATTCAGAAAACTGCAAGTTGTTACTCTCTTAGCGATTAAAGTGATCGAGATTATAACGCTAAATGGCCTGACTAACATTAATGATCCACTTTTTGTGTGTGTTGATGAAATTTTTTAACTAAGGTGTAAGTAGCTTAGCCATCTTGCGAGCAGAGTTAGGCCTATTCGCGGCCAACTAAATATAAGTCTATTTATACATAACCGTATAAGAAACAGGCACTTTATCTTGCTAATTTGAATATAGCTTGCAATAGTTGAACTGTTATTGGTCAATAACTTGTGCAGTTAAGCAAAGCAAAGCTAAGGATAGCTAATGACCCCTGATTCTTCACAAAATAGTGCAGGCTCACGCCGGTTTTCATTTCAGATCCATTTAGTTGTGGTCATGATTATTATGTTGTTTGCTAGTGGTCTGGTGATTGGCACTATCAATTATTTTCATACCAGCGATATGGTGGCACAAAATCAAGCCCGTGCACTTGACCAAGTGGGGCGAGCCACAGTAGCGGAGCTAGAGAGTGTAATTTTTCCCGCTCAGCACTTTGTTAGTAGCCTAGCAGCGATGAATTTAACTATTAAGCAATTGCAGCAAGATCAACAAAGTTGGTTACCTATGCTTTATGCCACTTTGCGTCAGCAGCGCGGTTTGTCGGCAATTTATATGGGCTATCAGAATGGCGATTTTTATTTGGTCCGTTCTTTAGACTCGCCGGGGAAAAAAGCCATAGTGCAAGCTCCCGATAGCGCCGAAGTATTGGTTACGCAGATCATTAACGGCCAGTCATCGCAACGTTTCTATGATCAGAACCTTCAACCAATAATCGATGACACTCACCGTGATTATCAGCTCGATCCTCGCCAGCGACCCTGGTATCAATTGGCGATGCAGCAGTCGGCTGTTGTGGCTACTGCGCCCTATGTATTTTATACCACTAAACAAGTAGGGGTGACCTTTGCTAAGGTTAATTCAGCGCGGGATATGGTGGTTGGAGCTGACATTACTTTAGCGAGTGTTTCCAATAGTTTATATAACAATTTAATTAGTCCATCTTCGCTGTTGGTGTTATTTAATAATGAATTTTCGGTATTGGCTCATCAACGACCTGATTGGATAGCTAAGCATATTAAGTTGAATGACGAGCAAGTGATTTTACCTCGTTTAGACAGTCAGGATTTTGGCGTGATCTCACGCTTAGCTGATTATGCTCAGAGTCACCAAGAGAGTTTTACCATTGCTGGTGATAAAGAAGATTGGATTGGCCAAATTATCAAGATTAAGCTTAATAGCGACCCCGGTGTGGCCGAACCGATAAAAGGTTTACATTTAGGTTTGGTTTCTCCAGAAAAGGAAGTATTGACCGACGCCCGTTTTGCCCGTGATCAATCTATCCTGTATAGCTTGTTGATTATCCTGTTGTCGATCCCTGTGGCTTGGTATGTAGCCCGCTTGGTCGCTACTCCTTTACAGGAGCTGATGAAACAAAACGAAGCGATAATGGCCTTTGATTTCGATGCAACTAAACAGGTGCATTCGGTGGTATTAGAAGTTCACCAATTAAGTCGGATTACCGAGCAGTTAAAGAAAACGATTAAACAGTTTGCTGACGTATCAACCATGTTGGGTGAAGAGGACAATTTTGAACGGTTACTGCAGAAAAGCGTTCAGGAGATGCAAACCATTGTGGACATGGAGTTCGGTGCGATTTGGTTGAAGCAAGAACAGAAGTTTGTATTGCAAACTAAGCCAACCAAAGACTTCTTATTACCTACGTCTTTTTCTTATAGTGACACCTTATCTCAGACCTTGGTACAACATCTGCTTGATGGCACGACCAGTCCCACCAGTAAATTTGTGCAATTTGAGTATCAAGGACGAACTCTGGCGATGGTGGTGGCACCATTGATTAACCAAGAGCAAAAACTGGTAGGGATAAGTGCCACGTTTAGTTTTGGTGAAAGCAATGTTATGCCTCGTGTTTTGTCATTCATTGATGCGCTCAGCAGCTTGGTCACGGTGGCTATTGAGAATCGACACTTAATTGCAATGCAAAAGAACTTGTTGGAAGCCTTTATTCGTTTAACGGCGGGCGCGATTGATGCTAAGTCACCTTATACCGGTGGCCATTGCCAACGAGTGCCAGAGCTGACCAAGATGTTAGCTTCAGCTGCGGTTGAGCAACAACAAGGTGTCTTTGCCGATTTCACCATGAGTGAGACGCAGTGGGAAGAACTCTACATAGCGAGTTGGTTACATGATTGTGGCAAGGTGACCACTCCCGAATACGTAGTAGACAAGGCGACTAAGCTTGAGACTATTTATGACCGCATTCATGAAGTGAGAACACGCTTTGAGGTATTGAAACGTGATGCCCAATTAGAGTATTGGCAGCAAATAGCTAAGGGTGCCAGCGCTGAGCTGCGGCAACAGTTAGAGCAACAGCTTGCTCAAACATTACAGCAACTGGACGAGGAATTTGCTTTTGTGGCAAAAGCAAATATAGGCGGCGAGTTTATGGAGCCGCAAGACATTCAGCGTTTGCAACAAATAGGTAGGCGAACATGGCTGCGTACCTTAGATGACCGCTTAGGATTGTCACACATGGAGTTAGATCGCCGTGGTGAGCCGCCGCAGAGTTTGCCGGTAACCGAGTTTTTGCTCGTTGATAAAGCTGAGCATATTATCGCTCGTCGGGAAGATGAGCAGATTAGCGAAGATAACCCCTGGGACTTTAAGCTTAATGTGCCTGAATTTAAATACAATCGTGGTGAGTTATACAATTTGAGCATTGTTCGAGGCACCCTAACTGAAGAAGAGCGTTACAAGATTAACGACCACATTGTTCAAACCATTATTATGTTGGATAAACTGCCTTTCCCTGATCACCTAAAAGGCGTGCCACAAATAGCTGGCGGTCACCATGAGAAAATGGACGGCACGGGTTATCCTAAGCAGCTCACCAAAGAACAAATGCCTATTACAGCAAGAATGATGGCTATTGCCGACATTTTTGAAGCACTTACCGCCATCGACCGCCCTTATAAAGAGGGTAAAAGCTTGAGCCAATCGTTAAAAATTATGCGTTTTATGTGTGACGATCAACATATTGATGCGGATATTTTTGCCTTGTTTCTACATTCAGGGATTTACCTAGATTATGCCAAGGCCTATCTCAAACCTGAACAGATAGATGAGGTAGATATTAACGATTATTTGCCGCAAAACGCATAGTCGCCCACTATGATGTTATAGCGCGCTTCCTTGGCTCTATACAGCCGTTCATCTGTCAAGTTGAGCGGTACTTCTAAGGGTTTTGCTAGGTTATGACTTACGCTAATCCTAGCACTTATGGAGACGGGGCTTTTTTGTAGAAAAGAGGATATTGGCAGCCACTGGTCGAGTTGATAAGCTTCAAGGCCATCATAGGTTTCTCCAAATAAGTTACGCCTTAGTTGGCCTATAATGTGTTTTTTTGCGAGCTCTGAGTCTTCTGCCACTGATAATCTAATGTATTGATTCCATTACAGTGGGTTAAGTGTGTTTAGCGCTTGCAAGTAGGAATAGCGAGCGTCTTCGAGCAGATAGTTAACCAGCGCCTTGAGCATCAATAAAAAGCTGGTTTGCGTATCAAAAGCTCCCGATGACATCATGCTGGGAAGCTGTACTTGCAACAGAGAATCGATTACTTCGCCATCCGCTGCATTAGGTACATGTTGGTCGGCCAGTGCTGCAAAAAAAGCGGCTTAGCTTGGCATTGAATCTTGGGCCAGCTCTGGAGTAGAGGAACATTTTTGCTAGTTGGTTTAAGTCGGGTGCTAGCTGGCTGCACTTTTAGTTAGGTTTAGCTATCTTCTACAATAAGAACTTTTTGCATAACTGCTTTCTAACAGGCCGCCGCTATTAACAGAGTAGGGTCATATATGCGGTCTTGATGAAAATAATATAGCTGAACACGATTTGAGCCAGATTACTTTGGGTAAGCCATTACTACTTTTTGTCGCACATTGTAAGTTTAGGTAATGCTAGGTTGAGGTAGGCAGAGTTTACCTACATCGCTTGATTTTTTGGTGGTAGGCTTAGGGTTTTCATAAAGATAAGGATGGCTTGTGTTCTGGAGCGAATTTTTAACGGTGGTGGTGGTTCACTTGTTAGCGGTGGCCTCTCCTGGGCCCGATTTGGCGGTAGTGCTGAAAAATAGTATTTCCTTAGGGCGCCGCTCGGCCATTTTTACTTCAATTGGAGTGGGCTGTGGCATCTTGGTTCATGTGTGTTATTCGGTTTTAGGTATTGGTTTAATTATTTCCCAATCTATTTGGCTGTTTAATATAATCAAATGGATGGGGGCAGCTTATCTTATCTGGATTGGTATTCAGGGTTTGCGGACACAGCAGCGGAAACTGCCAGAGTTCACCGTGTCGCAACAGCCCCAGTTAAGTGATTGGCGCGCTTTCATCAGTGGATTTATGACTAATGGTTTAAACCCTAAAGCCACTTTGTTCTTTCTATCGCTATTTACCGTAGTGATACAAACCAGTACTCCATGGCCGGTGCAATTGGCTTATGGAATGTACATGGTGCTGGCAACCATGCTGTGGTTTTGTCTGGTTTCCTGGTTGTTTAGTACCGAACGGGTGCGTCGTAAATTCATGCAAGTAGGCCATTGGTTTGATCGAACCATGGGCGTGGTATTGGTGAGTTTGGGAATTCGCTTGCTTTTGAGTGGTCGAAGTTAATAACAGCTTAGGTAAAACGGGAGCACCATGAAGGCTGCCAGTTGGATGAAAACATGGCTTAACGCTTGGCAAGCATGCAAGCGTTGGCAACGAATGATGGCCTACTTGGCTTGCGCATTTGTTGTTTACTTAGTGGTTTGCTTAAGTTTGCTGCCTTGGTTGCTAAAGCAGCAGTTGGAAACACAATTAACCGAACTGAGTGGTCATCCGGTTAGCGTGCAACAGGTCAGTTTTCATCCGCTTAAGTTATCATTAACTTTAAGACAGTTTGCCATTGCGGAGTTGGAGCCGAAGGCGCCTCAAGTGCTTATGAGTTTCGACCGTTTATACGTTGATTTTAGCCTTAGCTCGTTATTTTATTGGAGCTGGAACTTTGAACGCTTTGAATTAGACGGTCTGTTCTTCCATTTGAGCCGACAAAAAGATGGTTCCTTTAATATTAATAGTTTATTCCCCAGCGCAGAAGCGGAACAGGAGCTTAGTGAAGAATCTTCCTCAGCTGGTAGCGTGCCAAGACTACGCATTGATCAGTTTGCACTTCGTCAAGCAGAGTTAATCTTAAGTGATTACCAACCAGAGCAGCCGATTGATCTTTCTATTTCTCGTTTTGATTTAGCATTTAGCGATTTTTACACTCAAAACACCGGTGATGATGCTAATGCTTACAGTATTGATGCACAAGTCGGGGACGTTGGGCGACTCTCTTGGCGTGGCTTGTTGGATTTGCCTGCATCTCAAATTTCAGGCCAGTTGAGCCTCGCAGATTTACACTTACCCAATTTGTTTGACTTTTTACACCCATATACCGATATGCGGATCGGTCAAGGCTCATTATCCTTAAGTACTGATTACCTGATTAATTTCCAAGATTCTTTAAGTCTGAACACCCAGAATGGGCAATTGGCGATAAATGGCTTTGAAGTTGACGCGTTCGCTCAACCTAGAGCGAGTTTTCAAACTTTGAGTCTGCAAAATATGGCATTTGATTTACGCCAAGGACAAATTGAGCTGGGTGATATAGCACTTAATGATGCGCGCTTAGTAGCTAATTTTTCGGCAGATTCACAGTTAGATTGGTTATCCTGGATTGATTCGGCGTCCTTTACCGCAGCTGATGAGTCGGAGCCTGCGGCAACGGCTTCTTCTGTGGAAAATATGCCTCTAGAGGCTGATAATGCCTCCTCTGACAAGACCAACCATAGCGCTTGGCGAATCTCCAGTAACAGTGTTGAGTTAAATCAGTTGGCATTTGAGTTGGGTGAATCTTGGCTGGGAACTAAAAAGACTCATCAACTCGCTTTCGAAAGAGTGAAGGTGGGGCGGTTCAGTAGTGATATGCAGCTGCAAACGCCCATTTCGGTTCAAGCCCTTGTCTATGATGAAAGCCCGCTGCAAGCAGAGTTAATGTTTGACGGGCCTGCGCAAGCGTTAACGGGAGAATTGGGACTCAGCAAGTTTTCACTTAGCCAACTGGAAAAGTGGTATCGGCCCTTTGTGCAGCTTAACTTACAACAAGGGAGCTTATCTTTTAATACCCAATTAAATGTGAGTTTAGCTGAACCTTTCAATGTAGTTAGTCATGAAGGTCAGCTGCAAGTGGAGCAGCTGAATTTAGTACCAAGCGCGTCACCAGATTCATCATGGCTAAGTAATCAGTCGTTTACCGCAAGTGGTATTAGCTTCGACCTTAATCGACAGGCTCTTGCCATTGCTAAGCTAGATAGCCAAAATTTGCAACTTAGTGCAGCCATTAATCAGCAAGGCCAGTTAGACTTCTTACAAGACTTAGGGTTAGCTTCAGGCCTTGCAGAGGCAGAGGCAGAGGCAGAGGCAGAGCCAGAGCCTAAAGTCGTCACCGAGGATGCTGAGTCATCCGCTAACGAGCAAACTTGGTTAGTTAATGTGGCTGAGCTAGAGGCTCGTAATACCCGGGTTAATATCACCGAGTTATTTTCTGGCCAGCCTCTTGAGCATCAGCTGCTGGCACCACACATTATGCTCGGTCAAATAAGCTCTGATTTTGCCACGCCGATTAAGCTGAATGCGCAGCTTGAGGCAAACCAAGGTGGGGCGTTAGCCTTGCAAGGTTTGCTGGATATTGCTCAGCAACAAGTCGACTTGGATTTGCAGTTCAAGCAATGGCAATTGGCTTTTTATCAGCCTTACGTAGAGCAATATACGGAGTTGGCTCTAGACTCGGCGGCCTTAAGTAGCAAACTTAAACTACATTTGACTTGGTTAGAGCAGCCTGAGTTAAAGCTACAAGGCCCCATGCAAATTGATGATTTAGCGCTAAAAGACCAACGTAGTCAGTCAGATTTACTGAGTTGGTCGAGTTTTACTTTGAATAACCTCAATATAGATAGTGTTAAGCAAGAGTTGGCGCTAGGTGAGATGAACTTTATTCAGCCTTATTTCTCAATTGAAATTGCCGATGATTTTTCTACCAATTTATCTGGCATCGTTAAGCCTACGGATACGGCTGAGCCTAGCGAAAGCGAATCAAGTGAAACCGCGCTAGAATCATCGCCATGGCAAATTAGCCTAGCAGAAACCAAAATTAGCCAAGGTTTAGTGGACTTTGCCGACAACTCGTTAAGCCCCAATTTTTCCGCCCGAATTGAACAGGTGGAAGGTCGCTTCGGTGCGATAAGCCAAGATCCCAATAAATTGGCTGAAGTGAGCTTAAGTGGTGAGGTAGATGGCTATGCGCCAGTGAGTTTTGCTGGAGAGGTGGCGCCATTAGCTAAGGAGCCCGCTTTTGATGCAGCCTTAGACTTTAAACACTTAGAGCTGACTCGTTTAAGTGCCTATTCGGGCACCTATGCTGGTTACGTGATTGAGCGGGGGCAGATGTCTTTGGCATTGGCCTATAAATTACAGCAGGGTCAATTGCAGGGTTCTAACCAAGTGTATATTGAGCAATTGCAGTTAGGGCAACGCACTAATAGCGATAAAGCGACTTCTTTGCCGGTGGAATTGGCGATTGCCTTGCTAGAAGATGACAAAGGGGTCATCGATTTAGGTCTGGAAGTGAGCGGTGATGTGAATGACCCTGACTTCAATGTGGCAGGGTTGGTATTTAAAGCCTTAGGCAACGCAATTAAAAAAATCATTACTTCGCCATTTTCCTTATTAGGGTCTTTAATTGGTAGCGATGAAACGCTTAATCAGCTGGTATTTGATGGCGGTAGCAGCCTGCTAACCGAGCTACAAAACAACAAACTAGGCCGCTTAGTGGAGGGCTTAGCCAAGCGCCCGCAGTTAAAAATGGCTATTATTGGTTCGGTTGATCCGGTGCTAGATGTTCCAGTATTAAAGCGTCAACACTTAGCTGAGCAGTTAAACCTTCAAGCCAAGTTAGACCTACCGACGGAGCAAATTAACCTGAGCAAGGTGCTTGAAGAGCCAGCGCTGCGCAGAGCCTTAGAGTGGTTATCTCAACAACGCTTGGAAGACAGTCTTCGCCAAGAGCAACGCAAACAGATCACCGCCAAACTCCGTGAGCAGCAACAGCTCAGCCCTGAGAATGTCAATGTGCAGTTGTATAGCCTGTGGTATCAGTTGCTAGTAGAGCAAATTAAAGTGAGTGATGCCGAATTAGAAGATTTGGCCGAACAGCGGGCTATAGTAGTGAAAGATGCCTTAACCGAACAACATGGTTTAGCCTTGGATCGCGCTTTTGTTCAGCGTCAGGCTCTGCAGCAACAAAGTGGTAAGGCGGAAGTCAGCTTGAGCATTTTGACCGAATAACGCCGCGCAGCTTGTTTTCGCTAGTAAGTCGGTGATAATGCCCACCTATTTTATCAGGAATAAAACCATGCAAGCGCTTCGTTTAGTGGCGGAACACGACGATTTTATCATTGTAAACAAGCCTTCTGGACTTAACTTCCATATTGAGTCTGACCAACTTGGCGTAGTTGAGTTGGCCCGCCAGCAGTTTGCTCAGGCTTTATGGCCAGTGCATAGACTAGATAAGCTAACCTCGGGCTTGTTGATTATGGCAAAAACCAAGGTGGCGGCGGCAAGCTTTCAGGAGTTATTTAGTCAGGGTTTAATTAACAAATACTATTTAGCTATTGCTAGTCATAAGCCTAAGAAAAAGCAGGGTTTGATTAAGGGCGATATGTTGAAAGCTCGCAATGGCAGTTGGAAGTTGGGGCATACCTCAGCCAACCCCGCGGTCACTCAGTTTTTTAGTTATTCGTTGTTGCCCAAACGGCGTTTGTTTTTGTTAAAGCCGCATACTGGGCGAACTCATCAATTGCGAGTCGCTTTGAAAAGCCTTGGCTCTCCTATACTTGGTGACACTCGTTATGCAGGGGACGCCGCCGAACGTGGCTACTTACACGCCTTTGCTTTGCAATTTACTTGGCAACAGCAGCTGTTGAGTTATGTGGGGTTGGATAACTTAGATGGAGAGTTTGCGCTGTTTGAAATACAAGAAAAAATTAACAGTTTGTCGCGGCCTTGGCAGCAGCCTTTTCCTGCCTTAGGATTTAAACAGCAAGTATAAAAAAAGCCGCTATAGCGGCTTTTTTAGTAAAGGCCGGCCTTGTTAAGCCTCGTTAGCCGATTTTAGGCTAGGCGCATCCGCTTCATCTAAGTCATCTTCACCTATGCCTTTTAGTTTGGCAATTAGTAGGCCAGTAATCACTAGTGTGAATACTAAGCCCGCTACGGTAGAGATGGTCATCGGTAGACCAAAACCAAGGGTAGTTGAGTTTAGAATAAAGGTGGTCACTACTGTGGTCATAAACATCGCAGGAATTGTGGTAATCCAGTGGAATTTATTGTGGCGCAATAAATAGGCTGTAGCTGTCCATAGCATCATTACCGCGGTAGTTTGGTTGGCAAAACCGAAGTAGCGCCAGATTACCCCAAAGTCTACCTGAGTGAGAATGCCACCAATCACGAAGATAGGCAGAGCAATCAGTAAGCGGTTTTTAACGGGTTTTTGCGATAGGTTGAAATACTCAGCCAAGATTAAGCGGCTTGAGCGGAACGCGGTATCGCCAGAGGTGATTGGCAGAATTACTACGCCAAGGAAGGCTAAGATACCACCAAATACACCTAATAAACCAAATGAGGCGTCGTAGACCACTTTGCCTGGACCGCCATTGGATACTGCGGCTTGCAAACCTTCCACTGAATCAAAGAAGGAAAGTGCAATAGCACACCAAATCAAGGCGATAACACCCTCACCAATCATCGCCCCATAGAATATGAAACGACCGTTTTTCTCGTTTTCTACACAGCGAGCCATTAATGGTGATTGAGTCGCATGGAAGCCAGAGATAGCGCCACAAGCAATGGTGATAAACAAGGCTGGCCATAACGGTAAGTCGTTAGGATTCATGTTGCTGAACATTTGGCTGACCTCAAAGCTGCCCATCACTTGGTGTTCGCTAGAAAACGCCACCGCGCTAATTAACCCCACCGACATAAAGATGAGGAGCGCTCCAAATAAGGGGTAGAAGCGGCCAATGATTTTATCGATGGGAACAATAGTCGCAATGATGTAGTAAATAAAGATGAGGCTAACCATAGTGCCTAGGCCAAGGTTAACACCAGCTTGGTCGTTGATTAGGTTGGTTAACATGCCCGCAGGTGCCGACACAAATACCACGCCCACTAACAGTAGTAATACAATGGCAAAGATATTCATGAAGTGACGAGCGCTGTTACCGAGGTAGCGACCCGATAAGGCTGGCACTGAAGCGCCGCCATTGCGTACCGACAACATCCCCGAGAAGTAGTCGTGGGTTGCACCAGCAAACACACAGCCAACTACAATCCATAACATCGCAGCTGGGCCATACAAGGCCCCCATGATTGGACCAAAGATAGGACCCACACCAGCAATGTTGAGGAGCTGAATTAAGTACACTTTTTTCTTCGACATGGGGACGTAGTCAACGCCATCTTGTTTGCTGTAAGCTGGCGTTTGTCGTTTTTCTTTAATGCCAAAGACCTTTTCTACGAAAGCCCCGTAGATGAAATAGCCGCCGAGTAATGCGGCAACCGAAACTAGAAACCAAAGCATGTTGTCCTCTCAATACTTAGTTGTAATCAAGGCGAGTGTAGTGAAAAGCTTTTCTTATCGCTGCCGCTGTTTGGTTAAGCGGTGCTATTTATTGCTGAGCGGTTGAAATACCTATTTAGCGGTGAGTAGCGTTGGCGAATGGCGGCTCACAAACCAAAGTGTTGTTTAATGCTTTTAAAGTAACGTCGGCTTACCGGTAGTTGTTGGCCACTGCGGGTAAATAATTGAGCACCACCGTTGTCTTCCATGGCGATTTCGGAAATGGCTTCAACATTCACTAGGTGTTGCCGATGGCAGCGCAGCAGTGAGGATTTTTCTTCCAATACTTTGAGTGTGAGCTGGGTGTGGTAGGTGCCATTGTTAGTGGTGACATGCACGCCGCTAACATCACTGGAGGCGTATTCTATGTCTTCGAGGCGTACCAGTTTAACTCGTTGCTGGAAATAGCAAGGGATCAGTTTAAGTTGCTGTCCTTTTAACATGCTTTGGTAGTTGTGCTGTTGTTGTGACTCGCTATGGTCTTTGATAGCTACCCTTTCTTGTAAGCGCTGAATAGATTTGTTTAAGCGTTGTTTATTGATCGGTTTGAGTAAGTAGTCCACCGCATTTTGTTCAAAGGCATCCAGTGCGAACTGGTCGTAAGCGGTGACAAACACAATGGCTGGGGCTGTTTCGCTATCTAGCATGTTGGCCAGTTCTAAGCCGCTAACTTGAGGCATTTCTATATCTAAAAATAGAATGTCGGGCTGTAACAACTTAAGGTTTTTTAAGCACTCAATGGCGTTACCGAACTGGGCTACGACTTCAAGTTCGGGGTAGGCTTGAAGCATTTCAAACAGTTCTTCGCGGGCTAGCGGTTCATCGTCGACGATGACGGCTCTCATGGCTTAGGCTCCCTCGGCAGTGAAATAATTACCCGTGTATATTGGTTTAATTGGCATTCTACACTTAGGCCGTAGTGGCTACCAAAGGCATTACGCAGGCGGGTATCCACAATGTGCATGCCCAAGCCTTCATGGGTGGCTTGGTCGGGTTGCTCATATAGACCGGCGTTGTCTTCCACCACCAACTGTTTTATACCGTCTTGTATTCGACTGTATATGGTGATTTCCCCGGTCTCTAGTAAGTGTGCGGTGCCGTGTTTAATGGCGTTTTCGACGAGCGGTTGTAGAGTAAAGGTGGGCAGTTCTAGCTGCAAAAAGTTTTCGTCTATATCTTGCTTAATCACTAGCCGGTCGGCGAAGCGAACTTGCTCAATGTGTAAGTAAGCATTCACATGCTCCAGCTCTGCATTAAGACGTGAGCTTTGTTGGTTACGTTTGAGGTTGACGCGCAAAAACAGCGCTAAATCGGCGATTAATTGCCGCGCCGCATTGGTATCGCGTTTGACCACTGCACTAATGGTATTAAGGGCATTAAATAAAAAATGCGGGTTAATTTGAGCTCTAGCCAGTTTCAACTCGGCTTCGGTGAGCAGTTGTTGCTGATGTTGAACCTGGCTTTCTCTAACCTGTTCGGCAATCACCTTGGCGATCCCTTCGCCTAGGGCGCGGTTAATATGCAGAAATAAGCGGCGTTTTGATTCGTACAGTTTAACTGTGCCTATCACCTCATTCTCGCCACCCCGAATCGGTACGACTAAGGAGGAGCCTAAGGGACACTTGTCACTGGAACTACAGAGGTAAGGCTCTTCAACTCCATCGGCGAAAACGACTTTATTTTCGCTGATGGCCTGATGGGTTTGTTTGGAGGCGATAGGGCGGTTGGTTTTGTGGTGGTCTTCTCCTAAGCCGGTGAAAGCCAATACTTGCTGAGTATCGGTAATTGCCACTGCCGATACTCCTGTTTCTTCTCGAATGATATTAGCAATGCGAATTGCGTCGGCTTGTTTAAAACCATCATGAAAGGTGCCCACCATGCGCTGGGCCAAATTTAAGGCTTTGGCCGATGAGTAGCTGGCAAATTTATCGTAAAGGCGGCGTCTGTCGCGGATCATCATCATAAATAGCGCGGCACCAATGGAGTTGGCTGTGAGCATGGGCAGCGCAATTAGCTCAACTAAGTGTAAGGCTTGTTCAAACGGCTTGGCTATCAGTAAAATCAGCAACATTTGCAATGCTTCGGCAAGCAGGGTGGCAGCAAAAGCGATAGAAGGGGAAAACAAGTGCTCATTATGCCGGCTACGGTTGCGGATCCAAAGATGGAAAAGCCCGCCTACTAAACCTTCTAGAGTGGTTGATATGGCACACGCTAAATCGGTAAAACCGCCCATGAAATAGCGGTGGATGCCACCGGTAAAGCCGACTAAAACTCCCACAACTGGGCCGCCTAGTAGCCCGCCTAATACTGCACCTACTGCTCGGGTATTGGCAATGGCATCATCGATGGCTAAACCAAAGTAAGTACCTAAAATACAAAAGCCCGAAAATAAGCAATATAAGATGAAGGTATTGGGTAGACGCGGCGACAAATTACTCAACGGTAGAAAGGCGGGTGTTTTGCTTAATAAATAGGCAATCACCAGAAAAACACTCATTTGTTGAGCTAAAGACAATAACAGGGAAAAATCACTCAAAATCATCAGCTATTAAAGCCTCGCAAGTTGGCGAAAGGATATCTGGTAATTAAGCTATATGGCAGCATATTAGCATACTGTTTCTGGCAACTAATAGGACTAAACAAAACCAGCCTTAAGCCTATTAACAAGCTGCTAACGCTTGACTGCTTGCAAAAGCCGTTATCACTGGTATTGTTGTCGGTTTCTATAATAATTAATCCCACTAAGGGAAAGGAAGAGTGTGGTGAAACTCACCACCGGAGTATAAAGAGCAAATGCAAAACGATCCCATTAATGATATTCATATCACCTCAGAACAGGTATTAATTACCCCAGAGCAATTACGCCAAAAGTTACCGGCCTCTAAGGAAGCCCTAGAGTTTGTATTGCAATCTCGTAAAACTATTGCCGATATTTGTCATCACCGAGATCCCCGTTTGTTGGTGATCACGGGTCCTTGTTCGATCCATGATTTAGACCAAGCCAAAGAATACGCAACGCGCTTGAAAAAACTACACGATCAATATAGTGACCGCTTATTTATCGTTATGCGGGTTTATTTTGAAAAGCCGCGTACTACCGTGGGTTGGAAAGGCTTTATTAATGACCCGCATATGGATAACTCTTTTGACGTTGAAACTGGTTTGCATAATGCTCGCGAGCTACTCACGTGGACTGCAGAATTAGGTTTGCCGGTAGCTACTGAAGCTTTAGATCCAATTAGCCCACAATACTTATCTGAGCTATTTTCTTGGGCGGCGATTGGTGCACGTACTACCGAATCCCAAACTCACCGAGAAATGGCTAGTGGTTTGTCTATGCCTGTGGGCTTTAAAAATGGTACTGACGGCAACCTTGGCACCGCGATTAACGCGATGCAGTCAGCGGCTTCTTCTCACCGCTTCATGGGAATTAACCAGCAAGGTCAAGTTGCCCTATTACAAACTCAAGGTAACTCTGATGGTCACGTGATCCTTCGTGGTGGTAAACAACCTAACTATGATTCTGTTAATGTTGCTTTGGCTGAACAAGCCATGCAAAAAGCCGGTTTAGAACCTAAGTTAGTGGTGGATTGTAGCCATGCTAACTCTAGTAAAAACCATGAGCTTCAACCGCTAGTAGCAGACAACGTGATTAACCAAATTGAAGAAGGCAATAAGTCAATTATTGGTTTAATGTTAGAAAGTAATTTGGCAGCGGGTAATCAGCCTAGCGAAGCGCCTAAGTCAGACTTAACATATGGTGTATCGGTAACCGATGCTTGTATCGACTGGGAGACTACAGCGACATTAATCGACAAAATGTACAATGATCTTGGTGACAGTTTAACTGCGCGTTTAGCTTAATTAATACGGAAGAAACATGGTTCAAGCCCTTAATCATTTGCGTGACCAGATAGATGAAGTTGATCAACAGCTTCTCGACCTATTACATCAACGAATTCAGTTGGTCCATAAGGTGGGAGAAGTTAAGAATCAGCATGGTTTGCCAATTTATGCACCCGACCGTGAAGCCGCAATGTTGGCTAAACGCCGAGCAGAAGCGGAAAGCAAAGGTGTTCCTCCGGCCTTAATTGAAGATGTTTTACGTCGCGTGATGCGCGAGTCTTATACCAGCGAAAAAGACAGTGGCTTTAAAACCATTAATCCCGAGCTGGGTAATATCGTGGTGATTGGCGGCCGAGGGCAACTGGGGCGTTTGTTTGTGCAGATGTTTCGTTTGTCTGGTTATCAGGTGGATGTGATAGGCAAAGAAGATTGGCAGCAAGCTCCAGAGTTGTTTGACAAGGCTGGTTTAGTCTTGGTTTCGGTACCTATTAATCTCACTGAGCAGATCATCGCACGTTTGAATAATCTGCCAGAAAATTGCATTCTCGCTGATATTACCAGTATCAAGTCGGTGCCTTTGAGTAAAATGTTGGCAGTGCATAAAGGTCCTGTTGTAGGGCTGCACCCGATGTTTGGCCCCGATGTCCCCAGCCTTGCCAAGCAAGTGATTGTTTATGCTGATGGCCGTGGCAGTGAGCAATATCAATGGTTGCTGCAACAAATGGCTATTTGGGGCGCGCGTTTGCATCCGGTTGAGGCCGAGAGCCATGATAAGGCCATGACTTTGATTCAGTCGTTGCGCCACTTTACTTCCTTTGCTTATGGTGTGCATCTAGAGCAAGAAGAGGCCGATTTGGAGCTGTTGTTGGATTTAAGTTCGCCTATTTATCGCCTTGAATTAGCCATGGTGGGGCGTTTGTTCGCTCAGTCTCCGCATTTATATGCTGATATTATTATGGCGTCGCCACAGAGCAAGGCCATGATTAAACGTTATCATCACAATTTCGGTGAGTTGCTGAAGTTGCTCGAAAACGAAGATAAAGAGGGCTTTATTAAAGCCTTTGAACGAGTCAGTGATTGGTTTGGCGATTACTCCGAAGAGTTCTTAAAAGAGAGTCGTGGTTTGTTGCAACAAGCCAATGATAGCCGCCGAGGTTAGCCTGTCTTAAGTAAACCATTAGCCAGTCCTTGTGACTGGCTTTTTGATGTCTAGCGTTTTAGTTTAGGCGCTTTGACGGCCTTTTAGCTGTTGTTGTAGCCATGCCAATGCTTGGCTTCTGTCATCAAAAATTTTTAAACTTTCGCCTGCTTTAAGATAAATTTGGCTAAGGTGCCATTTAGCCATGTGAGGAACGCTGGCGTGAGTGAGAATCAACGCGGTGGCGACGCGACCACGTTGCTTTTCTTTTTTTATCCACCCTACCAGCTGTTCGGCAGCGTCTTCAGTGTAGAAAGCTTCACCTTGAAAGGTAGCGAGTACCGCCCAAGGCGAATCGAGTAGTTGATTAAGAATCGGGGCGGCCGCATCGCCACTTTGTTTCATTTGTTCGAGGTTCCAAGGACCGGTACCCTCTAGTTCCATGATGCTGCCATTCACGGAAAACTTTACAGTGCCATGAGCTTCACGCAATACCTTCTCCTAATATAACGGCTAATGCTTAAGAGCTGCGAAGCATTAAACTAGCTTGAGCTTAATTTTTAGGCAAGGGTTTCGCTACAAAAATGCTAAGCCAAGCCCCCGATTTGTAAACTTGAACTAACTGTAATTAGGGAGAGACTTGCTTTGTTGCATAGAACGAAGCAACTTGAATGAAGAAAAAACACTTATTTAGTATATTCATTGCGACTAACTATGTTTATTCCTGTCTATATTGGTTAAAATTGCGCGTTTTTGGTACTTCGAGGCAGGTCATTGCAAGATGTTTGAAATTAATTCGGTGAATAACACTTTAGCGGATATAAAAGAGCGCACAGAAGTGCTCCGGGGGTATCTTTGACTACGCTGCAAAAGCAGAGCAGTTAGAAGAAGTGAGTCGCGAATTAGAACAACCAGAGATTTGGAATGATCCGGCGCGAGCGCAAGCCTTAGGTAAAGAACGCTCGGCCCTAGAACAGGTAGTAAATACTATCGATCAACTCACTCAAGGCACCGAAGATGTTGCTGGCTTAATTGAGTTGGCCGTGGAAGAAGACGACCACGAAACCTTTGACGAGGCTGAAGCTGAAGCCGAAGAGTTGGTGAAACAATTAGAGAAACTAGAGTTTCGTCGTATGTTCTCGGGTGAGATGGACGATAGCGATTGTTACATCGATATCCAATCGGGCTCTGGTGGCACAGAAGCTCAAGATTGGGCGAATATGATGCTACGTATGTACTTACGTTGGTGTGAAGCGCATCAGTTTAAGGCCGAGTTAGTTGAAGTGTCTGACGGTGATGTTGCTGGCATTAAAGGTGCCACCATTAAAGTAAGTGGCGAATACGCTTACGGCTGGTTGAGAACCGAAACTGGGGTGCACCGTTTAGTGCGTAAATCACCCTTTGATTCCAGTGGTCGCCGCCATACCTCTTTCGCCTCTGCTTTCATCTACCCAGAAATTGATGACAGTATTGAGGTAGACATCGACCCTAGTGACCTGCGCATTGACGTATATCGCGCCTCGGGAGCTGGTGGTCAGCACGTAAACAAGACCGAATCGGCGGTGCGGATTACTCACTTGCCCACCAATACGGTGGTACAGTGTCAAAGCGGCCGTTCGCAGCACAAGAACAAAGATGAAGCAATGAAGCAGCTAAAAGCTAAGTTGTTTGAACTAGAATTGCAAAAGCAAAATGCCGAGAAAAAAGCGGCAGAAGACAATAAATCGGACATCGGCTGGGGCAGTCAAATTCGATCCTATGTATTAGATGATTCAAGAATTAAAGATCTTCGAACCGGCATTGAGAACCGTAATACTCAAGCTGTGTTAGATGGTGATTTAGATAAATTTATAGAAGCTAGCCTTAAATCAGGGCTGTAACGAGCAAGGTTTTCACATGTCGGAACAAACAGAACAAAGTCTGGAAAAAGCAGCACAAGAAGAAAATAAACTGATCGCAGAGCGTCGCGCTAAGTTAGAAAAAATTCGCGAAACTTGCTCGGCTAACGGCCACCCAAATGATTTTAAACGTGAGCACTTAGCTGACGATTTACAGCAACAATTTGGCGAGCAGTCTAAAGAAGACTTAGAAGCTGCTGGTAATGTAGCGTCTATTGCTGGTCGTATCATGGCGAAGCGTGGGCCATTTTTAGTGATTCAAGATGTGTCGGGTCGTATTCAAGCTTATGCACCAAAGCCGGTACAAAAAGAGCTGAAAGAAATCGGTGGCTTAGACATTGGTGACATCATTGGTGTGAAAGGCGCGTTGCATAAATCAGGTAAAGGCGACCTTTACGTGAATATGGACGAGTACGCTTTGCTCACTAAAGCCTTGCGTCCACTGCCAGAGAAGTTTCATGGCTTGACCGACCAAGAGCAGCGTTACCGTCAGCGTTATGTTGATTTAATCATGAACCAAGACTCGCGCACTACTTTTATGATCCGCTCTAAGATCATTAATGCTATTCGTCAATTTATGACTCAGCGCGACTTTATGGAAGTAGAAACGCCAATGATGCAGGTGATTCCTGGTGGTGCTGCGGCACGTCCATTTGTTACCCATCACAATGCTTTAGATCAAGAAATGTTCTTGCGTATTGCTCCAGAGCTTTACTTAAAGCGTCTGGTTGTAGGTGGTTTTGAGCGAGTATTCGAAATTAACCGTAACTTCCGTAACGAAGGTTTATCGCCACGCCATAATCCAGAGTTCACCATGATGGAATTTTACATGGCCTACGCTAATTTCGAAGACCTAATGGACTTAACCGAAGAAATGCTTCGTACGGTAACTCAAGACGTATTGGGCTCTAGCGTTGTGGCCTATGGTGACGAAGAGTTCGATTTTGGTAGTAACTATGCGCGCATTTCAATGAAGCAATCAGTACTGGATTACAACCCAGAGGTAACAGCAGAACAGTTAGAAAGTTTAGACGCCGCCAGCGCAGTGGCTAAAGGTTTAGGCATAGAAGTTCAAAGTAGCTGGGGCTTAGGTAAAGTGATTACCGAAATCTTTGAAGAAACCGTTGAGCATCGTTTGATTCAACCAACCTTCATTACAGAATACCCAGCAGAAGTGTCGCCATTAGCGCGTCGTAATGACAAAGATCCATTCATTACCGATCGCTTTGAGTTTTTTGTTGGTGGCCGTGAGATTGCCAATGGTTTCTCTGAGCTTAACGATGCACAAGACCAAGACCAACGCTTTAAAGACCAAGTGTCGCAAAAAGATGCTGGCGATGATGAAGCTATGTTCTACGATGCAGACTACATTACTGCACTTGAGCACGGCTTAGCGCCTACTGCGGGTCAAGGTATTGGTATCGACCGTTTAGTTATGCTGTTTACTAACAGCCATACCATTCGTGACGTTATTTTGTTCCCAGCGATGCGTCCACAAGCTTAAGGCCTTATCATTAACGGCTTAAAAGCCACTCCCTCATGGCGAGTGGCTTTTTTTTATCTGTTTTGCGTATAGTAGGATTATGGCTCGAATAACTCGCTTTGGCTTAGGGAGAAGGAAAATGAAAATGTTGGCAGCGGTGATAGCAATAGTCATACTGGCAGTGGTCGCGGTAATGGTTTATCAAAACCTAACTCCACCGAGTCAGTTAGGGCTTCATAAGGGGCGTTTAGCGGATTTAGCTAGCACTCCAAATGGGGTATCCAGTATGGCCGAAGATAGCGACAAAAATGTTGCCCCTTTAAACTTCAAAGCCGATTTAAAAACGACTCAGTTAGCCGCCTTGGGCGCTTTGGCTCACATGCCCAACAACCAAATAATAGAGCGTAATGAAAACTATGTTCACGCCGTGTTTTTTAGCCCACGCATGGGTTTTAGAGATGACGTAGAATTGTATTTTGACCAACAACACCAGTTGTTGCATTACCGTTCGCAATCACGAGTTGGATATTCGGATATGGGAGTTAATCGGCAGCGCTACCAACGCTTTGCCGAGCTGTATGCAGAAGCGCGCTAGCTTTGTGTTGGCGCTTACAGCTTTAACATTTGGCCTAAATCAAATCGTGATCCACTATTCAAAAGCGTTTATTTGTAATTGCTAATTTCTAAGTTTGACTTAAGTTGTGATTATCTTAACTAAAAGTTGAGTTTGATGAAATCACTGCTTTTTGTCTGTTTACTCGGGGTATTTAGCCTCGATGGTTTTGCTGAGTCGGCAAAGCCTCGTTATTTGGTGGTACCAAAGAGTATTAATTCGCCCTATTTTGACGAGGTTGAACGAGGTTGTATCGCGGCGGCTAAAGAATTAGACGTAGAGTGTTTATACATGGGCTCTTACGAAGCCGATGCTCGCTTTCAAGACCGGATTATTTCTGAGCACCTTAGCGAAAACCTGGATGGCATTGCGGTATCGGTAATTAACTCTCGGGTGCTAGTCAATCGCAGTATGTTATTGGCAGCTAAGCAATCGGTACCCGTCATCACTTTTGACTCGGACTTTTCTGCAAAGGCGCTGGCTGAAAATCCGACTTTACGAGTCAGTTATATTGGTAGTGATAATTTTCAATTGGGTTTTCAATTGGGTTTATTAGCTAAGCAATTTAAGCCTGAAGGTGGGGTTTTTTGTGTTTTGTCTGGTCATCGTGCGGCTAGCAACATGCAACGTCGCTTAGACGGGGTGTATGAGGCCTTATCTCAAAACGATCCCGACAACAGTGAGTGGGAAGAGCATTCGCGTTGCCCCATCTATTCTGATGACGATGCCAAGCGAGCGTTGTCCAATTTAGAAAAAATGATGCGCTTACATGTTTATGCTCCCGAGCTTCTCGATGTACTGATTAATTTAGGAACTGGGGCGCAGAGCGAAGTATTACAATACAGCGATGAGGTGGGCCGTTATCAACGAGAGATTGACTCTCAACAGTTGATGTTGCTGTTTGGCGATACTTTACCTTCACAAAAAAAATTATTGGCAGCGAATTTAGCTCACGGTAACGTAGGCCAGCGGCCCTATGAAATGGGTTATCAGGCTATTTATACTTTGCATGCGCTCAATCAGGGTAAGCAGGTGCCGCCAGTTATTTATACGCCGTTGGAAGTTTGTATAGCGGGTAAACAACCGCTTTGCCAGTAAGTTTTCAGCCTTCGGGTAATGATATATAACTAAGTTCGATTTCTATCTTCACTGTTAGCTTGAGCAGGTACCCTATCGGCTGCTGCGAGCAGCTTTTTCCTCCAATCGCGTTCCCTTTGTTGTGCTGTAACCGCTTAAACTTATAGGTTTGTTGAAACTCAAGAAAAATGGATATAAGTTAGCTTTTTATATTGTAACTTTTTGAATTAACGTTATTTATGTGTAAGGTAAGTAGCTGATTCAAGGTCATGGATGAGCTTATGTTAGCGCCATTAACGCTGAGTAAAAAAGTAGCCAAAAGTTTAGGTCACTCGCACTTGCGCATCGCTGGGGAGTATTGGCACCTTGGCGAAGTATTACAACTTCAAGCCTTGCTCTTTGAGCATGCTCCAGAACTGAATGAAGGTGTGGTGTGGTGGGCTAAGTGTGTATCTTTGCTTGACCGAAGTGTCTACGTGGAGCTACAAGAACAAGCGGGAGGTATGTGTTTAACTTTACGTTGTCGTGAGCAGTTCAGCGTACCGCAGTGGGCTGAAAGCCTGTTGGCCAATTTACACCAAACCTTAGTGCCGCTTTGTGAGTCAAACCAAGTCAAGCTACTACATCCGCAAAGTTTGTGGGTGGCTGAAACGGCGCGCAGTATAGCTTTAACAAAGCAGAGCGAATTACATGATCTGGCCAAGAAAGTCTTGTTGTTACTGCTCCATCAGTCGATAGAGCGTCCCGATCTACAAACTCAGTTACGGCGGAGCATTCAAGCCAACATCGACAAACCCCTGAATATTGCTGAGGTGGCTAAGCACTTGGGCTTATCTACCCGAACACTACAGCGGCGCTTGAGTGCAAAACAGTTAAATTTTAGCCAATTGGTGGAAGATGAGAAAAAGGCTTTAGCCTTAAACTTGTTGGCAGATACTAGTTTGTCGGTGGCGCAAATAGCCTTACGCTTAGGTTATGACGATCCAGCCAACTTTCATCGTTCATTTCGCCGTTGGTTTAACTTTAAACCCAGTGCCTATCGACGCCAGTGCCAACAAAATCGCGTTCAGTTAAAGCAAATGCCAGTGCGTTTACATTATGCCCGAGGTCCTATTGGTCAAGTAGGGGAGTTACATAATCAAGAAGGCCAAGTTTGGTTGGAAGTGGATAATATCGCGTTTGAAAAAGTAGTGAGTGTTGAGTGCAAAGACCAGGATGGCATTTGGCGCCATTATCCGGCTTTTTTTAATGACTTTTTAGTTGAAGGTACCGAGCTTTGGTCGACCGCTAACTTACCTGTGGCACAGCCACTGCGCTTTCGCTTATGTTACGAAGTTGATGGTGAAAGTTACATTAACGACAATCAACAGCAAGATTATGTAGTCACACAGCGCTTATTACTTGGAGCTCCTAGTTACATCGTGCCTACTTTGAATATGATTAGAATAGGTTTCGCCTACCAGTTGTATATAGAATTAGCGTGTCGTTTAGAAGGGGTTGCGCAAATCTTTTGCTATGTTGATGAGCTGCAACAGCCCTTGGCTTTACAACAGGTTAATAATAACCCTCACTATTCAATGTGGAGTCTATCCAGTCCTTATCCTACGATAGCCAAACGTTGTCGCTTTCGTTTATTTGACGCGCAGAACCAGGAAATTGCGACTCAACACTACCCTCAACACTATCAATTTGTACCGCCACTGGCTTAATAGAACATCGTGGTTATGCCTAGCGGGGTAAAAACGTTGCCTTGCTCACAGCTTAGATTATGTGGCGTGCTTTTGCTGAGTTATTGGCGTAAAAAGACACTATATTGAAACTCGCTTTCACTTACTGTTGCAGCCCTAATTGCACACTATGGAAGGCGATATGAATAGCACAAAACACTTTTATGCAAAGCCTATTGGCGCGCTGGCGGTTGCCGTTGCGTTGGCTTTGGGCGGCTGTAACTCGGATGATGAAAGTACGGTTGTTAACGGTAGCCATGTAGGTTCACCGGAATGGCAAGACCAAATTATCTATTTCTTAATGATTGACCGTTTTAATGACGGTGATTTGAGTAATAGCGACCAAGGACAGGATGAATTTGATCCCAGTTCAGATAAGAAATTTAGTGGTGGGGACTTACTTGGGGTAAGTGATAAACTAGATTATATTCAACAGCTTGGCGCTAGCTCCATTTGGATAACCCCGCCAGTAGCGAACCAATGGTGGGACAGTGAACAGGACTATGGTGGTTATCATGGTTACTGGGCAAGAGATATGCAGCAGGTGGATGAGCATTTTGGTGATATGGGCAGTTATCGACAGCTGGCTCGCGACATCCATGACCGCAATATGTACTTGATTCAAGATATTGTTACTAATCATATGGGTAACTATTTTACTTATGACCAACCATGGGAATACGACGCTAGTTTACCTTGTGTTGGTTTCCGCCTAATTAGTGATGCGCTAGTACCTGGGCAGGAATTGCCTTATCCGTTAAATCAGAATACTTGTCGGGAAGACGGCAGAGGCAGTTATCATTGGACTCCTAGCATTAGTGATCATAACGACCCCGTTCAAGAAAAAACTTGGCAATTGTCGGATTTGGATGACTTGAATACGGCTGATCCAGAAGTAGTTGCTTATTTAAAACAGAGTTATCGAAAGTGGATCCGCGAAGTGGGGGTCGACGCTTTTCGTATCGATACTGTGAAATTTGTTGAGCATGAGTTTTGGCGTGACTTTCTACATGCTGATGATGGAGTTATAGCACAAGCGGAGCAGACTGGACGTGAGCAATTTTTCACCTTTGGCGAAGTGTTTGAAAGTTCCACCGCGTACAATACCGAGGGCGAACAGAAAATGCTGACTTATCTAGGTGAAGGAGATAACCAGCAATTAGCCTCTGTACTTAACTTCCCTCTGCAAACCACCATGACTCGTGTATTTGCTGGAGGTCAACCAACAGACTACTTGCGTTTCCGCTTAGAAAAAATGATGGAATTATTTCCTAATCCTTACTTGTTGCCTAACTTCATCGATAATCATGATATGCCGCGCTTTCTATCCCAGGCCAGTACTGCTGACTTAAAGCAAGCAATGATGACGATGTTAACGGTTCCGGGTATTCCGGTGATTTATCAAGGTACAGAACAGGCCATGACTGCAAGTCGTGATGCCATGTTTGATGGAGGCTACCGCGAAGACGGAGAGTTAAAAGATTCGTTCGATCAAACTAGTGAAATGTACCAGTTCATTCAACAGTTAGCTCAATTACGTCGCAATAATTCGGTATTAACTCGCGGTGATATTGAAGTCATTGCCAGTGATAAAGCCAGCGCGGGGGTATTTAGTTTCATTCGCACTTATGCAGATCAAGAAGCACTGGTAATAATGAATACTGCTAATGCACCGATGTTACTAAACCGTCTTAACTTGCAACAAGCTGAGGGCACCGTGTTTGAGCAGCAAGTCCAAGCTAACTGGCCACAAGCTCCTGCAGCTTTAGTCAGTGATGCCAATGGAGAAGTAAGTTTAAGCCTGCCTGCTAAGGCTGCGGTGGTATATTTCAAAACCAATAGCATGGCGCCAGTTGACACTCCTGAGCTGAGTGTTGCTTTAGATGGTGATTGGAACCAAAGAGTCATTACTCAAGATACCGTCATTAGCGGTAGCGCCGAGCCTGAGCAGCATTTGCAGTTGGTAGTGGATGGTAACTTAGCCAAGGCGATAAACTTTCAAGCAGATGATAGTGGTTTGTGGGCGGTAACTTTGTCTACTCGTCATTTTGCCATTGGTGAGCAGCAACATCGCTTTGCTATTTACTCACCTCAGCAAGCTGCAGGCTTGGCTGATGTACACTTTTCCTCTGACCTTGCTTGGCCTGAATTTGCCGATTTGGTTATCGACGACAGCGGTGATGCCCAGCAAGGAGCGGGTGGTCCCAGTGGTCTTTACTCACTACCTGGCGATCCAAGCTTTGACCAAGCTAATAACCAGCTAGCTATAGAGCAAGCTGAGGTTTATACCGTAGGCAGCAATGTTCGCCTTAAATTAACCATGAGTAATCTGACTGATACTTGGTTACCACCCAATGGCTTTGATCATGTTGGCTTCAGCATTTTCATTGATTTACCAGAGCATGCAGATAGCGCTAAGACGGTATTACCGAAAATAAATGCGACTATGCCCAGTGGAACTTGGAACCTCAATGCAGTGATATTTGGCTGGCAGAATTCAATTTACAATACTGAAGGGGCGAGCGCGACAACTTGGGGAGAGGCCGTGACGCCAACTCCTAGCCTAACGGTAGATAAACAGCAGCGCGCTATCTACATTGATTTTGCTAGCGATACACTGGCGCGGCCTGAGAGTTTGAATGGGCTACGCTTGTACGTAACAACTTGGGATCTGGACGGACTATCAGCGACTTATCGCCCACTTGCTGCTGATGCCGGTCCTTGGAATTTCTCGGGCGGAGCAGCCGATGAAGCCAAAATATGGGATGAATTGCCAATAATTACGCTTTCTGAATAAGCGCAATATTCAGCCTTACCATTTAGCCCTACTTCGGTAGGGCTTTTTTTTGTGCCGAGGTAAAGGTTTTTAGTGCTGAGCGGCTAACACCATCGGCGTTGCGACACTAGCGGCGGTATCTTTGCCGAGTAGTTGTTCGATGATACTTAAGCTGAACTCTATGGCGGTACCGGGTCCTTGACTGGTAATTAAGCGGTGAGCTAAATCAATCACGACCCGTTGTTGACTAAGTTGCTTGGCTGGAATGTGCTGGTGAAAGGCGGGGTGACATGTCATCTGCGCTTCACTGCAGATTTGATGCTGGGCTAATACGATAGCGGGGGCGGCGCAAATGGCGGCTAGCCATTGACCTTCCAGCCGTTGTTTTAGCAGTTCAACTAACTGCTGGCAATCGCGAAAAACCTCGCTGCCGAGTAGGCCACCGGGGAGCACCAACATTTGATAATAACCCGCTGAGATATCGTTTAGATGGTAGTCCGCGACCAGCTTCACTCCTCGAGAGGCGGTGATCTCGAGCTTGCCTTGAGGGCAAACGCTGACCACATCAACTTCAATTTCGGTGCGACGTAGCACATCAATAATTGTCACGGCTTCTATCTCTTCACTTCCGGGGGCAATCGCCACCATTACTTTAGGCATAGTCTTGCTCCATTTTTTTGATACTTTTTAACAGTGCGAGGTTACGTGGGACGTTAAGCCCATGCTGCTTAGCGCGCGCCACGATATAACCATTAATATAGTCAACTTCGCTGGGTCGTTGCTGCGCTAGATCCTGTTGCATCGAGGAATAATTGTTAGCGGTAAGTTGGGCGACCTGTAGTACGTTCTCAAGCAGTTGTTGCGGCTGTAGATGTATTCCCTCCTGTTGGGCGACGAGACTAATTTCGGCACATAAGTGGACTAGCTCTGATTGATATTGCGGTTTTAATAGCTCGCCGTTTCTACATCGGTGGAGCGCCGTCAGTGGGTTAATACAACAATTAATCGCTAGTTTTTTCCATAAAGCTAGGAAAATATTTGGCTGCCAGTTAAGCGGTTCTAGCCCCTGTTGTAAGCATGCTAAGTGTTCTGGCTTCTTATTTTGGCTTTGGTAGCGACCCAACTCAATCTTACCTAGACCGCTATGCCTGACTCGCAAAGATTGCGCTTGTTTACTGAGTAGTAGGGCTCCATGAGTATTACTGGCTAGATATAACTGCTCGGGCTTAAGTTTACTGAGCAGGCTTTGTTCTGCACCGATGCCATTCACCATTAATACCACTTGGCAGTCTGCAGGAATGTTTAAGCCCTCTATGGCTTGGGTCACTTGATGAGCTTTTACGCAAACGATCAGCCATTGGCAAGCCGCTAGCCGATTTAAGCAGGGCAGCTTAAACTGTATGCTTGGACCTTGCCACTGCTCCAGCTCAAGTTCCACTTGTGTTGATTCACTTAAGCGGCGGTCCACAAAACAGGTCTTGTAGCGGCGTTGGCTGAGCTTGGCTGCTATCAAGCTGCCTACGGCTCCGGCACCAATAATTGCGCAGTGATACATATATCCTTCGTTTATGGTTAACTGAAAATCAATTAAAGAGAATGCTTAATCTGTCGCCACCTTAGACTTTATAGCTGGCTTGTTCAATAGTAGCGTGAGTGGCTTAATTGACAGTGTTTGAGGCTTAAGATAGTGCTGTTGCGCTTTAGCGCATATAATGCCCCGATTATTTGATTGATTGTTTTTAGGAGAGAAGGCTGATGCCATCATTTGATATTGTTTCTGAGATTGATACTAACGAAGTGCGTCATGCTTGTGAGAATGCGGTTCGCGAGTTAGAAACCCGTTTCGATTTTCGCGGCGTTGAAGCCAGTTTTGAATATAAAGATGGCTCGGTCAAAATGACGGCGGAAGCTGAATTTCAGCTTAACCAAATGTTACATATATTACGTGGCAATTTAGTTAAGCGTTCAGTTGATGCAAAAGCGGTTGATTTAGCTGAGGTAACACGCAGCGGTAAAACTCATTCTCAGGTGGTTAATTTTAAAAATGGTATTGATCAACCTACAGCGAAGAAAATCATTAAGCAGCTCAAAGATGCCAAATTAAAAGTGCAGGCCTCTATCCAAGGTGAACAAGTTCGTGTGACAGGTAAGAAGCGAGACGACTTGCAGGCGGCCATGGCTTTGGTGCGAGGCGGTGATTATGACCAAGCGTTTCAGTTCAATAACTTCCGCGATTAATCTCTGCTCCCGGCGGGCCGATTAAATTGTATACCCTGAAAGGCTGAGTTCTCGGCCTTTTTTATTGCCGTAGTGACCAGTAATGGCGCAGATAGCGAACCGCTACGTAAACCACCATTAGACTGGCTATCGCTAATTCTAAATAGGCTAAGCTGTCGATCAAGCTTAGCCTTACACTGCCTGTCTCGACGCGATTTTGCATAAATAGCCGTAATTGAAACAAGGCGCTGCTGCTGACGACCAGTGGAAAGGTAAACGCCGCATAAGTTGGGCTAAAAGGCAGCTTGAGTAATGAAAATGCCAACAGTAGGTATACACTTAGGGTCATGAGTACTGCTAGGGTGGCAAGACTGTAAACGAAGGCCGGATTTAGCTCTGGTGTAGTGACCAAAAAGGCCAATAAAATCAAGCTGGCTGGGGTGGCCAAAATGGCTAAAAATGGGCGCTGTTCTAAGGCCAAGGGCGCAACGTTTAGGCGATAAATGACCAAGGGGAGTAGCAGTACATAGGCTAGTAAACTGCCATATAAGATAGATTTAGTGAGCGGGGGAGCAAGAGCGACCGGACTAACCACCACCCATAAGGCCAAGCCGATGGGAGGAATAAACCAACAAGGGATAAAATGCTCTAACACTAAGTGTTGGCTGCGGTAGTAAGCAAAACTAAGCCATAAAAATAGTTGCAGACTAAATGCGCCGAAGCCTAAAGCTATCGCTAACTCCAGTTGTTGTACTGCCAGCGATTTGGCTATTACCATGATGCTCATGGTAATTACCGGAAGCATGGCGCCCGCCACTGGGTGTCGCAGTTCTTTAACTAATAGGCTGGGGCGGTAACTAAACTTTAACAGTAGCGGTAGCACCAGTGCCGCTGCAATCAGGGCTCCGAGGTATTGTAGCTCAGTAGAGTGAGTGACATGTTGAGACCAAACTAAGCCAAGGCTTGCAATCGCTAAGCCAAGACCGGCAATCGCCGTAGGATAATTAGCCAATTTTGCATTAAAGACCATTGCTACTGGAGTCCCTTGTTTAGCTGGTTTTGTGAAATAGCCGGCTTACAGCGTGTTATTTTTACTGTCTTGATTGTGTTTTAAAATCTTAGCAAAGTATGCGCGCAAGCTGATTAACATTAGTAAGCTAGGCGTCACCATTACCGCAGTGAGTATAAAGAATAGAGACCACGAGTTTAGGTAGTCGGCGAGGCTGCCGCTGAACGATGCAAGTGTAGTCCTACCTAAGTTACCTAAACTGGCTAACAAGGCATATTGGGTGGCAGAAAAGGCTTGGCCAGTTAGCACGGTTAAAAATGACACAAAGGCTACGGTAGCAAAGGCACTGGTGAAGTTATCAACGATAATTGTGGCCAAGAATAACTGTTCATCAGGTCCAGTTGAGGCAATCCAAGCAAACATCAGGTTACTGGCAGACATGGCGACACCTCCCAGAATCAGTCCTTTAACTAGGCCAAAGCGCACGTTGAAGGCACTGCCGATTAAGGTAAAAGCCACTGTTGCCCCCCAGCCAATTAGCTTTGAATAGTGGCCTATTTGTTCATTACTAAAACCTACTTCTCGATAAAAGGTGATGGACATCCTGCCCAAAAAGGCTTCGCCAATTTTAAATAGAAACACAAATAAGAGCAGGGTTACCGCTACTCTCACTCCGTTGCGGCGAAAGAAATCGAGAAACGGTTCCGCCACGGTTACGGTGAGCCACGCAACCATTGGCGATTTAGTACCAAGGTAGGCGGCATGGCGGGCTTCGGCTTGTTGTTGCAGGGCATCACGGTTAGTGATTGGCTCTTTCACTAATACGGTAAACAGCATCAACAGGGCCACGATAAAACACATGCCTAAATAAACCCCATTCCAGCCAATGGCATCGGCATTACTGAAGGCTAAATAACCCGGTAGCGAGTAGCCGGTCCACCAGCCGATGACCGCCATGGCCGAAGCCTGTGGTAGGCGGTGAGGATCGCTAGAAGAGAAACTATCGATACGGTAGGCATCTATAGCAATATCTTGAGTGGAGGAGGCTGTGGCAATGAACAGGGCCAATAGTGAGGTGAAAACGAGGCTTTTGGCCGGATCGAATTGGGCTATGCCAAAGGTACAGATTAACACCAAGCTTTGGCAGAAAAAAATCCAGCTACGGCGTTGCCCCAGCCAAGCGTGAAGTAGCGGCAATTTGACCCTATCGACCAACGGGGCCCAGAGAAAGTTAATCGCGTAAACCGTGAATACCGAACCAAAAAAGCCGATGGCTGAACGGGATAGGCCTGCATCGGTGAGCCAGCCTGACATGTTCGAGCCAATTAGCACCCATGGGAAGCCACTGGAACAACCCAGCATAAATACCCAAAGTAAGCGCTTATCCAGATAAGAGCGAAGAGTTTGGGACCAGTTTAAAGCTGTGTTCATAGTTTGCTCGGTTGTGAAGGCTTTAGGCTTAATGCTGTGCTGGGTCTACCAATATCACATCTTCGATAATCACCTTTTCCATAGGAACATTACGCATGCCGGGAATAGGACCACTTTTAGTTGGTTTATTCACGATTTGGTCTACAACGTCCATGCCGGAACTAATTTCAGCAAACACTGTGTAGCCAAATTTATTAGGACTGCCATCGAGATAGCCATTGTCGACGACGTTAATGAAAAATTGACGCGTGGCGCTGTGCGGGTCGTTGGTTCTAGCCATGGCTACGCTACCGCGGGTATTACTAAGACCATTTTTTGATTCGTTTTCAACGGGCTTATAGGTATCGACTTGTTCGTAGTTGATTGAATAACCGCCCCCTTGAGCCATAAAGCCGGGAATGGTGCGATGAAACAGGGTACCTTTATAGCTATCATCTTCAACGTAACGCAGGAAATTAGCCACCGTTTTGGGAGCGGCTTCAGGCTTAAGCTGCATTTCGAAGTTACCTTGGTTGGTAATAAATCTGACGGTTTCTGCACTCACATTTAGGCTTAACAAGGCCATGGCGGCGGTGAGAAAACCGATGCGTAAGCTATTCAAATTCATTGTTGATTCTCCAATACTGCTAATAATTCAGGGTCGTTGGCGATTTCGCTAAGCATTTGTGACAGTTGTTGGCTCATTGCCTCTGCTTGTTTATTCACATTGACTGAGAATGCTCCTTCATGGCTATGGCTTGAGCGAAATTGCTTACTTAAAGTTTGGGTGGGGGTATCCACGCTAACACTCAGGCGTATGGTGCTAGTGGTCTGATATTTAACGCTACCTTCATCGACTCGACTCGCCAGCTCCAAAATATCAATCGTAATACGCTGAGGGGCGTCGGCAACAAAACCAATGCCTTTTTGTTGCCAAGCTTGGCTTAGTTGCTGCTCAATGCTTTGACGTAAGTTGTTGGTACTGGCAATTAGCTGAGCTTGCTCTTTGCCTTGTTGATGTATGCTGATCAAAAAGCGCTTGCTGCGTAAATCTTGTGAGCGTATGGCAGCAATAGTATTGACTTGCTGCTCGGGGTTTAGTTCTACGCTGGGGTTAAGTTGAACCTGTTGTGGTTGGCTACTACAAGCGCTTAACAGGAGTGTCGTGCCCAGTGTTAGGACAGGTATTAAAGACGGCATTTGCAATGGGATCACCTCTATATTTAATTAACGCTTAGTGCTACTCAGAATAACAAATTTACTATTGCTGGCTAGCAACTTATAGCCACCAAATAAGCTTTTTAATAAGGGGTGGTAGCCAAGGTGGCGATTGGCGACGACCAGTAACTGTCCGCCAGGACGTAAACAGCGCTTAGCATCACCAAACATTTGTTGCGCTATATGGCTGGAAACGGTGTTTTGTTGATGAAATGGGGGATTACATAGGATGAGATCGGCGCTATCTCTGGCTTGATGTTGCAGTGCATTGTCTTGGCTAAAACTACAGCGAGTCAAATGGTCAGGATGATTTAAGTTAACGTTATTTTGGGCTGATGCCAAGGCCATGTTCGATTCATCGCAAAACTGAACTTGCGCTTTGGGGTAGAGTTCTAGAGCGCGTAAGCCTAGTAGGCCATTGCCGCAGCCAAGATCGATTACTTTTTCGATATTGGTTGCTGGCAGGTGTTGCAACATGAAACGAGTTCCAATATCGAATTTACCAAAGCAAAATACATTGGCGTGGTCTTTAAGTTGCCATTGGTATTCAGCGATCTGCCAGCGTTTCGGGTAGGGCATTACGCTGTGCTTTTGCTGGTAATGGCCAAATAGTATGCGAGCTTTTTTCTTTGCTAGCGAAGTCGTGACATTACCCAGATGTTGCTCAAATAAACTAAATACCGATTTAGGCAGGTTCTTTAGCATTGCACCACAGGCAAACTTAGTGGTTTCGCGCAGTATTTTCTGGAGACTTATTAGTTGATATTCCAAGTAATTAAGGCTTTTTGCTAAGCGCATGAGTATCAATTCTGCGGCGGGTAACTCGGCGGTACTTGAGATAATATTAAGCCGTTGTTGGTCTAGTTGATTGGCCGCTAGGTTTTGCTTAAGCGCTTGTTGGGCAATAAAAGAATCACTCAGCCATGTGATTTGGCTTTGGGCAAATTGCGGCATTGCCAATATGCCACAGGCGAGTGCGCCAAACTCATCGTTGATGATGAGTATGTGTGGGGCTGCGTTGCTTTGTTCACTGGCATAGTCAAGCAATAGCTCATCGGCGGCGTTCCAAGCACGTAAATCTTGGCTATGCTGTTGAGGATAACGTGATAAATGTAGTGAGTGCGAGTGTAGCTGCAAATGTTGGCTCATTATGAGGTTGTTTAACGCAGGACTTGAATAGTGGCTGCAGTGTATCTAAGTTGAAGCCTAAACTAAAGCAACAGTGACGAGGAATCGGTTAAGGTGGAACCCACTATAAACAGTGATATTAATCAGCAATTGTTACTTTATCGAGCTTGGTTGAATCAAGATGAGGCTGAACAGCTGTTTCAGCGCTTGCAGAATGATCTACCATGGCAACAACATCATATTCATGTCTTTGGTAAACACTGTTTGGAGCCGCGCTTGTCATTGTGGGTAGGCGATGAGGATTGTGCCTATCGCTATTCTGGTCGTTGGCGTGAACCAGAGCCTTGGCCAGACTATTTATTAGCTATTAAGCAAGCTTTGGAATTGCTTACTCAGCGGCCTTTTAACAGTGTATTGCTTAACTATTATCGAGATGGGACCGACTATATGGGGTGGCACAGTGATAATGAGAAACAATTGGGTATGGCTCCGGTAATTGGATCTTTGAGTTTGGGCGAAGCTCGACGTTTTTTATTTCGTAATAGGTTTAATAATGAGCGTAGGGAATATCTTTTACAAAGTGGCGATATGCTGTTAATGAATCAGCTTTCGCAGCAGCAATGGCAGCATAGTTTACCTAAAATGCTGAAAGTAAAACGGCCAAGGATTAATTTAACGTTTCGTTATACAATGGCCTTAAGTCATTAAAGCAATCTAGGACTCAGCATGCGAATAGAAACAATCGTTAAACAGAAGCTACAGCAGGCTTTTTCTCCACAATACTTATCGGTGGAAAACGAAAGCCATATGCATAATGTTCCAGAGGGCTCAGAGAGCCATTTTAAAGTGACTATAGTGAGTGAGGAGTTTGAAGGGAAACGCTTATTGCAATGTCATCGAGCAGTCAATCAGGTTTTAGCCGATGAATTGAAAACCGATGTTCATGCTTTAGCCATGCATACCTATACTCCCAACCAATGGGCACAGTTGCAGGCAGTCCCCAGTTCGCCACAATGCCGTGGAGGCCACTAAGCAAGCTTAATCATAAATACGCATCAAATAAGGATTGTTTAATGCGCTTATATATAAAAGTTAGCTTGTTAGCTTGTATGCTAACATCCTGTTATGGCTCGATATTTAATGAGTCGACATCAAGTGAAGCAGTGTTTACTTGGACTTTAGTCACCTCATGGCCCAAAGATTTGCCTGGTTTAGGCTCAACCCCAGAACGCTTTGCTGAAGAAGTGGAAGCGATGAGTGGTGGTCGTTTAAGCATTAAAGTTTACGGCGCTGACGAGCTGTACCCCGCCATGGATGTATTTAAGGTAGTGTCTGAGGGAAAGGTGGAAATGGGCCACAGCGCTTCCTACTACTGGCAGAAACAGTTGCCCGCAGCGGTATTTTTTACTGCTGTGCCGTTTGGCATGCAAGCTAAAGAGCTCAATGCGTGGCTATACCTTGGCGAGGGATTAGACCTATGGAGAGAGTTGTACCAGCCCTACCATGTGATCCCTTTTCCTGGCGGTAATACTGACGCGCAAATGGGAGGATGGTTTAATAAAAAAATCACCTCGGTGAATGACTTTAAACTACTAAAGATCCGTTTACCCGGTTTAGCTGGTGATGTATTGACTAAATTGGGCGCAAAAATCAGTGCAGAACCCGCTGGGCAATTGTATACCGCCTTGCAATCTGGTGAACTCGACGCTGTGGAGTGGGTTGGGCCCTACAATGATTTAGTTTTTGGCTTTCACCGAGTGGCTTCTTACTACTATTATCCAGGCTGGCATGAACCCAGTACTAATTTAGAATTTATTATAAATGAGCAGGCTTTTAAGGCATTACCTGCTGATTTACAACGAATTGTAGAGAATGCTACCAAAGTGGTGAATCAAGAAACGCTTAATGAGTATGTCGTCTACAATGTAGAAGCGTTGAATGTGCTGGCCAATGAACATGGAGTTGAAGTTGTCGCCTTTCCTCCAGAGGTGCTTAACACGCTTAAGCAACTGAGTGCAGAAGTTATTATGGAACTGGCTCAACAGGATCCGTTCTTTGAAAGGGTTCTCACTAGTTACCAACGCTTTCAATTTGGGGTTAATAAGTATAATCAGGTGGAGTTGTCGCCCACAGCCCTAGAATAATCTGATTATGTTGCTTTTTTGTTTAGAAAAGTTTTCGATGGGCTTGGTTTTTAGTTTGGTGGGTTAAAAAGTAGATTCGTCTAAGTATTAACAATTTGCTAACACTTTGACTGTGTAGGCTACATTTTTGGCCTTTTTCTTTGGTGAAATGGGTTTATTTGGTGCTAGAATAATCGCGATTTCTGTGTCTTGTTAGCTAATTGTCTATGACTTGTTAGCCGAACTAACTATTTTTGAGTGGAAAGGTTACACAGAGATCATCGCTCGTCTTCCGACCCAACACATGTGTAAGAGAGTATGATTACAATAAATAAAGGATTGGACTTGCCGATTAAGGGCAGTCCCAAACAACAAATAGTAGACGCGTCTATTGTTACCAAAGTTGCTGTACTCGGCGAAGATTATGTAGGCATGCGCCCTACAATGAAAGTTCGAGTTGGTGATGTGGTAAGTCAAGGACAGACGTTGTTCGAAGACAAAAAGAATCCCGGCGTTGTGTTTACCGCACCTTGTGCCGGTGTCATCCAGGACATTAACCGTGGTGCTCAACGTGTTTTGCAATCGGTGGTGATTGAAAAGCAAGATGGCGATACTATCGATTTTGGTAAGTTAAGTGATGCTGAAATCGACAACGTAGAGCGTGCCCAACTGGTAGATAAGTTAGTGAATTCTGGTCAGTGGGTAGCGTTAAGAACTCGTCCTTACAGCAAAGTGCCTGCGATCGATTCGGAGCCTTCCGCTATCTTTGTTACTGCCATCGACACCAATCCATTAGCGGCCGACCCTAAAGTGGTTATCGATCAAAATCAAGATGCTTACCTTACCGGTTTGCGAGTTTTGTCGCGCTTAACCAGTGGTGAAGTTTTTGTTTGTAAAGCAAATAATGATTTACCCAAGTCGGATGCAGCAGGTGTTGAAGAACATGTTTTTGCTGGACCTCACCCAGCAGGCTTAGCGGGGACTCATATTCATACCTTAAAGCCAGCCAGTGCTCAACGCACACTATGGTCAATTTCTTATCAGGACGTTATTGCATTTGGTCATCTATTTGCGACCGGTAAGCTTTATAACCAACGGATCATTTCTCTAGCTGGTCCAGTGGTTAAAGAGCCGCGCTTATTACGCACTGAGCTTGGCGCTGATATCAACCAACTTATCGAAGGTGAACTGGTTGATGGAGAACATCGAGTGATTTCTGGTACGGTCTTAATGGGTACCCATGCAACAGGGCCTCATGCTTACCTTGGTCGTTATCACATGCAAGTAGCGGCTGTGGAAGAAGGTTACGAGAAAGAGCTGCTAGGCTGGGCTGTTCCCGGTAGTAAAAAATTCTCATTGGCTAAAGTATTCATCTCTGGCTTAAGCAAGAGCAAATTGTTCTCATTCACCACCACTACCGGTGGTAGTGCTCGTGCTATGGTGCCAATTGGTCAGTATGAGCGGGTGATGCCTTTAGATATTTTACCCACTTTGTTACTTCGCGATTTATTGGCCAATGACACTGACAGCGCCCAACAACTGGGTTGTTTAGAGTTAGATGAAGAAGATTTGGCGCTGTGTACCTTTGTGTGTCCCGGCAAATACGAGTACGGTAGCGTGCTACGTGATTGCTTGACCAAGATTGAGAAGGAAGGTTAAGCATGAGTCTTAAGCATTTTATTGAAAAAATAGAGCCGCAATTTCTACCTGGCGGTAAACATGAAAAATGGTTCGCTTTATATGAAGCGACTGCAACATTTCTTTATACCCCTGGCCTTGTCACCAAAAAGAACACTCATGTTCGTGATGCGATTGATTTAAAACGGATCATTATTTTTGTTTGGCTAGCTTTAATGCCAGCGATGTTTTTTGGCATGTACAACGCGGGTATTCAAGCTAATGAAGCGATTATGGCTAGTACTGGTAGCTTACCCGATGACTGGCATGGTGCTTTGTTAAGCTTGCTCGGGGTTCCCATAGGGGCTGAAGCTGGATGGTTCGCATCCTTGCTTTATGGTGCGGTGTTCTTCCTACCTATTTACCTCACCGCGTTTGTGGTGGGTGGTTTTTGGGAAGTGTTATTTGCCTCGGTTCGTGGCCATGAAGTGAATGAAGGTTTCTTTGCTACCTCTATCTTGTTTGCGCTAACACTGCCTGCAACTATGCCTTTGTGGCAAGTAGCCTTAGGTATCACCTTTGGTGTAGTCGTTGCAAAAGAAGTTTTTGGTGGAACCGGTAAGAACTTTTTGAACCCTGCTTTAGCAGGCCGTGCATTTTTGTTCTTCGCTTATCCAACGGCAATTTCTGGCGATGCGGTTTGGACAGCGGTAGACGGTTTCTCTGGAGCCACGCCGTTAAGTGTAGTAGCTGCTCAAGGTGTTGAAGGTCTAGCTGCACAAGGAATCACTTGGATGGATGCCTTTTTGGGCTTTATTCAAGGTTCAAGCGGTGAAACTTCGGCTTTCTTGTTGGCTTTAGGAGGCCTGTTCTTAATAGTGACTAACGTGGCTTCTTGGCGGATTGTGGCTGGGGTTATGATTGGTATGGTTGCTACCAGCTTACTGCTTAACTTGATTGGTTCAGACAGCAATATGATGTTCCAATTGCCACCACATTGGCACTTTGTGTTAGGGGGCTTCGCCTTGGGGATGTTCTTCATGGCAACAGACCCGGTATCAGCTTCTTTTACTGATAAAGGTAAATGGTGGTACGGCGCTTTGATTGGCGTGATGGTGGTGCTAATCCGCGTGGTAAACCCTGCATTCCCAGAGGGCATGATGTTAGCCATTCTATTCGCTAATTTATTCGCCCCGATTTTTGACTACTTTGTAGTTCAAGCCAATATCAAACGGAGGCTTGCTCGCGATGGCCAGTAATGATTCCTTAGCCAAAACCATTAAGGTTGTTGTTGGCGTAAGTTTAGTGTGTTCGATTGTTGTATCACTGGCCGCGGTTGGTTTGCGAGGCATGCAACAACAGAATGCTGCGGAAGACAAACAAAAGAACATTTTAGCCGTGTCAGGTGTAGACTTGGCTGGTCGTCAAGTGGCTGATGTCTACGCAGAGGTGATTGAGCCTAAGGTGATAGACATCGATACCGGCGAGTTTGTTAATGATGACGAAGTTAATCCGGCTACTTTTGAGCAACGTAAAGCAGCAAAAGATCCTGAAACGAGTATTCGCTTATCGGGTGATGAAGATATTGCTGGGATTGTTCGTCGCTCTAACTTAGCTAGCGTGTATTTGGTAAAAAATGCTCAAGGCGAAGTGGAGCGGGTTATTTTACCGGTGCACGGGCGCGGTCTTTGGTCCACTATGTATGCCTTCTTGGCAGTTCAGCCTGATGGTAATACCGTTGACGCTATCGTTTACTACGACCAGGGGGAAACTCCAGGTTTGGGTGGGGAAGTGGCAAACCCACTTTGGCAAGAGAAGTTCGAGGGTAAAAAACTCTATGATGAAAATGGCGACGTGGCTATCAACATCATTAAAGGTTCTGCACCTGAAGGTTCTCCACATAAAGTAGATGGTTTATCCGGGGCGACCTTAACCAGTAACGGTGTCGATCACACTTTTAAATTTTGGTTAAGTGATAAAGGCTTCGGTAAGTTCCTGGCCAAGTTGCAACAGGGAGGCTTAAACAATGGCTGATGCTAAAGAAACGAAAAAGGTACTGTTCGGGCCAATATTAGGTAATAACCCGATCGCTTTGCAGGTGTTGGGTGTATGTTCTGCTTTGGCGGTGACCAGTAAACTGGAAAACGCTTTTGTTATGACGCTGGCCGTGATGATGGTAACGGCATTCTCTAACCTGTTTATTTCGATGATTCGCAATCACATTCCTAGTAGTGTGCGGATTATTGTGCAGATGGCCATTATTGCTTCATTGGTGATTGTGGTGGACCAAGTGCTTAAAGCAGTGGTGTATGACATTTCTAAGCAGCTATCGGTTTTTGTTGGTTTAATTATTACCAACTGTATCGTAATGGGACGTGCCGAGGCTTTTGCCATGAAAGAGCCTCCATTTAAGTCTTTCTTAGATGGTATCGGTAATGGCTTGGGCTACGGTGCTATTTTGATGTCTGTTGGCGCTGTTCGTGAGCTATTTGGCTCCGGTTCCTTGTTTGGTATTGAAATTATACCGCTGATTAACAATGGCGGTTGGTATCAACCTAACGGTCTATTGTTATTGCCCGCATCTGCATTCTTCATTATTGGCTTATTGATTTGGGCGCTGCGTACTGCTTACCCAGAACAAGTTGAGCCGAAGGAGTAATCGAGTGGAACATTATATTAGTCTGTTAGTTCGCTCTATTTTCATTGAAAATATGGCTTTGGCCTTCCTGCTAGGTATGTGTACCTTCCTAGCCGTTTCTAAGAAGGTGAAAACCGCATTTGGTCTAGGTGTAGCGGTTACTGTGGTACTCGGTATCTCGGTTCCAGTAAACCAAATTATATATTTCAACTTATTAGCGCCAGGTGCGCTCGAGTGGGCTGGTTTACCAAATGCTGATTTAAGCTTCTTGGGGTTCATCACCTTTATTGGTGTTATTGCTGCGTTAGTTCAGATACTTGAAATGGTGTTAGATAAATACTTTCCGGCTCTTTATCAGGCCTTGGGTATCTTTTTGCCATTAATAACGGTGAACTGTGCCATTTTTGGTGGCGTATCATTCATGGTACAACGCGAATATAACTTAGGTGAATCTTTAGTGTATGGCCTTGGTAGTGGTATTGGTTGGATGTTAGCCATTGTTGCACTGGCCGGTATTCGTGAAAAGATGAAGTATTCTGATGTGCCTGATGGTTTACGTGGTTTAGGAATTACCTTTATCACTGTGGGTTTGATGGCGATGGCGTTCATGTCGTTCTCTGGCGTTCAGCTTTAAGACGGCCAATAACTACAAGGAAAATTAGTCGATGGAAATTATTCTCGGCGTAACAATGTTTACCTTGATCGTCTTGGCTTTAGTAACAGTTATTTTGTTTGCTAAGTCTAAGCTGGTCAGTTCTGGTGATATTCAAATTTTAATTAATGATGATCCCGATAAGGCTATTACTACTCAAGCGGGTAGTAAGCTACTGAGTGTATTGGGTAATTCGGGGATTTTTGTTTCTTCTGCCTGTGGTGGTGGTGGTTCGTGTGGACAGTGTCATGTACACGTTCTAGAAGGTGGTGGAGATATTCTGCCCACCGAATTGGACCATATTAGCAAGCGTGATGCCGCAGATGGTTTACGCCTAGCCTGCCAAGTTAATGTCAAGCAGGATATGAAAATTACTCTACCCGAAGAAATCTTTGGTGTGAAAAAATGGGAATGTACGGTTGTCTCGAATGATAACAAAGCGACTTTTATCAAAGAGTTGAAACTACAAATCCCTGATGGCGAGTCGGTACCGTTCCGAGCAGGCGGCTACATTCAGATTGAAGCGCCAGCGCATCATGTTAAATACTCTGATTTTGACATTGAAGAACAATATCGTGGTGACTGGGAGCACTTTGGCTTCTTTAATCTAGAGTCTAAAGTGGACGATGAAACGGTACGTGCTTATTCGATGGCTAACTACCCAGAAGAAGAAGGCATTATCATGTTGAACGTGCGTATCGCTACGCCGCCACCGAATAACATGAGACTACCTTGCGGTAAGATGTCTTCGTTCATCTTTAACCTGAAAGCGGGTGATAAGGTGACAATTTCCGGTCCCTTTGGTGAGTTCTTTGCTAAAGATACCGATGCAGAAATGGTCTTTATTGGTGGTGGTGCGGGTATGGCGCCAATGCGTTCGCACATCTTTGACCAGCTTAAGCGTTTGAAGTCTAAGCGTAAGATTAGCTTCTGGTATGGCGCTCGCTCTCGTCGTGAGATTTTCTATGAAGAAGACTTCGACATGCTAGCACGCGAAAACGATAACTTTGAATGGCACGTTGCGCTTTCTGATCCCCAGCCTGGTGATGATTGGGAAGGTAAAACTGGTTTCATTCATAACGTACTTTATGAAAACTACCTCAAAGATCACGATGCTCCAGAAGACTGTGAGTACTATATGTGTGGTCCACCGGTGATGAATGCTGCGGTAATTAACATGCTTAAAGATTTAGGCGTGGAAGACGAAAACATTCTTCTCGATGACTTTGGTGGCTAAGCAGTGAGTTTAGTGAAGTATTATTGGCTAGCCTTGCTTGGGCTAGCCTTTTTTGTTAGTGGCTGTAGTGAGCAAAACGATTTGTATACCCTGCAAATTGAAGGGCGAACCATGGGCACTTATTATCAAATTAAGTTAGTTGAGCCGCAGGCTAAGTTACCTGATGGTGAAGCGCTTCAAACCGATATTGATCACTTATTACGACAAGTTAATCAGGAAATGTCGACTTACCTTCCTGACTCTGAATTGTCTCGTTTTAACCAGTATCGAGAGGCCCAAGCGTTTAAGTTATCGCCTCACCTCAAGCAAGTTATCGAAGCCGCTTTGCTGCTCTCTGAGGATAGCAACGGTGCTTTTGATATAACTGTAGGGCCGCTGGTTAATTTATGGGGCTTTGGTCCCGATGGGCGCGTGGAGAAACGCCCAGACCAGCAGCTGTTAGAGGCGACTCGTGCTAAGGTGGGTTATCACAACCTGGACTTGCGTGGCGACCAACTGAGTAAAGGCATTCCTGAGCTGTATATTGATTTGTCGGCGATAGCTAAGGGCCATGGAGTAGACCGAGTCGCTGCTTTGTTGGAGCAACAGGGTTTTGCCAATTATATGGTGGACATTGGCGGAGAGTTGCGCTTAAAAGGACATAATGACAACGCTAGTGCTTGGCGGATTGCTGTGGAAAAACCCTTAGCACAACAGCGAGCTGTGCAAAAGATCATTAGCCCTGGGGATAGGGGCATAGCCACCTCGGGAGATTATCGTAATTACTTTGAACAAGACGGTGTTCGTTATTCACATACCATTGATGCAAGTACTGGTATGCCGATCGCTAACCATATTGTCTCTGTAACGGTGATTACTGATACCAGTATGATGGCCGATGCTTATGCCACAGCATTTACCGTGATGGGAGTAAAGTCAGCCATGGCTTTTGCTGAAAAACAACAGCTAGCGGTGTATATTATTGAAAAGCAGGGTGAGCAGTTTGTAGAGCATATTAGTGCTGCTTTTAAACCCTTCATCGTCCAATAACAAGTAAGGAGTCTGTAATGGCTTATTTCGTTGTCAGCTTTGTCTTTTTTTTGGTAGTTATTGCTGCAATGGCGGTGGGTTATATTTTTCAAAAGAAAACCATTAGTGGAAGCTGCGGTGGTATAGCGGCCTTGGGCATAGAGAAGGTTTGTGATTGCCCCGAACCCTGCGATAAACGCAAAGCTAAAATGGCTTTACTTGAAGAAAAACAAAAAGCTCGTCAGGCTATGTTAGATGAGCATCGGATTATCTAAGTGTTGTTTAGAATAAGGCCACGGAAGTGGCCTTATTTGTTTGTTGCATAGCGCTAAGCTAATCCCCTTTAGCGAGTCCTTCGCGCCGCGGATCTGCGGCTCCAACTAGTTTGTCTGGGTATATTCGAATACCTTGTAGCCCAGAGGTCATTTGTTTTACTTGGGTTTTGTAACCCAATGCATTTAACGCTGCTTGCATTCGTACCGCCTCGCTATCGGCTTCTAGTTCATAAATACCAAAGCGATTATTTAAATGAGGCTGCTCAATGGCCTGCTGTAGGCTCATTTCCCAGCTGAGGTGGCCAATTAAGGCTTGCGCTACATAACCAATAATACTACTACCGCCGGGTGAGCCTAGGGCAAGTATAGGGCGCTGCTTTTCTAGCACTATGGTGGGAGACATCGATGAGCGAGGGCGTTTTCCTGGCTCTACACGGTTGGCCACCGCTATGCCATTTTGTTCTGGTACAAAGGAAAAATCGGTTAGCTGATTATTGAGTATGAATCCTTTTACGAATAGCCGTGAGCCAAAGGCATTTTCAACGCTACTGGTCATCGATAAGACATTTCCTTGGGCATCCACAATGCTAATGTGACTGGTAGAGGGCAGTTCAATGCTTTGATCGTCGCTACGATAAGCACTGAGAGTGAGTTCACCTGCGCTTACTGTCGCTAAGGCTTGTTGATGCTCCAAGAGTTTCGCTCGAGCTTTAAGGTAGTCTGGAGCGAGTAGTTGCGTTAATGGTACTTCCACATAATCGCTGTCGGCTAAATACTTCCCGCGGTCGGCAAAGGCGAGTCTAGAAGCATCACCAATAATGCGCCAGCTTTGCGGATCATTGGGACCCCATTTAGCCAGTGGAAAGTGAGCGGCTATGCCCATAATTTGCCCAAGGGTAGTTGCGCCAGAACTAGGAGGGCCCATGCCGCATACCGAATATTGTAAATAGGAGCTACAGACTGCGGGGCGCTGCTTTATTTGGTAGTTAGCTAAGTCTTTTAAGGTTAACAAGCCGGGGTTATCATTTTTCCAGTGAACGGCATCAACAATTGCACTAGCGATAGGGCCTTGATAAAAGCCTTTTGCCCCCAGTTCGGCAATCATTTTTAAGCTGTTAGCATAGTCGGCGTTTTTTAGTAAGTGACCTGCTTGCAGAGGCTGACCTTTGGCGTCGAAGAAATAGTTACGGGTAGCAGGAAAGTGGCCTAAGCGCTGTTCGTCACCGGCAATTAATTGAGCCAGTCGAGGGCTTACCCGAAACCCTTGCTGGGCTAAGTCTATGGCAGGTGTAAATAAGCTCGTCCAGGCAAGTTTACCGTATTGTTGATGTAGGTGTTCAAATAGGGCCACCACACCTGGGCTGCCGACTGACCGCCCGCCAACCACCGCATCATAGAAACGTAGTGCTTGGCCTTGTTCGTCGAGAAATAGCTCGGGTCGTGCTTTTGCGGGAGCCATCTCTCGGCCATCAAAACTGGTGATTTTTTGGTTTTTCGCATCAAAATACACCACGAATGCTCCGCCACCAATCCCCGAAGATTGAGGCTCAACTAGGCCTAGCACCGTTTGTACGGCAATCATCGCATCTACTGCGCTACCGCCGGACTTTAAAATTTCATAGCCCGCTTCTACTGCTAACGGATTGGCTGCTGACACCATGAATTTATGGGCAACAACTTCATCTTTGTTTTGATGGCCTGAAGCTTGTTCGGGGGTAAATTGGTCGGTGACTTGGCTAGTAGCAAATGTACAGCTGCTGAATAGCAGGACTAAACTCAATAAATTGGGCTTGAACATAAGAGCTCCTTTCTTTGATGCTGTTTAGCCAGTTTAGCATCGCTAAGCTCTGTTGACATTTATACTCTAATTGTTTGAAAAATAAATAATTATTTTAAATGTATTAAATGGTGACGTTAAATGGCGACAACTTAGGCCTAGGTGATTGCGGCATTTGCTTAGAGAGTCTACTTTAGTTGTCGTTTATCAGCGACATCGGGGCTATTTATTATTTAAGAATCTAAAAGTAAGTTGTTGTTTTTTAGCGGATTATAAACGTTGGCGCAAGGATTGCTAAAGACCGTATAGCCCGCGAAATATAGCGGACGATGATGCTAAAGTTAATCAAGGAGTTTCATATGAAGTTGAAGTACAGCTTTCCAATGTTAGCACTGTTTGTTGCCAGCCTAGCTTCTGCGAATAGCGAAGTGTTTGAGCAGCTAGATAGCAATCAAGACACATTTGTAAGTCAAGAAGAAGCAGCGCAGTTGCCTATTTTGACTGAAGTGTGGGCCGAGTTAGATACCGATCAAGATGGACTACTCAGCAAAGCAGAGTTTATGAACTTAGAAATTTCAGGTATGCCTGAAGATAGTGAAAATAGCGAGGTTGCTGAGTAAGTTAGTTGTTTTCCTTTGTGTTTTTATAAACCGTTCCAATTTTAGGGTGCTATCGAGGAATCGTTTTTCTGCCATTTGGTCTAGTTTGTAGCAGTTTTATCCTCGATAATTTTCCTAGCGCTTAAGTTTGTGCGAGCTTAAGCGCTTTTTTCTATAGTGAGCTTCGTTGTGGTACTGCCACGTTAGCAAACAATATTCCTGCAACAATCGACATGAAGATTAAGAAGGTTTGTGAGCCAATGTTGGGGATGCTCACCATTGATTCGCCTAGTACTAAGAAATTTAAACTGATATAAGCTTTACTTCCCGGAACCAATAATACAATGCCTTGTAGTAGTACTACGGAGGCTGGAGATTGGGTGAACTTGGCAAATAAGTTGGCGTATACGCCTACCACGAATGCACCAATAAATGGGCCTAACGCTTCGCCTAGGTGGAAGCTTCCCGCATAGGATGCTGCATAGGCGATTACTCCTGATAGCACGCCCCAAGGTATGTCTTTAGCTCTTACTTTGAAAATAACACCGAGCCCTAGACTTAACAAAATCACCCCTAGCCATTTCACCCACCAGTCGCTAACCAAGCCGCTTTGTATGCTGAGGTGTCCCCAGATCAACGCGCCAAAGGCCATTCCTAAAACTGCGCCAAAATACAGTTTAAATAGCACCATAATGCCGTCCATAATCCTCGCTGTACCAGAAATTAGCTCACGAGCCGCTAGTTCACTTAAGCCTAAGGTCATCGATAGGCCGGGGATAAATACGATAATGGCAGATAGAATAACTAAGGGGATGTTGAGATCGGGAATAAATTGGGCAAGTGCAACAGTGAAAAAAGAACATAATAACGCCGCTACTGGCTCTAAGGCTTCGTTTACCCCTTTAGAGTGCTCGGCACGATAAGCTAAATAGAAAGAAATATTACTCAGTAGGGTGGCACAAATAATAGTGCTCCAATTTGCCGACATTAACATGGCAAAGGCACCACCTGTAATCGCAAAGGCCAACAGGGTAAGCCAAGTTGGGTAAAGTGGCTTTTGCCCAATCAATAGCTTTAGTTGTTCGGTAGCTAGTTGCAGGCTGAGTTCTTGTTGAGTGAGTTGTCTTACTAGCTGATTAGTGCGTGCTAGCATCCCCAAGTCTATTTCACCCGGTTTCATTCGCATCACATAATTGTGCTCTTGGCTATCATCGGGGGAGCGTAATACAAAGGTCATAGTAGTAGGCGTTATTAGGAAGTACCCTTCAATATCTAAAGTCTTCGCTACATTTTGTAAGTGGGATTCTAAACGAAAAGCCGGTGTGCCATATTTATGCAGTGCTTTTCCAAGCTTTATAAGAAACTTACGTTTTACCTCAAAATGGCTTGAGCTTAATGTTATGTTGTTGATAGTGGGTAGCAAGAACCTTCTCTCTCTCGGTCAGAATTAACAGCGAGCTTGTTTCGGGCTGTAGAAGATAATAGAAAGTAGTAGCACATTACTACCATTATTCATGGTATTTATTCTTCACAATTGTCTATTTCCAGATAATTAAAATGCTCTGGCCAATTTTTGTAGAAAAATAGTTAGTTACGTTCAGGTTTTTACGCTAGTTGTTGCTGTTATAACGATATATTGTAACCTTTTACTTGATTGTTATTGTGTCGAATTTGTTTAACAATTCACATTTAGATTTACCTTTGGTTTTTAATCTAACTTGAGTTTGGTGTTGCTGCTGAGCTTAAGGTATGAGATAAGTGCCGATTGTTTTTTGTAAATTTCACTTCCAACGAATAGCCTCATTATGATTTTTTGATGGTGGCGGGCATTTGGGATGATAGCCTGATTAGGAGTTTTTATGCGGCAAATAGTTAAGATTGCCTCTGTGTTAAGTGTGTCATTATGGTTAACGGCTTGCGGACAAGAGGAGGCGACCGGCCAACCTGCGGCAGGCAATACTGAAGTAGGTGTGCTTGAAGTTAAAGCGCAAGCACAGGCGATTCAAGTGGAACTACCCGGTCGCAGCAAGGCGTTTTTAGAGGCGGAAGTCCGCCCGCAAGTCTCAGGGATTATCACCGAGCGCAGCTTCGTTGAAGGTGCAGAAGTCGAGCAAGGTCAATCCTTATATAAAATTGATTCATCCACTTATAAGGCGGCTTTGGCTAGCGCGGAAGCTGAGCTAGCACGTGCGAATGCCAGTTTGGTTTCGGCCAAAGCAACGGCTGATCGTTACCAAGCCCTACTCAAAACTAATGCTATCAGTGAGCAGGAGTTTGATGAAGCAGATGCCGCTTATAAAGTTGCATTGGCTAATGTTACGGTGGCTAAAGCAGCTATTAACACGGCTAAAATTAATCTTCAGTACACTCAGGTTCTAGCGCCGATATCCGGGCGTATTGGTAAGTCAAGCGTGACTGCAGGGGCGCTGGTTACTGCTAATCAAAGCCAGACCTTAGCCACCATTCAACAGCTTGATCCCATTAACGTGGATATTGCTCAATCTAGTGCTCAGTTACTACGACTTAAAGCCAAATTGAAGCAAGGGGATTTACAAGCTGCTGATAACGCAGATGTTAACTTGATACTAGAAGACGGTACTGCCTATCCCCATTCTGGTTCGTTACGTTTTTCTGAAGTGAGTGTTGACGAAAATACCGGTTCGGTGACCTTACGAGCCGAATTCCCAAATCCTGATGGCATTTTGTTGCCCGGCATGTATGTGCGAGCGGTACTGAACGCCGGTACCGATCCAAAAGCCATTTTGGTTCCGCAAAAAGCCATTACACGTAATACCAAAGGTGAAGCTGTAGCAATGGTGGTAGGTCAAGATAATAAAGTGGAGTCTAAAGTAGTCACTACCGCTGAGGTGATCGACCATCAGTGGCGTATAACCAAAGGTTTAACCGTGGGTGACCAATTAATTGTAGAAGGCTTGCAAAAAATTCGCCCGGGTGCTGCGGTGGAGGCAAAGCCGCTTAGTGAAATTAAATCAGATGAACAGTAAAGTAGGGTAAAGTTATGGCTCGTTTCTTTATCGATCGCCCTATTTTTGCTTGGGTGATCGCGATTATCGTTATGTTGGCTGGGGTGCTTTCTATTTTGAAACTTCCGGTCTCGCAATATCCTAGTATTGCACCACCAACCGTTGAAATTAGTGCCATGTATCCCGGTGCGTCAGCGAAAACCATGGAAGATACGGTCACTCAGGTGATTGAGCAGCGCATGACCGGGATTGACCACCTGCGCTATATTTCATCAACCAGTGATAGCTTTGGTAACGCCCAGCTAACTTTGACCTTTAATGCCGAGGCTGACCCCGATATCGCTCAGGTTCAGGTGCAAAATAAGCTGCAATTAGCCATGCCTTTGTTGCCTCAAGAGGTGCAAGCACAAGGTGTTAAAGTGGCTAAGTCCAGCTCTGGTTTTTTGATGGTGTTGGGCTTTGTTTCTCAAGATGGTTCCTTAGAGAAGAGTGACATTTCTGACTATGTAGGCTCCAATGTTCAAGATCCAATTAGCCGTGTGCCAGGGGTCGGGGAAATCCAGTTATTTGGTGCTCAGTATGCAATGCGTATTTGGTTAGACCCACTGAAGTTGACCCAATATAATCTAACTAGTCAAGATATTATCGCTTCCATTCGTGAGCAAAATGCTCAGGTTTCTGCTGGTCAATTAGGCGGGGCACCTTCGGTGGTAGGGCAGCAGTTGAATGCTACGGTGACAGCCCAGAGTCGCCTACAAACGGCGGAAGAGTTTCGGCAAATTATTATTAAAGCCGATACCTCGGGCGCTAAAGTATTCCTTGAGGATGTCGCGCGGGTAGAACTCGGTTCCGAAAGTTATGCGGTAGAGTCATTTTATAATGGTAAGCCAGCTTCAGGTCTTGCGATTAAACTTGCTACCGGGGCCAACGCCCTTGATACAGCAGAGCTGGTACGGGCTAAAGTGGAAGAGTTAAAACCCTTCTTCCCCCAAGGTTTGGATGTTGTCTATCCTTACGACACCACTCCCTTTGTTGAAAAGTCAATTGAAGGCGTTGTGCATACCTTACTGGAAGCGGTTGTATTGGTATTTGTCATCATGTACCTGTTCTTACAAAACTTCCGCGCCACTTTAATTCCAACAATTGCAGTTCCGGTTGTATTACTAGGAACTTTTGCCATTTTGTCGGCTACTGGCTTTTCGATTAATACCTTAACCATGTTCGCTATGGTACTCGCTATTGGTTTGTTGGTCGATGATGCCATTGTGGTGGTTGAAAACGTTGAACGGGTGATGTCAGAGGAAGGTTTAAGCCCGATTGAGGCAACCAAGAAGTCGATGGACCAGATCACCAGTGCCTTAGTCGGTATTGGCTTAACCTTGTCTGCGGTATTTGTTCCAATGGCCTTTATGTCTGGCTCAACCGGGGTTATTTATCGCCAATTCTCAATTACCATTGTATCGGCGATGGCTCTGTCAGTATTGGTGGCGATTATCCTTACACCGGCATTGTGTGCCACCATGCTTAAACCGATAGCCAAAGGTCATCACGCTGTAGATACTGGCTTTTTTGGTTGGTTTAATCGTAGCTTCGACAAAATGACTTCGCGTTACGAAGCTGGGGTTGCCTCGATGATTAAGCGAGCTGGCCGAGTGATGTTGCTTTATATTGCGCTAGCAGTGGCTGTAGGCTGGATTTTTATGCGTATGCCTACCGCCTTTCTACCTGATGAAGACCAAGGTATTTTATTTACTCAAGCTATTTTGCCTACCAATTCAACTCAAGAAAGTACCATCAAAGTGATGGACAAAGTCACCGACTTTTTCCTTGAGCAAGAAGCTGACAGTGTTAATTCAGTATTCTCGGTAGCGGGTTTCAGTTTTGCTGGTAGTGGCCAAAATATGGGTATTGCGTTTATTAGCATGAAGGATTGGTCGGTTCGTAAAGGTGCCGGTCAAGATGTGCAGTCAGTTGCAGGGCGTGCAATGGGCATGTTCTCTCAGCTAAAAGAAGCGCTGGTATTTGCCTTTGTGCCGCCTGCAGTTATTGAGTTAGGCACTGCCAATGGTTTTGATCTCTATTTACAAGATAGAAATGGTCAAGGTCATGAGAAGCTTATTGAAGCACGTAATATGTTACTGGGTATGGCTGCACAAAACCCCAATTTGGTCGGCGTGCGGCCTAACGGACAAGAAGATGCTCCGATGTACCAAATACATGTTGATCATGCCAAGCTTCGCGCCTTAGGAGTTAGCATAGATTCGGTGAATAGTGTGCTGGGTACCGCTTGGGGGGGCTCTTATGTGAACGACTTTATTGACCGAGGGCGGGTTAAGAAAGTGTATGTGCAAGGCGATACCGAGTATCGTATGCAACCAGAAGACTTAGATTCTTGGTACGTACGCAATGATGTGGGTGAAATGGTGCCTTTCTCGGCCTTTTCTACTGGTACTTGGGAATTCGGCTCTCCTCGCTTAGAGCGTTTTAATGGTCTTTCGGCGGTCAATATTCAAGGTAGTACTGCTCCAGGTTATAGTACCGGTGCGGCTATGGATGATATTGAGGCTATGGTAGAGAAGCTACCAGCCGGCTTTGGCGTAGAGTGGAATGGTCTTTCTTATGAAGAGCGCTTATCGGGCAACCAAGCTCCTGCTTTATATGCCTTGTCCATTTTAGTGGTATTCCTAGTACTTGCCGCCTTATATGAGAGCTGGTCAGTTCCATTTGCGGTGATCTTGGTGGTTCCGCTTGGGGTTATAGGTGCCTTGCTGGCTATGAATGGTCGAGGCTTGCCGAACGACGTATTCTTCCAAGTTGGCCTATTAACTACGGTGGGTCTGGCAACTAAGAACGCGATTTTGATCGTAGAGTTTGCTAAAGAATTCTATGAGCAAGGCGCAGGACTCGTTGAGGCAACATTACATGCGGTAAAAGTGCGTTTACGTCCCATTCTAATGACCTCGCTAGCCTTTGGTTTAGGGGTTGTTCCACTAGCGATTAGTAATGGTGTAGGATCGGGAAGTCAGAATGCTATTGGTACCGGGGTACTCGGTGGCATGATGAGTTCTACCTTCTTGGGAATATTCTTTATTCCTATTTTCTTCGTCATCGTAGAGCGCTTATTTAGCAAGCGTGAGCGTAATGGGGAGAAGTGATGTGGTTAAAGAACCTACTACCCAGAAATAGCTTAACCGCCATTTAAGTTGGTTGAAGGTCAAGTGTTAGTCTAGCAGCTACCTTGAGCTTCATTATTGATTTAACAGCGTCCCGTCAAGATTCTGATTTTGCGGGACGTTTTACTTTAAGGTCTCTAAATTTCCCAGTTTTTTAACTAAATAAGGTACAGAGTCCGAGTGATGATTTATTATCTAATTTCGAAAATTTTATTACGCCTTGTCTCGGAGGACACCCATGGCCATTGGTAAATATTTACGCTGGAAAGATGAAGAGGGAAGCGAATTTCGCCCTGTTGCAATTTCTGGAACAGCGCTATTGAATGACAGAACCTTAAATAAAAGCACGGCCTTTAGCTATGAAGAGCGAGAAGCCTTTAACTTAACCGGTCTGTTACCCCCTAAACCGCAAACCTTCGAAGATCAGTTAAAACGCGTATATAAAGGTTTTTTAAGTGCTTGTAGTGATATTGAGCAATATCAATATCTGCGAGCCTTACAGGACCGCAATGAGACCTTGTTTTATGCTCTGGTTTCGCGCCATATCGAAGAAATGGCACCGATCATCTATACCCCTACAGTCGGTAAGGCTTGTCAAGAATTTAGCCATCGTTACCAAAAAGACCGTGGCCTCTATATTACCGCTGAAAATGTTGATCAAATGGGTGAAATGGCACGCCATTTCGCTGGGAAAGACATTAAAATCATCGTGGTGACCGATAGCCAAGGGATTTTAGGGCTGGGTGATTTAGGTATTGGTGGCATGGGGATCCCCATCGGTAAGCTATCGCTATATACTTTGGGCGCGGGAATTCATCCTGCCCATTGTTTACCAATAGCCTTAGATGTGGGTACCGATAATCAAGACTTACTCGATGACCCGATGTATTTAGGCTTACCCAAAAAACGGATGCGTGGCCAAGAGTACCAAGACTTCATCGAGAAATTTGTAGAGCAAACTAAACTTCACTTCCCTAAAGCGGTATTACAATGGGAAGACTTCAGTAAATCTAACGCCTTTGATAACTTGTCTAAATATGAAGATGAATTGCCATCATTTAACGATGATATTCAAGGTACTGGTTCGGTAGTATTAGCTGGGGTTATTGGCGCTACAAAAATCAAGGGTGAAACCTTAACAGATCAAGTCTATGCCGTATACGGTGCGGGTGCGGGTGGTGTGGGTGTGGCTGACCAAATTTTTGCAGGCTTGCTTAAAGAAGGTTTAAATCATCAGGAAGCGCGCGATAAAATTTATATTCTTGATTCTCGCGGCGTAGTGTTTGATAACCGCCCTGATTTGGATGAGTACAAAAAACGTTATGCTAAACCTGTCGAGATGGCCGCAAGTTGGGCCTTGGCAGAGCTAGGCAAGGCAAGCCTAAGTGAGTTGATCGACAATACACCAATTACCGTACTACTGGGTTGCAGTGGTGTGGGTGGAGCATTTAAAGAAAGTCACGTGCAGAAAATGCTTGAATACACCGAGCGGCCAATGGTATTCCCATTATCAAACCCTACCGACAACTGTGAAGCCTTGCCTGAAGATGTGTATAAGTGGAGTGACGGTAGGGCGATTGTTGCAACAGGGAGCCCCTTTGACGACGTGGAATACAATGGTCAGTTGTATCGGATTGGCCAAGGTAATAACGTGTTTATCTTCCCAGCAGTGGGTTTAGCTACCATTGTTGCAGGTGTGAGTAAAATCACTATGGATATGTTCACCACCGCTTCTTTCGCTTTGGCCGAGTATGTATCGCAAGAGGACTTAGATAGCGGTTGTGTGTTCCCAAGGATGCGTGAGCTTAAAGAAGTTTCTAGCTTTGTGGCTAAGGCCATCTTGAAGCAAATTCAAGAAACTGATCCGCAAGGTTGCCTTAGTGGTAAAGATATTGAGCAAGAAATTGCCGAACACATGTGGGAGCCTATTTACTTGCCGTATCGTCGCGTATAGGTGATGATTACTGCAGTATAAATAAGGAGCCGTAAGGCTCTTTTTTTGTCAGAAAATCAGGCCAACTAATATATTAGAAGGGCTAAGGAAGAGCGGTGAAACATAGAGAGCATAGCTTTAAGTAACAGGCTATGCTCCGTGGGGCCTAATTATAGCGGCGAATGGATGCGGCTTGCTCGGCTCTATCTTCTATGCCTAAAGCGCTATAGCCTTGCTCCATCACTTCTAGTGCTTCTCTAGCAGAGGGCGTATCAGGGAAGTTTTCAATGATGTAGCGGGCTCGATTTACTGCTCCAATATATGCCTCTCGTTTAATGTAATAGTGAGCAACAGCTAGCTCGTGGCGGGCTAGGTTGTCTTTTAAAAATATCATACGTTTTTGCGCATCTGCGGCATACTCACTGTGAGGATAGCGGTTAATTAGGGTTCTAAAGTCACTAAAAGCCTGAGTTGAAAAGCTGGGGTCGCGGTCATAGCGATCAACTCCAACTAGGTTTTGGAACATGTTGTAGTCCGCCGCCATGTTAATCAGTCCACGCATGTAATAAACGTAGTCTAATTCACCGTGAGTTGGATTATTGCGAATAAAGCGGTCTGTGCTGGCTAAGGCCATTGCCGTATCACTGCGTTTGTAATAAACGTAGATCAAATCTAGCTGTACTTGGCTTGAGTAGGGGCCAAAAGGATAACGAGTATCTAAGGCCTCTAAATTCTCAGCAGCTCCACCATAAGAACCATTATTCATTGCTATTTGGGCTTCTGCGTAGAGTTCAGACGCTGGCTTATCAGGAATGGCGGGTTTTTCTTTAGTGTTGGAAGAACAGGCCCCGAGCATAAGTCCGAGTAGTATTACAGTAATTGTTTGCTTATAAACGCGCATAATAGGCTAAAAATCGTCTTTTCCGTGTCGGTGCTTGCAAGATAACAATCTTTTGTTTAACAAAAGGATTACGCTATACACCATTAAATAATGGGCAAACAGTATCCTCTATGCTTGTTGAAGCGTCAATCGTAGAGTGAGATATATAGTGAGAGCCGCTTCTAACAAACTAATTTCTTCTATGCTTTAAGCTGAGAATGATTACAATAGCCCGTTTTGACCTTCCTGTTAGGGGTAAAGCTAAGATGAGTCAACAATTAGAGCTGCGAGCAATCGTCGATGAAGAGTTAGCCGGAGCTCGCCTTGATCTGGCATTGGCTGCGTTATTTCCAGACTACTCCCGTTCTCGAATAAAAGAATGGATCCTCGGGGAATGTGTTCGTTTAGATGGCGAGTTAAAAGTAAAACCTAGGGAAAAGGTCATTGGTGGTGAAGAGATAGTTTTAAACACAGTTTTAGAAGACGTAGTGGAAGCTCAAGCAGAAAATATCGATTTAAGCATCGTTTACGAAGACGACGATATTTTGGTGATCAATAAGCCAATCAACATGGTGGTTCATCCCGGCGCCGGCAATCCAAGTGGTACAGTGCTAAATGCCTTGTTATATCGCTATCCTAGTATTTCTGAAGTGCCAAGAGCAGGTATCGTGCACCGTCTTGATAAAGATACTTCTGGTTTGATGGTGGTGGCTAAAACACTGCCTGCGCAAACTCACTTGGTCGAAGCTTTGCAAAAACGTGAGATTACTCGTGAATACGAAGCCATTGTAACCGGCACCATGACCGCCGGAGGCTTAGTTGATGAACCTATTGGCCGACATCCCACTAAACGTACCCATATGGCTGTAGTACCTACAGGTAAACCTGCGGTAACCCATTACCGAGTGGCCGAAAAGTTTCGTCAACATTCTCGTATTCGTTTGCGTTTAGAGTCGGGGCGTACTCACCAGATTAGGGTACATATGGCGCACATTGGCCATGCTTTATTAGGTGACCAAACTTATGGGCGGTTGCGTTTGCCCAAGGGATCTAGTGAGGAGTTGATTGTCGCCATGCGTGGTTTTCAACGCCAAGCGCTACATGCGGTGATGCTGCGCTTAGCTCACCCGATTACCGGAGAAGTGATGGAATGGCACGCGCCAGTACCTCAAGACATGCTCGATATTGCCGAAGCTTTACGGGTTGATCACAAACTCAACCCTGATTTGGGCTAAATATTATGGCAATGCTAACGCTTGAATGGCCCAGCCCGGTAGGAGTCAATGCGGTTTATAGTGACCGTTTAACGGGCGTTAGTCTCAGTCCCTATGATTCTTACAACTTAGGCGATCATGTGGGTGACCTTCCTCAAGCGGTGGCTGCTAATCGAGCCGATTTTCAGCAAACCATGCCAGCACAAGTTTGTTGGTTACAACAGGTTCACAGTACTAAGGTGGTGGACGCCCATGCCGCCAGTGGTCTGCGGCTTGAGGCGGATGCTAGTGTGGCAAATCGCGCAGGCGCGGCTTGCGTAGTCATGACTGCCGACTGCTTACCATTGTTGTTTTGTGATAAACAAGCACAAGTGGTAGCGGCAGCTCACGCCGGCTGGCGAGGTTTGCTTAATGGCGTTATTGAAAATACTGTGGCTAAAATGGCCGTTGACCCGCAGCAAATCATGGTGTGGATGGGGCCGGCGATTGGCCCACAAGCCTTTGAAGTGGGCGCAGAAGTTCGCCAGCAGTTTATTGCCAAAAGTGGCGAAGCTGAGTCGGCTTTTCGCCCCAGTAGTGCGCCGGAAAAATATTATGCAGATATTTTCAGCTTGGCTAAACAACGTCTCAATGCTTTAAGCATTAATAATATTTATCAGCAGGCAGGTTGTACTTACAGTGAACCGGAGCGCTTCTTTTCTTATAGGCGTGATGGTCAAACCGGTCGTATGGCTGCAGCCATTTGGTTGAGTTAAAAAAAATAGCGCTTAGCGCCAGCAAAATTGACTTTTTTCAGGCTGGCTATCTTGAAATTTTCTAATCTTAAACCCACATAATCATTAATAGCTTATTAGTATGTGGAGGTGTGATATGCGCCTAGATAGATTTACCAGCAAATTTCAACTCGCTATTTCTGATGCCCAATCTTTAGCCTTGGGTCGTGACCACCAGTTCATTGAACCGGTGCACTTAATGACGGCCATGCTAAATCAAGATGCGGTATCTTTGCGTCCCTTATTAGTACAAGCCGGCATCGAAGGTAGCGCCCTTCGCTCTCAGTTATCGCAAGCTTTAGAACAATTGCCTAGAGTAGAAGGCACCGGTGGTGAGGTTCAGCTTTCCAATCAACTGGTAGTATTGCTTAATCTTTGTGACAAATTAGCGCAAAAGCGCAAAGATAAATTTATCTCCTCAGAAATTTTCTTCCTCGCCGCTACCGAAGACAAAGGTAAGTTGGGCGATATCATGCGTGGCTTGGGGGCGAACAAGGAAAGCATTGAGAAATCCATAGAGAAGCTACGTGGCGGGCAAAAGGTTGATGACCCTAATGCTGAAGACCAACGTCAAGCTTTGGAAAAGTATACCATCGACCTTACCGAGCGAGCCGAGCAAGGTAAGTTGGATCCGGTGATTGGGCGCGATGATGAAATTCGTCGCACTGTACAGGTATTACAACGTCGCACTAAAAATAACCCGGTACTCATTGGTGAGCCAGGGGTGGGTAAAACCGCCATTGCCGAAGGTTTGGCTCAGCGAATCATTAACCATGAGGTGCCTGAAGGCCTAAAAAATAAACGAGTGCTATCGCTTGATATGGGCGCTCTTGTGGCTGGTGCTAAGTATCGGGGTGAGTTTGAGGAACGTTTAAAAGCGGTATTAAATGAGCTAGCTAAAGAAGAAGGCCAGGTCATTCTATTTATTGATGAGCTGCATACCATGGTGGGCGCGGGTAAGGGCGACGGCGCTATGGATGCAGGCAATATGCTAAAACCTGCGTTGGCTCGTGGTGAGCTACATTGTGTGGGTGCTACCACCTTGAACGAATACCGCCAGTTTATTGAGAAAGATGCCGCCTTGGAGCGTCGTTTCCAAAAAGTTTTGGTGGAAGAGCCGAGTGTGGAAGACACCATCGCTATTTTGCGTGGCTTGAAAGAACGTTATGAATTACACCATTCGGTGGAGATCACCGACCCTGCCATTGTAGCGGCAGCTAGTCTTTCCTACCGTTATATCTCAGATAGGCAGCTTCCTGATAAAGCCATCGACCTGATTGATGAAGCCGCCTCTAGCATTCGTTTACAAATCGACTCTAAACCAGAGGCCTTAGATAAGCTTGAGCGTAAGATTATTCAGCTCAAGTTAGAGCGCCAAGCGCTGCAAAAAGAGGAAGACAGCGCTAGCCTAAAAAGACTTGAACTGTTGGATGAAGAGCTACAAGACAAAGAAAGCAAGTTTAAAGAGCTAGATGAAGTCTGGAAAACAGAAAAAGCCGCTTTATCTGGTACTCAGCATATTAAGGCTGACTTAGAGCAGGCTCGCCTAGATATGGATGTAGCACGCCGCGCCGGCGATTTGAATCGTATGTCAGAACTGCAATATGGACGGATCCCCGAATTAGAGCGCCAGCTCGATTTGGCTTCGCAGGCAGAAATGCAAGATATGAGTTTATTACGCAACCGAGTTAGCGAGGTGGAAATCGCCGACGTGCTATCGCGTTGGACTGGTATTCCGGTTAATCGCATGCTTGAAGGGGAACGTGACAAATTACTGCGTATGGAGCAGCAATTACATGACCGGGTGATTGGTCAAAGCGAAGCGGTGCAGGCGGTGTCTAATGCGATTCGTCGTAGCCGTGCTGGTTTGTCTGATCCTAACAGACCGATTGGCTCATTCTTGTTCTTAGGGCCTACAGGTGTAGGTAAAACCGAGCTGTGTAAAGCGCTTGCTGAATTTATGTTTGATACTGAAGATTCAATGGTACGGATCGACATGTCAGAATTTATGGAAAAACATTCGGTCGCTCGCTTAGTGGGGGCGCCTCCTGGTTATGTAGGTTACGAAGAAGGGGGATACCTTACCGAAGCGGTAAGACGTCGACCTTATTCAGTGATCTTACTCGATGAGGTAGAAAAGGCCCATCCAGATGTATTTAATATCTTGTTACAAGTACTTGATGATGGACGCTTAACCGACGGCCAAGGCCGCACCGTAGACTTTCGTAATGCGGTGATTATTATGACTTCCAACTTGGGCTCCGATTTGATCCAAGAGCACCATGGTGAAATGAGTCATGAGGAAATTAAAACGACTTTAATGGGCGTACTGACTCAGCAATTTAGACCTGAGTTTATCAACCGTATTGACGAAACGGTGGTATTTCATCCCTTGGCTCATGAACAAATTCGCCAAATTGCAGCTATTCAAGTACAGCGCTTAGTGCCTCGGCTTGAAGAGAAAGGTTTTCACCTTGAGTTTAGTGATGCGGTATTGGATAAATTGGGGCAGGCTGGTTTTGACCCCGTATATGGCGCTCGCCCGCTAAAACGCGCTATACAACAACAGTTAGAAAATCCGCTTGCACAGGCTATTTTGGCAGGAGATATCGAGCCGGGTAAAACCATCACCATTGCATTAGAAGGTGAGCAGTTGGTGTTTTTATAGATGAATGACAAGCGTAAGCAAGCTAATGTGCTTGCTTACGCTGTTGTTGCTGGAGTTGTTTTAACTCGCAATATTGCTGTTGTTGGTTGGTGTTCAATAGCTTGCATATTTGGGCTTCTTTATCTTTCATTAAATTGCGGACTGCTTTCCACATTTGTTTGCGGTCGCCTTCAAAGCCGAACATCTCATCCAACAAACGATTATATTGTTGCTCAATTTCACTGAATTGGTCCAATTGCTGAGCTGTTAAGTCCAAAATTGCACTCAGTTTCTCTATATCCATATCGCTAGTACCTAATTTGTGCCGCGTATTAAGGTCTGCTGCGTTCCCTCCCAAAGATAACCAAGACCTGTTTAAGATATAGCTCATCAGCGAGGTTTTGTCTGTGAATCGCTATTCAGCGCAGGGGGCTTATGTTATTTTTAGAACACATTTTTAAGTAGTTTTTTAGAGTATTTAAATGACAGAACAAAAAGTTAGCGACGGCGCGAGACAAAAAGGTATTTTTTTATTACCTAATTTGTTTACTACCGCTGGATTATTTTCCGGTTTCTACGCCATTGTCGCTTCAATGAACGGCCAGTTTGAAGCTGCGGCTATCGCCATTTTTGTTGCGATGATTTTTGATGGTGTTGATGGGCGAGTGGCTCGACTCACTAATACCGAAAGTGCTTTTGGGGCTGAGTACGACTCCATGGCCGACATGGTGTCCTTCGGCATTGCACCAGCCTTAGTGGTTTACAACTGGGCTTTACACGATCTTGGAAAAATAGGTTGGCTAGCCGCTTTCGTTTATACGGTTGCGGCAGCTTTGCGCTTGGCTCGCTTCAATACTCAAGTGGGCATTGCCGATAAACGTTTCTTCCAAGGTTTGGCGAGTCCCGCTGCCGCAGCCGTCATTGCTGGTATGGTTTGGTTTGCTCGCGATTTAGAGTTTTCGGGTAATAGTCTCGAGTTTGTCGCATGTTTCATCACTATTATTAGTGGCTTGCTGATGGTGAGTAATTTTAAGTATCACAGTTTTAAAGGTATTGACTTAAAAGGGCGAGTTCCATTCTTTGTGGTACTGCTGATGGTGCTAGTGTTTATTGTTATTGCAGTTAAGCCAGCGGTGATTCTATTTACCTTGTTTGCTGTATATGCCATATCGGGACCGGTTTATACCATTCGCACGGTTAAGAAGTTAAAAATAGAACATGTTGTGGGTGACGATGACCTAGAATGCGAGTCAGACGAAAGCAAAGCAGATAAGACTAAAGCCAGTGCTAGCCAAGATGACTCTAATTTTGAAGAGACAGATAAAGCTAAACAAGAACCTGAGCAAAAGTAGTTTAACTAGGTCAAACTTTAAAAAGGCGCTATTTTTGCGCCTTTTTGCTTGTTTAATAATCTATTTTGGCTTTTTCCACCAATAAAACATTAAAAAGCAAAATAACTGTTGCTTTCCAAGTTCGTTTCCCTATAATGCACCTCCACTGACACGGCACACAGCGCTGCAAAGCGAAGTGAAAGCAAGTCAGTGCTGGCAAGGCTTAGAGCTGAGTTAGCAGCTACGAGACTGCGTTTTAAAATGTTTTAAAAAAGCGGTTGACAGCGACAGAGGAAGGCGTAGAATGCGCACCTCGCCTCGAATGAGGCAACGTTCTTTAACAATTTATC
>QGCX01000024.1_pt1 | contig 65735 bp, 55 predicted proteins | sample 4708031 | NCBI WGS metagenome assembly QGCX01 (sample SAMN08941163, study PRJNA450518) | Sediment metagenome, whole genome shotgun sequencing project. | reverse complement strand
ATCCCCGCATTAGGCATGGTATTGGGTTTATTGTTGGCCATTTTTGTTTCTTATCGAAAACCCCGTAAATATCAGCATGTAGCAAGCAATGTATTGCATCATACTGAAACGACTGAAACGCCCAGCTTAAATCGCAACCTTTTAAATATGATTATCATTGTTAGTGCTCTCGCCATCAATGTTTATACAGGCTCTATCATTATGGGCGCACTAGCCGGCTTCTTAATGCTGACCACCGCATCGGGTATTCGCCCGCAAAACAGCCAAGATCTGTTTATTGAAGGGGTTAAGCTTATGGCCTTAATTGGCTTTATCATGATTGCGGCTAACGGTTTTGCCAGCGTAATGAAAGCCAGTGGTGGAGTACCCGATTTAGTCGCCAACGCAGAAGCGATATTGGGCCATAATAAAGCTTTTGCTGCAGCAGTATTACTACTGATGGGGTTGTTGATCACCATGGGGATTGGTTCTTCGTTTTCGACTATTCCTATTATTGCCGCCATTTATGTTCCATTAGCACTATCTTTAGGTTTCTCTGAACTTGCTACCGTTGCTTTAGTGGGTACGGCTGCGGCTCTAGGTGATGCGGGTTCGCCAGCGTCGGATTCGACGCTAGGGCCTACAGCCGGTTTAAATAGCGACGGTCAGCATGATCATATTTGGGATACAGTAGTACCGACTTTCTTGCATTTTAACCTGCCATTATTGGTTTTTGGTTGGATTGCAGCTATTGTCTTATAAATTTTAATAGTTTGTTTTAACTGACAAAAATACTTCAATGCACGTTTGCTAAATGGAAACCAAAATTGACTGAACACGCCCTACCTTTAGACATGCTAAGCCCACAATATTCGCTAAGCGAACTGCAACTATCTTCATGCCAACAATGGCCTGAGTTGCTTCCTCAGCTAAAAGCCAGCATAGATTTCTTCGCTACAACAAGGTCTGCTCAGCCTTTTTTGGTGTGCCAAGCTAACAGCTTTTTTAATTTACCAGACATTTTCTCGCAACTCGATGTCACGTCCAGTGTTTCGCCAAGTTGCTTTGCACTAATTTTCAATCCTAGCTCGCCAAGCCGAGCGCTCTGTCTGGCGATAAGCGAGCAGCAATATTTAAAAGTTAAACTAAGCCTTGATACGCCACACCACAAGGCTTCGTTAAAAGCGACACAAACCATACAAGCATTGCTCAGCGAGCTTGAAAGTGAAGCTGCTAGCGAGCTTCATCAGGCCTTACGTGCTTTAGAGGATTATTTACTAACCCAAGCACAAAATTTGTCATTAACTTCCTACATAAAAATCTGGCGTAGTTCTAGTGACATCACTTATTGTTATCAATTCAATCGCCAACAACTATTTGGCGAACAGCTAATTCCAGCCAGTGGCCACATTGCAGGTGTAGAGCAAATTAACCTTGGTTTAATTGCTAAGGCGGCCAGTGGTATTTTGGTCATCAACGCTGAAGATATACTCGCCGAAGCTAACCTTTGGTTTGAGTTTAAAAGCTGTTTAAAAACCGCTACCTTTAGCTGGGACAATCTGGCTTGCCAGCAACGTTTATGGCAAGCACAAGATTTAACCATTTCAACGAAGGTCATTATTACTGGTCACGCGAATGCGATTGCAGACCTCTATCAATTGGATCCTGAACTTAGCTCGCAATGTTTAATTGAAACTGAACTGCCCATAGATTTAGTGGTGACAGAAGCCCACTTAAGGGCTTATCTCAGTCAAGTTAACTGGCAACTTCAGCAAGACGGACTGCCCCCTCTTGCCGAATCCCTTTATTATCCAGCACTTCAACGAGCAGCCTTTTTGTGCGAGCACCAACAACTACTAAGCTTAAACTTTGCAGAAGTGATAAAACCCCTTCGGCTTATTCATCATTTAGGCTTAAGCCAAGATCAACAAGGGTTTAGTCAGGCATTAGATTCACTGGCGCAGCATATTAACGGGCAACAATTATTTAGCGATTTGTCCTATAAAGACCGACAAACTCAAATTGCATTAAATGGTTCACGAATAGGTCAAATTAACGGTTTATCAGTGATCGACTTTAACGGTTTAGGTCATTCTTTTGGTGAACCGATCCGAATTACCGCTAACGTTTTTCAAGGTGACGGTGATTTCATGGATGTTGAACGCAAAGCCGAATTAGCCGGAAACATTCATGCTAAATCGATGATGATTATTCACGGCTTTCTCAGTGAATTGCTTGCCCTAGAGCATCATTTCCCTTACTCCGCCAATATAGTTTTTGAGCAGTCTTATCATGAGATTGACGGCGATAGCGCGTCTTTAGCCAGTTGTTTAGCTTTAGTAAGCGCCTTAGCGCGCTTACCTATTGAGCAAAATACAGCGGTCACTGGTGCATTAGACCAAAAAGGCAACGTATTAGCGGTGGGTGGCATTAACGAAAAAATTGAAGGCTTTTACCGAGTGGCTAAATTGTTAGGGACAAACAATCCACTTGCAGTCGTCATCCCCAAGGCCAACCTAACACAACTAAATCTAAACCAAGCAGTATTACAAGCCTGTAAGCGCCAAGAACTAAGCATTTATGCGGTGGATAACATAGAACAAGCCATCCCTTATTTATTCAAATTAGAGGCCGGTAAGCTCAGTGACGAAACGACCGTGTTAGGTAAAATTTATAAGCGAGTAAATGGGGGCAACGATGAGCCCAGTTTGACTCAAGCGTTTATTCACAAAATAAGCAAGTTATTAAGACTATCGTAATATTTTTAGACATCGGACTTGTTTAGCGCACACCTGTTCGCTAAAGTAGCGACAAATTTTTAAAAGGTATAATTCATGACTCAGGTTTCGCAAAAAGAGCTAGGTAAAACTAGCTATGAACGCCAAGAGTTGCTTGATTGCAGCCAAGGGCTTTTATTCGGCGAAGGTAACAGTAAATTACCCGCTCCAAATATGTTAATGATGGATCGTATTCTGAAAATAACCCACGAAGGTGGTGAATTTGGTAATGGTGAAATCGTAGCTGAGTTGGATATTACACCTGATCTCTGGTTTTTTGATTGCCACTTCCCCGGCGACCCTGTTATGCCTGGTTGCCTAGGCTTAGATGCGATGTGGCAATTAGTGGGCTTTTTCTTAGGATGGAGTGGTGGTCCAGGTAAAGGTCGTGCCTTAGGTGTGGGTGAAGTTAAATTCACCGGTCAGGTATTACCTACCGCGAAAAAAGTGACTTACCGCATTCAAATGAAGCGCGTGATTATGCGTAAATTAGTGATGGGCATCGCCGACGGTGTGGTTGAAGTAGACGGACGCGAGATCTATTCTGCTAACGATTTAAAAGTAGGTCTATTTACTGATACTTCTAGTTTCTAAACACTTTAGCATTAGCCAAAAAAAAGCCCTTGTAGGGCTTTTTTTATATCTTGTATTGATTTTGTTAATTATTGTCTAGTCCCGAAACGCGCTCTTCAACAGCTTCACGCCACCCACCGTACCAATGTCCTCTGGCATCGGCGCCTCCATACGGACAGGTCTCTTTTGACCTACCTGACAAACCTGCTTGATATCCTTTGGCATGCGCTCTTTCTAAACGATCGCGTTTTTGTCGTTTCATAGACTTCTTCCTTATCAAGATCAGAAAACAAATCAGGAGTCCAACTGGACTCCTGATCTACTATCGCTGATCGTTTTTAAAAGATCAAAAGCAAATTTTTAAGTATTCGCTAACTATCTGATCTTTTTGTTACAGCTAAAAGAAAATTTATCTTTTTATGAAACGTCTCACAAAAACCAACGGTAACAAGATTAAACCAAGCCAAATATTAGCCGCGCCTTTACGCTCATAACTCTGTTCTTCAAGTGTTGGACAGGCTGCCAAGTCGTCGATATCGCTCACAGCTGGGTTTCTCAACAACTTTAGTAATACTGGACGTGGATTCACCCCATAGATAAGATCATCAACCGTTTCAAAATGGTAACCGCTGGCAAAAATTTCGCCCTCATCATTGATGTGAGTGGCGTATTCAATACGATATAACGGCGCTTGTGCTTCGCCGTTTTGATCGTAACAAGTTAACTGATTTAACGACCAACTATAAGTCGCTTCACCATCAAGATAACGTTGGTAATCCAATAACATAGCGGTTTGACGACGGGTGGTACCATTGAAAGCGGGTTGGTCTTCAGTTGCACCATCTTTCCAGCCAACAATTAAGCCATTATTGTTGATATCGGCAAACTCGCTATTGGCACCACTAAAGGGTTTATTACGTAGTGGCCAATTCACCGCCTGAAAGTTTTCTGAGTTTTCATTAGCGTGATACACAAAACCTTCAACAGGACGGTTGCGTGATTTCGCCTCTACATAACGCAAATTACCAATCACGAGGTCTTGTTGATTTATCGCTGTTGCCCAAGTATGTGATACAGACTCTTCAAATTTGCCATTATCGCCATCGATACGAATATTGGGAATTTTATTAACCTGATAGCTGCCATCACCATTATCGGTATAAATAGCGGCTCTTCCGCGTGAGCCATTACTGCTGTCATAGACATCATCAGAGGACAAACCTACAAAGAACTCGCCATTATAATCATTCAAATAATTATAATTGGGCGCGTTGTTATAGCGTGAACGCGCATAACCATCAACCAAGGCTTCACCGACAACCTCATCACCATCCTGCGCATCAGTAATGTCCCATACCCAGGCTTGAGTATGAAAACCAGAACAACGGTAATAATTTTGTTCGTCACCACGCTGACATTCGCCAAAACTGTCACTATTTGAATAACCAATACTAGCAAGGCCAATCACTAAAATTCGGCCATCTTTTTCTATCGTGGTTAAACCCGCAGATATACCACCGTGATCATCGGCTAAATCGCCACTGTTGTTAAAAGCCGTGGGAAGGAGACTAATCTTAGCTTGATTGAATAAGTTGTAGGCAAAACCGCGTTGAATAAACTCCCGCGTATAGTAGCTTTCGCTGCCAATAGAGAATGGTGCTGAGTCATAACCAACAGCCCAGCCTAATTGGCTATCAATGTGATTAACTCGTGTATCAGTGGTGTAGTCACTGTTGGTTTGCTCATCAAAAATAAACAATTTTTCGTTGATAGTACTCCACTCTGGTAATGGTGAAATATTTTTACCATCAATATGGCTACCACTCACATTGCGTTCGGCGAGAAACGCTAACACGTTGGATTGATATAAGTTAGAACGCTGCTCACGTAAGCGTTTACGATACAAGTCGTAAAATGACCCTTTACCGGTATTAAACAAACTGCACACTTCACTGGCATACTGACAACCGTAATCATAAGTAGTGCGGTTAGCAAAATCGTAAAAGCGGAAATAAGTTCTAAAGCTTAAGGCGTTACCCGCAATGTATTCACCATCTTCGCTGGCGGCGGTGACCACAATATTGCTTTGCGCTTCACTTAGGCCGTTTTCAGCGCTGAAGGGAATCTCTTCGATTAAATAATACGATTCGGTTTGTGCTGCGTGTGCACAACTAACAGACAATAATAAAGGCGCGAATGCAATACGAAACGATCGTGTAAATAGTGATTTCTTCATGAATTTTTTAATTCTTCCAATTCTTCCCAGCGCATAAACAGCCCTTCAAGTTGCTCTTCTACACTGGCTAAACGAGTTAAAGTTGATTGAACAAGATCTTGATCGAGATTGAAAAACTCCGGTTCATTCACTTTACTTTGTAACTGCTCAAGCTCAGCTTCGGCAGCTTCTAATTTTTCCGGCAGTTGGTCAAGTTCCAGCTGCAACTTATAAGACAATTTTTTAGATTGTTTGACCATGCGCTGCGTGGTTTCAGTTTTGACCGTAGACTGAACCTCTTGAGCTTTTTGCTGTTGTTGCAAATAACTCACGGTTTCACTGTAACCTCCGACGAAGGTATCGACTCTGCCCTTGCCGTCGAAATACCAAATGTGGCTAGCGGTGTTGTCAATAAAACTACGGTCATGACTCACCAACAATACTGTTCCCGCATATTGGCTCACGAGTTCTTCCAAAAGCTCCAGCGTTTCGACATCAAGATCATTGGTAGGTTCATCCAATACCAACAAATTAGCGGGTTTTAAAAATAATTTAGCTAACATCAAACGATTTTTTTCACCACCAGACAAGGCCTTAACTGGGGTGAAGGCTCGTTTTGGATGAAATAAAAAGTCTTGCAAGTAACCCATTACATGACGTTTATTACCATTAATTTCAACTTCTTGTTTACCGCCCGCTAGATTGTCTAACAGCGTCTTGTCAGGGTCCAGCTCCTGACGATATTGGTCAAAATAGGCTACCGATAAATTGGTACCTACCTTCAAATTACCGCCGCTGGCTTGTAGCTGCTCTAACAGTATTTTTATTAATGTGGATTTGCCGCAACCGTTGGCCCCGACAAGGGCAATTTTATCACCGCGCATCACTAATAAATCTAATGGTGAAATGATTGGCTGCTTCTGTTGTGGGTAGGCAAAACTAATCTGCTGTGCTTCAAATACTACCTTACCAGAGCGTAAGCCATCATCAATTTGCATTTTGGAGGTGCCTTGGCGGTTGACCCGTTCACTACGCTCGTTACGCATTGATTTTAGCGCTCGCACTCGCCCTTCGTTACGGGTACGACGAGCCTTAATACCTTGGCGGATCCATGTTTCTTCTTCAGCTAAGCGTTTATCAAATAGCGCGTTTTGTTCTTCTTCTACCCGCAGCCACTCGGCTTTACCTTCAAGGTAAGCATCATAATTACCCGGCCAAGAAGTGAGTACTCCGCGGTCAATATCAATGATTCGTGTGGCAATTTTACGAATGAAAGCACGGTCATGGCTGATGAAAACAATGGTGCCTTTGAAATTAACTAGAAAGTCTTCCAACCACTGAATGGTTGAGATATCTAGGTGGTTGGTAGGCTCATCTAATAACAACATATCTGGCTCGCCAGCTAAGGCCTTAGCTAGAGCAACCTTGCGAAGCCACCCTCCTGACAAGCCTTGTAATGGCGCTTCACCATCCAGCCCCATGGTGGTTAATACTTTTTGAATTTCGCTGTCGAACTTCCAGCCATCAAGCACATCAATCTCATGTTGAACTTGCTGCATGCGTTTTAATGCTTGTTCACTGGCGTTTTCATCGATGTTAGAAGTGAGTTGGTGAAATTCACTGAGCAATCGACCAATTTGCGGTTTGCCTGCTGCAACAAAATCAAAAATACGTTGCTCACTGGCCTGAGGAGGATCTTGTTGCAAGCGAGTAATCACCACATCATTAACTAATTGGCGCTGACCTGAATCGAGTTGAATCGCTCCCTCTAACACTTGCAGTAAAGTACTCTTACCTGCCCCATTACGCCCCACTAAACAGACGCGTTCATTACGATTAATTTGTATATTGGCTTTGTTTAATAACGGTGTATCACCGTAGGCTAAAAAAGCGTCTTGTAGATTAACTAGCACGTACAGCTCTCTATAAAGTGTTTTAGCTGGCTGGCATCAAAGGGCCAATTGAGCCGCTGTTGGCTCGGTTCATGACACAGCACAGGAATACTGTATCGATACTCTTCGACTAAACTGTCATCTTCTATTATGTCCTGCTCGTTTAACTCATTAATGTTAGGGTTAGCTAATATTAATTCCTTTGCGTCTTCACATAAATGACAACCATCGGTACTGTACAATATCCATGTCATACAACTAGTCCTTGTGAATCATCCAACAGTTATGGATCTGTTTATTACGTTCAAAATCCGGAGATAAAGACTGACTCGAAATGTTATCAGCTCGCAAGCCTAATTGGCTCAAACCTTCTTTATCGATTTTAAAATGGCGCTTGTTATTAGAAAAAATCAGCTTGCCACCGGGATTAAGCAAACGCGACACTGACCTCAACAAATCAAGGTGATCTCTTTGAATATCAAAGGTTTCCTCCATTTTCTTTGAATTCGAAAAAGTTGGAGGATCAAGAAAGATCAAATCCCAACGTTGAGAAATTGGAGACTTAAACCAAGCCATGCAATCGGCGCGTATAAACTCATGCTTATTGATAGGTAACTGATTTAACCGGAAATTGTCTTTAGCCCAATTTAAGTAAGTATTAGACATATCTACCGTTGTGACCTTAACTGCCCCTCCCAGCGCTGCATGTACACTGGCGGAACCGGTATAGGCAAACAAGTTAAGTACCTTCTTACCTTGGCTATGTTGCTGTAGATAATAACGCATGTTGCGATGGTCAAGAAACAAACCGGTATCTAAGTAGTCAGTTAAATTAACGTAGAATTGGGCACCATACTCTTGCACCACAAAGCGCTGTTTTTCATCGCTCTGTCGTTGGTATTGTTGCCGCCCTTTTTGTTGGGCACGCTGTTTAATGATCAACTTATCGTTTGCTACTAAGCCGCTTTGTAGCAAACCGGTAAGTAAGTCTAATAAACGACGACGAGCCTTGTTGGCATCGATACTCTTAGGCGCACGATATTCCTGCACCACCATGTAGTCGTGGTAGACATCAACGGCCACATTGTATTCTGGTAGATCGGCGTCGTATAAACGGTAACAGGAGATATTTTCCCGTTTAATCCATTTTTGCAGTTTCTTTTTGTTTTTGCTAAGTCGGTTGACAAAATCTGGCGCATATTGCTGTTGTTCTGCAGAACCACCTTCACTGATTTGATAGATCTTTAATACACAAGGCAGCGCTCCGTTAAAAAACTTGTACTGCTTATCGCTGCGTAGACGTAAGTAATCTAGTAACTCTGGCGCTGCGGTGAATAGCGCTAAACGCCAACCGCCATATTGAGAGCGAACGCTAGCACCAAAAGAAAGAAACAGGCCAATCAGCTTAGTTAATTCACCTAAACGCTCACCATAAGGAGGGTTAGATAGAATAAGACCGGCTTGCTTAGGAGGGTTGGGTAGCTCGGCTGCATCATGCACGTGTACCGATATCAGTTTAGTTAAGCCTGCTCGCTCGATGTTCGCTTTAGCCAGAGCTACCATACGACGGTCAATGTCGTAGCCAATCAGCTTTTTATTACACTGCTGTACACCTAAAGTGGCACGGTCTTGTGCCTGCTGCAAAATCTCAGCCCAAGCTGTTTTGGCAAAATTAGCAAAGCGAGTAAAAGCGAAGTCGCGCGCTAAACCGGGGGCAATATCGGCAGCTTGCATGGCCGCCTCAATTAACAAAGTGCCAGAGCCACACATCGGGTCTACCAGATAGTTTTCTGACCATTGACTACGCGCGACCAAGGCAGCCGCGAGGTTTTCTCGAACTGGCGCTTCGCCCTGCTCGCTTCGGTAACCACGCCTATGCAAGGACAAACCCACTAAATCTAACGATATAGCTAAATGTTTACCCGCAATACGCACTACAATACGTGCATCCTCATCAGACTTAGCCACATTGGGACGCACGCCACACTGCTTCTTAAACTGGTCAACAATGGCGTCTTTAACCGTTAAAGCACCGAACTGACTATTATTAATGAAGTGGTTGGTGCCGGTACAATGTACCGAGAAAGTTTGATCGACTGTGAAATATTTTACCCAGTCGATTTGATACGCACTCGCATATAGTTCACCCACGTTATCGGCTTGAGTCTCTACCAAGCGCAACAGAATGCGTGAAGCAAAGCGTGTCCACAAACAAATTTTGTAAGCGGTGGGCCAATCACAACTGAAACTAACCCCTGCTACCGTCTGCTTACAGTTTTCGGCACCCAGTGCAGTTATCTCTTCTAAACATAAGCTTTCTAAACCTTTAGCGGTTGAAGCGAAAAAATCTGCCATTTGTCTACTCTATTTGATTAACTCGGGGATTATACCTGTTTTGTTTACGATCAGCAGTAAAAGCCTTATCCGGCCAAATAATCGGCAGTTAGTAAAAAAATACGAATTATATCTTGTAAAATGTCTGCTCACTGCTTACTATGCGCTCCGCATTACGGACGCGGGATGGAGCAGTCTGGTAGCTCGTCGGGCTCATAACCCGAAGGTCGTTGGTTCAAATCCGGCTCCCGCAACCAATTCTTTATTTAAGAATTGTCTAGTTTGAATAGCTAGGCCAAACAATTATTCAAATCACTTAACTTACTCAGTTAAGACCGGACGCGGGATGGAGCAGTCTGGTAGCTCGTCGGGCTCATAACCCGAAGGTCGTTGGTTCAAATCCGGCTCCCGCAACCAATTCTTAAATCGCAAATCACTTCCCTATTTAGTTCTAACTTCTTCAGAAGCCATACAGGCCAATATTTTCTAACTGAACTCTAGCGGGCTGGCGCAGTACAAATAATGCTGTTTCAGCAAGGTCCTCTACCTGTAACCACCCTTCTTTTCGTTCTGATTCGCACTGGGGGGCGGGCACTTGAACTAGGCCTGGGCATAAACTATGTACTTTTATGCCATGCTCTCTAACTTCTTCTTGTAGCGCAGCAGCTAAACCAAGTACTGCAAATTTAGCTGCACAGTAAGGTCCTGCATTGGCGTAGCCATGCTTCGCCGCCTGTGAAGCAATGTTAAGAATAAAACCCGTTTGTTGGCGTCTCATTGCTGGCAGTACCGCTTGGCTCATTAGAAATGTGCCTTTAGTACAGGTATCTACCACTAAGTCCCAATCTTCTTCACTACAATCTTCAATACTATCACCCACTCCTAGTCCACTGTTATTTATTAAAATATCAATCCTACCATAGTGCTCAATGGCATAGTCTCTCAAAGCTTGTACCTGCTTTTTTATTTTAATATCACAAGCAAAATTAAGCACAGGATTAACACTGCCTTGACTCAATCTTTGCGCCGCCTGTTGCAAACGTTGTTGATTACGCGAGCTAATAATCACCTTAACGCCATGTTCGGCTAAATGCTGAGCAATGGCATAACCGATTCCGCTAGCGCCACCAGTAATAATTGCTATTTTATTTTTTAAACTTTGCATATTGCTCTCGTCTTATAGTTCTAAGTAACCGGGAGGTATTTTGCACCATCATCTGTTACAATCAACACTACAGTGCTAATTGCATCGCACTATAGTGCGATAGGTAATAAACAACATGAATAATTTCGCTCAACGGTTACGAGAACTAATGGCAGAGCAAAGCGTTAGTAGCTTTGCTCGTAAGGTTGAATTAAATGAAAGCTTAATCCGTAAGTACCTTAAAGGTTCCGAGCCCAGCCTAGCCAAAGCCAATCAAATTGCGCAAAAGGCTAATTGTTCATTAGAGTGGCTCGCTACTGGCGAGGGTTATCAATACCGCAAGGCAGAAGTGGTGGATATGCAAGCCTTAGAAAAAGCCGTGCAATTGACGCTGGCCGAGGTTAAGCATCATGACTTAAGCGTAGAAAACGAAAAAGTCATGAAAGTCATCGTAGCCACCTACCAGTATTTAAGAAGTACTCGCAAAAAAGATGGTTACTTTGATTTAGAGGAAGCTAAACCCTTTGTAAATTATGTGATGGGGCTGTGTGATTAAGGCGAAAGCGCTAACTTAATACTAAAATCGCAAACTCAGTACTGCAACGAGTCCAATACCGAGTTTGAGGAGAGTGTTGCATATTACTTGGTTTTTACCATGACGGTAAGCCGCGAGCTACAAACAAGATCTTGCTGTTGGTGAATATCGATTTGCCACACTTGCAAGGTTTTGCCGAGCTTAATTGGTTTAGCCTTGCCAACAACTTTACCATTACGCACAGCTTTTAGGTGATTGGCGTTAATTTCAACCCCAACTACCATGGCATTTTCGCCAGCCACACAATAAGCCGCACAACTACCGATACTCTCTGCCAATACTACGCTTGCCCCACCGTGTAATAGGCCCATGGGCTGCTTTACTTTAGCTGTAACGGGCATGCTGGCGACTAAGAAGTCATCACCGATTTCACAAAAACGAATCTCAAGGAAGGACAACATGTTGCCCTCCCCCATGCGGTTTAAGCCCTCGAGGCTCATTGGAATAGACCAAATACTCATGACAATACCGCCAATAAAATTTGCAAAGGATGTTTAGCCTTTTGACCTTCTAAGCGTTTCACCTGGCTACGACACGAATAGCCGGTAACCATGCAGCGCTCTCTAGGTAACTCGGCCATTTTTTGCTTCCAACTTAGCTCGTAAATAGCTTTAGAGGTTTCATATTGTTTGGCGTCGTGGCCATAGGTACCGGCCATGCCACAGCAACCCACGGCAACGTCTTCTAAGCTGGCACCAAAACGCTGAAATACCTTTTGCCATTGTTTAAAGGCATCGGCTTTTAGCGCTTTCTCGGTGCAATGACCAAACAAATACCATGTATCTTTATCGCTTGCTTGCAACTGTTCACCGACTTCGGGGGCTAAGGAATCCAGCCATTCCTGCACCACTTGTACTTCAAAGTCACCGCGCTGCTCACCCAAGGCATGGTTATACTCGTCGCGGTAACACAGCACTAAAGCAGGCTCTACGCCAACCATCGGGATCCCAAGCTCTGCCACTTGATTAAGAAAAGCAGCACTGGTTTGTGCCGATTTATTAAACTTGCTCAAAAAACCTTTAATATGTTGCGGTTTACCATTGGGCTTGAAGGGCAACAGCACCGGATTAATGCCCAATAACCTAGCCAGTTTCACGAAGTCTTCAACTAATTCTGCTTCGTAGAAGGTAGTGAAAGGGTCTTGAACCACTAGTACTGTTTTTTGTTTTTGCTGCTCGCTTAAACCTTGCAAGGCCTTAAAATCATACTTGCTCACCAAATTTTCTGGTAGGCGCTTAACCAAAGTGGGATAACTTAAGCTAGGAATATCCACCATGCCGATAAATTTAGTAATTAACTGACTAATCCATTTAGGCTCCATCAGGCTATTAAATAACCTAGGTGCTTTGGCCATCAAAGGAGCATAGCTTTCAACATAAGCGACAAAGTAGTCTTTAATGGGGCGTAAGTAGCGGCCGTGATAAATATTTAAAAATCGCGAACGGAACGTGGGCACATCCACTTTAATAGGACAGCCAGTGGTACAAGCTTTACAAGCCAAACAAGTTTGCATTGCTTCAAATACTTCATGGCTATAGTCATATTCACCTTTAGCTTTAGCCATGGTGTTGCGGATCTTCAGTAACCAAGAATCTGGAGTCAAGCTGCCCGAGTTGAGCTTCTGCTCTTGCGCTAAAGGGTCAACCTGTAAAGCGGCAAGCTGGCGTAGCCATTCGCGCATCAAGCCGGCTCTACCCTTTGGTGAAAAGCGGCGGTCACCGGTCGCTTTAAAAGAAGGACACATAGGGCTGGCCGTGTCGTAGTTAAAACACAATCCGTTCCCATTACATTCCATGGCATTTTTGTAGCTGTCACGAACTTCAACAGCAATTTGTCGGTCATATCGACCACGTTTAATGCCATCAACCGATACTAGCCCCTCATCATTATTTAAGGGCGTACAAATTTTTCCAGGGTTAATCTGGTTATTGGGATCGAAGGCAGCCTTAATTTTACGCAGTTCGGCAAACAGCTCTTCACCAAAGAAAGCTGGGCCGTATTCAGAGCGGAAACCTTTACCGTGCTCGCCCCACATCAAGCCTTTGTATTTTGCAGTCAGAGCCACTACTTGATCCGATATTTCACGCATCAATATTTCTTGTTGCGGATCGCAAAGGTCGAGTGCCGGACGCACATGCAATACCCCCGAGTCGACGTGGCCAAACATGCCGTAATGTAACCCCTGCTCATCCAACAAGGCTCTAAATTCAACGATGAAATCGGCCAAATTTTCTGGTGGAACACAAGTATCTTCGGTAAAGGCAACCGGCTTGGCAGCACCTTCGGTATTACCCAATAAACCCACCGCTTTTTTACGCATATTGTAAATAGCGTTAATGCTAGGCAAATCATCACAACACTGAAATCCAATTACCCCAAGCTCAGTAATACCGTCCGCTGATAGAGTCTCGATAAGCGCAGCCACTTTTTGCTGCTGTAATAGTGCGTCGTTTTCAGCAAATTCGACAATATTGATGCCTTGCATATCGTGATTAGGCACATCTTGAATTAATTCACTGACGCTATCCCAAACCACATCTTGTTGCGCTAAATTAAGCACCTTGGAGTCAATGGTTTCAACCGACAAAGCTTGTGCTTGCACCAAGCTGGGGGCATGACGTAAAGCGGAGTTAAAGGAATCGTATTTTACCGTCACAAGGCTGCGATATTTAGGTATCGCGGTCAGATCTAACTTAGCTTCTGTGATAAAGGCTAGAGATCCTTCGGAACCGCAAAGAATACGAGTAAGATCTAAACTATCATCTTCAGGCTTATAGGCATTTTTTAAATCGTAACCAGTCAAAAAGCGGTTTAACTTGGGGAACTTCTGTTCTACCAAGTTGCGTTTATCAACACAGGCATGTTTTACTGCGGCAAATACTTCTCCTAGCGACTCCCTTTGTCGATCAAGTTGATCAAGCTTAATGGCAGCAGTGTCAAGTTCTTCACCGTTGGCCAAAACCGCTGTTAAACCTAATACATGGTCACTGGTTTTACCGTAAACTAAAGAGCCTTGTCCGGAAGCGTCGGTATTGATCATCCCACCTAAGGTAGCACGGTTACTGGTTGACAATTCAGGCGAGAAAAACAAACCGTGGGATTTTAACAAAGCGTTAAGCTGATCTTTAACGATGCCAGTTTCAACCTTAACCCAGCGTTCTTCTACGTTGAGTTCCAGTACCCGATTCATAAACTTAGATAAATCGACCACGATACCTGTAGTTAACGATTGACCATTAGTGCCAGTACCACCTCCCCGAGGCGTTAATTTAATAGACTGGAACTGCGTTGCAGAAGCCAAACGGCAAAGCTGCTTAATATCAGCAGTATGTTTAGGATAAACGACTGCTTGAGGTAGATATTGATACACAGAATTATCAGTAGCCACCGCTAAGCGGCTAGCATAGGAGGTTTGAATTTCACCAGAAAAAGCAGACTGCTCAAGTTTGTTCAGATAATCTAAATAAAGTGACTCTAGCGAATGCTCAGGGCTTAACTTAGGGATCATAAATCCGTTGTCCCACTCTAAGGTATTAAAAATTGGTCGGATTATATCATGGCAAAACCGCTAGCTACACGCTTTTACAGTTAACAATGTGTTGTATTGAGTTTCACTTACTTAGCAGCATTTAGACAAACAATGAGCTAAATTTTTAGGCATATTTCGCTAAGTCCGGCAGCATTTCAGTTTAGCTGTTATTGCCTAAACCAAACTCCCCTGCTCTAATGCAGCGTCAATATCGGCTTTACTCAATTTTTTAACCAATAATACTGCGCGTTGTTGTAAAGCGACCTTTTCATTAGGAAAGACTATCGCTTTAGGGCCATCTTTAATTGTCAGTTGCTGCTTACCGTTATGTCCTAACAAATGACCCGTGGAATATTCAGTAAAATTGGCCTGCGTTTGGCCAAAAGTAAAACCAAAGTCCTGCTCGGTTCGATGAATCACATCACTCACTTGAAATAGCTGCGCATCTTCAAGCTTGAGAATAAACGAAGATAAATCGCTATCGCTAAGTAGTTCACGCAAGGTTTTACTTAGCTGGGAGAGTGTGGATAAATCGTTTTCGCCAAAATGATGAACCTTACCAAGTTCCACGGTGAAGGCAGTAGCATTATGTATAAAGCTGGAATGATAACTAAACGTCGATGTTGGCTGATTAGAGAATAACACACAATTGACTCCGCAAGCTTGCAACAACGCTAAGTCATTGCGTTTCCAAGGATGGCCATGCGTAAAGGGATACACTGCAAACTTTTCGTGCTGTGAAGCTCTTATCGCGGTATGAAGATCGAGATGGTAGCGCTTGTATTGAGGATATTGTGCAAAAAACTCATTCAATATATGCTCTAAACGCGCCGCTCGGCGCGTTTCATAGCAATCATTGTAGTTTTGATATTTGCCAACAAACAGACGATTTAGATTCACCTCCAATTCTCGGCAAGCTTGTAGCATGGCCGGCGGGTTACCAAAAATCACTAATAAGGGTTGGCAAAGAATGAACTCTTGGTGCAATAAATCTGTAATTAGCTTATCTAAGCATTCGATGGGGGCTGTTTCGTTACCGTGGATCCCGGCAGACAAAACCACGGCTCGTTGACCAATTGCTTGAGGTTCAAATAACAATACCCCAGCATCTAGCATGCTCACTGTTGTTCCATTGTTTAAAGTGAAGCTAAAGCGCTCAGTATCAATGGGCTGATTAAGCGTATATTGTAGAAATCCCTGCTGAACTATAGCCTGTTGCGACACATCTTATCCTTAGAAATGAATACTCTTGACGATAGTATGCTGGTTTTACAGGCATAAAAAAAGGGAGACACCGTCTCCCTTTTCTATATCACTAAAGCTTTAAAACTTAGTTAGGCATTACTTTTTCAAGGTGCCAGATACGGTCTACGTAATCTTCAATTGAGCGGTCTGAGTTAAATTTACCTACAGACGCTGAGTTAATAATAGCTTTACGAGCCCATTCTTTCTTATTGCTGTACATCTTATCTACGGCGATATTAGCTTCAGAGTATGAAGCGAAGTCAGCTAGACATAGGTAAGGGTCACCACCTTCTAACAAGCTTTGTTTGATAGAAGCTAATTCACCAGGAGCACCAGGAGTGAAGAAGTCAGTTTCTAACCAATCGAGAACCGCTTTTAGTTCAGGGTTACCATAGTAGTAATCCCATGGGTTGTAACCAGCAGCTTTAAGTGCTTTAACTTCGTCACAGTTTAGACCGAAGATAAATACGTTGTCGTCGCCTACTTCTTCAGCGATTTCTACGTTTGCACCGTCAAGCGTACCAAGAGTTAATGCACCGTTAAGAGCAAACTTCATGTTACCAGTACCTGAAGCTTCGTAACCAGCAGTAGAAATCTGCTCAGATACGTCAGCCGCTGGGAATAGTTTCTCAGCTAGAGTTACGCGGTAGTTAGGTAGGAATACTACTTTAAGTTTACCTTGGATGCGCTCGTCGTTGTTTACTTTATCAGCAATCTTGTTGATAGCGTAAATGATGTCTTTAGCTAGTTTGTAACCCGGTGCCGCTTTCGCGCCGAAGATGAACACACGTTTGTTCATTTCGTAGTTTGGATTTTCTAGTAGACGACGGTATAGCGCTAGAATGTGTAGCACGTTTAGGTGCTGACGCTTGTACTCGTGAAGACGTTTAATTTGAATGTCGAAGATCGCGTTTGGATCAACTTCTACATCACATAGGTCTTTGATTACTTTAGCTAGTTGAACTTTCTTAGTGTGCTTGATGTCCATGAATTTCTTCTGGAATTTAGCATCATCAGCAAACTCGTTAGCTTTGCTAAGTAGAGTTAGGTCACGTGGCCATTGGTCGCCCACTAGGTCAGTGTACATGCTAGCTAGCTCTTCGTTACAAGCTAACAACCAACGACGAGGAGTTACACCGTTAGTCACGTTTTCGAAACGCTCAGGCCATAGTTCACAGAATTCTGGGAACAAGTCTTGTTTAACCAATTCAGAGTGCATTGCTGCAACACCGTTAGTTTTGAAACAAGTAACAACACATAGGAACGCCATGCGAACCATCCGAGTTTCACCTTCTTCGATGATAGAAAGATGACGTTTCATTTCATCGTTGCCAGGCCATTTAGCTTCAACTTCGTCTTCTAGGAAGCGACGGTTGATTTCGTAAATTATTTCTAGGTGACGTGGTAATACTTTCTCGAATAAGTACACAGCCCATTTTTCTAATGCTTCTGGCAATAGAGTGTGGTTAGTGTAAGCGAAAGTTTCTGAACAGATCTTCCACGCTTCATCCCATACCAAACCTTCTTCGTCGATAAGAATACGCATCAACTCAGGAATAGCTACAGTTGGGTGAGTATCGTTCAACTGAATAACAGCTTGTTTAGAGAATTGAGAGAAATCAGTGTGGTTACGTTTGTAGCGACGGATGATGTCTTTTAGAGAACAAGCACAGAAGAAGTACTGTTGAATTAAACGTAGTTCTTTACCTTGCTCGCTTTCATCGTTCGGGTATAGCACTTTAGAAACGGCTTCAGCTTGAGATTTCTCAGCTTGAGAATCTACGTAACCGCCAGCGTTGAATACGTCCCAATCGAAGAAGTCAGCTGCTTTAGATTCCCACAAACGTAGTACGTTTACAGTTTTTGCTTCGTAGCCTACTACTGGGATATCCCATGGCACACCTTTGATTTGACGACCAGCGTGCCAAACTTTACGCATTTTACCGTCTTCACCAAATACAGTTTCAACGTAACCGTATAAAGGTACTTCTTGAATTGATTCAGGACGGCAGATTTCCCAAGGGTTACCGTATTCACGCCAGCTGTCTGGACGTTCAATTTGACGGCCGCCTTGAATTTCTTGACGGAACAAACCGTGCTCGTAGTGAATACCGTAACCTACTGCTGGGTAGTTCAAGGTAGCCAAAGAATCGATGAAACACGCTGCTAGACGACCTAGACCGCCGTTACCAAGAGCCATGTCTGGTTCTTCATCACAAATGTCGTTGATGTCTTTTCCTAAATCAGTAAGTGCATCACGAGCGGCGTCGAATACTCCAACGTTGTGTAGGTTGTTTACTGTTAAACGACCCATTAAGAACTCAAGAGATAAGTAGTGAACTGCTCGAGAATCATTTTCAGCGTTTGCTTTTGAAGTTTCAGTCAAACGATCAAAAACTAATTCATTAACTGCTGAACAAGTGGCTTTCCACCAAGCTTGGTTGTTAGCACGTGCTTCATCAGTACCAAGAGTACTACGTAAGTGTTTAACAATAGAATCTTTAAACTGCTCTTTAGATAACGCTAGTGCGTTTTTTGCTGTTGCCTTTTTAGCGGCCATGTGAATTTCCTTTGTATCTAACCTTTGTGGTGACATCTTCATAAGTAATAGTTACTGGTTAACCGATCAGCAACTATTTAAAAAGACCGTATGTGCTCAAAAATCCGAGCTCATGTTACCGATGCAAAACAATATTATATACGTTCTACATCACATTTAGGTAAAAAAGCCTATTTCAAGACTAAATTTTTATGCATTTTTTCAAAAAAAAGCATTTTCACTCAAAGAACCGAAATGAAGTGTAAAGAAAACAATTTAAAAGCCCAGTTTTTGAAAATGCTTTCATTGATAATTCGGCATCAGCCTTGATCACAATCAATAAAATCGGGCACTTCAAGCAATTATGACGAATTATCGTGTAAATCTAATCACACCATCAATTTGTAACAACTTTATTACACCACTTGCAATTTAACGCATTTGCCATACGTTTTCATTCAATATTTATGCATAAAAAAAGGGTGTATATTCAAACACCCTTCATCTAGTCAACCTGAATTATAGACCAGCTTTAGCTAAAGCAGCAGAAACGATGGTTTGTGCTTCTTGCTCTATTAATGCTAAATGCTGTTCGCCTTTGAAACTTTCCATATAAATTTTGTAGATAGCTTCTGTGCCTGATGGGCGAGCGGCAAACCAACCATTCTCCGTGACCACTTTTAAGCCGCCAATCGCTGCACCATTACCCGGAGCGGCAGTTAATTTAGCAGTAATCGCCTCACCGGCTAGCGTTTGTGCTTCAACCATAGCTGGATCTAACGCACTTAATACCGCTTTTTGCTCGATAGTGGCGGGCGCATCGATACGCTTATAGCAAGGCTCACCAAATTGACTAACAAAGCCTTGGTAATGCTCACCTGGATCTTTACCCGTTACTGCTATTATTTCTGCCGCTAATAAAGCTAAAATAATACCGTCTTTATCGGTACTCCACACACCGCCGTCTTTACGTAAGAAAGAAGCCCCAGCACTTTCTTCACCACCAAAGGCAATGCTGCCGTCGAATAAACCATCGACAAACCACTTAAAGCCAACCGGTACTTCTTTTAGTTCACGCCCTAAACTTGCTGCAACTCGGTCAATCATCGAACTAGATACCAAAGTTTTACCAATGGCTGCGTCTTTACTCCAACCACTACGGTGAGAATAGAGATAATTAATTGCCACAGCTAAATAGTGGTTAGGATTAAGTAATCCACTGCTTTTAGTCACAATACCATGACGGTCGTAGTCAGGATCGTTGGCTACTGCTACGTCAAACTTATCTTTTAAGGCAATAAGACTAGCCATGGCATAAGGAGAAGAGCAATCCATACGGATTTTCCCGTCTTTATCCAAAGTCATAAATGAGAACGTTGGATCTACTCGATCATTGACCACTTCAATATCTAAGCCGTAAGTTTCGGCGATGACTGGCCAGAAATCGATACCGCTACCGCCTAATGGGTCAACACCAATTTTAACCTTAGCTTTAGCAATTGCTTCCATATCTAATACGTTAACCAAATCATCAACGTAAGGTTTAATGTAATCGATGGCTACAATAGAAGGCATGGCAATAGCTTCATCATAACTCAGGCGTTTTACGTCCTTAAGGCCATTTGCAAGGATCTCGTTCGCGCGATCTTGCACAATTTTAGTTACGTCACTGTCGGCAGGGCCGCCATTAGGTGGGTTATATTTAAAGCCACCATCTTCTGGTGGATTGTGAGAAGGCGTTATCACTACCCCATCAGCCTGCTCTTTGCCCAAACGGTTATAAGCGAGAATCGCGTGTGAAATAACTGGCGTAGGGGTATAACCCAAACCTTCTTGATAACGAACTTCAACGCCGTTAGCCGCAAATACTTCTACCGCAGAGCAAAAAGCCGGCTCAGACAAAGCATGAGTATCTTTACCTATATATAGAGGACCTTTAGTTCCCTGTGCTAAACGGTATTCTGCAATAGCCTGGCTTACGGCTAAGATATGGTTTTCGTTGAATGCTTTTTTGCTTGAGCTACCACGGTGACCCGAAGTACCGAAAGCAACTTGCTGCTCACGAACTGATACATCAGGTTGCAATAAATAGTAATCAGCCACTAAACGTGGAATATTTGCTAGGTGTTCGGCTTGCGCCGGCTTACCTGCTAAGGGGTGAATAGCCATGAATAGCTTCTCCAATATTTAAGTTGAAATGAAAATTAGATTGCTTCTAGCAAGCGTTCAATCAGTGAGTCCGTTAGGCTCATCTCACTAGCCACATGCTGTAAAATATGACGTTTTCTCGCTGTGTTAGTATTGGTGATAACCCAATAAGGCGTATCAGGAATGGCCTGTGGTTTACTGGTCTTTCCCGAAGCGAGTAATTGTTGTTTATCCTGAGAAAAGTATTCGCGCTTGCTACCTTTAATAACACAAGCTTGGCTAAACAATGCACTGTCGATGTTATAAAGCTTGGAAAGCAAAAATAAAAAACGCTTGGTAGAGCTTCCGGCCTGAGCGACTTCCTCTAGTTGAAAATGTGCTGTCCAATCCTTGCTAGTATCAGTTAGGCTGGCACTATTACTAAGTTTTTGTTCATTACTCACTGTTTCATCTGGTGCAGGTGACTCCCTTAGGTCTTGAGACGTCGTCTCTTTATCAGCGAGCTCTCCGCCACTATTTACCTGTAATAAACGTCGCAAAATATCTGAGGCACTTTCGCCGATGTGTTTAGTTTGTCCGGCAATGTATAAATACAAATCTTCTTCAATTTCTATCGTTTTCATCGTTGCTTTCTGGTGTTGCATTGCTTTTAACGTAAGCAATTATTATACATAGCAATACTAATAACTCACCAACAATCCTAAACCTAAGTTGCAAAAGCTGAAATTCCAAACGAAGAAATCTCTTTCAGCTTGTAGTCGTTGCGTTCAATAGGCAGACTATGTAAAAAATATGAGTAATGAGATACAAACTTGCAACTTAATTATCAACAAAAGGGACAAGGTTTTCCGGTTTTACTAATTCACGGCTTATTTGGTAGCCTTTCTAATTTGGGTCTACTAGCTAAACACCTGCAACAACGAGGCTATCAAGTAATTAGTGTAGACACCTTGAATCACGGTCATTCTCCCCGCTCCACTCGTATGGACTATGCGCACCAAGCAGTTAGCATAAAAAGCCTGTGTGAGGACTTAGCTGTTACGCAATGCGCACTGGTTGGCCATTCTATGGGCGGAAAAATTGCCATGGCAACTGCTCAGGCTTACCCCGAACTCGTCAAAGCCTTAGTCGTCGCAGACATTGCTCCGGTAAGTTATCAACATAGCCATCAAACAGTATTTGCGGGTTTGAACAATGTACAATTGGACAATATTAACTCGCGTACCGATGCAGAAAAACAACTTAGCGCCCACGTAAAAGAGCCTGGGGTTAGGCAATTTCTGCTTAAGTCACTCAGCAAAACATCACAAGGTTGGGCCTGGCTATTCGATATAAAGCAACTTGAGCAGTCCTATCCACAAATTATTGGGTGGAAGGCTGGCGCCAGTGTTAACAAACCCTGTCTTTTTATAAAGGGTGAACAGTCTGACTATATTTCCAGCCAGTATCAAACGGCTGTCAGCCAACAGTTTCCTCAGGCGGAGTTAAAGATAATCAACGCCACAGGACACTGGCTACACGCTGAAAAACCTGCGCTTTTCAACCGTTTGACTGAACAGTTTTTAGCCAAGCATATTTAACACCCAGCAAGGCTTTGTGGTATAGTGCGCGTCGAATTTTTATCTCAGAGATAGTCATGTTCGCTAAGCATATAGATTTAATAGAAAGCCTTACGCTAAATATTGGTTTTGTAGTTCTATTTTTCTTTATCGGCATGGCCATTCAAGATGTTCTAAAAAAAGGCAACGTTCCGCCCTTTGGTCGAGCCGTAGTGTGGTTAGTGTTGTTTTTAGGATGTGCAGGCTTTATCGCAAAAGGCTTGATCCAGTTGTCATGGGAAGGCAGTGGTTTAGGCTAAACGGTTGTTTCATACATTAAATGGCAAAACAAAATACAGATCGGACTACAATTGATCTATTCGCAAGTGAGAGAAGGGTTGGCCGGCCACGAACTAATCCTCTAGAGCGTAAAGATCAGCTTAAAGCCAACAAGCGTAATCAACTAAAACGTGATCGCGCCAATGGGCTAAAAAGAATAGAACTGAAAGTAGAACAGCAGCTTTTCGAAAAACTAAATCAGCTCGCCACTGAATCGGGTATAAGCCGTAGCGAGCTGATAGAGAAAATGTTGAATAAACAAGTCAGTCAGTTTTCAACAAACTAGATAGTTTTTAAAACAGGTAACATTTATGGCGAGTGTAGGAATATTTTTTGGCAGCGACACCGGTAATACCGAAGCTGTAGCACAAATGATTCAAAAAGAACTAGGCAAGAAACTTGTTGAAGTTAAAGACATTGCCAAGTCATCAAAAGAAGATATTGATGACTTTTCTCTAATTTTACTTGGCATTCCCACGTGGTATTACGGTGAAGCCCAATGTGATTGGGATGATTTTTTCCCTGAACTAGAACAAATCGATTTCTCTGAAAAACTTGTCGCTATCTTTGGTTGCGGAGATCAAGAAGATTACGCCGAGTATTTTCTTGATGCCATGGGCACCATTAACGACATCGTTGTCAACAAAGGTGCCACAGTTGTGGGCCACTGGCCTATCGAAAGCTATGACTTCGAAGAGTCAAAAGCCTTAGCTGACGACGCCCATTTTGTTGGTTTAGGTATTGATGAAGATCGTCAACCAGAGCTAACCCAAGAGCGAGTTAAAGCTTGGTGTCAGCAAGTATATGAAGAAATGTGCTTAGCAGAATTAGCAGACTAAGATAACTGGGCGAAAGCCCAGTTTTTCTATCAAGCCCTCAAATAGTTGGCCACATTTATGCTTAACTGTATGTCAGAGGGAGAACACCGTGTACAAATTACTTTTTATTCTATTGGCCTCGCTACTAAGCCGCCAAATTTACGCTGACGTATGGTTCTATCAAGACGCCAACGGCGTGATGCATTTTGACCAAGAGAAAAAAGGTAAACACTGGCGTTTACTGATGAGAACGCCCAAATCCCTATCCCAAAGTAAAAGTAAAAGTAAAAGTAAAAGTAAAAGTAAAACCTTAGCGCTTAAAAGGATAAGCGAACTACCCTACCACCAATTTATTATGGACAGTGCACGGCGTCATCAACTTGACCCTGCCTTGGTGCATGCGGTAGTTGCCACGGAATCCAATTACAAGCCCAATGCTGTTTCTCGTGCCGGAGCAATGGGCTTAATGCAACTAATGCCAGCCACCGCACAGCGCTTTTCGGTAGCCGACCCCTTTCTACCGGAGCAAAATATTGAAGCAGGTAGTCGCTACTTACGATGGCTTTTAGATGAATTTGAATCACTACAACTCGCTCTAGCGGCTTACAACGCTGGTGAAAACACAGTTAAACGCTACGGTTTTGCCATCCCACCATACCCTGAAACCCAAGATTACGTGACTAAAGTTATCAACCGCTATAAACAGAACCTCAGCCAACAATAATTAAGCCAGCTGCTGCACCGCTGGGCGGTGTTCTCGTTTCAAACGAATATATAAACGCCGAGTCACTACAGCAACTAATTTGCCCTGTTCGTCGACAACCTTAGTTGTGACTATAGGTTGATACTTTTCACCATTAGCGGCCTGGGCAATAATCTGTTGGATAAATGGCGGAGCTAGTTGAAAATCAGCAAACACCTTACTGCGACCTGGGCTTACAAATTTAATTGACGCTTCACTGTCCCAGACATGATAGCGATTGCCTAATATCGCCATCAGCATTAATGGATAAATAGGATCGGTCATCGAAAATATCGCGCCGCCAAATTGCGAGCGGTTAGCATTTTTGTTCCACCAACGAAATGCTAAACGCACCTGACATACGGTAAAATTTTTAGACAAATTATCAATTTTTATACCCGCACCCCAAAACGGCGGCCATAAATTAAGTAAAGTTTTTGCAACAAAAGCGTTCTTAAGTAATAGATCCATAAGCTCAACTGGTACGATGTGTTGCAAATAGGTTAATAAATAACTAACTAGTCTACAAGTTTTCTTATCGAGCTTTCTGTTTGTCGAGTAAAACCGTATACTAAGCGGCAATTATGGAATGAATAACAGCAAGGGAAAAAATTTTACCTATGTCTGATAATAATCAAGCTCTAAAAAAAGCAGGTCTTAAAGTAACCTTGCCAAGAATGAAAATTCTAGAGCTTCTACAAACTCCAAATAATCAACATATTAGCGCCGAAGATCTTTACAAATTACTCATTGATCAAGGTGAAGAAATTGGCCTAGCAACCGTGTATAGAGTATTAAATCAGTTTGATGATGCGGGCATTGTTACACGGCACCATTTTGAAGGTGGGAAATCGGTATTTGAGCTAAACACTCAGCACCACCACGATCATTTAGTCTGCTTAGACTGTGGTAAGGTGATAGAATTTAACGATGAGACCATTGAGCAACGCCAACGAGAAATAGCCAAAGCTAATAACATTGAACTCACTGCACATAGCCTATACCTCTATGGTCATTGCACCCAAGGCGACTGCAATGACGAAAGTGACGAATAACAATATTTCAGCAAGTGCTAGTCGCTTGCTTTTTAGCTTTTAGTGTAGCCCCATCGCTTAGTTAAATCGTTACCGATCCCAAGATGATCAAGAATACGTGATACTACATGCTCTACTAAATCCTGTATGGTTTTGGGCTGATGATAAAAACCGGGACTGGCAGGAAATATTTCTACACCTAACTTAGCCAGCTTAAGCATATTCTCCAAATGAATCACCGAAAATGGCATTTCCCTTGGTACTAAAATAAGTTGCCCTTTCTCTTTTATCACCACATCCGCGGCTCGTTCTAACAAATTATCTGACATCCCCATGGCAATTGACGCCAAGGTCCCCATGCTACAGGGGCATACTATCATTTGCTTAGGTGCCGCAGAGCCCGAAGCAACCGCAGAAAACCAATCATTTTTACCAGGCATAACAATCTGTCCAGACTCTGCGTTGAAGCGTTGCTGGAAAAACGCCTGGGCCTTTTCCGGTGAACTAGGCCATTGTTCGTCTACCTCGGTTGCTAATACAACCTTAGCAGCACTAGAAACTAACAAATGGACTTTAAATTGACGTTTAAGCAACTGCTCCAGCAAACACAGTGCATAGGGAGCACCTGAGGCGCCGGTAATAGCTAAAGTTATTTCTTTATTTTTCATTTATTTAGCAACATTTCGTGATAAATTTAAAAAACCTTGTTCAGTTGGAGGAAGGCAAGCCTGCCTTTCCAACAAGTTGTTTAACACAATTGTAAACGCAATAAGTGTGCGAGGCGACTTGTTATGCACAATCAACAATTTATATATTTGTGACTATTTACTACAATTTGCAAAAGGGTTTTAAAAATTTTCTATATGTCAAAAGTCGAGATACCCGTAACAGCCTTGCAAGTAGGACATTATATCAGCCTCCCCTTAGGGTGGACTGCGCATCCATTTATGCGTAATAACTTCAAAATTAAAAATGAAGAACAAATTACGGTTCTGCGCTCGCTGGGTTTAGAACAAATTGAAATTATTCCAAGTAAGTCCAGTATCGCAGTAGCAATACAAGTAGACGACCAACTCAACGATGATTTACTCGACGTTAAACCGCAAGCCGACCCGAATCAAGTTTGGTTAGAAGAATTAAGAAAGGGACAAAAGCGAGCCAACAAAGCCTACCTTCAAAACGCCGATAAATTCCGTGGCGCGCTAGCTAAATTTACTAGTAGACCTGAAGAAGCTTATTACAGCATTTTCGAACAAGTTAATCTCACCCTACAACAATTGTTTAAATCCAGCCAAGCGCATAGCGTTTACGTGAGTTTAGAGCCCTGTAGCGATGAAGATATATTTTTTCATAGTGTTAATGTTGCAGTTATCTCTGTGTTAGTCGCCAAAAACCTAGGCTTCACCGAAAAAGAATGCCAATTATTGTGCATTGCTGCGATGATCCACGATATTGGTGAATTAAAAGTGCCCCAGCAAATTCGCCGTAAACTGCAAGAATGGACTACCGCTGAACAAAACTTCTACCAAACTCATCCTAAATTCAGCGTAGACTTAATTAAAAAAGCAGGGTCATTTCCTGAAGAAATCTTGCCTATGGTATTGAATCACCACGAACGGTTAGATGGTAGTGGTTATCCCCGTGGCGTGAACGCTAAAGAATTAGACAAGTCTACCCAACTGTTATCTATTGTTGATGCCTTTGAGCACTTGTGCAGTCCTTTACCTAATCAAAAAAGGTTAACACCGCAAGAGGCGTTTGCCCTGCTCTATAAAAGTGCTGGAACAAAATACAACAAATTATACTTAGAGCAATTAATGAATACGCTTGGGATCTATCCACCTGGTTCATTAGTCAGTTTAGATGACGGTAATTTTGCCATGGTCATGTCGAGCAATCCCAAACAAAAGTTAAAACCGCGAGTATTATTGTTGGAAAAAGGTAAAAGTTTCGGTAATGCCAGCGTACTAGATTTAACTAAAGAACCGCAAAAAATTGTTAAGTCGGTAAAGTGGGATGATGTTCCGGCAGGGCTTACTAAAAACTTTGATCCTAAATTGCGTTGTTGCTATTTCTTCGACCCAGATCAGTAATAAAGCATCATAATATTGCCTAAGCTGGCCAACTCAAACACTAATAAAAACGCCTGATGTATTACATCAGGCATTTCTTTTAACTAAAAACCACAAGCTTTTGCAACCAGCTTAATCTTTTACTTTAGTCTTCACTTTTTCACGCAGACCTTGCAACATCACGAAGAACACCGGCACTAAACAAGTACCAACAATGGTTGCCGCAATCATCCCCCCCATCACCGCATAGCCCAAAGACACTCGGCTGGCCGCCCCTGCTCCGGTAGCAGTCACCAGTGGAATCACCCCTAAGATAAATGAAAATGCCGTCATTAATACCGCTCTGAAACGTAAACGGGCCGCTTTCACTGCCGACTCTTTTATGCTTAATCCACTTTCTCGAAGCTGTTTAGCAAATTCAACAATCAAGATGGCATTTTTACATGCCAATCCAATTAACAACACCAAACCGATTTGAGTATATAAGTTAACGTCGGCACCCATAATCCAGATATAAACAAAGGCTCCTAGTATTGCCACTGGCACGGCAAGCATAACCGAAATGGGGGTCGTCCAACTTTCATACTGAGCCACTAAAAATAAATAAGTGAACACTAAGGCCAAAGAAAAAATCAATGGCGCCAGATTGCCCGCTTTAAGCTCTTGATAAGTTTGCCCTGACCACTCATAGGTATATCCAGTGGGGAAAGACTCCTCGGCAATACGTTTTACTGCTTGAATCGCCTGACCCGAGCTATAACCAGGAGCAGGAAATGCATTCATCTTAACTGCACCGTATAAGTTAAATTGGTTAATGTATTCGGGGCCCAATTTAGGTTCAATGCTCACCAAGGTATTTAAGGGCACCATTTCATCAAACTTATTGCGTATGTAAAAACGTGCTATATCTTGTTCAGAATTCCTAAACTCACTTTCAGCTTGCATGTTTACCCGAAAGACTTTACCGAAGCGGTTAAAGTCATTTACATACATAGAACCAAGCATCGTCTGTAAGGTGGTGAAAATGCTGTTAAGTTGAACTCCCTGTACTTTGGCTTTTTGTCGGTTAACATCAACAAATAATTGTGGCACATCAGCACGGTAAGTACTAAATGCGGCGGCCAACTCTGGCGCACTACCCGCTTCAACCGCAGTACTCCGCATGACACTGGCTAAACTCGCGGGTGTTCTGCCCAAAGTGTCTTGTATATAAAACTCAACCCCAGACACCGTTCCTACCCCGGGCAAGGGCGGTAGAGAGAAGCCCACTGCTTGCGCAGAGTTATAACCAGCCAACACAGCGTTAGCTTTAGCTAAGATACCTGCTTCATTCATGCCGGGTTCTTGCCTCTCATCCCAATTGGAAAGGATTACCACCATCAAGCCGGCGTTAGAGGACACCGCACCAGAAATAATTGAGTAACCACTGGCCGAAATAACATTGGTAACACCATCCAATTGCCTTATCTCGTCAACCATTTTACTAATGACATCTTCGGTACGATTTATCGATGCACCGTTAGGAAGTTGCACATCTACAAAAAACGCTTTTTTATCTTCGGTTGGAACAAAACCGGTGGGTAAAGATGTAGCTAAGTAGCCTGTTGCACCAATCAGCAACACATAAATTAAACCAACTAACGATAGCTTACGTACCATACCACTAACAAAACCACTGTATTTTCCAGTCACCGTCTCAAAGTGTTTATTAAAAAAAGCATGAAAACCTTTTTCGTGCACTTTAGGTGTTTTTAATAACGAGGCACATAAAGCAGGGCTTAAAGTAAGCGCATTAATAGAAGAAATTAACACCGAGATACAAATAGTAATCGAGAACTGGGCGTACATTTGTCCGGTAATCCCGGGCATCACCGCAGTAGGAGCGAATACCGCTAATAACACGAGGGTTGTTGCTACCACCGGTCCAGTTACCTCTTGCATCGATTTAGTGGTAGCGTCAACGGCATTCAACCCTTCTTCTTGCATCAAGCGGGTGGTGTTTTCCACCACTACAATGGCATCGTCCACCACAATACCAATCGCCAAAATTAGGGCAAATAAAGAAACCGTATTGATACTCATACCCGTGGCTAATAAAAAGGCAAAGGTACCCACTAAAGAAACCGGTATTGCAATCCCTGGAATCAAGGTCTGGCGAAAATCCTGAAGGAAAATATAAACAACGAAAATAACCAGAGCCACAGCAATTAATAGTGTCTCAATCATTTCACTGATTGAAGTTTCCACAAACTGAGTAGTATCGTAGAGAATTTTATAATCTAAATCATTTGGAAACTGCAAACTCAAACGATCGAGCTCGGCTCGAATACCTTTCGCCACATCAAGCGCATTAGCACCACTGGACTGGTAGATGAACAGCAATGCAGAGTCTTTGTTATCCAGCTTGGCTTCTGCGTCGTAACTAGCCGCTCCCAACTCTATACGTGAAATATCGCGTAAATAAATCGCACTACCGTCGGCATTAGAGCGAATAATAATATTTTCAAATTCTTCAGGGCGATTTAAACGCCCTTTAGTCGTAAGCGTATATTGAAATTGCTGATCACGAGGCACAGGAGCAGCACCAATACGACCTGCCGCAACTTGAATATTTTGCTCTTGTATTGCGCTAACTGCATCCTCTACGGTAATGCCTAAACTTGCCATGCGATCAGGGTTAAGCCAAATCCGCATGGAATAATCCATACCGCCAATAATACTAACTTTAGACACACCATTAACCCTTGCTAGGTTATCCTTGATGTTGATACCTAAATAGTTATTTAAAAATAGATTATCTAAAGATTCGTTGGGCGAAACCAAGTTCAGCATCATCAAAATATTGGGGTCTTGTTTTTGTACCTTCACCCCGTTACGTTGAACCTCACTAGGCAAGCGAGGCATCGCCTGTTGAACGCGGTTCTGCACGTTCACCTGAGCCATTTCAACATCGCTCCCCACTTCAAAGGTTACATTAAGGCTATAACTACCGTCATTGGCACCTTTCGACTCCATGTAAATCATATTTTCTACACCGTTGACTTCGGCTTCGATAACCTTAGCTACGGTATCAGCTACAACATCTGCGCTAGCGCCGGGGTAACTGGTACTCACTGACACCATCGGTGGCGAAATATTTGGAAATTCTGCTACGGGTAACACTGGTATCGACAAAAAGCCCGCCAAAGTTAAAACGATGGAAATAACAAAAGCGAACTTAGGCCGATGAATAAAAAACTGACTAATCATCATCGGCTCCTTAAGATTGAGGCTCGGTAAATGGTTGGATGGTATCCATTTCGTGGTCTACAACAGCACCGATACGCGCTTTTTGTAGTCCTTCTGTAATCACCAAATTCCCCTCGCTTAAACCAGATTTAACTTCCCAATCGATTCCATAACGCTTGCCTAATACAACATTGATCCGTTCAACAGTACTTTGTTGATTGACTACCAAAACGTAGCGCCCCTGTTGATCCTCTTGAACCGCTCGCTGAGGTATCAACATGAGTTCTTCCATTGTTGGAGTTTCGATGATAACCGTCACATACAAACCCGGTACTAGGATATGATTTGTATTTGGAAACTCAGCACGAATTGCCAATGTACCAGTGGTGGCATCAACGCGATTATCAATGAAGTTCATTTGCCCAACTTCATCGAACATTGAGCCATCAGGAAAACGTACCTTAACAGGGAAGTCGCGCAGGTCTTGACCTAGGTTGTCTTTATGAACGCGTTGAGCATCCACCAGCACTTTTTCTGGTAACTGAAAATTAACCCAAACTGGTTCCATCTGAACTAAATCTGCAAGTGCAGTTTGGTCTGGAACAATAAGGTCGCCTTTAAAAACTGCTGACCGACTAATACGACCGGTAAACGGCGCATATATCTGGGTGTAGCCTAACTCTAACTTGGCATTGTCCAACTCAGCTTTCGCGCTTTGCAAAGATGCTGCTGTTTGTAGCTGCCTCGACAATAAATTGTCGTAATCAGATTGGCTAATATAATTATCTTTAATTAAGCTTTCACCACGTTTGAAGTTAAGCTCAGCGGTATCGTAAGCCGCTTGCGCTTGCGCAACGATAGCTTGAGCAGCCTTAACTGCAGCATCGTACTGGGCGGGGTCAATCTCAAACAATAAATCGCCCTCTTGAACAACACTACCTTCTTCAAAAAGAGTTTTAAGTAGGTTTCCACGAACTTTAGATTTAATAGTGATATCTTGGGTCGCTTCCGTACGCCCGACAAATTCATTACTTGGCTGCACCTCTTTCATGGTCACTTCGAGTACTTTTACATTGGCTTTTATTTCTGGCGTAGTAGGTGGTGCATTGTCACAAGCGATCAGTAAGGTTAAAGCGACGATAAACAAACCTAAAGCTTTTACCATGCGTATTACAAGCGGGGCCACAATCATAAACAATCCTTGTATTTAAAACAGTTTCACTAAAACAATAATAGTATCAACAACCACTGAATGAAAACTAAACAACAGCTTATTGGAATAAAAATTTCAAATACTAAACAAAGACTTACTTTTTCCTTATGAAAATTATGGATTACAGTTATACAACCATTTTGTTAACATAAAGAACACTAAATAAAGAGACCGACATGCAGCTACAAGAAATAGATAAAAAGACCTACCAGAGCCGCTCCAGAACCAGTTACCTTGCTTTATGTGGTTTTTTAATCATCTGCACACTCGCTTGGTCGACGCTGTTTATAGCGCTGTTTTCCAACAGCGATAGTAATTTTGTGTTTAACTTACTTGGTGTTATCACAGCTCTCATCAGCGTATTGCCAATAATAAACTACTGTAAAAACAAACCATGGTTTGCCGAGGTCATTTACGTATGGCGTTTAAAGCGAGAACTCAACAAAATTAACCGTAAAATGCGAAAGCTAGTTCAAGCTATGAACCACGGTGACGCTAAGGCCTTTGTTATCGTGAAATTTAGTTATGTTGGAAGCCGCCAAATATGGCAATTAGACGACAATACCTTGATGCTAAACGAGCTTAACCGAAACGAGCATAAACTTACTGACCAAGCCGCAAAACTAGGTATTGAAGTAGACGTTAGCGATTACCGTTCTGAGATGTTAGCTCAATACTAAGACTCAATACGTAAACAGGTATGTCCATCTACTAGTATTGGTGAGACTTGTTGATCTTCAGCGAACGCTTTTTTTAACGAGCCCTCTACTGCAAGCTTATCTCCTAACTGCGCATCTTTATCTATTAACTGGGCAGGATAAGCCCATAAATTGCAATTCACCTTGTGAACGGGATCTTTTGCGTCGGTAAGCAACTGAAGCTTTATGTAATCTTGATTATTCACACTTTTGCGTAGATAACTTTTAGCCACGATTTCGCCAACTAGGCTGATTCGGTTCCAGTAAAGCTGACTGGGGTAACCCACAAAGTTAATGTGATCAATTTCTAAAGCGCTTAGAATTTTCCCAGCCGGATCTTTCTGCGTCCTAAGCTGGGCCTTAATCACTACTCCATCACCGGTTTTTGCATAACGCTTAATTCGCTCTGCCTGTTCGGCTCGCGCACACAGTTGAAAGACCTCGACGTGCTCTTTATTACTGGCTTTTGTTTTCTTTTTTACTATCACCTCCAGTTGGGTGATCGCAGTACCGTCACTAAAATAACGCAAGGTAAATTCTTTATTAACGATGTTTCCTAAGAGCTCAACATCAGAGCGACAAACAACTTGCAAATAGTATCTCCTTTTACAGCATTAAATCAGCGAATAGCGTACACTAGGCGCCAATATTTAGCTCTCGTTACACAAGCACAATTATTATGAAATACCCTTGTCGAATAGACAAATTCATTTCCAAGGCAATGGGCCTTCCCCGTAGTGAAGCGAAAAAAGTCCTCAAGGCAAAACGGGTGCAAATCAACCATGTCGTTGTGATTAGCCCGCAAACAGCAGTGCAAAACACCGATCAAGTGATGCTGGACCAACAAGCTGTATCAGTGCAACAACACGTCTATTACATGCTAAATAAACCACAGGGCTATTTAAGCACCAAAGCGGAAGCGAACTACCCAAGCGCACTATCACTGCTACCCAATAGTCCCCATGAATTACATGCTGCTGGTCGTTTAGATGTGGACACCACGGGACTATTATTGGTGACCAGCGATGGGCAATGGTCGCATCGAGTTACCAGCCCCAAAGCCAATAAATTTAAACAATACCGAGTCAACTTGGCCGATCCGATCTTTGAAGCTGAACTGCAACAATTACGTGATGGCCTAATGTTACGCGGTGAGCAAAAGCCCACTAAACCTGCCGAAGTAGCAAAATTAAGCGAACACGTAATTGTGCTGCGTATTAGCGAAGGTCGCTACCATCAAGTTAAACGAATGTGTGCCGCGGTAGGCAACAAAGTGTTGGCCCTGCATCGTGAAAAAGTAGCTGAGATTACCTTAGACAGCCAATTGGCCGCTGGTGAATATCGTCCGCTTAGCGCGAAAGAGCTCAACTGCTTTTAGTCTCTAGATACAGCTCCACGCGGTTGCGACCTCTTTCTTTGGCAAGATAAAGCGCTTGGTCTGCTTGCTTATACAAGCGCGAAAAGCTGATATCCTTTCGACTTTCGGCCAAACCAAAACTGCAGGTAAAATGTGGACTAACGGTATCCTGTTCAAAACCTAATCGCAGCCGCTCAGCCAAGTTAACCGCCTTCTCTGCCGAAGTCTCGGGTAACAGTAAAATAAACTCTTCTCCGCCCCAGCGTGCCAATATATCTATTTCTCGTTTCAATTGATTGACTTTTTCCACTAAACGAATCAAACACAAATCCCCCACATCGTGACCGTGCTGATCGTTAAGTTTTTTAAAGTGATCTACGTCGAACATCAACAGAGAAAACGGAACACCGTTTCGGTCACTACGACTTTGTTCTAAATGAACTAAATGTTCAAAATGACGACGGTTGGCCGCGCCAGTTAATGGATCGGTATTAGCTAATCGCTGTAATTTCTTCTCTAGCAACTTTTGCTCACTAATATCGATACTGGAACAAACAAAGCTTCTAATTTTATCCTGCCAATATACCGGAGTTACCGTCATCTGTTGAATCGTTACTTGACCGTGAGCATCAGTAATCGATACTTCTCCTAACCAACTACCTTGCTCCTGCGCATACTCTAGCATAGTGCTAAATGCAGGTTCAGATTTACCAAAAGAAGCAATGTCATGGCCAATCATTTCCTCTACGCTTAAACCACTACGCTGAGCCAAATATCGATTAACTTGTAGCACTATACCTTGCTTATCGGTAATCACCTGAGAAAACTCGCCTTCAAAAGCAGCTTCTCGTAACGCATTTAACTCTTCAACAATGGCTTTTTCTCGACGAATAGCCTCGCTTAAGTAGGCGGTAACAAAACAGGCAAAAATCGCGATAAGCGCCATGCCTCCCATCGACACTAGCCAGTATTTATTATCCTTAGCTAAGTCCTCATAAGAGATAAACAAAAAGGCGAAACTCGGCGCCTCAAGTTGGTGCTTAAATACATTAGAAAATAACAAACCATCACTTAAGCTTACTGGGTTGTGTTCATTGGTAAATGGCCCCCTAGAAAAATAATTACCCAGTGCTTCATAGGTAAGCTTACCCACCAACTGCTTAAGCTTTTCGCCAGTAGCCTGACTATTATCACCTTGAATAATTAAACCATCAGAACTAATCACTAAGGCCCGTTGTACCAATTTTTGTTGGCCAACAAAGTGAACGCTATTATTAATCGCTGTTTGGTTATATTCATTCACCATCCAACCGACCAATTTAGACCACTTATCAAACACCGGAATGAAAATTATGTAGAGATTTTCTCCAGTGTCGCCATCTACAACTACCTGACTGGAAATTTCCCCTTCAGCACGCCAATTAACGTTCTTTAAGTAATTAATAACGGCAGGGTTAACCGAAGCCCCCCAATTAAGTTCGTAACCATCGGCGGCATGGCTTAAGACCAAATCCACTCTGCCATCTCGGTGAATATAGTAGAAATTACCTTCAAGATTGACGTCTTTAGAGATACGCTGCCATTCGGTAGCCAAGCTAACTAGGGTAAGTTCAGTTTCATTATTCACATAATTTAACAAACCAAGACTACGGGTAAGCAAAGACAAGCGCTGAGATAATAAAGTAACAAGGTGTTTATTCGCTGTTTTATAGCCACTAAAAGACAGCCCAACTTCTTCGGTGATTTGAGCTTTTACGGTTTGATAGCGATGAACCAGCAGCATAGACACAATCAAGCATACAACCAACGCCCAGATTGTTCCCCGCCGGACCCATGACGGTTGCTTATTAAAAACTAAAGAATTCAAATTACTGATGTATAACTATTTATAATACAAGTCATTATTAAACAATTGTCCATTGATTGCTCTAACATTATCAATGTTAACATAAGAAATTAGTGCTAAATCAAATAATAGAATTCTAAAAAACATCCTTGAATAGCTGAAGCTAGCTAAGGATACTAGAGCGAAAAACAGTAAGGAAAGTTAATGAGTTCATTTCGTTTTCACCCCCAAAGCCAAGTTATTCGACAGCAAAACGAATATCTAGTGACACTCTATACGGCGATATCTCACCCGTATAAAAAAGTGTTTGTTCGTGCAGAGCCCGACCACGAAGAATGCTTAATTGAGATGACCGCCCCCAAGGTGGAAGGAAACTGGCTAAAATGGCAACAAACTATTCCACTTAGCCCGCATAGCAACCACACCTTATATTGTTTCAAATTACTCCTCGACGATAGCCAAGTGTACCTGCACGCAGCAGGAGAATCACCAAGGCTTCCGCAAAAGCACTATCATTTTAAACTTAACAACCAGGCTCAGCCGCCAGCGTGGGTTAAACAACAAGTTTTCTATCAGATTTTTCCTGAACGTTTTGCCAACGGCAAACCAGAACTTACCCCCAATGCGGAAAACTATGCCTATCACAGTGATGGCCGCCCCATTATACAAAAACATTGGGGCGAAGCGGTGGCCAAATCCCACGCAGGCACAGGGGCAACCGAATTTTATGGCGGTGACTTACCAGGCATAGAGCAAAAGCTCGACTATTTACAACGCTTAGGCATCACTGCTATTTACTTGAATCCTATTTTTAACTCGCCAAGTAATCACAAGTACGATTGCAGTGACTACTTTAGCGTGGACCCACAATTTGGGGGTGACGAAGCCCTTATAAGCTTGTCAAAAAGCATGAAAAAATATGGCATGAAACTGATGCTAGACGCGGTGGTTAACCATACTTCAAATCAGCACCATTGGATGGATTACTATCAACAAGCCAATGATGGAGCCTACCATTATCAAGATTCCCCCTATCGGGATTGGTATCACTTCGATAACACTGGCAACTATTGGACTTGGAAAGGCATAGATACCTTACCCAAACTTAACTTTGCCAATACTCTGGTGCAGCAAGTGATATATGGCGGCGACGATGCGATGTTAAAGCATTGGTTGAAAGAGCCCTTTGCCATTGATGCATGGCGCTTTGATGTGATCCATATGTTAGGCGAACACAACAGCGCGCAAAACAACGCCCACTATGTTGCCGAATTTAGAAAAGCCATTAAGCAAACCAATCCTGACGCTTATATGATTGGAGAGCACTTTGCCGAAGCCACTCAATGGCTACAGGGTGAACAAGAAGATGGCGCGATGAACTATTATGGCTTCAACCATCCGCTAGTCGCCTTCTTAGCCGGAGTGGACGTGCCCCGTTATGTGCCAATTAAACTGGATGCTAAAGACTTCGCCCAATGGTTAGCCGAAGCCAGAGGCTCTATTCCATTTGCTAACCAACTTGCCCAATACAATTTATTAGACAGCCACGATACGCCGCGTTTTAGCTATCTAGTAAATGAAAATACCTCACTCGTTAAAATTGCAGCCACGCTGCTGATCACCTATATCGGTGTGCCCTCAATTTATTATGGTGATGAAGTGGGTTTAACTGGCGCGCAAGATCCCGATTGCCGTCGCTGCTTCCCTTGGGATGAAACACAATGGAATAGCGAATTGCTTAAACATTACCAGCAACTGATTGAGCTGCGTAAACAGCGTAGAGAGTTACAAGAAGGTGACTTAATCAGTTTATTTGAGCAAGGTGATGTATGGGTATTTACTCGCTGGTTAGCCGAGCAGCATAGTATCGTTATCGTTAACCGTGGCTCTCAACAACAGTTGAAGCTAGATCTAAACACGCTGCAGCAAGTCTGTGAATATAACGACCCGCTCACTGGGGCGCACTACTCAACTGAAAATGGCTGCTTAGCATTAAACTTGGCGGCACAATCCTCATTCGTGCTCACCAGCGTTTAAGGCTAACTCAAGCAGCTAGCGACTAGCTAGCTGCTTGAGCGTCAAAGCGAGTTGGCTAAGGAGAAGATTAACCAACACTTAGGTCTTTACCTGAGTTTTCAAGTAAGTCTTCATGCTGTTGACTATCGGCCAACAACTTGGCATCCAAAGACTTATTACTCGCCACTTGTAGCTCTTTTAACTGCTGAGCTTGGCGAACCAAGTTCCCCTTACCTGTGCTCAGCTTGTTCATCGCACTTTGGTAGCTTTCGCTAGAACGTTGTAACTGCTGACCATGGCTACGCAAATCCTCGGTAAAGGCCACAAATTTATCAAACAGTTTACCCGCTCGCTGTGCAATAACCTGGGCATTTTGTTGCTGGTATTCACTACGCCAGAGGTTTTGAATGGTACGCAGTGCCACCATTAAGCTACTTGGACTAACCAACAATACATTTTGTTCCACCGCAAAGGGGATCAAGCTAGGATCTTGCTCCATCGCGGCTAAATAAGCACCTTCAATGGGAATAAACAGCAACACGTAATCTAAGGACTCTAATTGGTACAGGCTGTGATAGTCCTTTTTAGCCAAGCCGGTAATTTGTTGGCGTAAGCTTCTAACATGCTCTTTTAGCGCCACTTGTTGAACGTCTTTATCTTCACTGTTGTAGTAACGTTCGTAGGCTAGCAAGTTAACCTTGGAATCTACGATTACCGCCTTGTCATCCGGCAGCTTCACCACCACGTCTGGTTTTATGGTTTTGCCGTGTTGATTTACACCCACCACTTGGGTTTGATACTCGTAACCTTTGCGTAAACCCGAAGATTGCAGTATTTGCTCAAGAATCAATTCACCCCAATCCCCTTGCTGTTTATTGTCGCCTTTTAAGGCTTTAGTTAAGCGCAATGCATCCTCACTCATTTGTTGATTGAGCTTTTGTAAGGACACAATCTGATCTTTTAAAGAATGACGTTGTTTGGCTTCGTTTTCATAGCTCTGTTGTACCTGCTGCTTAAAGCCATCTAGCTGCTGTTTAAGCGGTTGCAACACTGCTTCAATACTTTGCTTACTCTGCTGTTGCAGCTGCTCACCTTTCTCAGTAAAGATGCGATTAGTCAATAGTTCAAACTGTTGATTTACCCGCTGTTCCGACTGCTCTAGGTAAGAAATTCGTTCCTGCAAAGTGATATCTTTTTGTTGCAACAAGGCGCAGCGCTGCTGCTCCCGCTGCAACAATTTCTGAGCCTCGTCAAACTGCTGTTGAATTCCCTGTAAATGACTTAATTCGGTTTCCAATTGAGCACAACTAATAGCTTGCTGCTGGATTTGTTGATTTAGTTGTTCCAAGCGTTGCTTATCGTCGGCCGAGCTATGTTCTAGAGTACTTAATTGTTCACTTAAGGCTTTATGCGCCTTCTGTGACTGATTAAGTTTAAATTTACTCACCAGCGCTACCAGCAACAATAAAAACAAAAGAGATACACTTAGGCTGGCGCTAAATTGATTAAATTGAGATAGGATAAACTCGATATTCACTGAATTACCATTGTGATTTAATTAACTCGTTGGGTATTATGCATCATACAGTAAGCCACCAGATAAGCTCGAGGTCGTTTACCACGATTTCACTCTATTTTTAGGAAAATCACCAACATGAGTATATTTTCAGCAATTAAGAAAATGTTTGCCGCAGGCCCTGCAGAAGCGAAAACCTACCCCCAAGAACTGTATCAAGACTATACCATTACACCCAACCCACAATCGGCAAATGGTCAATATCGCGTAGCCGCCTTAATCACAAAGACTGTGGATAACGAACAAAAACAACATCAATTTGTTCGCTCCGATACTTGTGCCAGCGCCGACGATGCGGCAGAACTGGCGCTACACAAATGCAAAACCTTTATCGACCAAATGGGCGACCAAATCTTCGATTAGGCCGCAGTCTTAAACAAACGTCCTAGAACCTGTTTAACCGCATCAATGTCAAAGGGTTTATCCACCAAGGCAGACACTCCACTCTGCCTTACTCCATCTAATTTTGCACCATTGTGCTCTGAAGTCACCATTAAGGCTGGAATATCACTAAAGCGAGGATGTTGCCGTAGCGCTTCAATTAAAGCGGCGCCATCCATTACTGGCATGTTGTAATCAGTAATCACTAGATCAACCTCTTGGTGCTCCAGCAAAGCCATGGCTTCTTGACCATTCTCAGCAAACAACAATTGAGCCACACCAATATTCTCTAATACCCGCGCAATGTGACGGCGGGCTGTGAGGCTATCGTCCACCACCAAAATAGTTTTATTGGCGACATTAAGCTGGCCGATTAGATTTTGATCTGGCTCGATATAGCTAATGGTTGCCTGCAAAGCGCCCAGCAGATGAGTAAATTCGAAAGGTTTAGGCAAAATTGCAATAACGCCTGCTTGCTTGATCGCGTCCAAAGTGTGGTGGCAAGCCTCACTAGAAATCAGCATAAAGGCAATATCACGACTTAAATCGTTAGCTCGCAGCTGTTGAACTAAGTCGGTGGCAGTACCATCGGCAAAGTACATGGAACTCACCACCAAATCGGGCGCTGTTTTTAACGCCAAATCCACAGCCTGTTGGCAGTTTTCTGCCATAACAAAATTATCTATACCCGCTTCATGCAAACGCGTGCGAATAATATTTCGCTGCATATTTGAAGGCTCAACTAATAGGATCGTTAGATCCACTAATGACAATGCTTCCATAACATCCTGTAAAAACTAGAAAATAAGCAAACATATTAACCCGTTAAAGCGCCCATTTTTATCGCTAATTTGTTAATCTAGCATTTAGAGTTGAAAAACATGCTTTTAGTCACCAAATATGTGTCTAAACCACTAACGGAAACTGCTATGCAACCGACAACACCAGTTATCGACATTACATTTGAAAATGCCCAACAAGCTTTAATCGAAGGCTCAATGAACCAACCGGTGGTAGTGCACTTCTGGTCGCCTTCCAGCCCACAATGTGAACCTTTGTTTACTTTGCTTAAACATATTCATCAGCAACTCAACGCCAGCTTTACTTTAGCTCGAGTTAACATGGATGAATTAGCGCCCTTAGCCCAGCAGCTTGGTGTGGCTCAAGCACCTACCGTTATTATTTTAAAAGAAGGTCGCCCCGTAGACGGGTTTGCAGAAATTCCCGCTCCTGAACAAGTCCACGAAATGATCAGCCGTCATCTACCACCACCAGAAGAAAAGCTACTTGCCGAAGCCAAACAGCTACTGACTGAAGATCAATCGGTTGAGGCTTTAAAAGTGATCCGCGAAGCGCATAACTTAGCACCTCAACGTAACGACATTATATTAGTGTTGATTAAAGCGCTGCTAAATAATCAACAAGGCGACGAAGCCGAGACGCTACTCAATGGTTTACCTTTAGAAGAACAGCAAGCTGAGTATCACGAGCTGAAGAGCCAGCTAGAGTTACTACAAGCGGCCGCTGAAAGCCCAGAAATTAAATCTTTAGAAGAACAACTGGCTGCCGGTGAAGACAGCGCAGAGCTGCGCTTAAACTTAGCAATCCAATACTCACAGGCCGGGCGTAATCAAGAGGCCCTAGAGTTACTGTTTGCCTTGTTGCAAAAAGACTTGGATGCCCTAGATGGACAAATTAAGAAAAACTTTTTAGATATGTTGGCTACCTTAAACGGTGATCCGCTATCTTCTCAGTACCGTCGTAAATACTTTAGTTTACTTTACTAAAGACTTAAAACGAAAAAGGCCAATGCAAACGCATTGGCCTTTTTTAAATCAACCTAATTAAACGGCTTGCGAACTTAAGCTTTGTTCTTTTATTGATTGTGGCTCAAGCGCTTTCAAGTTGTGTTCATCTAAGCGATAAAAATGCATGATGAAGACTAACGAAACAAACACTACACCAGGAATGAAGGTATATAGTAAGTTAATCCAAGTCAGTGTTTGGCTTGATTGAACTTCCGCTCCACCGATATAACCTGCGCCAGCTAAAATCCAACCCACCATCGCGCCGCCAATAGCAATACCTGCTTTAATAGCAAACAAATTGGTTGAAAACACCATGCCACTTAACGAGCGACCACTACGATATTTTTCATAGTCCACCACATCGCTCATCATGCTCCACAGCAACGGAGTGGTGCTCATTTGTATAACACTCAAAGCAATAACTACTGCAAAAATTAACACAATATTACTTGGGGAAATAAAGAACATCAGTGCTGATAACACCCCAGAAATCCCAATCAATACTTTGTAGGCTTTAATCTTATTAAAACGGCCTAATACAGGGCCAGAGGCCATGGCACCAACTATATTCGCTAGCATCGTGATTACCATCAATAAGGTGGCTAAATCAGCTCTTCCCATTACGCTGTTCACGTAATACATTGTCGATGCGGCTTTTAGGACAACACCGGTTAACAGTACAATGTTAAGAATGAACAACACCCGCCATTGAGTATTCCCCCATAACAATTTTAAATCACCTAATACCGAACGGCGCTCTGTTATGTCTAGCTCGGAACTATGATGCTCTTTAGTATTAGCGAAACAGTAGAAAAACAGCACTATTGCACAAGCGCCCATCACTGCCATGGCACCTAAATAACCCTTTTGCTCGTTACCTTGGCCAATTAGTTCTACTAAAGGTAATGCTACTAAGGCAACAATCAATCCACCCGCTGTGCTTAAAGCAAAACGATAAGATTGCAAAGACACTCGCTCTTTTGGATCGCCAGTTAATGCATTAGCCATAGCACAGTAAGGCACGTTAATTGCCGTGTACGCTAGGGTCAATAAAATGTAAGAAGCGTAAGCATAAATAATCTTACCGGTACTGCCAAAGTCCGGGGTATAAAAAGTGATCATACAGGCTATACCAAATGGAATGGCTAACCATAGAATATAAGGACGGTATTGTCCGTGTTTAGTTCGAGTACGGTCAATTAGGGCGCCCATTAAAGGGTCGGTAATCGCATCAATAAAACGAACCAATAAAAACATCGTTCCCATATGGACAGGAGAGAGGCCGTAAACATCAGTATAGTAATAGGCTAAAAACAGCATTACTGTTTGCCATACAAAATTACAGCCGGTATCACCTAAACCATAGGCAACCTTTTCTTTCACCGAGAGAGGAGTACTGCTCATTGTTATCTCCGAATTAACAAAATTGTCGTATCGGATTGTCAGGCAAGTCATCTAAACAAACAATTATCTTTAACGATCAGCCTTTTGTGATATTTAACTCTTGTGATTGCAGTCACCATGGAATCATAATCCATAAACAGTTAGAAAACCGTCTGTTTATTTTTTAGTCTAAGTAGAATTCGTAATACACATCCAAAGCGTTATTTAATCCAGAAAAGGCTTCAATGAACAGATTAGGCAGGATCTCATACTTAACCGTTAATTCGTTCACTGGATCAAATACCCCCATGCCATAACGAACTTGCACTCCCGGTAAGACATAGGCACTCACTTCAACTTGGGTTGAACTACCTGAACCAGCAGTACTTAACGACAAGTCATTCAAACCTAAAGTTGAACCCACTTTGCCCACTAAGCCTTCGGTTCGGCCTATACCCGCACTTAATAACATTGACGATAAGGCATTATCATCTTGCTCGGTATCACTGAGTCCGCGTCCTCGTAATAAGTAAGACAACATTTCATTCTGCGACATCGATGGCTGTGAGAATAGAGTCACTTGCGGTGCATCAGCTAGGCCTATCACCGTAACCCCTACGGTAACATCATCGGTAATCGTGTCAGGATTACGGATCGCTTGAAAGTCTAAATACGGCTGTTCGATGGGGCCATTAAACATGATCCAGCCTTTTTCTATCAGCAAATTTTGCCCGTAAGCACGAAACTTACCGTCAACTAATTCAATTCGCCCGTCTGCTAATAATGGCTCGTTAGCCGCTTGTTTTAAGCTAAGTAGTCCTTTTAAGCGAGTATTTAAACCCAGTGCTTCCAAGGTGATTCTATCGGCCAAACTCACACGAATATCCAGTTGAGTGCGCTGCGTACCAACCGTTTCTGATTGCTCTTCAATAACAATCGCATCATTGGATTCCGATATAGCCGAATCAGGCAAACTCTTAACTTTAATACTGCCCTCTTCCACATTAATATCCCCGCTTACCGCCATAAGCTCGGGTTCAACTTCAATTTTAATTGAAGGCGAGACGGCAAAGGTGGCATAAGGCTCGACAACCAAGGGCAACATACTGGCGTTAAAATCTAACTCACCTTCTAATTGATGGTTGGGCCATGTAAATTGACCTTGCCACTGGGCAAGCTGGCCGCCACTATTAAACTTACCAGCAAGCGTTGCTTGTTGATTATCAAACCGCAGTTGCGTTTCCAGCTGTTCAATAATCAAAGGTAACTGCGGCCCAGATAAGTAAGTTTCGCTTAGGCTAATTTCACCATTTAAGGAAGGAGCTGCGACCTTGCCACTCAGCGTAACTTGGCCGTTAATTTCGCCTTCAATGTTGTCTAAGATCGGAACAAACGGTAATAAAGGACTAAGCTGAATTTTGTCGATGTTCAGCGCTCCCTGAATTTCACCGTTTTTATCAATAGAAGTAATACCACTGGACTCAAGTTTACCTAGCTCTTTTGAAATAAACTCGGCGCGCCAGTCTAGGCTATTAGCTGCGAACTGCGCGTCTATAGAGAAACTTTGGTAATGTAACTCCTTGGATTGTATTGGGTCTTGCTGTACTAACTTACCGGGAGTTAAACGCAATTTAACTGCGGCTGTTTGTGGCTGCCACTGCGCCAATTGTGCATCGATCTCCAGCGAAGCACTGCCCAGCAAGCGTGTTTCTTCGGGCATAAATGAATTAATCACGTTAAAGTCAAGTTGCTGCATGCTAAGCACAACAGCACTATCACCACTGCTGGTAAAGGGCTGTAATAAACACACTTGGCTAACATTACGAGACCAACAATGCTCTCCCACGCTAACAACTCCTTGTTGGTAGCTTATCGCAATATCTTGAGATAAGTCCCAGCGGCCCAACTCGGAGCTAATATCGGCATTATCCAACACGCCATTCCAGCGTTGCATATCTCCTTGCCCGTGCGCTGTTAAATGCAAACTACGCTCGGCTTGTTCTGCGGCTAATTTGAGGCTTTGTTTGCCTTGGTTGCTTTGATAGGAAAGATTAGCTTGCTCAATCAATTCACCGGCTACCTGAAGTTGCGTTAAGCCCAGCTGAAGTTGTCCACTCAGTGCACTATCAAGATCTAGGCTGCCAGCACTACTCACTTGAGCCAAGCTGAAATCAACAGCTTCTAGTTGTTCGGCTATAAGCTGCCAGTTAATACTGGGTTGGCCTAGGGTACCACGCAGCTCCACTTGGGCATCGACACTGCCTTTTTCAAACCATGGCAAGTCGGCTAGTTGTTCAGCGCTTAATTTAGCATCTATGCTCAGTTGCTGTTGTCGCTGTTCTAGCGAGGCAGACAGTAGATGCTCTGCTAGCTGGATGTCCAGCGAGGCCTGATTGTTAAGCTCGGCCAAATTACCATGACCTGATGCCTTGGCGTTTAGTGGTAGTCCCAGCCAAAGACCCTGAATAGTCGCCTGACTTATCTGCCATTGTTGATCATTCAGGCTGGCCGAAAGTTGTCCGTCAATATCAGGCAAGCCGATTTGCTCACCCAGATCCAGCCAATGGCTTAGCTGCAACTGATTAAAAGTCACATCTAACTGGGCCTGTAATTGCTGCTGCCAACTGGCCGAAGCTTTTAAACTAAATTGGCCGACGCTTTGCTCGCGCTCTGCGGAGTCAATATCATTCACCGGCATGGCTTGTCCATCAAGTAAGTGTCCGTTCAAAACAATACTCGACAATTGAGACAAATCACCTTGCAGGTCACCGCTCAAACGCAAGGCTTGAGTGCCTGCCAGTTCACTATTAAGCTGCGCTTGATATGCTGATAAATCACCAGAGGCCAATATACTTAAACGCTCTAGGCTAAGCTGTTGCTCTACCAAGCTTATAGGCTCAGCTAATTCAGCTCTTAAATCAAAAGGCAAGTTAGGTTTTAACCACGCAAGCTGACCATCAACTTCTCCGGCCACCGCTCCCTGAGACTGTAGCCATAAATCCAAAGCGTTACCGTCACCGTTTAAGCTAAACTCAAGCGCTAAACTTTGCTGCTGCAACGGCATTTGCCATTGCCCGCTTAAATTTGAAGTAAAGGCTTGCTTAAACTCTTGCTCACCTGAAAGGTGTAATTCGCCCCAAGGGCTATCAACAAATAGCTGCGAAATAGACAAATCGCTAAAGCCCACATCAGCCTTAAGGGTGGCCAGAGGAAACACTAATTGTTGGTCCGCTAAATCTAATTGCCCTTGGCTTAAGCGTAAATCTGCAACCGCGATCTGATAAGGCAATTCGATACTGGGAATATCAATTTGTAAGGGCAATAACGAAGTACTATCAGTTGATTGCGTAGTTTGGCCGTTAGACTGAGGTAATACTAGCTGCCATTGCTCAAGCGTCAAATAGTCCACTTCAATGAGTAAGTCTTGCCACTGAGCCTGCCCTTGCAGCTGTTGCCAACTCATCAACATACCGTCGATATTAAGCTGAGCCTTAGCCACATCTAAACTTTTAAGCACAAACGGTACTGGGGGTAACCACGGGCCGGAACGTGAGGTTGCCGACTCTGGCTCATCAACACTATCCGCCAACAACTGTTCGGTATCTAAATCTAGGCGAAGGGCCTTAGTGCTTAGCCGTTCTATACATAACTGGCTTTGACTAATGCAGACCCAATCTAAGCTAACATTCAGCGCATCTAGTTGCACTTTTAAGCCTTTTTGCTGCCAAATCACTTGCTCGGCAAAAATCCCTGAATAAAGATTACCTTGCGGCTGGGTAATTGTTAAACCCTCAACCCATTGATCCACTTTGCCTAGAATCCACGCAGTTGATGGACTAAACGACAAGGCCAATACCAAGCTAAGCAACAGCGCGCTGGTAGCGATAACTAGCAAACGAACCAATTTAAAAATCATAGATCGGGCCCTAGAGAAAAGTGGATCCGCCACGAATCTGATTCATTTTGCAAACCTGTGGCCAAATCAACCCGTAACGGACCAATTAGGGTTAACCAACGGATCCCCATACCCACGCCAAAAGAGACCGGCTCAGAGAAATCATTAGTCGCGGTACCGGCATCCACAAAGGTCGCCCAACGCCATTTTTCTGCAAATTGATAGTTGTACTCTAAGCTACCTACAGTGAGAAATTTACCGCCAATTAGCTGATCATTGTCATTTTTTGGCGCAATCGTTTTGTAATCATAACCACGAATGCTTTGGTCGCCACCAGCAAAAAACCGCATCGATGCCGGAACATCGGTAATATCATCAACCCAAATGCCTCCCAAATCAAAACGCATCAACACTCGGTGATTCTGATAGGAACGCAACCACTTAGCTAGAGCAGCAAAACGCAATAGCTCAACATCTGAGCCCCAATAAGGATGCCCTACCTCAATACTCGCCTGCAAATTGTCACCCCAGTGTGGATCTAAGCCACCACGGGTACGTAAGCGAGCAAAGTTGACACCAGGCAATACGAGATCGGTCACCGAAGACTGTTCGGCCTGGATATATCGTTCGTGTTGCCATTTTAAAAATACTGCTGGTTGCCATTCACCTTCCAAGCGCCATTGCCGGGTCGTAGAAACAATGGTTTTTTCACTCTCAGTATCATTGGCGATTTCGCGAATAAAACCACTTTGTAGGTCAACATAATCATCTACCGGATTATCAATCGGTATACGATAAACCAATTGGGCACTTTGCTTCGGCTCCGAAGCTTCTAATTCGAAAGTCACGCTATGGCCACGCATATTTACCCAAGGCCTATTCCACTTTAAGCGCGCTCTAGGGCCGACGTCGGTAGTAATACCGCCACCCACTTCAAAAATATCGCGGTGTTTTAACTGTAAACCCACCAAGATATCAACCTGCTTATCATGGCGATTCTCAACGTCAGGGCGTACCGATATTACTTGAAAATAGTCTGTATCCCCTAGCCGTTGGTTAAACTCACCAACCAACTGCGCGTCATAACGATCTTGTTCGTTAAACTCCGCCAAATTGGCAAACATCGTTCTTGGTAGTTCAGGGTTAGTAAATACGATGTCACCAAAGCGGTAGCGAACACCCGAGTCGTAGTTAAGGTTGATTACCGCAGTATTGCGTTTAATGCTAATTTTGATTTCGGCTTGCAGAAATTGGGCATCGAAATAACCATAGCGAGCCGCTAACTGGTTAAACTCAGATTTGAGCTTATCGTAGGCCACATGGCTAAACACCGCGCCTTGAGCCAAACCACTTATATTTACGGCGCTAGTAAAACGACTATCTCGAGTAGCCTCGCCATTAAATTCAAAATTAAACTGACTGATAGTGAGCGGCTTACCTTGCGTTACCGATACTAGAAAACGCTCATCATCTTGTTGATTTATTTGAACTTTACTTTGGTAATAGCCTAAGGCTCTGAGCGCCAAATTTGCTTGCTCTAAACTGGCGCTGATTACTCGGCGCCGACTAGTATGCTCGGGAAAGTTTTGCGCTTCCAAATAGACCTTTACATTGTCTTGCGCTTCAGCACTTAAGCCTTGATAACTAAAATCGACAGCCGTCACTGTTGAAGTAAACAGTACTAGCAATATCGACCAACAGCGCAGAAACAATCCAATTATCCTTAAGGTTTTTCTCTTTAAGCGCTCAGTTTAAAGCTTTTTTTACAGTTTAAAACCTATAATGCCGTTAAGCTTAAGGAATTGAACCAATTAGCAGCAGGAATCGAGTAATGAACAGCCCATGGCCCAAACCAGTCATAGGGATCGCCGGTTATAGCGGCAGTGGCAAAACCACACTTATTAGGCAACTACTAAGTCATTTCTGTCAGCAAGGATTGACCGTAAGTGTAGTTAAGCACAGTCATCATCCACTCGAATTAGACAAGCCAGGTAAAGACAGCCACCAATTTGTTAGCGCTGGTGCCAGCGAAGTCGTACTGGCCTGCCCAAATAGACGTTATCACTTTAGTCAACAGAGTGATCACGACGAACTAGAGCAACAACTAAGCTGGTTAAACTGGCAACAATGTGACTTAGTGTTAGTGGAAGGCTATCGGCATTGCCGCTTTAGCAAAATTGAAGTCCATCGCCAACAGTTGGGTAAAGCCTTATTGTATCCACATGACCCCGATATTATCGCCGTCGCAACGAATAACAAGCTAGATTGCCCACTCCCCTTGTTAGACTTAAACCAAAGCCACGATATTGCGGAATTTATTTTAAATTTTATTCGTGCTAGTAATTAGTGAAATAAAATCATGCCGTTACTGGTCTAACCCATAAGCCCTTAATAGAGATAAATCATGTCGCTGCGTAAACTCGGACTTTTAACACTGTTAATACTCGCACTGGTTGGGATCTGGTGGTTTGATCTTCAACAATGGCTAACTTTTGAAAATATTAAGCAGCATAGGCAGTTATTGTTAGATCGTGTTGATCAGCAGCCTTTGCTGGCATCGGTGATATTTTTCTTCGCTTACGTGGCCGCAACGGCGCTGTCCATACCTGGAGCAGCCATTCTAACTTTACTCGCCGGCACCTTATTTGGCGCGGTACATGGCAGTATTTTAGTCTCTTTTGCCAGTACCATTGGTGCCAGCCTAGCCTTTCTTGCGGCGCGTTACCTGTTACGAGACAGCATTGAACAACGCTACGCAAGTAAGCTTCAAAAGATCAATCAAGGCGTCGATAACGAAGGCGCATTTTATTTATTCAGCCTTAGGTTAATCCCTATTTTCCCATTTTTCCTTATCAACTTAGTCATGGCCTTAACGCGGCTGCGTTTAAAAACCTTCTATTGGGTAAGCCAAGTTGGCATGTTTCCCGCCACTGTTGTGTACGTTAATGCGGGCACCGAGCTGGCCAAACTCGATAGCTTAAGCGGGGTCCTCTCTCCCTCGCTACTGCTAGCCTTTGGGCTATTGGCGCTACTTCCCTATCTCAGTAAAAGCTTAATTAACAAACTGAAACAAAAGCGTGTTTACGCCGGATACCACAAGCCCAAGCACTTTGATAACAACTTGCTGGTGATTGGTGCGGGTGCGGGTGGCTTGGTCAGCGCCTATATAGCCGCTACGGTAAAAGCTAAAGTCAGCCTAATTGAAAAACATCGCATGGGTGGAGATTGCCTCAATACCGGATGCGTACCTTCTAAAGCCTTAATTCGCTGCGCTAAATTCGCCTATGAAGCTAAACATGCCGAACGTTTTGCTTATCCCTCGCAAGCACTATTACCCGACTTTGAACAAGTTATGCAACGGGTACAACAAGTGATTAAGCAAATCGAACCACACGACTCTATCGAGCGCTACCAACAACTTGGCGTAAACTGTATTCAAGGTGAAGCCTATATTCACAGTCCTTGGGAAGTAGAAGTCAACGGTAAGCGCATCACCAGCCAGAATATTGTTATAGCCACTGGCGCCCGCCCTGCTGTACCTCCCATACCTGGCTTGGCAGATATTGATTATTTAACCTCTGATACCTTATGGCAGCTACAACAGCGCCCAGAACAGCTACTAGTATTGGGCGGCGGCCCCATTGGTTGCGAGTTAAGCCAAAGTTTTGCCCGATTAGGCTCACGCGTCAGCTTGGTAGAAATGGCCGATCACCTATTAGTTCGCGAAGACGAAGATGTGAGCATGCTCATTGAGCAGCAATTTCGCATAGAAGGCATAGAGCTATTCTTAGGCTGGAAAGCCGAATCCTTCGAGTATGAAGAAGGACGCGCAAAAGTAACGCTTAGTAAAAATGGTGAGCAACAATCGCTGTATTTTGACAAGGTTATCCTCGCGCTTGGCCGAGTTGCCAATACCCAAGGTTTCGGCTTAGAAGGTTTAGATATGCAACTAAACAGCAATGGTACTATTGCGGTTAATACCCATTTGCAAAGCAAATACCCCAATATTTTTGCGGTGGGTGATGTAGCAGGTCCCTATCAATTTACCCATGTGGCTGCTCATCAGGCTTGGTATGCCGCCGTAAATGCACTATTTGGCGCAGTGAAAAAATTTAAAGCTGATTATCGGGTGATTCCCGCCGCCACCTACACCCACCCAGAAGTCGCTCGCGTAGGTATAAACGAACAAGAAGCCAAGCTGCAAAATATTAATTATGAAGTAAGCCGTTATCAGTTAGCCGAGTTAGACCGCGCCATTACCGATGGTATTCAACAAGGTTTTATTAAGGTGCTTACCGTACCCGGCAAAGATAAAATACTCGGAGCTACCATTGTCGGTGAGCAAGCAGGTGAACTGTTGGCCGAGTTTACCCTAGCAATGAAACACAACTTAGGCTTAAACAAAATCCTCGGCACCATTCACGCCTATCCCACTATGATGGAAGCCAACAAGTATCTAGCCGGAGAATGGAAGAGGAATCACGCCCCACAAAAAGTACTTCATTATTTAAGCAAGTATTTTCGCTGGAGCAGAAAAGCCTAATAGCAGCCCAAACGCGAGTGTTCGCCTTATATTGAGTTGGCTTATCGCGCGACCTTGAAACGATTAAATTCAGCTCATTTCTGGCTGTAAATAATCTAAAACATAAATGCTATTGATTATCCTGCAAAATGCTTATTGGTATTGCCTCAATAACCAGACAAAGCAGAAACGATTAAGATAATCCAATTATTTAAAGAGGAGGTCAACCAAAGCCCTCCTCCACTGATATGTTACTTCGTTTTGGGTAAAAATATTTCGCCCAAACTTACTACGGCGCTACGGCTTTCCCGCTTTATGGATCAATCCTTCCAGGACATAAGCCCTTAGCTTTCAAATTAGCGGCAATTGGTACAATGGCGTTGTTAGTATTGCTGCAGCCATCGTGCATTAAAAATACCTCTCCATTGTTCAGTTGATTGGCTGCATTCACAATCGAGCTGGTGCTAGCATTGTACCAATCTTCGGAATCTGCATCCCAAGTAATCACACGCATACCAAGATCTTGGGCCGCCTGCTGAATAATTGAGTTAACCTCACCGTATGGCGGACGATACAAAGTGGGTGCTGATGCCCCTGCATTTTGCAGCACCTGATTGGTTTGGCTTAGCTCATTGATGATTTGTTGATAGCTGTAGTTGGTCATGTGGGAATGAAGCTCGGTCATAGTCAACGCCCACTATGTTGGTTTAGGTAGACTCCGGATGAAACAGCCCACGGATAAGTTAAGCCAAGAATAGATTGATAAAGCGAGGTGTCTTGCATGGTAGCGAAGTATTAATGAACGCTTACTTATTATCTCGCTCATTAATGTCTGTTGAAAGTCTTTCCACTACATTCGGTGAAGAGCCATTAATAACCAGTTGGCAAAGATAGAAGAAAAGTCGATAGATTAAATGTGTTACCCGCCCAACCCATTTTTGGGCAAAAGAAAGCTAACATCATTTGTCAGCTCTCGTTAATGTACAAATAGAAAGCTAACAAACTGTTGCCCTAAGCTATCTACTTAATCTACTTAATCTACTTAATTTAAAGGCGATTGATTAAACAACTTAGCCAACCATTGTTTTTGACGGCGTTTTTGCGCTTGTTCTAATAACGCGCTTTGGATCTTAACTTTAGCTTCGGCAAAGCTAACACTGTGCTTCGGTAAATGGGCTTTACACCATAATATGTGATATCCCACATCGGTAAGCACCGGCGAGCTAAAGGTTTTAGCGTCCATACTAAACAAGGCTTTATCGAGTTCGGGTAACAAACTGCCCGACTCAACCATGCCTAAGTAGCCGCCGTTCACCGCAGTGGGACATTCCGAATATCGTTCACATAGCTTTTCGAAGTTACTGGGATTTACTTTTTTAGCCAGTTCCCCTGCTCGGCGTTTAGCTTCGCGCGGGGTGTTTTCTTTAAACTGTTCGTTAACCGTAATTAGTAGGTGATGGGCCTCACGGCGAGCGACTTGCTGAAACTTCTCGGGATGCTGATAGTAAAATTGTTCGGCTTGTTGCTCGGTGACCGCCGGAATATCTTTACTCACCAGCGTTAATACCGCTTCACTACTCAACTCATTTTTAATTGCTTGACGCAGCATTTCAGGGTTAAGTAAATTGTCTTCTAAGGCTTTTTTATACGCTTGCTGAGAATCAAAATTTTGTTGTAATACAACCAAAGCTTTATCTAGCTGGGCATCATCAATAACCACTTGTTTTGCTTCCTGCGAAGACAATACCTTTTGTTGAATAGCTTGAGTTTTACTTACCACTCTCGCTAATTCTTGCTGTTGGCTGCTAGTGAGTTCGTTAGGCACTTGCTCGAATAAAGCCAAGCTGGTTTTCATTGTGATATAAGCATCAGCTTCAACTAACATAGGCAGCCTCCTCTACTCGGGCTAAAGCGCGCTCAGGCACTTCCACATCTAACTCGCCATATTGAATACGGTAGCTGGGCATAGAGCGAGTATCACGACGTACCGCAAGTACACTCACCACACTGCCTTTGCTAGCAACAATTTCCCCTTCTTGAGAGAGACTTAGGGTAAGCGCGGCCTTATCGCCATATTCAAATTGATTGGGTTGCCATACTAACTCCGCATCCATCAACTCAGACTCTTTACAGCCAATGGTGAGCCCACGATTTAAAAACTGAACCTGATAAACGATTTGGTTTTGTAAATGTACCCCTGATTGACGTACGTACCCAGTAGCACCTCGACGTACCAACAAAGCCCCTTTCTTACATCCCGGGAAGCTGCCATCATTACGAATATTCTCCACCACCCGAACTTTACATCCATATCCAAATTTTGCTGTGTTCATCCGCTCTACCTCTACTCTTAACAGCCACTACAAGATTGACACTGCGGCGCAGCATGAGCCAACACCACGCCTTTTTCTAACAAGCAATAGGCCTTGGCCACTGCTGCTTTATATTCGCTGAAGGTTTCACAGGCTTGTTTTTCAAATACTTGACTCAGCAAGCGCAGGTATAACACTCGCTTTACCTGTACCAAACTGGGTTGATAAGGCACGCCAAAATAGTCGAGAAAACCTTCCGCACTGCTCAGTTCAGCTACGTCTTGTAGTAAGTCTGTATTCAATTGTAAACTTGGCTTCGACATTGAATTCTCCTTTAATGTCTTGCTTAGCTGGCTAAGCCAGACATGACCAGGCTAGTGCATTGTTGATAAAAGCCCAGTAACTCTTGAGCAGTAGGACTGCGTTTATTCACTTCAGCCCAATTACTTAGCACTTGTCTCAATTCACTACATTGTTGTTTATCTAAATAAATCCCTAAGTTTTTATACACTGAGGCAATCGCCGCATAACCCGAGTGTTTACCCAATACCACGCTATGTTCTCGACCCAACAAGGCTGGAGAAAACGCTTGGTAGTTATGTGGATCTTTCAGTAAACCATCTACGTGTATCCCTGACTCATGGGTGAATACATGCTGGCCTATAATGCTTTTACTCACCGCCACACTGCGCCCAGAGGCTTTTTCTACTAAGGCGCAAATACTGGGCAATAAGCGTAGGTTTAGTTCTGGAATAGCTCGGGCACCGGCCAATTTAGTGACATTTAAAGCCATGAGTACTTCTTCTAGGGCGGCATTACCGGCCCGCTCACCCAAACCAATCACCGTAGTATTAACCGAATCAGCCCCCGCCCGGATTGCAGCAAGTGTGTTGGCAGTAGCCATGCCTAAGTCATCATGAGCGTGCATTTCAATTTGCAAATCACAATGCTGTTTCAAGGCTTTAATAGCGATTTCGGTGGCGAAGGGGTCTAATACCCCAAGGGTGTCGGCAAAGCGTAAGCGCATTGCACCGCAACGCTGAGCAAGCTCGGCGATAGCAAACAGCTCACCTAAATGGGCGCGAGAGGCATCTTCCATGCCCACACACACTTGTAAGCCTAAGTCCTGAGCCTGCTTAATGCCGCGTTCTAACTGCTTAAGCAATTGTGCTTGAGTTAGCGCCAATTTTGACTGGCGCTGTTGCGTAGATGCCGGGGCGGAGATGTCTAAGTAATCTAAGCCCAAGCACGCAGCCTGATTAATATCATCGCGATGTAAGCGACTCCAGCCCATGGTTTTGCTGCTGTGCAGTGAACCACATATGGCGCTGATCACCTCTCGCTCCATCGGCCCCATGGCGGGAACACCAACTTCTAGTTCGCTTACCCCTGCTCGCTCAAGACAATTCGCGATGGCGAGTTTTTCGTCGCGGCTAAAAGCCACGCCAGCAGTTTGCTCGCCATCTCTTAAGGTGGTGTCGTTAATAATAAGCATGCACCGCTCCTTTGCTATTGGCTTAAGCGTATACCGGGCTAAAGCTTTGCTCTGCCGGTTGATTATTGGCTGCGTCCCAATAGGGTGACAACATCCGTAATTTTTCTACAATGCCCGGTAGCACCTCTAATACCTGGTCAATCATGTCCTCGGTAGTAAAGCGGGATAAAGAGAAACGAATTGCGCCGTGAGCAGCGGTATAGGGAATATCCATAGCGCGCATTACATGGGAAGGCTCCAGTGAACCAGAGGTACAGGCCGAACCGGAAGACGCCGCAATGCCGTATTGGTCTAACATCAATAAAATCGACTCACCTTCCACAAATTCAAAGGCCACATTGCTGGTATTGGGTACTCGATGTTTAGGATCGCCGGTAACAAAACAATTAGGAACCCTTGCCAATAGGCCCATTTCTAGGCGATCCCGCATCATTTTAATACGTGCGCTGTCTTGCTCCATGGCAATGGTGGCTAACTCTGCCGCCTTGCCCAACCCGACAATGCCGCTACAGTTCTCAGTACCAGCGCGACGACCACGCTCTTGGTGACCACCGCGCAGTAGCGGCCTAAATTTAGCGCCGCGGCGTAAATACAAAGCGCCTACACCTTTAGGTGCATGAAATTTATGACCAGAAATAGACAGTAAATCGATGCCACTGTCGGCGACTTGAATAGGCAGTTTTCCGGCAACTTGCACTGCGTCAGTATGAAATAGTATGCCGTGTTGTTTGGCGAGCTCGGCCATGCCACGGATTGGGAACAAACTACCCGTTTCGTTATTCGCCCACATAAAGCTGGCAATCGCCACATTGGGACTAAGCGCTTGTTTGTAGGCTTCCATGTCTAAGCGGCCACGCTTATCTACGCCTATCCAATGTACCGTGTAACCTTTGCGCTCCAACATTTGGCAAAGCTCTAAAGTCGCTGGATGTTCAATCACCGAGGTGATGATCTCTTTGCGATTAGGAAAAGCTTCAATCGCTGAGTTAATCGCTGTAGAGGTAGCTTCAGTGGCACATGAGGTAAAGATCACCTCGCTACTGTGACTAGCGCCAATCAGTTTTTGTACTTGCTCACGCGCTCGCTCAATGGCTTTGCCCACTTGTTCACCAAACTGATGAATAGACGATGGGTTACCATAAAACTCGCTCAAATAAGGCAGCATTTCCTGTAGTACTTCAGGCGCAACTTGAGTGGTGGCATTGTTATCTAAATAAGCTAACTTATGTTCGGAATTAAGCTTGGTGATTGTGCTCATAATGATGTCCTTAAGCTACGCTAGCTGATCCAGTGGGATAAACGGTAATATTTTCGCCAAGAGCTTGGCTAATTTTTTGTTCGATCATCGATAAGGTGGCGGCAGATAAACCACAACCAGTACACGCGCCAGTAAGCGATACAAACACCATGTCATCTTCTACATCAGACAGTTGCACATCTCCGCCATCGGCTTGCAATTGAGGGCGCACTTGCTCCAATGCCTGCTCAATTAGGCGTATTCGCCCAACAATAGTGTTGGCGGTAGTGGCCACTGGCGCAGCCACTTCTGGCTCAGCTAAGGGAGCTCCGAGGCATTCTTCTAATACCCATTCAATTTTTTCATGGCAGGCGGCACAAGCGCCTCCGGCTTTAGTGTAATTAATCACATCTTCTAAAGTTTCTAGTTTGTTTTGCGCAACAACTCGTTTAATCATTGCGTCATCTATCGCAAAACATTTACAAATTAACTCACCTTCTTCGTGCTCTTCGGCGACTTCTTCACCACGGTATTGTGCAACCGCTGCATGCAGGGCTTCCATCCCCATCACCGAACAGTGCATTTTTTCTGGAGGTAAGCCATCTAAATAATCAGCGATATCTTGGTTAGTGATAGTTAAGGCCTCATCAATGGTGCGGCCAATAATCATTTCAGTTAAGGCCGAAGATGAGGCAATCGCACTGCCACAACCAAAGGTTTGAAATCCCGCATCTTCAATCACTTCACTGTCTGGATTGACTTTCAGGCTAAGCCGCAAAGCGTCTCCACAGGAGATTGAGCCAACATCACCAATAGCGTTTGCATGGTCTACTGCTTTGGCATTTTTAGGTTTAAAGAAATGCTGTTTTACTTTTTCTGAATAGTTCCACATACGCTACCCCACTGAGTGTTCCTAATTTGGTGGTCTTAAATGGTGGTAATAACCCGTTGTGAAGAGACAACATTACAGCCGTAGACAGAGTGTTGATAAGCCATTGGGAACCTAAAACACAGCGTTTCTTGCTCGTAGACAGTAAACTCATCAACAACGGGTTAGTACCTACAGTTACCGTTGCAAAGCTAGTACCGTTCTGTGAAATATTTTAAGATTCTGAAAAATAAGAGTTTTTATTGTGGCGCCGGCATATTTACATGTGAGTTAAGTCACATTAATGGAGAGTGTTGTTAGATTTGCGACACTAGTTTGTCGCTATTAATGACAAATGCAGTTTGAGTTGTTGTTTTAATGAGCGGCCTAGGCGACGACTCAAAATTAAACCCAATACAAAGCCAATAGCGCTGCCAGAAAATGTAAGATAATCGACAAGTTCGGGGAAGATTGAGCCAAACAGTAGATTAAATAGCAAAGCGCCGCCGACTAAACCCAACAAGGCTGGACCTAACATTACCAACACAGCTTTAAGTAAAAAGCTATCCTGGCAATGTAGGTTGATTTGCTGACCGACAGCATAAGTGTCATTCGCCTCGATTTCAGCCTGTAATAATTGGCTTTGATCGTGACTAACCGTGACACAGGTATCCTTACTGGCACAGGAAGAACAGGCGCTTTGACGTTGCCCTTCCAAAACAACTTTGTTATCTGACAAACTGCGAACCGTTAAGGTTACCTGTGGCATGAAGACTCCTAATTACACCAAGGCACTGGCTGGTGTATGGGTATGACAATTTTTAGCGCATACGGTTGAACACGCGGCACAACCAATGCAGTCACCCGCATTTTTTAAACTCATCACCATTACTACGTCATCTTCGTAATCATCGTAAGCGTCATCATCTTCGTCGATTTCCTTTTCGACCAAATCAAATACGTCACGCGGACAGACTTTGTAACAACGGCCACAACCAATGCAGGCATCCTGATCTAGGGCTGTAACAAACTGTGGCTCCCAAGGGGTGCCGTCCCGGGTTAAACCCATATAGCTTTTATCGCTCATTTTTCTTTCCTTAGTTTATAAAAATTCCTTACTAACAAACAACTACCACGGTTCATCTAGTAGCTCATTTAAGCGTTGTTCGAGCTGTTGCGGGGCTTGTTTGGCTTTCATCCACGGCAAGGGCTGAAGCGTAAATTGCTGATGAATGTCGTTTAGCAAGCGACTTAATTCAATATTGTTATCCACCATCATGCTGCGCACCCCGGCTTGTTTCAGCATTTGGTTAGCGCTGTGACCACAAGCATTACTAAATATTGCGGCGCATTGACTCAAGGCTTCGATCCGCTCACTTAAACGGCCTTTATCATGGCCGGGTTTTGCTGGAGAAAACTGCAGCGCTTCTAACAATTGAATATGCTCTTGGCCAAAGCCATAAATTAGAAAGGTGTGGGCACTGCCAAAGTGTTGGTCAACATATTGTTTACTCTCACTAGCAAAGGCCACCATAAAGGCATGTTCACGCTGCTGATTGTCTTCTATAACGCTAAGCTTTCGTTCCATGTCTGCCTCCTCGCCTTAATTTAAATTGCTCTGTTGGCAGGCTTCTGGCTCAAAGCGGTAATCACTGTAGTGGGCTGCCACCTCATCCTGATGATGAGCTTTAAGCAAATTAGCTATGGCGAACAGACGCGCTCGCGCACCTTCGTAGCCAACTTGTAAGATATCGCTGTTGCCGTAACGGTCATGACAAGGAAAGCCCGCCCGCAGTACCGGCGTTGTGGGTTCGCACAAATTAGCGCAGTGAGTATTGCCCACCACTAAGGCATAGTCGGCCAGCCGTTCGCTTAAATCGGATAAGTCCCCCACTACCACTTGTTTAGCCTTAAGCTGTTTAATCGCTGGTAAATTTACCGTGGTAACACAGGTATCTAGCACCGCACCAACCTCGCTTAATAGTTGGCTATAACCTAAGGCGGCATCGGGTTCTAAGGCCACAGCACAACTACTCGCTGATAAAATAAAATGGCAATCGAGTAAGGCATCTTGAAGGCGCTGTCGCTGGCGAGTCAGCCACTGCGGGACTGCTTTACCCGATAGCTGACTTAATAGCATCACTAGCTTATCGGTTTCCTGCATGCCCATGGCCATGCCGACAAAGTGACTAGGCACGGCAAAATGCTTCTCTAAAATGGCTGACGCGCCCAGCATTGAATCACCAATCACAATGCTGGCGCAGCTATTAGCTAGCCCAGATAACTGTGCTAAGCGGGTACCTCCGGTGGTACTTACAGCAAAGTCGGGATCGGCAAGGTGGCCATCTAGAGAATCACTTAAGTTAGGGACAAATATGGGTTTAAGCGAAAAGGCTTCACAGTAGCGTTCGATAAGCTCAATATCGGCACTGGTGAGAGCCACTGAGCAGAACACGTTAACTTGCTCAGCTAGGCTAACTTTAGGCTGAATAAAATCGCTTTTATCCACTAATAATTGCTGAATACAAGCCTCTATAGCCGATGCAAAACCGGTTTGCATTGAGCCGCTGAAATCGGGCGTGGTCACTGCCACCACTTGAGTATTGGCAAACTGCGGACAAGCTTGGCGGAACTCGCGGATCACCCGCTCTAAATCACAGCCCTGCATCTCGGTTAAACCGGTGGTCATCACCATGATCAACTCTGGCTGATGCTTTTCACATAATAACTTGATCGCCTGTAACAAGTTATCATCGCCGCCCATCACCGCGGCAACTTGGTCAATAGCAGTATTTTGCAAGGGGATGGGCTCACGAAAATGCTGAATTAAATACACCTTAGCAAAAGCACCACAGCCCTGAGAGCCGTGCATTAAGGGGATAGCGTTACTCAAGCCCATGCAAGCCAAGGTGGCCCCGGTCGCGGAACTGGTTTTTAAAGGTTGCTCAACTAAAGCACTACGTTTGACCTGAATAGAAGGTTTCATATTACTGCTCCTGTTGATTATTGCTGGCTGGTTCTGACCACGGCGCCGAACTAGTCACTAGCGGCCAAATGGCACTTTCTAGAGTGCGACAGAGTTCTTCGGCGAAGGTCAACATGCCTTGATATCCGGCATAGGCGTGTTCACGCTCTTGGTTAATGTCGAGAAAGGGCAAACGTGCCTTCAATGCGGTATACATATTACGGCCACCAGCTATCATTAAATCGGCCTGATGTTGATAGGCAGTATCCAGCAGGTTACGCGCACCGCCTTCGTCGAGCATTAAGGCATCATCGCCCATAATTTCTTGAATGCGCGCCTTATCGGCGGCGGTAGACTTCTTGGTACCGGTAGCCACCACGGTAATGCCTAGCTCTTGTAAGGCCGACACAATTGACCAAGACTTCACCCCGCCGGTGTAGAGCAAGGCTTTTTTACCGCTCAAGCGTGCTACATAGGGTTTTAATTGCTCGCGGATCCGTGTTTCTTGCTCGGCAATTAATACTTCGGTTTCCACTACTAACTGGGGATCTTTGACTAACTTGGCGAAGTTTCTTAAAGAAGCAGAGGTATCTTCTATGCCGTAAAAGCTGCCTTCAAACCAAGCAATATCCCAGCGTTCTTGCAGCATCCGTGCTACGTTAATCTGGGCACGTGAGCACACCACCATGGCGGCATCGGCACGATGCATGGTTTGAATTTCGTGGTAGCGGGTATCGCCAGACATACAACTAAGCACGCGATAACCCAGACGCTCTAACAAGGGTGAAACATGCCAAAACTCACCAGCAATGTTGTATTCACCAATCAATACAATGTCGTTTACCTTGCGGCTAGGGTCGTGCTTCATTAAGGGCTTGGCTGGTGGCTCGGCGCTACCAATAACCTGTTTCACCATCACCTCACCAGCGATGCGGTTACCTAAGTTTTTACTGCCATAGAAGCCGGCGGCATCCACCGCCACCACCGGAATAGCCCAACGCTCTTGCGCCAATTTACAAATCGCCTGTACGTCATTGCCTTCTAATGAGGGCACGCAGGTAACATAAACAAATACTGCGGGGGGCTGGTGTTTTTCAATTACCTGCTTAATGGCATGCAGTAAACGTTTCTCGGCACGCCCCATAATCACATCTTGTTCATTTAAGTCGGTAGTAAACCCCAAACGAAATAAATTTCTCCCAGAGGCGCGGGTGCCTCGGTTATTCCAGCTGTTGCCTGCACAGGCTATAGGACCGTGAATTATATGGGCGACATCGGCAATCGGTAATAAGGTGATTTGCGCACCGTCAAAACTACAACCACCTGCGGTTGCTCCTGGTGTCGGCCGGGCACAACCACTTTTTTCTCCGTCGTTATGCTCGCAAGCAGGTTCGTCCAATAACTCGGCTATTTCACTTCGCTTCATGCTTACTCCTCATAACATTTGCCATCAACACTGACAAAAGGTCTCGAAAGCAGCTCTGCAACGAACAGGCCATATCTTAAGTTATTGTTTTAAATATATTTCTTATTGTAGCAAATACGACAAAAGCCCAACAAAACACATTTCTAGCAGATGATCAGTTTAATCTGAGAGGCAATAGACTTAGGCTAAAGACTTGCCCCTCATTTAAGGCACCAATTTAGCCAGCAGTTGATCCAGTTGCTGCTGCTCATCTGCCGATAGCGGCTGCATAAACTGGCGTTCAGCTTGTTGTAGCTCCACCACTACCTGTTCTACCAGCTGTTTCCCTAAGTCACTTAGCTTAACCAACTTACTACGTTTATCTTCAGGATTGGCCACCCGCTCAATTAACTCGGCCTGTTCAAGCCGATTTAATACTTTAGTTAAACCGCCAGAGCTAAATAACATCGAGTGATATAGGGTGGTAGGGGGAAGACAGTGAGGTGCTGGTGTTCGGCGCAGTGTAGCTAAGGCGCTATAGTCGGCACCTTGCAGTTGGTACTTGTCAAACACCACTCCAACCGCGCAGCGTAAACCATGCTCGGCGCGGATCAAACGCAGCACCTGCGGTAGGATGCGTTGATGAGCTTGCGGCCAATTCATTTCAACATCTTCTAAAATACGGTCTACAGTTTGTTGTTTTTCCACTGTTTTTTATCCTAACAATAATACTCCCTAGGAATATATCTTGCTGGAAAGATAAAATCCAGATAAAATCTTTCTAGAAAGATTAATTTAGAGAAACTAATGCAGCACTCAATATCTAAACAATTGGTGGTATTTTTAGCCGCTGTTTTTGCCATGACACCCTATGCCATCGATAGCTACCTTCCGGCCATCCCCAGTATTGCCGAAAGCTTTGGGGTAAAAACCTCTATGGTGGCGGTCACTGTTAGTATGTATGTATTTGGCATGGCGGTAGGCCAACTGATTGGTGGCCCTCTCTCAGACAAACGTGGTCGTAAATTCGCCATTATCACTGGTTTGAGCGTGTTTGCGCTGGGTAGCCTGATTCTCGCCTTCAGCGACAGCCTCGAATACTTCTGGTTTTGGCGAGTATTTCAATCTGTGGGCGGCGGCATTGCTGTGGTAGGGGTTCCCGCCACCATTCGCGACAACGCCGATGGCCGAGAAGCAGCTAAGCTGTTCTCGTTAATTATGTTAATCATGATGATCGCCCCTTCTATTGCGCCGTCGGTAGGAGCCTTTATCAATGCTGTATCCAGTTGGCATTGGATCTTTATTAGCTCAGGTGTGATTGCCATAGTAGTTGCCATTTGGGGGGCTGCGGTACTGCCCGCTAATAAGCCAAGCAAAGCTGGGGACAAAAGCTCGCTGACTTTCTTACAGGTGCTACAAAACCGTAAAGCCCGTGGCTATTTGATTGCCCAAGCGTTTTCTTACACGGTATTAATGACCTTCATCACCAATGCCCCCTTTGCTTACATCGACCACTTTAAAGCTTCGGAGAGCCTATTTTCTGGGCTGTTTATCGTCAACATCATCGGTCTGGTAATTGCCAACCGTGTTAACTCCTATTTATTAAATAAACACGATCCAGAAAACCTATTGGCTAAATTCCTAGGGCTACAAATAGTGGGCGGAGTGGTGTTAGTTGCCTCAATAATACTGGCTCCTGACAACCTATGGTTTGCGGTAGTGGGTTTTGTTCTGTGCATGGCAGCGCACGGCGGTACCATGTCGAATGCTAGCGCCTCGTTTTTAAAACACTTCAAGCATGGTGCAGGAACCGCCTCTGCACTACTTGGCGCCGTGCAATTCTTCACTGGTGCCATTATTAGTGCGATTTCCGCACTATTAACCGAGCACAGTTTATGGCCAATGGTATTAATTATGTTGGCTTCGACCACTACCGCTTTAATCAGCACGATTAAAACCAACCAAAACAACCGAATGGTGCTAAATACAGCAGAAGGTGAATGCTGCGGTTAATCTGCTGAGGCTTTTGAGTTGAGCAAGCTGCTAGCTTCCTCAGGGAGCGAGATTCAAAACAATAACGGCGCCATTAACGCGCTGTTATTAGTTTAGCTCACTGCCTAGTTTTACTTATACGCAGAGTCACGCAACGCAAGTAGCTTAAGCGATCTCCACAAAACTCCCCCACCAATACACACATGGCTACAGGTAAAACGTTGAGTAAAATTTTATCGGTGAGGCTACAACTGCTAGAGGCGATCCATACTACAACAACGCACTAGCATGTAATAGTAAGTAAATTTATCAACTACAATTTGGAGGTTTAGATCTGTAGGGGTGTACCGTATGCTTCGTTTTTTTTCCTGCATTCTAGTACTGTTAACAATTAGTTTTGATGCTGGCGCTAGAGACATTAAGTACCCAAATTTAAATGGATTAGGTGATTCAACGTTAGGACTAGCGGTACTGAAATTGGCTTTAAATAAGTCAGGTGAAGATTATCAAGTCGTTTTAGATAAAAGAAAGGCCACCCCAAATCGCGTTATATCTATGCTAGAAACCGGCCAGGTAGATATTATTGATGGTGGTTATACGCCTAACATAGGAGACAAGTTAACTACGCTATATTTACCCTTAGATATGGGGCTCAGTGGCTGGAGAGTATTTGCTATACGCAAAGAAACAAGCCAACGTTTAAGCAAGGTACGAACGATTGACGATTTAAAGTCCTTTAGCTTTGGACAAGGACAAGGGTGGTATGATGCAAACATACTTGAAACTGCCGGTCTCACCGTAATAAAAGCGCCGAAACTAGATAGCCTGATCGGTATGTTACAAAAAAAGCGCTTTGACATCCTTCCTCTGGGGGCTAACGCAGCATACAAATTGATTGAGCTATTCGGAAACAATAGTGAATCGTTAGTGGTTGATGATGCTATAACCTTGATTTACCCCTTTGGGCGTTTTTTTTATCTAAGAAAAAGTGATAAAGAATTAAAACTTGCGGTAAAAAAAGGGATGGAAATAGCCTTATCTGATGGAAGTTTACTTTCACTGCTCCAATCTCACCCCTTCTCTCGAGACTCATTTAGACGAGCTAATTTGCACGATAGAATACAAATTCGCATAAACACACCGGGCCTAAGCGAAGGCTTCAAATCTATCGATCCCAAGTGGTGGTTCGTACCCTAGTAGCTCGAGATGAAGATAGAACCTTATAAATCAAGCTCTATACTATCGCTACTTCTGAACTAACTTTCGATATTGTAACAACTTAGCTGCGCTTACAAAGGCGTTGAACATAGCGCTTTATGCTTACGCCGAAGTTAAAACTAGCTTCCTTGTTTTTAAAGACCACCGGTCAAGTCGAAAAAAGCACCGGTTGAGAAGGACGACTTTTCAGACGCTAGCCAATAAATGCTCTCAGCAACTTCTTCAGGCAAACCGCCGCGTTGCATTGGAATTTTTGTTTTTAGCCTTTCTATGCGTTCGGGCTCGCCTCCATCGGCATGCATATCGGTGTAAATTAATCCGGGTCTAACGCAATTAACTCGAATACCTTCGGTAGCGACTTCTAGTGACAAACCTTTGGTTAAAGTGTCTATTGCACCTTTAGAGGCCGCATAATCGATGTATTCGTTAGGAGAGCCAGAGCGAGCCGCTCCTGATGACACATTAACGATAACCCCTCCTACACCGCCATGACGAGTCGACATCCTTTTTACTGCTTCTCGGCAACACAAAAAATATCCAGTTACATTATTGATCAGAACAGAATTGATCCTATCTGCAGTCATTTCTTCTAAACGCATCTGTTGCTTTAACATGCCAGCGTTGTTAACAAGAACGGATAAGGGGCCAAGCTCTCGGTCTGCGGTTTCGAACAAGCGCTGAACATCTGCTTCTTTGGAAACGTCAGCCTGAACAGCAATACACTTGCCACCTAAGTTTTTCATCTCTTGAAGCCGTGCATTAGCCTCCTCAGCATTAGATTTGTAGTTAATGCATACGGCGTAACCA
>QGCX01000023.1_pt1 | contig 65945 bp, 63 predicted proteins | sample 4708031 | NCBI WGS metagenome assembly QGCX01 (sample SAMN08941163, study PRJNA450518) | Sediment metagenome, whole genome shotgun sequencing project. | reverse complement strand
TAGGTGAAGGTAGTGGGGCGGCCTTGGCTTTTCCGCTAGTTCAATCTGCAAGCTTGTTCCTCAATGAAATGGCTTCCTTTGCTGCTGCTGGAGTTAGTCGTGAACATGACTAAGCAGCTTAGGCATCAGCTTAATTTATTGTTTAATGCCTTTAGTTTTTTTAGTCGAGTACCGGTGCCTAAATCGATGACTTATAGCGGACAAAGTTTAAGTCAATGTGTGGCTTATTTTCCCTTAGTTGGCTGGATGGTGGCCGCTGTTAATGCGGCAGTAATATGGCTGTTGCTGCCTATTTTTGGACCCGCCATGGCCATATTGTTGGCCATGGTGGGTAGCTTTTGGGTTACTGGCGCTTTTCATGAAGATGGTTTTGCTGACTGTTGTGACGGTTTTGGTGGTGGTTATCAACGCGAGCAAATTTTGCAGATAATGAAAGACTCACGCCTTGGCACTTATGGTGTGCTGGGGTTGTGTAGTATGTTGGCGTTAAAATTTACAGTCTTACTGGGTTTGTTAAATGGTTTGGCCTGTAGTGGGTTTTTACTGTTACTGTGGTGGGCGCATAGCTTAAGTCGTTGCTCTGCGGTGTTGTTGATTTGGCGTATGTCTTATGTGCGTGAGACTAATGAGAATAGCAAAGCTAAAGCGGTAGCTCAGTCGATTGGGCTTAAGGAATTAACGCTAGCGGTGGTGTGGCTACTGCCACCCGCATTGTTACTACCAACAACTTTACTCTGGGCTTCGTTGGTGGCCTGCGCCATAGTGACTGTATTATGGGCTCGTTATTTGAAGATTAAGTTGGGCGGCTATACTGGTGATGCGCTAGGGGCTCAACAGCAGCTTAGTGAGCTGTTCATCTATTTAAGCGCTTTAGCCATGTTAAACACTGGAGTGTTTGTAAGTTGAGTCGGGTTATATTTATCCGCCATAGCCAACCTAATATTGCAGCTAACTGCTGTTATGGGCAGTTAGATATGGCGGCAGAAGCCAAGCAATTAGCCATCGCGGCCAATAGGTTAGGCCCATTATTGGCAACATATCAGGTTGAGCAGATCCTCTCTAGTCCTTTGCTGCGCTGCCGCCAGCTAGCTGAAAATTTGTATCCTGATGAGGCTATTCGCTTTTGTCCCGAGCTTAAAGAAATCAATTTTGGCCAGTGGGAAGGTCGTAGCTGGCAGCAGATCCCTAGAGCTGAACTTGATGCTTGGGCGAATGCTTTTCTCGATTGCCGCTTAGGTGCGGTAGGCGAAACGGTTTCTGAGTTTAATCAACGAGTGATGGAATTTTGGCAGACTCTACAACAACAGCTTAATGCCTCTGGCCAGCCGCAAACGCTGCTCTGTTTCACTCACGCAGGGGTTATTCGCTGTATATTGGGTCAAATACAAGCCCTAGACTTAGCAAAGTCGAGCCAGTTGCCGCTGAGTATGGCTTCGGTAACTTGCATTAAATTGGAGAAACAGGGGGCGCAAATTGAATTTGTTAACTGTTAAGTCTTTTACTTCCTACCGCTGGCTGATGTGTTAGCTGTTTGTTGGGCGATTAGCCTTCAAAGTGAGTGCTGGCGGCAGAATTATCGAGTTTAGCTTAACCATTGTTAGGAACAAGAGTTGGCAAAGGTCGAGCAACAACTATGGTTATAATTAAAGCAATAAGTGCAATAGTTGGAAGCTATTAGCCAATGGTGCGGAAGGCTTAGCTAAGGCAGTGATGATTTCGAACGCTTTTGTCATAGCTATTGCTTATGGGAAATAAAAATAATGGCCAGTGGCAGCGGGGCTGGAAGCTAATACTTGCTGAGTAAAATTAAGCTCATTGAAAATAGCTTAAGCCGTTTGTAACAGTGGCTTAAGCTTTCTCATCAAACCGAAATAGCTTCGGGCTATGCGGCTGTTAGATTAGCCCTTTGAATAGGCTTGTTGGCAGCCTTTAATAGCCGGCGCCAAGAGCTCTAAAGCCGTTTTATCGCATGGGCTAAGATCAGTGTTGCTCTGTTGCAGCGGACTGATTCGTTGGCCCCAGCGAATAACTGCTGCTCCCCAGGTTAAACCCGCCCCAAAAGCAGCTAGCAATATGTTATCGCCTGGCTTAATTCGGTCTTGCTCTAGGGCTTCACAAAGGGCTACCGGAACTGTTGCGGCTGACGTATTTCCGTATTTCTCAATATTGATCATGATGTTGTCGTTAGGGGCTTCAATACGTTTAGCTAGTGCATCAATGATCCGCAAGTTAGCTTGATGTGGCACTATGAAATTGAGTTCAGCGGGGCTCACCTGTGCTTGTTCCAATACATTAGTTGCTGCTTCGCCCATGCCTTTTACCGCACGCTTGAATATTTCAGGCCCTTCAAATTGAAAGTGATAGAGGGTATCTACGCCACAGAAACGTGGACGGTCGGTACCAAAGTCAGCAATCGATAGGATCTCGCGCTTTTCGCTGTCACAGCCTAATTTAGCGGCTAAAAATCCGACTTTTTCAGCATCATTGTTGGCTTCTAAAATCACTGCGCCGGCACCATCACCAAACAATACTGCGGTATCGCGTTTGGTCCAATCTAATACTTGGCTTAAACGTTCGGCGCCAATCAGCAAAATACGTTTCATTGCGCCGCTTTGAATTAGCGCTGCAGCCATTTGTATGCCGTAAACAAAACCGCTACAGGCGGCATTCATATCAAATACGGCAGCTTGTTTGGCATTTAATAGTTGTTGCACTCTACTGGCGGTGCTGGGAACAGTGGTGCCGGGTGTGCAGGTACATAAAACAATAGCATCCAGTTGTTCGGCTTTTAGGCCTGCTGCAGCGAGTGCGTGTAAACTGGCGTTCGCGGCTAAATCGGCAAGTTCAACATGCGAAATACAGCGTTCTTTAATGCCGGTTCGGCTACTAATCCACTCATCGGATGTGTCGAGAAAAGTACTTAAATCGTGGTTAGTGAGGCGGGCTGGCGGCATACATTTGCCCCAACCGGTAATTTCGGCATTGTACATAGCTGTATCTAATACTCTCGCAGATGTTGAATGCGAAAGATTATGCCTGATGCATTTCAAATAGCCAAATAAGACGAAAAAGTAGTCTTAAAGTTGTGATTATTGTGGCTTTATTAAACATAATTTAATTAGCTGGTGTTTTAATGATGAAATTGTGTGATAATTGGCTTTATTCAATGGACCAGACCTGATAATAATCAGGCCGATTTATGTAACAGGGACGCTTAGTTTTTCTCTGGATTATGTAAATGAGGTCTGTTATGACTGGTGATTCACCGCACTTCACTTCATGCTTAGCAACGAAGTATAAAACAAAAAAGTTCAGTTTTACTGACAATACACGTTTTTTCGAATTAACCGTTGATTTGTACGCTGATCCTTTAACCTTACTCGCCTTTGGAAGTGAGGTTAAGGGGGATATTCCGCCTAAAAAATATGTAGCAATAAATGGCCCGATTGTCGATGTAAACAGTTTTTTTAAAGAACAATTTATTTGGCAATTTAAGGAAATTTTCGAATTGAGCTCCGCTCAGTTCGCGGCGGCCGACGATTGGTTAGTATTGGAGGCCAATTAGCCTTTAGCTGATTAGGAAGGAACAAGGCTAAAGACCTTGCCCCAATGACTTATAAATATCTAGCACGTAAGTGCTGTTTGAAATACCTTGGATTTAAACTTTCGCCTGTGGCTCTTGCGACCAATTCATCGGTATTATATAGGCTCGCCTGAGACCAAATATGCTGTTTTAACCAAGCAAACACACCGCTGTAATCACCTTTAGCCTGTGCATTTGGCGTATCCGGTTTGGCTTTTATTAGTGCGGCATGGAACTGGGCTGCATACATTGCTCCTAGGGAGTATGAAGGGAAGTAGCCAATTAAGCCTGCTGGCCAATGCACATCTTGCATGCAGCCATTTTTATCATCGCCTTTAGTCGACAGACCCAAGTACTGTTGCATTTTTTGATCCCACAATTCTGGAATATCGGCCACTTTAATTTCTTGATTGATTAAGTCTCGCTCTAGTTGATAGCGCAGCATGATATGGGCGGGGTAAGTAAGCTCGTCGGCATCCACCCGTATGTAGCCGGGTTTAACACTAAGGTAATGCTGCTGCAGTTCACTTAGCGACATGTTGTTAGCTTGTTTTATGTGCTGCTTAACTAAAGGGTGTAGTTGTTCAATAAAGGGCTGGCTACGTCCGAGTTGCATTTCAAAGAATAAGCTTTGGCTTTCGTGGATCCCCATAGAGCGGGCCTGCCCTACAGGTAAATCGGCTAAATCAATAGGAAGGTTTTGCTCATAGCGGGCATGGCCTGTTTCGTGAATAATCCCCATCAGCGAGCGCGTGAAATCTTCTTCTTCGTAACGAGTAGTAATACGCACATCACTTGGAACTCCGCCGCAGAACGGATGGGCGCTCACATCTAATCGACCGTGATTGAAATCAAATTGTAGCTTTTGCATCAATGCTAAGCCCAGTTGTTTCTGTTGCTCGCTGGGGAAGCCGCCTTGCTGGCTTAGATTTGGCCAAGATGCTTGTTTATCAACTACTTCCTGAATCAATTGCGGTAGCCAGCTTTGTAGTTCATCAAACACCACATCTAAGCGTTGCATTTGCATGCCTGGTTCGTAGAGATCCAGCATCGCATCGTAGCGACTTAGGCCACCTTTGTCGGCGCGAATTTGTGCTTCTTCTATAGCTAATTGCATTACAGCTTGTAAATTCACTTGAAAGGCTTGCCAGTTATTGGCTTTGCGTTGTTCTCGCCAGGCATGTTCGCAACGCGCCGTGGCCAGTGATTTAGCTTTAACTAAATCGGCAGGTAAAGCGGTACTATTGCGCCAACTGCGCTCCATTTCTCGTAACGAGGCCTGTTGAATGTTAGTTAAGTTTTGCTGCTTAGCTTGTTCTAACCACTCTTCAAGTTGAGGATGAGTCGACTTTTCATGGATGATTACCGCCAGCTCGGCCAGTGCTTCGGCTCGAGCTTGATTTCCTCCATCGGGCATCATGGTGGCTTGATCCCAACTACCAATCGCATTTAGGTGGGATAACTTTGCAAGCTGTTGAAAATGTTCGCTTAGTTTTTGATAAGCAGTTGGCTTATTCATAATGGTTCCTTTTACGGCTTAGTTTAAGCTAAGCGACGAGCGTGGCGCTCGCGATTATCGAGTTTTTGTTGCTCATTTTTCTTAAGCAAAATGTAGATAGCCCCGGTTCCGCCATGCATAGCCTGTGCGCTATGAATTGCTAATACCGCATCAAACTGGGGCAGCCATTGGCTTACGTAGCTTTTTAGTAACGCTGGTGGCGCACTGTTATGACCTTTACCTGGAATAATCATGGCGCAGCGAATATTGAGTTTTTGGCATTGCTTAATAAAACTAATGATCTCATTTCTGGCCTGCTCTAAGCGAAATTTATGTAAATCTAAGGAGGCTTGAATAGGGTACTTACCTAAGCGTAGCTTTTTAAATACACCTTGTTGTAGACCCGTCTTTTTAAATGACACAATATCATCAGGGTGAAGTAGTTTAACTTGATCCAGCGAGAGGTCATCTTGGGAGGTTGCACGATGCTGTTCTGCGGCTTGCTGTCTGGCCTGTTTGGCCGCCTCGTTTAGCGCAATATTAGCCGACATAACGGCGTCTTGTTTTAGCGGTTTTATTCCGGCAACTTCTTGCTGAAACAGATCAAATTCATCAGACATAAAAGAACTCCTGAACATCGAAGTTCCTTCTTTATAGATGAGAGCTGGCAGCGGTGCAACCGCCGCGTTGGCTTATTTTTGCTGAGAGTCGCTTTGGCGGATTTTTTTCAAGAAATAAAAAGTATAAAAGCCCATCAAAGCAATGGTGGTGGCAATGACCGTAACCGACATTAAGCCAATGCTGTTACCAAAGAGTAAGTCTAACCAAAGTTCCATAATCAACACTCCTTTTACGTAGGAGTAATTAGCATAATTTGCTCAACTACAAGTCAAGTTGATGTTGGTCAATTTGTAGCCGGATTAACTTCACGGATTGAGTAACCTAGCTTTTGAAGGCTGTCGAGCAAACCTTGTTCTCCGTATAGATGCATAGCACCTACAACCACGAAACTGGTATTGTTTAGCTGAGTAAGTTGGCTTATCCAGTGGCGATTGCGTTGGTATAATAGCGTTTCAGATAACCATGCTGCATCTTGTTGGAACATGGGGTCTTCTTTTAGTAGCGCGAACAGTTGTTGATTTTTCCCTTCATTCCAGTAACTCACTAACTGTTTGAAGAGCTTCGGAATATGTTCAAAATCATCGATGGTTTGTTCAAGTAGTGGCGTTTGTATATTTGCCAGTTGGTTGAGTGTGGCCAACTGCTCAGCAAAGCTTTCTAGTTGATAAATAGCTGTATCGTGATGTTTAGCTTGTTCAATAAAATGTAAATCTAAACCGAGTTCTGTTTGATATCCTAATGCCTGCATTTGTAGTTGGCTAAGCATTATTGCCACATACCAAGCCTGCATGTGGTTGAACATCTTAGGGGAAACGCCCAACTGCTGACTGATTTGCACTAGTTTTTGTTGGTATTCTGGACGGATATCGTCAGCGAGAGTTTGGCCCGTTGGCTGCTGGGTGAGTTCTTGTAGTAGCTTATAGTCGCTGGCACTTAAGTTACTTACATCGGTTTCAATAACCAATCGTTGGCTGCGTTCGAAAGCTTGGATGAATGCGTTTGGCAGAGGATAGAACTGTTCACTGCCAATATGAATAGAACCAAATAAGTACAATTGTTGCTGATTTTTAGTGGCTAGCCAGAGAGAGGGTTCGGCGGTTAACTGACTGCTCGATAATACTAACAATAAAGAGCTAAAACGGCGGATCCAAAGTTTCATAGTTATTCCATTAAGCAATCGAATAATTTAACTCTACCATGAGCGATGGATTCAACCAGCGTTAATTGTTTAACCGATTGTTTAGTGTTTGCTAAGTTGTATTGTTAGATTGGCTTCAGTATTAAGTTGTTATTGTTCTCTCTTGAGTATGCCCTTCATAGGGTTGATTGATACCGTCAGTGCTCTTGTTTATTTTATTCGCCTTTGTAAGGGCTCACCTATTTAACTTCGTTTTAGGATGCTATCAAGCAGCGCTAGAGGCAAAACACGCCGTAAATAAGCGAACAGATAAGTTGGAAAGGTGACGTAATAACGGGCTTTAGGACGCGGTGACTCAATAGCGTGTAATAGCGCTTTATATACGGCACTGGGAGGCAGGGTGAACCGAGTGCTAGGGCCTTCTTTACCGAGCCGCTCTAGGGTTTTTTGATAGGCGGTTTGGTGTCGCGACTGTTCGGTTTTTATGTGCTTCATAAACGCCGCTTTGGCGTTTTTTCTAAAGGCGCTAGTAATCGGACCAGGCTCGATTAACGAAACCTGTATAGGGGTATCGGCCAACTCTAAACGCAACGTATCGGTGTAACCTTCAATAGCAAACTTGCTGGCGTTATATGCGCCGCGATACTTCATTGCGACTAAACCTAATACCGAACTATTTTGGATAATCTTGCCTTTTTGTCGCTCTAGCATATGTGCAAGGGCGAGGCGGCTAAGATGGTGCCAACCGAAGAAGTTACTGTCGAACTGTTGACGTAGTGCTTCTGTGGGTAGGTCTTCCAACGCGCCGGGCTGACCATAGGCAGCATTGTTAAACAGCACGTCAATTTTCCCTTCAGCTAGGTTCAATGCTTGTTGCCAGCCTTGTTCAATAGACACCTCTGAGGCTAAATCAAGCTGAATGGTCTGAAGCCCAGCTTGCTGCAGGCGTTGTACATCATTTAATTGGCGGCAACTTGCAATTACTCGATAGCCTCTTTGTTGTAGTTGGCTGGCACAATAAAAACCAATACCGCTGCTACAACCGGTAATGAAGATAGTGTTAAAGGAATGGTTCAAGTGATGCCCTGTAGTTTTTTCTCAAAGGTTTTATCAACCAGTTGATACTCTATTTGTTGTGTAATCAATGGGTAATGTTGAATGAATTGGCAGCCTAGTGCAAATTCGTTGCGCTCGTTAGGTGTGTTTTTTATTTGGCAACTTAGAATTACCGGCTTATCTTGCTTTGGAAAGCGAGTTTGCAGCTGCAGCGTTTTATCTTTGAGCAGGCTAATATTGAACTTACTGGCCGCTTTGGGAACAAATTTACAACCCTGAGCCGAGATATCTTTTAGTACGCCTTTTAATATGTGTTTAGCATCAAGGTGCAGCGTAGCGGGTTGATAGCACTCATAACGGTCGTGTTTGCGAAGAGGCATCGACATAACACTGCGTGGGTAGCGTAATACCATCCATCTTGCGGGTTCATTGAGTAGGCTAGAGATTTCGGAATGAAATGCGATTAACTTTCCATCCCAATGAAAGCGAGCGCTAACTTCACAGCCCTCACTGATGATATTGATACCAGTGAAAGCATCGGCACTTTTTAAGCAGCAAATAATGTAATTTTTTTGGTCCAATCCAATCCAGTAGCCTCGGTATTCAGCGCCTTTCTTGAATCGCGTATTAATGCTGAAGTTGAGCTCGCAGCCTGGGGGGACTTTATGAAAAGCGACTTGTGTCATGAGATTGATACTGCAAATCCATTTGATAACTAGCTTAATAAATATCACAAAGTCATGATTTGATTCAATAAAGCTGCTAAATAAAATCCACTCAATTAGGCGTTGAGTCCAAAATTACATTTTTGTTGAAAAATTTTATCGTACTGTAAACAGCAAATATCATAATGGCTTTGGCCTACACTGAGTTTAATAGTGTAAATTTAAGCAAAGTAGTAAGAATTTAGTGCTCGATGCTGTTTTTGTATAAACAAGAATCATTACTCAAAATTTAATGGCCAAACCTGACCCATAAGTTGTTACCGTTATCAGTACTTCCATAGTTACGCCTAATATGCAGCATATATGCTTTCTGGGTGATGGCCTTGCCCATTTTCCTTTTGATGCGATTGGCGGTTATATCAAGTTGTTATTTTCAGCCTCAGGAGCTACTTATTTAAGTGAACTAAGATGCTGATTGTTTTTTTTGCAGCGGATATGACGGTTTTACCAGCCTTAAGCGTAAAACAGAGTCGCTTAGTGAAAGAGGTTCAAGGGTATGCGGTAATTCAAGTATTAGATGAGGCGACTGCACAAGAATTCTCGGTACCTGAAGGAATAGAAGTGCTGTATACCACATACAATTTGGCTGAGGTCGTACAGGCTAAAACTTGGTTGCCGGAGCGGGCATCGGTGTGGTGTGCTTGTGAATTCAATAGTATGCGTGCATTGAGAAAGTACTTTGGAAACGACCAACAAGTAGGTCGTGAGCACATTTATATCAGTAGTTATTGGAAAGAAGGTGTTATCGACGACGGTCACAAAATTATTAAATGGGAAAATGCCGAAACTAGCGCTTGAATTGTTCCAAGGTAATTAGAACTGGTGCTGTGGGGCGACGGCCAACAACAGCACTGATTCTGTGATAGTGAGGTGCTATCCTCCAATTTAATTATCCTATTTTTGCCAAAAAGGCTTAGCCGCCTCTTGATAAGCTTCTGCTCGGGTTAAGCCAATGTCTTTCAATATGTAGTCGGGCAGGTTGGCTAGGCTACTCCGAGTTTTTCGTCTTCTCATCAGCTCGCTTAAAATAGTTATTAATCTTGCTAACTTTAGTTTAAGTAACTTGGGTGTGTTGCTTTTAGATTCATTGGTATTTTGACAGATTCTATTCATAGCTTTTCTCCTTTGTGTTGGTTTAAAAATTAACTTGTTTTGAGCTAAACTGACAAACGATGAAAATTGACATTGAGTTAAGGAAAACTTAAGTGAGTGAGAGGATGCCACCGCTGCAAGGTTTGTATTATTTCTATATGGCAGCAGAGCTGGGGAGTTTTAAAGCTGCCGCCGCTCATTTGTATGTTAGTGCCGCGGCCATGAGCCAACAGATCCGCCAACTGGAAGAGCGTATGGAACTACGCTTATTTGAGCGTCAACACCGCAAGGTAGTGCTTACCGCTGAAGGTGAAATTTTATACCGCTATACCCAGCAAGCGTTTCGTCAATTACAGGATGGTGTTCGCCAGCTTAGTCAAGATCCTGACCCTAGTAGTTTGTCTTTGTCGGTGCTCCCGTCCTTTGCCCAACACTGGTTGGTGCCTCGCCTAGGTGAATTTAGCCAGCAACATCCTGAGCTATCGGTAATGTTGATGCCTAAGGATAGCTTGATCGATTTTCGCCAAGAGCGAGTCGACTTGTGTGTTCGATACGGCAGAGGCGAATACTCAGACCTGCAGTCAATTAAACTGATGGATGATCATATCTATCCGGTATGTCATCCGTTGTATTTGCAGCAGTATCCTTTGCTGTCGTTGGATGATTTGAGTGCTCATACCCTGATTGAGGACGCTAGACCAGATATGGACTGGCCATATTGGCTACAACTTGCCGGTTTCGCACATTATAAGGCGAAAGCGAGTTTGAAATATCAGGGAGCGCACATGGTGATAGAAGGCGCCTTGGCGGTGCAAGGTATAGCGTTAGTACGCCATAGTTTGGCTTGGAAATATATTCAACAAGGGCTGTTAGTTAAACTGGGCAATGTGGAGGTAAAGCCACAATACCGTTATTACCTAGTCGCCCCTGAGCCTTATTTTAACCGTGAAAAAATTAAACAATTTAGTGCCTGGATTCAGCAACAAGCTCTGGACTTCTGGGCAGAAAGTGAGTTACAGCGCAAGCAGAGCCTGATTATTGATGCAGGCCAACAGGGCGGCTGTGGCGTTACCTAAGGAGTATTTTGGGCCAGTTGGGGTTCGGTTTTAATGTCTAAACGAGTCGCTTCTAAACTTGCCCAAGCACTACCATTACGAACAATTTCAGCCTTAATTAAGTGGTAATCCAACTCAGGTGCTAACCATAACCATGTGCTGCGATTGTCGCCTTTTTTCTGTTCAACTTTTAAGGTGTTGAAGGTACCTAATCTGGTAGTGATGGATTCTTTGGCAATTACTTGAAAGCGATAGTTATCTACTTCATCAATAATATTGTAATAGTAGTGAAGATCGGTAAGGCCTTTTTTCAAATCATTTTGTAGCTGCACCGAAAACCCTGCGGCATCCATGAGTTGCTCAACATTTTCCGGGGCTTTAAAGTGATGTTGCTGGCCATCGATTTGTACAACTAGGCCGCCATTTCTGTCGGGGTAACCGACGGCCTTTAGGCTAGAAAATATGCTTTCTTGTTTATGCACAAACCCTAAGCTTTTTACATTGTCGTGAGCATAGGTGAAACGCGAAGTGTCCTCGTATTTAAGTCCTCCTGCCAAGAGTGTTGCAGTACTTCTGATTTGGTAGGTATTGTTGCCTAAATCTAACAGCTGCCGATAGCCTTTTGCTAGAGGGATACCCTTAAAGTTAGCTTGATACTCGGCCTCAAAAGGACGGATTTTCGCGGAGCTAAATGTGCTGGTTAAACAAAGGAAGAAAAAAGTGACTAATTTTAATAAGCGCATAATACCGACTCATTGGGTGACTACATGATTATAGTCTTTAGCTGGGAAGGACGTTGAACAGTGTAGCGGTTACCGAGGAGAAGGCGCAAGCGGTGAGCGTGGTATTTGCAGTTAATGGCTATTGCTAGACGTTTTGATGGCACTTTAAGTGGCCTAACTAACATAAAAAAACCGAAGCCATTGGCTTCGGTTTTTTAGTTTGCTAGGTAAGGTTTTACCTAGTGAATTTAGCTCTTAAGCTTTAGATTTGGTCGCTTTTTTAGCAGCAGGTTTTTTAGCCACTTCTTTTGCTAAAGCGTCCGCACTGTCAGGCGCTTCGGTGTATGGACGACCGTAGTATGAATCAAGTAGAACTTGTTTAAGTTCGCTGATTAATGGGTAACGTGGGTTAGCACCAGTACATTGGTCATCGAACGCATCTACTGCTAGTTCGTCAACTTTGGCTAGGAAATCTGCTTCGTTCACGCCAGCATCTTTAATTGATAGTGGAATGTTCAATGCAACTTTCAACTCTTCCAACCAAGTTAGTAGGGCATTTAGTTTCGCTTCAGTATTACCTTCGCGGAAACCTAAGTGCTCAGCAACTTCTGCGTAACGAGCACGAGCCTTAGGACGGTCGTACTGAGAGAACGCAGTTTGTTTCGTTGGTGTGTTAGTTGCGTTGAAACGAATAGTGTTAGTTAGCAACAATGCATTAGCTAAACCATGTGGTACGTGGAACTCAGCACCTAGTTTGTGAGCCATTGAGTGACAAACACCTAGGAAAGAGTTAGCAAACGCGATACCAGCGATAGTTGCAGCATTGTGTACTTTTTCACGAGCAATTGGGTCAGCTTTACCATTCTCGTAAGAGCTTGGTAGGTACTCTTTTAGCATCTTAAGTGCTTGTAGAGCTTGACCGTCTGAATATTCGTTCGCTAGTACAGAAACGTAAGCTTCCATAGCGTGAGTCACTGCATCGTATCCACCGAAGGCACATAGTGACTTAGGCATATCCATTACTAGGTTAGCATCAACTACCGCCATGTTAGGTGTTAGTTCGTAATCAGCTAGTGGATATTTTTGACCAGTTTTGTCGTCAGTTACAACCGCGAAAGGTGTTACTTCAGAACCAGTACCAGAAGTAGTAGTAATACATACTAATTCAGCTTTAGAACCCATTTTAGGGAACTTGTAAATACGTTTACGGATATCCATAAAGCGCATTGATAAGTCAGCGAAGTCAGTTTCTGGGTGCTCGTACATTACCCACATAATTTTCGCTGCATCCATTGGTGAACCACCACCAACAGCTAGAATTACGTCTGGCTGGTAGCTGTGACACGCTGCTGCACCTTTTTCTACGATAGACAGTGTTGGGTCTGCTGCTACGTCATGGAATATTTCAACTTCCATACCTTTATCTTTAAGGATGGCGCGTAGGTCGTCGATGTAACCGTTATTGAACAAGAAGCTGTCGGTTACGATCATCGCTCGTTTCTTGCCATCTAAGTCGTCCATTGCTACTGGAAGTGAGCCACGACGGAAGTAGATAGATTTCGGTAGTTTATGCCACAACATATTTTCAGCTCGCTTAGCAACAATTTTCTTATTGATTAGGTGCTTAGGACCTACGTTTTCAGAAATCGCGTTACCACCCCAAGAACCACAACCTAGAGTTAATGAAGGTGCTAATTCGAAGTTGTAAAGGTCACCAATACCACCGTGTGAAGAAGGAGTATTTACAAGAATACGTGCAGTCTTCATTTTATCACCAAAGTAAGCAATGCGGTCTGCGTTTGCATCTTGGTCGGTATATAGTACAGATGTGTGACCCACACCGCCGATGTCTAATACAATACCGGCTTGACGAACTGCGTCTTCAAAGTCTTTGGCTTTGTAAACACCTAGGGTTGGCGATAGTTTTTCGTGAGAGAACTCATCATCGTAAGAGGCTTCTAAGCCTTCACCGATAAGGATCTTGGTGGCTTTAGGAACCGTTACACCAGCAAGCTCAGCAATTTTGTATGCTGGTTGACCAACGATTTTCGCGTTAAGCGCGCCGTCAATCATTAATACTTTACGTACTTTATCTGCATCCGCTTTGCTTAGTACAGCAGCGCCGTATTTAGCGAAACGCGCGATAACTTCGTCGTACTTAGACTCAACGATGATGGCCGCTTGCTCAGAAGCACAGATAACACCGTTATCAAAAGTTTTAGACATAAGAATTGAAGAAACAGCACGTTTAACGTCTGCAGTTTCGTCAATCACTACAGGTGTATTACCTGCACCAACACCGATTGCCGGCTTACCTGAAGAGTAAGCAGCTTTAACCATGCCTGGGCCACCAGTTGCTAGGATAAGTGCAATGTCGTCATGTTTCATTAGCGCGTTTGAAAGCTCTACTGAAGGTTGATCAATCCAACCGATGATGTCTTTTGGTGCACCAGCAGCAACAGCAGCATCTAATACTAATTTAGCCGCGAAGTTAGTGGCGTTTTTCGCACGTGGGTGTGGAGAGAAAATACAACCGTTACGCGTTTTCAAGCTGATAAGTGCTTTGAAGATAGCAGTAGAAGTTGGGTTGGTGGTGGGTACGATGGCACAAACAATACCTACTGGTTCAGCGATAGTAATAGTACCGCCTTCGTCGTTGCGTTCGATAACGCCACAAGTCAGAGTATCTTTGTATTTGTTGTAAATGAACTCAGAAGCGAAGTGGTTTTTGATCACTTTGTCTTCCATAATGCCCATGCCAGACTCTTCAGCCGCCATGCGAGCTAGTTCAATACGTGCTGTAGAAGCAGCGAGTGACGCAGCGCGGAAAATTTTGTCCACTTGTTCTTGGCTGTAAGAAGCAAATTCAGCTTGTGCTGCCTTCACTCGCGCAACCATTGCGTTTAACTCATCAATATTACCTACAGGCATCCTGTTCTCCTCATTTAAACTAAAACTAATTAGTAAACCTACACAGATTGTTCAACCGCCAAAGTATAGTCTGCAATTTACCGTGCGATTGGTTTAGTAATTAACTTTCGCCGGCAATTATAGGTAGCCCTTTAGTGGTACAGCTTGATCCAGATCATGTGTTGCTAAGTTACAAATGTAAATAAATCACTAGAAAATATTACAACTATTTCTATTATTTAAGGACTCAAAGCACAAAATGTAAAAAATTTACTGAAAGTCTATATTGATTATTGGATCAGTAGTGACTTTTTTGTGTGTATTGGGGTCAATTCATTTGATGAAATTTTCATACACTAGCTTAACCTAGTGAATTCACAATAAAAACCCGTTGTTTTTTGAGAATAATTGAGAACTGATGTCAATAAATAACAACGTATTATTTGTTGTTTTTTTTATTGAGGTGTAGCATCTCGTGCTGAAGTCTATTTTTGTAGAATAATGTACTGATTTAATATTCATGTAAAGTGAATGGAAATTTTGTTGTTGTTGGTTTTATAAGCAACACGCAAATATGGAGATGATAATGAAAACTGCTAAATCTTTAGCCGTCAGCCTGATAAGCGCTGCTGTAATAAGCTCATTTGCTACAACTTCGTTTGCTGCCGATGTTCCCGCAGGAGTAAAGTTGGCTGCAGTGCAGGAGTTAGTTCGTGGTAACGGCGCAGAGCCAGCCTCTTTAGATCCTCATAAAACTGAAGGTGTGCCAGAGTCAAATGTGATCCGTGAATTGCTAGAAGGTTTAGTTAACCAAGATGGCGATGGTAATTTAGTTCCTGGGGTCGCTGAGTCATGGGAAACTCAAGACAATAAAACCTTCGTTTTTCATTTACGTAAAAACGCTAAGTGGTCAAATGGTGACCCCGTTACTGCCCACGATTTTGAGTACAGCTTTAAACGTGCTGTTGATCCTAAAACCGCAGCCCCATATTCGTGGTATTTAGAAATGACCACTATGGTTAACGCCGCCGAAATTATCGACGGTAAAAAACCAGCCTCAGAACTAGCGGTTACTGCGCTAGATGACTACACCCTAGAGATAAAATTGGAACAAGCGCTGCCTTATTTCGTGGCGATGACTTCACATACCACTTTAAAACCAGTACACCGTGCTACGGTAGAAAAGTTTGGTGACAAGTGGACACTTCCAGAGCATTTTGTGGGTAATGGTGCTTATAAAGTGGCTGACTGGGTAGTGAACGAAAAAATAGTGATGGAGCGTAACGAGCAATATTGGGATAACGAGCACACCGTTATCAACAAAGTGACTTACTTGCCTATCGAAAACCAAGTTACCGACATGAATCGTTTCTTGGCTGGTGAAATTGACATGACATACGAGATGGCTAATGAGCACTTTAAGCGTATGCAAAAAGAGCAGCCAGAGTCACTGAAAGTTACGCCATATCTATGTTCTTACTATTATGGCTTCAATAACAAAAAAGCCCCCTTTGATGATGTTCGTGTACGTAAAGCTTTGTCTTACGCAATTGATCGTAATGCCGTTGCTAAGTACATCGTTGGTAAAGGTGAGCTACCCGCTTATAACTTTGCCCACCAAAAAGTGGCGGGCCTGAAGTTTGATTTGCCTGATTACGCGACTTGGACTCAGAAAGAGCGCAATGCTAAAGCGACTGAATTGCTAGCAGAATTGGGTTACGATAAGGATCATCCTTTAGAATTTACCTTGCTTTACAATACCAGTGAAAACCACAAGAAAATTGCCATTGCTGTGGCGTCGATGTGGAAGAAAACATTGGGTGTTAAAGTTAACTTAGAAAACCAAGAATGGAAAACCTTCCTCGATAATCGCCGCAATGGGAATTATGATGTAACTCGCGCTGGTTGGTGTGGTGATTACAACGAAGCGTCTACATTCTTGTCGTTGATGCAAAGCAATAACGGTAATAATGACCAATTCTACAACAGTCCTAAATACGATGGCTTCATGAATGCAGCGATGGTTGCCGTGGATGATGCAGTACGTGCCGACAATTACCGTCAAGCGGAAGCGCAACTGGCTCAAGACATGCCATTGGCTCCTATTTATCACTATGTCAATGCGCGTTTGGTTAAACCTACCGTAGGTGGTTACCCAATGAACAACGCCGAAGATAAAATTTACTCTAAAGACCTTTATATCATCGCTAAATAGTTGATGGGTATTTAATAAGGCACCTTGCATGCAGGGTGCCTTATTTGTTGTTGCTAAAATGTTTGGATAACAACAATACAAAGCTGGAAAACCGTATGATTAAGTTCATCTTAAAACGAATATTAGAAGCCATTCCAACGCTGTTGGTTCTAATTACTATTACTTTTTTTATGATGCGTTTTGCCCCAGGAAGTCCTTTCTCTGGTGAGCGCTCACTACCGCCTGAAGTACTGGCTAATATCGAAGCTAAATACGGCCTAGATAAGCCGGTGTTAGAGCAATATTTTTCTTACTTGGGTAACTTGGTTCAAGGCGATCTTGGGCCATCATTCAAATATAAAGATTACAGTGTTAATGAGTTAGTCGCTCAAGCTTTGCCCGTGTCCGCCAAAATTGGCTCCATCGCTTTTATCTTTACCGTATTGATGGGAGGGGCTGTGGGGACATTGGCAGCCTTAAAACAGAATACTTGGATGGATTTTACCATTATGTCCACGGCTATGGCCGGGGTGGTGATGCCTTCCTTTGTGCTGGCGCCAACCTTGGTATTTATTTTTGCGATTAAATTGCAGTGGTTGCCTGCTGGTGGTTGGAATGGCGGGCATTGGCAATACATCATTTTACCTATGTTGGGCATGTCTTTGTTATATGTAGCTTCATTTGCTCGAATTATGCGTGGCAGCATGATTGAAGTGCTTAGTTCCAATTTCATTCGCACCGCCAAAGCGAAGGGCCTCCCTTATCGTTATATCATTCTTCGCCATGCTTTACGTCCGGCCTTATTACCGGTGGTGTCTTACATGGGACCAGCGTTTGTGGGCATTATCACCGGCTCAGTGGTGATTGAAACCATCTTTGGTTTACCCGGTTTTGGTAAGTTGTTTGTTAATGGTGCTCTGAACCGTGATTACTCTTTGGTATTGGGATTAACTATTTTGATCGGTACTTTCACTATTCTATTTAACGCGATCGTCGACATTCTCTATGCTTTCATCGATCCGAAAATCCGCTACTAGGAGGCTGCCATGTTAGATAATAAACAGAACAGCGAAGCGATTAGTGAGTTCGCCGATAAATTAGAGATTGAAGGCCGTAGCTTGTGGCAAGACGCGCGTATACGCTTTATGCGTAACCGTGCCGCGATGGTGAGTTTGGGCGTTTTATTGGTCATTACCCTGTTAGTTATTTTTGGTTCTCACTTAAGCGAATTTGTTTTTGACGATACAGACTGGGGAGCCATGCATCAGGGGCCTTCCATAGAAAGTGGACATTATTTCGGTACTGACTCGTTAGGTCGCGATATGTTTGTACGTACCCTATTAGGTGGACAAATCTCGCTGATGGTCGGAGTGATGGGCGCCTTTGTCGCGGTGTTAATTGGTACTCTCTACGGCGCTACTTCAGGCTTTTTAGGGGGAACCGTTGACCGAGTGATGATGCGCTTGCTGGAAATTCTTTACGGCATTCCTTTCATGTTTTTCGTGATATTGCTGGTTACCTTTTTCGGCCGCAATATTTTCTTGGTATTCGTCGCCATTGGTGCGGTGTCATGGTTAGACATGGCGCGGATTGTACGTGGTCAAACCTTGAGTTTGAAAAACAAAGAATTTATTGAAGCCGCTGAAGTTTGTGGGGTATCTAAGTGGAAGATTATTACTCGTCACATCGTGCCCAACGTACTGGGTATTGTAGCCGTTTACGCCACCTTATTGGTACCACAAATGATTCTCACCGAATCCTTTTTAAGCTTCTTGGGTTTGGGGGTACAAGAGCCAATGACCTCTTGGGGAGCTCTGCTACAAGATGGCTCGCAAACCATGGAAATCGCCATTTGGCAGTTGTTGTATCCAGCGGCATTTATGGTGGTGACTTTGTTTAGTTTTAACTACGTGGGCGACGGTTTACGTGATGCCTTAGATCCTAAAGATCGCTAGGGCAGGAGAAGAGTAATGAGTTTATTGAATGTTAAAGACCTTCGCGTGGAGTTTTCTACCCCAGAAGGCAGTGTTACCGCAGTCAATGATTTAACCTTTTCTCTAAAGGCGGGACAAACCCTAGGCATTGTAGGCGAGTCTGGTTCAGGTAAAAGCCAAACCGCATTTGCGCTAATGGGTTTATTGGCTAAAAACGGTACCATCAGTGGTGAAGCGCTGTTTAATGGTCAACAGGTGTTAAATCTACCAGAGCAGCAATTGAATGCTATTCGTGCTGAAAAAATCGCGATGATTTTTCAAGACCCGATGACCTCGCTTAATCCCTACATGAAGGTGGGTGAGCAGCTAAAAGAGGTATTGCGTCTACACAAAGGAATGAGTAACCAGCAAGCCCATATTGAGGCGGTTAAAATGCTGGATGCGGTGAAGATGCCCGAGGCTGAAAAACGTATGGCCATGTATCCCCATGAATTTTCGGGGGGTATGCGCCAACGGGTGATGATTGCTATGGCATTATTATGTCGCCCGCAACTGCTGATTGCAGATGAACCGACTACTGCCTTGGATGTGACCGTTCAGGCACAGATCATGGAGCTATTAAACGAACTTAAGCGCGAATTTAATACCGCCATTATTATGATTACCCACGATTTAGGTGTGGTGGCTGGCTTATGTGACAAGGTGCTAGTGATGTATGCTGGGCGCACCATGGAATATGGCACTGCCAAAGACGTGTTCTATAAACCTAGCCACCCCTACACTGAGGGACTGCTAAAGGCTATTCCTCGCCTTGATACTGAAGGGGAAGTTTTACCTACCATTCCGGGTAATCCACCTAACTTATTGAAACTTCCTCAGGGTTGTCCTTTTCAAGACCGTTGTCATCGAGTCAGTGAGCGCTGCCGCCAAGAAACGCCAGCGCTTACTGAGTTTGCTGAGCAAAGGCAACGGGCTTGTCATGACAATTTTCACTTAGAAGGAGGCCTATAGAATGAGTGATAAAGCCTTATTGCTAGATGTAGTGGATCTCAAGGTTCATTTCAAAATCAAAAATGCCAAGGCCTTACCTTGGACTCCTTCGGCCACCTTAAAGGCAGTAGACGGCGTATCGTTGAAACTCTATCAAGGTGAAACCCTTGGTGTAGTGGGTGAGTCCGGCTGTGGTAAATCAACCTTTGCCCGAGCGGTGATTGGCTTGGTTCCGGCTGAGGCTGGAAAGGTAGTGTGGCTTGGTCAAGATCTTACCGAGTTAGACCAAAAACAGTTGCGCGAAAAACGCAAAGAGATCCAGATGATTTTTCAAGATCCTTTGGCCTCGTTGAATCCGCGCATGACCATTGGTGACATTATTGCCGAACCTTTACGTACCTTTTATCCTAAGCTCAATAAAACTGAAGTGAAGCAACGGGTACAGAAGATGATGATGCGGGTAGGCTTGTTACCTAACGTGATCAACCGTTATCCACATGAGTTTTCTGGTGGTCAATGTCAACGTATCGGTATTGCCCGTGCGCTGATTTTAGAACCTAAAATGATCATCTGTGATGAACCTGTATCGGCGCTCGATGTATCCATTCAGGCTCAGGTGGTTAACTTGCTTAAAGAGTTACAAAAAGAAATGGGCTTGAGTTTGATTTTCATCGCTCATGACTTATCAGTGGTGAAACATATCTCTGATCGTGTATTGGTGATGTATTTGGGGAACTCGGTTGAACTGGGGACCTCGAAAGCCTTGTTTGATCAACCCACTCACCCCTATACCAAAGCCTTAATGTCGGCGGTGCCAATCCCCGATCCCGATTTGGAACGCAATAAGACTATTGAGTTGCTGGAAGGGGACTTACCGTCGCCAATTAATCCGCCCTCTGGTTGCGTATTCCGCACCCGTTGCCCTATCGCTACCGATCTATGCGCTAAAACCAAGCCGCAATTAGTCGGCGATGACCAGCATTCGGTGAGTTGTATACACCGCAGTGTTAGTTAAGTTTTATCTAGTATTTAAGCCAGCATTTATGCTGGCTTTTTTTACTCTTTTTCACACCAAGCTGGTTGTGGCTATAGTGCAAGTACAGTAAGAAATGGTCTTCTGTTCTCCGCTCGTTCTTAATATTCCATTAAATTAGCATTTCAATAACTTATGGTTAACTCTGTCGCAAACATATAAATGTTTATGAGCTACTTTTACCGCGCGTACTGTGAACTATCTTTGATTTAAAAAAACTGTCGATAAAAGCTGATTAAATTGTGAAATTGCAGGCATAAATAAGCTGTTTTAGGCGAGACACTAGCGGTAACTCGTTCAATTAAAGGATTAATCCATGCTTTATCTTGAGTTTATGTTTCTGTTACTGATGCTCTACATTGGCTCCCGGTTTGGCGGGATTGGTTTGGGGGTAGTATCTGGTATTGGTCTTTGTGTTGAAGTATTTATCTTTAAAATGCCGCCCACTTCACCACCCATTACCGTGATGTTAATTATTTTGGCGGTAGTTACCTGTGCATCGATACTTGAAGCAGCCGGTGGCTTGAAATATATGTTACAAGTCGCGGAGCGAATGCTGCGTAAAAATCCTAAACGAGTAACTTTGATTGGTCCTTTGGTGACTTATACCATGACCTTTATGTTGGGTACTGGCCATGCGGTGTATTCGATTATGCCAATTATTGGTGACGTGGCCTTGAAAAACGGTATTCGCCCCGAGCGGCCAATGGCCGCGGCATCGGTGGCTTCGCAGGTGGGCATTACCGCTTCGCCAATTTCTGCTGCGGTAGTGTACTACTTGGCACAAATATCTGAAATACGTCCTGACATCACCTTATTGTCTATTTTAATGGTGACGGTGCCTGCGACCCTGTTTGGTACCTTGCTGATGTCTCTTTACAGTATGCGCCGTGGTAAAGAGTTGGATGACGATCCAGAATATCAAGCGCGTTTGCAAGACCCGGTATCACGGAAAAAAATTGAAACAACCACTGCAACTTCTTTGGATGAAGTATTACCGACTAAGGCGCGTAATGCGGTATTGCTGTTCATTAGTGCGATTGTTTGTATCGTGATTATTGCCATGGTGCCGGAGATCCGCACGATTAGTGACGGTGATAAACCGATATCCATGTCAGTGATTATTCAAATGATGATGCTGGCTTTTGGTGGGATTATTTTGTTGGCGACTAAAACAGAGCCGCGATCAGTACCTGAAGGCGTGGTATTTAAATCAGGTATGGTGGCGGCGATTGCTATTTTTGGTATTGCTTGGATGTCAGACACCTATTTTAAATACGCTATGCCGCAGTTTCGCAGTGGCATCGTGGAAATGGTTAATAACTACCCTTGGAGCTTTGCTTTTGCCTTGTTCATTGTGTCGGTGGTGGTTAATTCTCAGGCGGCCACTGCACGAATGATGCTGCCAGTAGGCTTGGGTTTGGGTTTAGAGCCCGCCTTACTGATTGGTCTTATGCCGGCTGTTTATGGTTATTTCTTCATTCCTAACTATCCTTCAGATATTGCTACGGTTAACTTCGATACTTCGGGAACGACTAAAATTGGTAAGTGGTATTTCAACCACTCCTTTATGTCGGTGGGTTTAATCGCCGTGATTGGCGGCTGTTGTATGGGTTATATTCTTGGGCAAATCGTTATTGGTTAGCTTGTATAACCAAGTTTAATCTAAGGCCAGCGTTTCGCTGGCCTTATGGTTTATTGAATGTTATTCGGCCAGCTTAGGTTTAGCGAAAATCAGAACGAATTACTTTAAGTCAGTAGTTTTTTTTGATTAATTTGTTGCTTATTGTTTTTTTGTCTAACAAATCCAACCGATTCCGGCTGGTTGTGTGAGCTTCATTGCATCGTGAATTTGACTAATAACGTATTATTATTTAGTAAAATTTTTGCTAAGAGAGCAATGGGAAATGCCCAAGTTTGATGCGTTTTTAAAGCGCATATTAATTGATTGGCAAAGAAGTCAGACCGATTCAGCCAGTTTTAGTTTTTATCAGTGCTCAGAAGCTGAGGATTTAGTCAGCTGTGCTAGTGATTTTGCTCAACAGCAAGGTGTACCGCTTTACCGTATCAATTTTAATGACTTAAGTGCTTATTCTCCTTATCGTGCATTTTTTGCTTTGTTAAGACATCAATTTAAACAGTCCGATTATAGCGCTCAAGAATTAGCGCGTTTAGCTAGTGATTTTGTTCCTCTACAAAATAACTTACAAGCTATGCTGGAGGGGCAAGCCTATCAGCGCAGTGAATTAGTGCTAGTAGACGATCTTTACTTTGAACAACAGGCGATTAGAAAATCACTATTAAAACTGGTTGAATTGTTGTTTCAAGAGCCAATGGTATTGCTGCTGAGTAATTGGCAGTTCGCCTCTATTTCGGCTATCAAAATGCTAAAGGCTTTGGTTGAAGAAAACTTAGCCATCCCCTTATTAGTATTAGTATCGGTGGATACACAGTTGGCCTTGGCAAACCGTCAAGATGATGAAGCATGGGAAAGCTTTTTGGATTGGCTTGACGATACCACTTTACTGCATAAAATCCCTTCTTGTCAGTCTACTCCTAAGCTGGCTTGGCAGTATCAGGATTGTGTGAATTGTGCTGAAAGTCTAGTGGCTGAAAACATTGCCTTTATGGCTTGGCCAGAAGCTGAGCAAGCAGCACGTCTATTGCTTGATGATAGTGATATAAATAAGGACTTGAAGGTAAATTTACAGTTGGCCTTGGCTGAGGCCTTATTGTATCAAGGTAAGTTGAATGCGGCGGCCAGTGAACTTGAGTTATTACAGGTTTTTCAAGCCACTTTAAATAAAGTGTCCTCCAAGATCCGTTTATTAAACTTATTCAGCGTTATTGCGGTTCAGCAACAGAGCTTTGAAGAGGCCATGCAATCTGCTGAAGCCGCTTTAGAGTTAGCCGAGCAAAGTGGAGATGGTCATTTATTTGCTCAGTCTTTATTTGCTAATTTTTATGCCCACGATAAATCTTCTACGCCTTTACAGCTCGATGAATTCTCACATTTAGATAAAGTATTACAGCAGTTCCAAATGAACTGTTCACGCTTGTATGCCCTGCGTAATTACTACACTTACTTACGTTTTTATGATGAGTTGGATGCTAAGGCGGCACTAGTGATAACCCAGAAGGCGATTCACTTGGCACGTTCCATTGGTCATCGGCAAGGCATTGCTGCTAGCTATCACAGCAAGGGTATTATTTATTCTTACATTAGTCATTATCATGCCACTTTTCGTTGCTTTGGGGTGAGCTCTCGTATTCGTGAAGAATTGGGCGAAGCCAATGAACGTTTGAGAATGTATAACGGTACTGGCTATTTCAATACTTTATTGGAAGATTATCCGCAGGCCCAGCAACAGTACTTAGCTGCCTACGATATTGCCCGTCAAACAGGTGATTACTCTGAGTTGGTGGTGACCTTGTATAACTTTGCTTGGTTGTATTTTTGTACTCGTAATTACCAGCAGGTATGCGACATACTGGAACAGTTGGTGAGAATTTGCCGAATTAGGCAGATGACCCATTTCCCTTTCAGAAACTTGTACGATGTCTACAGCCTAAAGGGCTTTTGCCATAGTAAACTGGGTGAGCGAGTGAGGGCTCAGCAATGTTGGGAGCGCATGCAAGGCCTACCATTTAAGCCCTCTGGTACCGGAGGGTTCTTAAAAGCTCTGTTAAAAGGCTCGCTCGCTGTAGATGACGGCCAGCTGGCTAAGGCGGAAGCCATTTTTGAACAAGCTCCGGCCTTGCTAGGCGAAGTGATGGATATGGACAGTCGCTTGTTACCACAATGCAGTACCGAGCTCTTAGAGGTGTACAGTCGAAGGAAAAAGTGGAAATCTTGTGAAAACTTGTTAAATAATAGCTTAATCATGTGTGAAACGCTGCGTTTGCCACGATTTACTGAAATATTTCAACAAATTCAATCTATTATTCTTCAGCGGCGTCCGTTCTATGTCAAAGACATAGAACCCTATCCCTTGCATGCTGTTCAACTGAATTTAAATGAACTGGTGCGCAATGCCAAACAAGATATTCAATTGCGTCAATTGCAGCAGCGCTTGCGCGAGATGCAGCTTATCAGCCGCATGCAATCTTTACCCGAGCGTTTTAATTGCACTCAAGAGTTAGCAGCGGAAAGCCTAAATTTGGTTTGTGCTAATTTCACCGTACAAGTAGGCATGTTGCATCGTTTAACCAGCGAGGGGTGGCAAGAATGGGCTCATGTCGGTAAACAACTACCAGAGCAGCAAGCTGAAAGTTATCTAGCGCATTTAAAAAACAATCATAGTCTTTGGGTAGATAATACCTTCTGCTCCAAGGGCGAAGATGGTAAACGCGCTACCTATAATGCGGTGGCAAGTATTCCTGTTTTCGTTGATGAACATCTCTATGCCGCCTTAACATTGTGTAACTTTAATTGTAATCGTTACTTTGACCGTAAAGCGCAGGACACTTTAAATCTGATTAGCTTGCAATTAGGTAGTCAGCTCCAGCAATTACAACATCGAGAAAATCTATTAAAGATGTCGACTACCGACTCCTTAACAGGTTTGTTTAACCGCCAAGCTTTGCTTGCCCGCTTAGAGCAAGAATTGGTGACTTATGAGCAACAAAGTCATTGTTACCGCTGTTCTTTAGCCTACATTGACTTAGATAACTTCAAAATTGTTAATGATCTTTTAGGTCATGATGTGGGCGATAAAGTGTTAGAACACTTTGCCGCTCTACTGCAACAAAGCATGCGAGCGGTTGATATAGTAGCGCGTTGGGGCGGCGATGAATTTGTGGTGGTATTTCCTAATACTAGCCATGGTCAAGCTAAAGTTACCGCCGAACGTTTGCTAGATCTGCTTAAACAAAAACACTTCTTTAAGCCTGAGTTACGGCGTTGGGCAGAAAAACCGGAACTGGTAGATAGTCTACCAGACTTAAGCTGCTCTATTGGCATTACCGACTGCGGCGGAGTGGCTTATAATGAGCTCAATGAAGATTGGTTATTAAAACAAGCTGATCGCGCTCTGTATCGCGCCAAAGCCGAAGGGAAAGGCCGGGTTAGTGTGATGAGTCTGAGTAAAGAATGTGAACTGAACGAATAAAGCTTTGGTTGTCTGATATAGTGAGTACTCACCGATTTGTAATCAAGTATGCTACTCCTAGCTCAAGCCAGTCTTAGGCGCTGGGCTCTCGGTTATCGATTAACTAAATCAATTCAACTAAACTATTGTCCCCCTTTCGATGCTGAGCTTTCTACTAGCTATTTCGCTTAGGGTATGCTTAAGCTGCGCGTGAAGATTTGTCTTGGCATGTGTTTTGTGTCTAATACTTTGCTCATTCCCTGAACCTTACTTAAACCTTATTTTTCTCATCGGGCTCTGCAGAAAGGCTTCATTATTTACTCATTGCTTGAGATATCGCAACCATGGCGTTGTTTTGGCTAGTTTGTAAGCATTTACACTAACTGCAGTAAGTAATAGATTAAGTGATTGCTGTAATATTTTGCGACTAAGATGCATATAATGTCATGCGTGATTTGTTCTATCATTTATTAGGCTAGAATCTGTTTTGGCTTCGTTCCAAGGCTGCCATCTAGGACTTGTACGATGGAGGCATAATGAAGCGTTTTTGGTGTTGTGCGGTGATGATATGCTCGATAATATTCCCCTCACTATCAAAAGCTAATGAAACCATTGTATGGTACTCCTTAGATTTTTCTCCAGCATTTATAAATCAAGGTCAATATCAAAATCAGGGATATTTAGATCTCATTCAAAAAGAAATAGTGAATGCACTACCTGCTTACCATCATGTATATAGAAAGGGCAACTTCGCTAGAATAATTAAAGAAATTAAAACCAAAGAGAATGTCTGTAGTGTCTCTTTATTAAAAACGCCCGAACGTGAACAGTTCATTGAGTATTCTATTGCCCATAGTTTGATTTTGGCGAATAGCTTAATCGTAAAAACAACCAATGTTGAGCAACTATTGCCCTACCTTAGCAGTAATCATACTGTCGATCTTGATTCATTATTACGCTCAACAAGCTTTGTATTGGGGTTAGCGAAAGGGCGGAAATACGGCGCAGAATTAGAGGCTATTTTAAGAAAGTATCGTGATAGTAACGCTATCTATCAACGAGCTTCGGTGGAGCAATCGGAGGGATTACTCAGAATGCTTTTTAGTGGGAGAAGAAATATTGAAGGTATTTTAGGCTTCCCCGAGGAAGTGCAATATGCTTTAAAGCAAGCAAATATTGATGATCAACAAATAGTATCTTACGCCATCGAAGGAACTGCTCGTTATCTTTTAGGTTATATGGGTTGTTCTAAAAGTACTCTGGGACAAACGGTAACACGCCAAATTGAGCCTCTTCTTAGAGAGAACCGAACGGATAAATTTTCTGGTTTTCATCAACAATGGCTACCCCAGGCCTCGAAAATGGCTTACCAAGAATTACTCCAGCGAGCATTTATCGACAGTTCTCGCTAAGTGGGGACGCCAAGTTCGCTTCAGCTTTACGACGTATATCAATAGGTGCGGGTTGTTTTGCAGCTCTAAGTGGTAATTGATTGATAATTTTACTGATAAAAACTCATGCTGTCGCTGTTCTCATTAGTGTCAAGACCTAATCAAAATGATTGCCTGTGCTGTCGATGCTTGTTAAGCTTTTACTTCTGAATGAGCAAGGATGAACACAATGGAACTTAAGGATCTCACTCACGGACAGCGTAGTCGTTTGGCATTTATCGATTTTAGCTTGGAGTATTTCGGTGAGGTGAATCGGGCAGATTTGATCAGTCGATTTGAAACTGGTTTAGCGGCGTCGACAAGAGATTTGGCCAGCTATAAACAATTGGCACCTAATAATGCTTTTTTAGATCACAAAGCCCGCCGTTATTTACGTCGTGATCAATTCCGGCCTTTGTTTGCACATAACCCTGAAGCGATTCTTACCGGGCTTTCGCAAGGCTTTGGTGATGGTTTGTCTTTTCCGATGGAGCCTAGCGAAAGCTGTTTTGACGCGGTACGCTTGATTCATCCCAAGGCTGAGTATATAGCGGCGATTATGCGGGCTATTCATCATCGCGTAGCGCTGCAATGTCGTTATGTATCGATTTCTTCGGGAGAAAGCCAGCGGGAGATAGTGCCGCATAGTTTAGTGAATAATGGCCATCGTTGGCATGTCCGCGCTTATGATCGTGATAGCGCTAGTTTTCGCGATTTTGTGGTCACTCGTTTTACCGATTTAGCTATTTTAGACCAGCCAATCAATACCTTAGAAGCGCGCCAATATGACAAGCAGTGGAATCATATCGTGGAGTTAAGCTTGATTGCGCATCCGGCCTTAGATTTTCCGCAAGCCATTGAGTTGGATTACGCGATGCAAGAAGGTCAATTAAAGCTTGAAGTGCGTGCCGCGTTAGCGGGTTATTTGTTGCGCCAGTGGAATGTTGATTGTTCTCCACAACACCAGCTTAATGGTGGCGAATATCAGTTAGCATTGAGTAATCTTCAGGTACTAGAGGGTATACAGGGTTTAGCTATTGCCCCGGGTTGGCAAGGTGGAGCCTAGGGCTGGTTTTACTATGGCGCAAGTTGTCTTGCGCCAAATTTGCTGTGTTTAGTTGCTATAGCAGCTGTCCCAGTCGCCGTAGTTAGCGTCTCCGGTCAATACTTGTATTGCAACTTTGCCTAGGCAAGCTTCAATAGTTGTTTGTGCTTGCCGTAGCACCTCATCTAGCTCTGCTTGTTCACTCAGGTAGTTAATCGCCACATGGTATTGCTGGTTAAAGTAAGCAATGAACAGCTCCCTGGTTTGTTGTTGTTGGCTATTAGCCAGAGCGGCATCAAGTTCATCAAATTTTTCTATGTCCGCGGCAAAGCGCAGTTCTGCACAACTTTGTGCATAGGGGCCTATGGCCATTTTTTTTAAATGGCGGGCTTTGTGATGGCGTTTAACTTCGGGTTTTGCTAAGTCGGGAACGGTAATAATTTGCATCTAGCTGCCTAATTGTTTTATCAGAAGAGCGCGGATGGGAAATCGCCGCACAATTTAGTCGGCGAGCTTATGTCAGTTTAAGCAGGGGGGCAAGAGAAACTCTTGCTGGCAGTACCAAGCGTTGAAATATCCAGCTGTATAGGATTAGTTACAGTGGTCAAAAGCCCATCCGCCACTCTTGGGGCAAATTGATTTATGATTAAGGGGTATTAGCAAAGTAGCATTTGTTAGTTTTGTTGCTAGTGCGTAACGATTTAACTGTAGTTAAGCGAAGCTCAGAGTTCACTTCCCTTCTGGGCTTCGCTTTCTTTAGTCTAGAGTTGTCGTGTTTATGTTTCATAGTTTGAATTAAGCATTCACGTTCTCGCGTGACTCCAGCCTAAGGCCAAGGCCTTAGGTTTTTTTTCGCTTAGGCTTAATCTGCTTAGTCAAATTGTTTAATTAATACTGAAGTATCTGCGCGAGAGTAACCGCGCTGCTGTAGTTTAGCGTACTCGGCATCTACCTGTTTGGCTAATGGCAGCTCTACGCCTAGCTTGTCGGCTTCATTAAAACAAATCGCTAAATCTTTTCTCATCCAATCTATGGCAAAGCCAAAATCAAACTCATTATTGGCCATGGTCTTGGCGCGATTATTTAGTTGCCAGCTTCCCGCCGCGCCATGTTGCAGCACTTCAACTACCTTGTCGATGTCTAAGTTAGCTGCATTGGCTAAGCTAATGGCTTCTGATAAGCCCTGCAGTATGCCAGCAATACACAGTTGGTTTACCATTTTACAGCTTTGTCCATAACCAACAGGACCAAGTAAATTAATGGCTTTGCCATAGCATTGTAAAACGGGGGCAACTTCGTCTAAATCGCTTTGTTCACCGCCTACCATAATGGTTAAACAGCCATTGACGGCACCAGATTCACCGCCAGAAACTGGCGCATCCAAGAAGTGTAGTTGGGCTTGTGCTGCAGCCGCTGCTAATTCGGTGGCGATGCCCGCCGAAGCGGTAGTATGGTCAACCAAAATACTGCCCACTTTAGCGCCTGCAATAATGCCATTTTCACCCAAATAAACTTGTTGTAAATCTTGGTCGTCGCCCACACAGCTAATAATGACTTCAGCCTGAGCGGCGGCTTCTGCTGGCGTAGTAGCACTGCTTCCCGCATATTGCTGCATCCAACGTTCGGCCACTGCTTGGGTGCGATTGTAAACCACTATCTTATAACCTTGCTGGCTTAGATGGCCGGCCATGGGGAAACCCATTGTACCTAAACCAATAAATGCGACCGTTGGAGATGTTGAAGCCATAAGCAATATCCTTGTTATTGAAGGGCGAGTTTGCCTCGATGCTGGGATAGTTGCACCTCATTGTTTAAATTTCAATAACTTGGGTTAATTCGATGGATAAATTCAATTCTTAGTCATCGATATTGGTTTCGTTTACGTAATAAAGCCAATCAAGTCGTGAATAGATGCTTTAAGGCGAGAAATGAATATTTTTGTACTGGATGAGAATATCGAACGTTGCGCACATTATCACTGTGACCAACATGTGGTGAAAATGATTCTAGAGAGCGTACAAATGCTATGTACAACGCTTAACAAAAAAGGCTTTGTTACGCCTTATAAATCAACCCATGTAAAACATCCCTGTGTGCTTTGGGTGGAACAGTCGTACGACAATTTTGTCTGGTTGAAGCAGCTTTGCGAAGCGCTTAATCAGGAATATCGCTATCGCTACAACAAATCAAGTGACCATAAATCAATGGCGGTGTTAGCTCAGCTTGAAGGTATCACTTATCCGGCGAATGGTTTGACCGATTTTGCCCAAGCCATGCCCGAACAATACAAATTGCCGGGCGATGCTGTTCAGGCTTACCGATCCTTTTACCGTGCAGAAAAAATGGCTTTTGCCCGCTGGACGAAACGTTCTCTACCAGAGTGGCTATAAATCTGAACAAACAGCAGACATCTTAGGCTTCTTCAACTTGTACTTGCACATGTGCTGCTTGGTATTTACTGCCCCAAGCGCATAACAAATCGAGGGCTGGATTTAGTTGCTCGGCCAGCTCGGTGGGAGTGTATTCTACCCGTGGTGGTACTTCGGCATACACTGTGCGCTTAATCAATTTGTCTTTTTCTAAATCACGCAGTTGTTGCGTTAGCGTTTTTTGGGTGATTTTGGGTATCAGACGCTTGAGTTCACCAAAGCGTAGGGTTTTCCCGCGTAACTGATACAAAATGATGACCTTCCATTTGCCTCCAATGACTTCAATGGCGGTGGATACTGGGCAATCACTGTTTACTGGTTTGGCAGAAAATTCACAATTTTTTTCTAGGCTGGAAGCCGCTAAATTCGTCATTAGGCACCTCGGGGAAACTAAATATCTCAATAGTGCCGTACTTGTAGTTAGGCACCTATACACTTATAGTTTACAAAAGATACTATGTTTCATTTGGATACAAAAGTTAAATTTTAATCGTATCCATAACTTTGTAACCGAAGCCTACTTCGATAGCAGTGCTATGGCTTAGTCGGTTTAATTAAAAGGATGACCCAATGTCGTTAACTCAATTATTTTCTCCCATTAACTTAGGTGAGCTTAAGCTTAAACAGCGGATTGTAATGGCACCGTTAACCCGTTCTCGTGCCGCCCAGCCGGGCGATATTCCTCAAGCGCTTAACGTGGAATATTACCAGCAGCGAGCCAGTGCCGGTTTAATCATTACCGAGGCGACCCAAATTTCACCGCAGGCTAAGGGTTATGCTTACACCCCCGGGATATACAGCGAGCAGCAAATTGCAGGATGGAAGGCTGTTACCGAAGCGGTGCATGCTAAAGGTGGTAAAATTGTCGCGCAGTTGTGGCATGTGGGGCGGATTTCCCATCGTGAAGTTCAAGAAAATGGTGAATTACCGGTAGCGCCTTCGGCAATTGCTCCTGAAGGGCAGGCCTTCACCGAAAAAGGTTTTTTGGACTTTGAAACGCCGCGTGCCTTAACTAGCGAAGAGATTCCGCAAATTGTTGAGCAATACCGTCAAGCCGCCAAAAATGCCAAATTAGCCGGTTTTGATGGCGTAGAAGTTCATGCTGCTAATGGTTATTTACTAGACCAATTCTTAAAAGATGGCAGTAACCAGCGCGATGATAATTACGGCGGCACTATAGAAAACCGAGCCCGTTTAACTTTGCAAGTCACCTCTGCTGTGGCCGAAGAGTTAGGTAGTGGTTGTGTGGGGATCCGTATTTCGCCTACTGGCACCTTTAACTCTATGTCAGAGAGCAAACCACAAGCGCTATTTAACTACTTGGCAGAGAAGTTGAGCGAGATGAATTTGGCTTACTTGCATGTGGTAGAAAACTTTGGTGGTGCGGCAGCGAGTGAACACTTCAGTTTTGCTGAACTACGCAGCCACTATAAAGGTATCTATATGGCCAACGGTGGTTACACAGCAGAGACTGCCGAGCAAGCCATAGCCGAAGATCAAGCCGATGTAGTGTCATTTGGTGCGCCTTTTATTGCTAATCCTGATTTGCCAGAGCGCTTTAAGCAAGGCGCGGCTTTAAACGAGCTTGATCAGAACACGCTTTATGGTGGAGGCGCTGAGGGGTATACCGATTACCCTAGCTTAGCAGTAGAATAGCTTTCAGGTTTTATATTTTGCTCCAACTTAAAATATAGACTGTGCTTATCACATTCCCTGTGATGTTTGGCCTCGCTCGCGAGGCCTTTTTTATATTTGTTTAAGGTACTGATGAAAGGGGTAGAAGTACTTACTGAATGGATTGATAAGCCTGTTTGAAGCCGTTGAGTATTACTGGAAAGGCGTTTTGTTTCTGGCTGTTTTTTATAATATAGGCGACTGACATTAACTGACTATTTTGCAAGTCGTAGATCAATTGATGGTCAGCCACAATATTTACCTCGCAGACTTTGGTATCGCAATGGGTTATTGGCAGATGCAGTGCCGTTTGTTCATCAAATTTCAGACCTAGACCTTTTTTCGGATCAGCTTGCGGAGTGATCCTTATTTTTAGTATGGGTTGTTGAGGATGGTTGAAGTAACTCACTCCGGCAATCACATCGGCGGCGTTACCTTGTTGTTTCATCACCATTTGTGAAATAACACAAGGTTTAGCGCTGGGGCATTTTACCGTCCATGCTTGATAGTCCTGTGCCCAGCTAGAAAAACATAGCAACAATGGGCTGAGTAATAGCAGTCTCTTTCTCATAGCGTTTCCGTGGCAAACTTAGCTAATAATAAGGGAGCCTGCGCTCCCTTATAATTCATGTGCCTACCTTTAGGCTGTTAATAAGCCTTGTGGTAAGGCATGGTGGCGCCTACGCGAAGCCAGTACTAAGCCTAACGCGATTAATACCATCAGCCAAGTGCTAGGTTCCGGTACTTGAGGGTTAGGACCAGGAACAAATTCAACAATCGGAATTTGTCGCATCGAAACCTCGCCACTGCCAACGAAGCTAAGGCCAGTAACAAAGGCGCTAGTATCTGTTGGGTCTACTTCGTTACTAGTTTCAATGCCAGTCACACGGAAGCGGTCTACACCATCAAGACCAAAGTCATAACTGACACCAGCAGCAATTTCGGCCACCTGCACCCAATCTAGGCCGTCCCACAACCAAATGAAGAACATATCATCATCAAAGCCTACGGGTAGGGTAACGGTACGAATATTGGGGCCTTGGTCCACAATGTAGTCATAACCTACTGCTACATCGGGGTCGATGAAGATTGTTTCATCTAAGTCTACATTGAACTCAAAAGCCCATCCGCCTTCTACAACTACTGGCATTAGTGGGTTTTCTGGGGTTGCGCCGGGTAACGCGCCTTCACGAATGGCAAAACGCCATACACCATCTTCGCCAGTATTAGAGCTGGATACCAGATTTAATATGTCGTCACTGAAAGAGCCTGGCAGCGCAAAGTAGTTTTCGCTGTCACCTGCGTCATAACCTGCTTGGGCTGGGGTTCCTCCTAAGCCGTTAACGCCATCAGAGGCATCACCTGTGGTCCATTCCAGTTTATCGTAACGAAACTCTACGTCAAAGTTGCCTGCGCCAGTGTCAGAGCGGTCGATGAGTACTGCTTGGAAGGTATTGGTTTTACTATTGTCTTCATCATAAAAGCCAACGTTGTTCCAAGTAACTGCGACTACGCCTTCAGAGGGACTACCTACATATACTTCACCGCAGCCCGAGCAGGTGGTATCGACATCGCCCCAATAGGGCGCAATGATGGGCTGGTTGGTTACGGGAAAGGGAGTGGGGGTATATTCATCCAAAGCTGATTCAAAGGTGAGGTTACCGTTGTTGTTAATGAAAAAATGATTGTAGCTATTACCAAAATAGTTAATCTCGAAAGGGAGATCGAGTTGGTTGGTTGAGCCATCATCATTGCGTGGCATGGCAAGCTCACCATAGCCAGCATCACCACCAAAATCATTGAGCATCACACTCGCTTGAATAGTGGCACTAGCACAGAGCAAACTCGCTGTGGTAAATAAAGCCAAAGTTGTTTTTTGCACCGATTTATTCCTTTAGTTTGTGTCAAAAAGTGTAGTCAAGTCAGTCTGTTATACCTAATTATTATGCGATGCTCGTAAGCATGATTCAGGCCGACTTGAAAATAGATTTAATTATCAGTAACTTGTAAGGATTGCTTGTTTCTGAGTCGGCCGCGATGTAAAGAAAGTTGACATAATTGCTTACGTTATTTGGATTTGTAAATTGAAAGTAATAATGGTTTTTATTACTAATTATCAAAGAGTTGTTTGCATTGCTTAAGAGCTATCGTGTTGCTTGAAGAAGAGTCATGTTTAGTACGATGCGCGCTGGCTTTAGGTGAGTGGTCTTGGCTGAAAGCGAGTGGATCGTGTTTACTCACTCGCTTTAGTGGTTTAATACTCTAGTAAGATTGGTTGGCTTAAGTCTTGTTCGATGCAGTTAGCCTCGCTACCTGCTCGGTCTATTATCAAAAAGTCACTACTGGCTTCTAGGCTAATTAAGGGGTGGTGCCACACTCCCGAGTGGTAGTTTACCCCTTGGTTACCGGCGGCTAAAAATGCTCGTATTTGCTGCTCTTGCAGTTCACCTTTGGGCGCAACTACCACCACATAAGGGCGTGCCGATAGCGGCATAAACAGCTGGCTGCCATAGGGATGGTGCTCCATCATTTTTAATTCTATTGGCAGGCTAAAAGCCTGACCACGAAATATAGAAACAATGGGTTTGGCATCACTGCCACTGAACTGCACCTCGGCCAAATCATGAAAGCGGGTAGTGGTACCGTTATTAATCGAAAAATGTTCGGCTTCTTCTGTTGCTACAACATCACCAAAAGGTTTGAAGGTTGCTTGTGTCAGTGGCTGTAATGTCAATTTGATCATGCTTGGGGCTTCCTATTGAGCTACCTTTCCCCATAGGCGAACTCGGCTAAGCCCACCATCAGGGAAAATATTAATCCGAATGTGGCTAATTTTGCCTAATGGATTTAACTGTTTAAAGTGATGGTCATTATCGGCGCTAAGCGGTTGAGGTGGTAGTAGTTCTTCCCAGAACATGCTTTGGCTGATTAGGCTTAGATCGTTAGGGTCGGCGATATAAGCCGCTTGAATCGACATCTTATCGGGGAAGTTACCTTTGAAGTAACTGGTGGCGACCTCAACGCTATCTACGCTGCCGGGTTGGCCTAGGGCAATAATACACCAGTCGTTACCGGGTTCGCGGCGACGGCGTGTTTCCCAGCCATCTCCCATGTTGATGCCTTTGCCTGGGGCAAGCAAGTTAGCAGGGGTGCCGTAATGTGAGTCGTTGTGTGCAACGGCTCGGCCGCCATTGACTAGAGCGATTAAATCGATGTTTTCATCGCCGTGGTGGCTGGCCTTAGGTAAACCAAAAATACGTAAACGAGCAATACCGCCGTCGGGAAACATGTTCACTTTTACATGGCTAATCACTTGTTCGGTGCCTACTTCAAAAAAGTGGCTGTTATCGGCTGATAATGCGCTAGCTGGCAGCAGTGCTTGCCATTGAGCATCGTCACCGGGTAATTCTTGCTCGCTATAACACACTTCAATACTCACTGCTGGCGCGAAGTTACCAGTGAAAAAACTGGTATCCACTTGCAGCCCTTTTACAGTTCCTGGTACGCCTAGTTTAACAATGCTCCAGTCGTTTCCACCATTGCGGCGGCGGCGACTTTCCCAGCCGTCCATCCATTTTCCGTTGTCGTCATAGCGGTCAGGGTAAAATTCGGCCGGAAGGTGGTTAAGCATGCGGTCGGCTTTAGCAAAAAAGTCATCACTTACCGCGACCACCTTACTGCCGATTCGGTGATCAGCAAGGTTGGTAAATTGTTTGGTAAAAGATGGCGCGTTTTCACTCACTGGGGCAATGATTACTTGGCTCATAATGATCCTTATTTTGTTGTACTAGCGGTACTGAGCGCTCGCTTGTGATTCGTTTGGTTCATAATAAATTAAATTGATTCAAATGTTTCATTATCGAATGCAATTTTATTGCTGCGTGTTTCTTTAGGGTTTAACTAACCTTGTTGTTCAAGTTCCTTAAGAACCTGATAATGGTTACTGACCTGATTACTGTGTTGCTGCGCCGCTTCTGCCAGATAGTCATATACCTGATTGCTTAGGTGAGCAATTAGGCTCATTGGTGCGGCATAGCTATCTAAGGCTGAATGGTTGCTCATAGGACAAACCATCAGCTGGTTAACTTGTGCTGCGTAACGTTGGCCGCTTTGATCGGTAATCAATAAACATTTAAGGCCTTGTAGTTGTTCAATTAAGGCTGAAAATAAACTTGGGCGGCGGCGAATGCCAATCACTATCACCAAGTCTTCTTGTCTTATTTGTTGTAAGTCTTCGCCTATGCTTTGTCCCGGTAATGGTAATAGGGTGACATGACCTCGGCACTGCATGAGTTGTTGGCGAAAGTGCATGGCTAACGGATAACTATTGCGATAACCAATAATGTAAATATGTTGGGCTTGGCTGATGTCTTTCACCATTTGCTCGCTATCGAGTTGTTCGAGCTGGCGATAAGCCTGGGTCATGGCGGCCAAATCGCTATGTTCAGCGCTGTCACTGGGTTCAGAGCTCAATAGTGGTTGCCCCCACTCTCGTTCTTGACGTAACTCTTCACAGACTTGTTGATGATCTTGATAGCCTAATTGACGAAAGAAGCGGCTAACGCTGGCTTTAGACACTTGGCAAGCATTGGCAATTTCGGCGGTGGATTGAATTAACACCTTGTCGGGATGATGCTGCAAGTAGTCGGCAACCACTCGCGCCTTGGTCGAGAGTTGTGAATAGTTGCTAACAATGCGTTGATCAAATGCACATACCGGTTTGCTCATAGCGTTAGATGTCCTTATCATTGCTCAACTGTTTTATAACACAGCCGAGATAAAGCTTTGTAATTCTTCTGTTTGTGGTTGGGCAAATACTTGCTTGCTGTCACCGGTTTCCCATACTTTTCCTTGATGCATAAACACCACTCGGTCACCCACATCGCGGGCAAAATTCATTTCGTGGGTCACCAATATTAAGGTCATGCCTTCGGCGGCGAGTTGTTCAAGTACCTTAAGGACTTCACCGACTAACTCGGGGTCGAGGGCTGAGGTAATTTCATCGCACAGTAATACCTTGGGTGACATTGCCAATGAGCGGGCAATCGCCACTCGTTGCTGTTGTCCGCCAGACATGCTGGTGGGGTATTGGTCGAATTTGTCGGCCAAGCCCACTTTGGCGAGTACTGCTTCGGCCAATTCGCGGCACTCTTTGGGGCTTTTCTTCAGCACCAGTTTGGGCGCTAACATGATGTTTTCGCCAGCTGTCATGTGAGGGAATAGATTAAAGTTTTGAAATACCATACCCACGCTACGGCTCAGTTGACGAAGCTGTTTTTCATCTTCGCTTAAAGCTTGTTTATCGACAATAATTGCGCCACTTTGGAAAGGTTCTAAACCATTAATGCAGCGTAATAAGGTACTTTTACCGGAACCGCTACGGCCAATAATTGAGATAACCTCACCCGCTTTGATTTTTAGGTCAACCCCTTTGAGAACATGGTGTTGCCCGTAATATTTATGAATTTTTTCGATACTAACCAGTGACATTGAGTTTCTTCTCCAAATGTTTACTGTATAAAGACAGCGGGAAACAAATTAAAAAGTACAAGGCTGCAACAAGGGCAAACACCTTGAAAGGTTGAAAGGTGGCATTATTTAGCATGGTGCCGGCTTTGGTGAGCTCAACAAAACCAATAATTGAGGTGAGGGCAGTGCCTTTTACCACCTGCACCGAGAAACCTACGGTAGGGGCAATGGCCACTTTTAAGGCTTGCGGTAAAATTACGTAGCGCATGCTTTGAAAGAAGCTCAAACCTAAGGTTTTTGCCGCTTCCCATTGCCCTTTGGGCAGAGACTCAATACAGCCGCGCCAAATCTCACATAAGAAGGCACTGGTGAATAGGGTTAAGCCGATAATTGCGGCTAACCAGGCACTGACATCAATACCGATTAAAGACAAACCAAAGAAGGTAATAAACAGCTGCATTAGCAGCGGCGTACCTTGAAATAATTCGACGTAGCCTTTCACCAAACCGGTTAATACTGGGTTGCGGCTAAGCCGCAAAAAGGTAAGTAATAATGCGACTAGACCTCCGCTGGCAAAAGCAATGAGTGATAACAGAACCGTCCAGCGCGCTGCTAGTAGCAGGTTGCGCAGAATGTCCCAGTCGGTAAATTGCGTCATGCTGATAGCTCCTATAGGGTCGGGTTCTTAAAGATGCGACGAGCTAGTAACTCAAACAATTGGCGCATCGCAATAGCCAGTAACAAGTAAATCGCTGCTGTGACCATGTAGGACTCAAAGCTCAGGAAGTTACGCGATTGAATGAAGTTAGCTGAGAAAGTTAGCTCTTCCACCGAGATTTGCGACACTACTGCCGAGCCCAGCATAACAATGATGCATTGGCTAACGAGTGCCGGGTAAATTCGCTGAAAAGCCGTGGGTAATACCACTCGACTAAATATTTGCCAGTGGCTTAAGCCTAGAGTACGGCCTGCTTCCCATTGGCCTTTGGGGGTGGCTTGAATACCGGCTCGTATAATTTCGGTGAGGTAGGCTGCTAAGTTAATCACCATGGCTAAGCAGCCCGCTTGCCAAGCGCTAAGTTTAAAGCCCAACGCAGGCAAGCCAAAAAAGATGAAGAACAGCTGCACAATAAACGGGGTATTTCGAATCACTTCTACATAGCTACCAACTAACCAACGTAGCCAAGCCTTGTTGCTAATTCGTCCTGCAGCACCCGCGGTGCCTAGCGCAATCCCTGCCACGGTGGAGTAAACCGTTAACTCTACCGTGGTGAGTAAGCCTTTGCTTAGCTCGGGTAGGTAAGGTATTAATCCGCTGAAGTCTAATTGGTAACTCATGGTTTATTTATCCTTAAATTACAGCTCTTTAGGAAGTGAAGTTTTAAACCAAGTTTGAGACATTGTTTCTAGTGCACCGCTATTTTTGGCTTTAGCAATCAGGTCGTTTACTTTTTCTAGTAGCGCGGGTTCGCCTTTTAAAACGCCAACGTAACAAGGTGAGTTTTTTAACATAAACTTGGTTTCAGGTTTACGCTGTGGCGCGCGCTTGGCGATTTCTGTGGCCACTAAGTTACCGGTAGCAATTAACTCAACTTGACCAGAAAGATAGGCAGAAAGGGTAGTATTGTTGTCTTCAAAACGTTTAATGGTGGTCGACTCATCTACTAGTTTGCTGAGTTCAATATCCTCTACCGCGCCACGGGTTACTCCTACGGTTTTATCTTTTAGATCTTCTGTTTTAGTGACATCTATGCCTTCTGCACCAAATACCCCTAAGAAGAACGGTGCATAGGCATCACTGAAGTCGATGGCTTTGGCTCGCTCAGGATTTTTGCCTAGGCTAGATATTACTAAATCCACTTTGCGGGTTTGTAGATAAGGAATGCGGTTGGCACTGGTAACAGGCACTAGTTTAAGTTTCACGCCTAGCTCATCGGCAAGGTAGTTGGCCATATCGATGTCGTAACCTTGTGGTTGTAGGTCACTACCCACCGAACCAAAAGGCGGGAAGTCTTGTGGTACTGCGACTTTAAGCACTCCTCGTTCCATTAGTGTGTCTAGTTGATCGGCCTGCGTAACTGCGCTGGTTAATCCACAGAGCGCAATGGCGGCCCCAGCCAGTAGATGTTTAAGTTTGAACATGGCATTTCCTTAGCAAGTTAACATGATTGAAACAAATGAATCTTCTAATGTGTATGTTGCAACAAGTGCGCCGAGATGCTTTTTTGCCTTGATTAATCTACAATTATAATAATTTTCAATTAGTTACGTTTTGTTGATCACCATAGTCAAGGCTTTGTGAGGCTAGCTAAGGTTTATTGATAACCAGCTTGGTGCTGGGAAGTGTCAAGTTGGTGCAACAAACGGTTCAAGATAATTCCAAAAGAGAAGGTTGTTTCAGTGAATGGCTAAGGCTTAGTCGAGTTTCTTCTGTGGGCTGCATAGTCGGTGTTTACTTGTTTCTTTCTCAGTACTAAGTTATCTTTAATAAAGTAACTTTTTATGGTTACTATTATAATGGTAGCTAAATTGGGTTACTTATTATGAGTTAATAGTAAGGTAGCACAAATATGATGCAAACCGTTGCGGTATTAAGTGGTGACATTGTGGGTTCAAGTGAGCTTGAGCCAACGGTATTTAGAGAGACTTTACAGGCCTTAAATGTAAGCTTGCAAGGCTTGAAAAAGCGTTATGCTGGTCGCTACGAAATTTTCCGCGGAGATGCTTTTCAACTGCTATTACAGCAGGCTGATCTCGCGGTTGAATGTGCTTTAACCATTCGCCTTGCTTTAAAGGCTACAGTGAATATGGATGTGCGCATTGGCATTGGTATTGGCTGTATCGATCCGCTCGGCGAACAACTTGGCCGTTCTAATGGTGAAGCGTTTATTTTGTCGGGGCGGGGCTTAGATAGTTTAAATCGTCAATACATGGGCGTATTTAGCCATAAGCAACATTTACAGCAGCATTTCGAGTTAGTCACTAAGTTTGCCGACAAGCAATTGCAAGCTTTAAGCCAGAAACAGGCCGAGGCTTTACGAGTTTATTGGCAGTTGGCGGAGCCGAGCCATGCGGCACTGGCTAAACGATTAGGTTGTTCTCGGGTTAATGCCACTAAACTTCTTAATTTGTCTCAATATCAATTGCTGGAAGAGTATAAACTGTACTTTAAACAACTCATGGATGAGTCTTAGTATGGAATTAACGATGCAGTTTTTGTTGGCAGTGTGGCTGGCCTATGTCTTATTAGAGTTTTTTATTTGGCCCCAACATTGCCGTCAGCAAGTTGAGCGGCAGAAATTTGCGGCCCCTTGTCTTTATTGGCGAGCCTTATTGCTAAGCCTAGGTTTTACCCTGCTCGCGGTATATGTTGTTGGCGTGAGCAGTCTGCTATTTGGCTTGAGTTTAGTGCTATTGCTAGTTCTGATAGTGCTGCCTGCTTGGCTGGCCTACCTGCCACCATCTACCTTTTATTACCTGTTTTTTCAGGCTTTACAGTTTGTCATTTTAGGCTTGGCGGTGGTGGCTGTTAGTGATGCTTGGCAAGGCCTAAACTCATTGTTTGGCACACTGATGCAGCCAAAGGTATTGTTGCTAGTGCTGGCTTATTTATTGATATTAAATCCTTGCTCCAGAGTGCTGGCCTTGGCTTTGCGTCCTTGGAATCCGGCGGTGCAACAGGCTGGCCTATATTTACCCATGGCGGGTAAGGCTATTGGTATGGTAGAGCGCAGCCTGATCTTAAGCTGTGTATTGCTAGACCAAACTGCTGCTATTGGTTTTATCATCGCCGCTAAATCTATCTTCCGCTTTGGTGACTTAACGGGTCAATCAGAGCGTAAATTAACCGAGTATGTTTTGCTAGGCACCTTATTGAGTGTGGCGATGAGCGTATTTATTGGTTTGGCTGCTCACGCCGGTTTTGTGGCGCTTAGTTAAGCCCTTCTTAACATTATTGAGTATCTGAATGAATTCCCCGTTATATGTGAAGTTAAAGCAATACTTCGGCTTTGAGCAGTTCCGTCCCGGCCAAGCCCAGGTTATCGATACCCTGTTGGCGCAGCGCTCTTGTTTGGCGATTTTCCCCACAGGCTCAGGCAAGTCTTTGTGTTACCAATTCACCGCCTTGCAATTGCCACACTTAACTTTGGTGGTGTCGCCACTGTTGGCTTTAATTAGAGATCAGTTGAACTTTTTACAGCAAAAAGGCATAGCCGCTGCCAGCCTCGATTCAACCCTTAGCCCTGAGCAAAGTCGTCAGGTAATGGTTGAGGTGCGCAGCGGTAAAACCAAGATCTTGATGGTGTCGGTAGAGCGCTTTAAGAACGAACGCTTTCGTCAGTTCATTCAATCGGTGCCGCTGTCGATGTTGGTAGTGGACGAGGCTCACTGTATTTCTGAATGGGGACATAACTTTCGCCCCGACTATCTAAAATTGCCGCAGTATCGCAGCGAGCTAAATATTCCCTTGGTATTACTGCTTACCGCCACTGCTACGCGTAAAGTGAAGCAGGACATGGCCGCTCGCTTTGCGATTACCGAGCAAGATATTGTGCAAACTGGTTTTTACCGTAACAATCTCGATATTGCCGTGAGTGCTTGTGTGGCCGAGCAAAAAATACCACGCTTAGAGAACTTCATTCGCCAACAACATGGCGCGGGCATTGTTTATGTGACCTTGCAGCAGTCGGCCGACGACTTAGCCAAGGCCTTACAAGAGCAGGGGATTAATGCCGCTGCCTATCACGCAGGTTATGGCAATGAACAACGTCAGCGAATTCAACATGACTTCATGGAAGATAAGCTACAAGTAGTGGTGGCCACCATCGCCTTTGGTATGGGGGTTGATAAGAGCAATATTCGCTTTGTGGTGCATTATGATCTGCCTAAATCCATAGAAAATTTTAGTCAGGAAATTGGCCGAGCAGGACGCGATGGCTTGCCTTCCCAATGTCTAACTTTAGCTAATCTCGATGGCCTGACTACCGTAGAAAACTTTGTTTATGGTGATACCCCTGAGTTAAGTGGTATTGAAAGCGTCTTAGACAATATTGTTACCGAGTCACAGGCTGGCCAGTGGGAGATGCAAATTAATCATTTAGCCAATACCAGCAATATTCGTCAATTACCGCTTAAAACCTTGTTGGTGCAATTGGAACTACAAGGTTTAATTAAACCTTTGTATGCCTATTATGCCGACTTTCGCTACAAGTTACTGCAAGATAAACAGGCAATTATTAGCCGTTTTGAAGGCGAGCGGGCCGCTTTTATTAAGGCGATATTCCAATATACTCAAATGAAAAAAATCTGGGGAAGTTTAGATTTTTCCGCGCTTTACCAACACTATCAGGCCGATCGCTCGCGGGTGGTGGCAGCCATGGAGTATTTGAGCGAGCAGGGGCTAATTGAGCTGGAAACCAAAAAAATCACTGAGGTTTACCAAGTTAATATGGCGGGCATACGGGCCGACGGTTTGGCGCAGCACTTAGCTGAGTATTTCTTGCAGAATCAACAAAAAGAAATTAAACGCATTGGCCAATTGTTGCGCTTCTTTGAACTGGATTCCTGTTTGAGTTACCAATTGGCACGCTACTTTGATGACCAGCAGGCGCCCAAGCATTGTGGCCATTGCAGCGTGTGCCGTGGAGAAGTGGCCAAGTTAGCCTATTCACAAATACCTACAAAGGTAGCTGATGAGCAAATAGCCGCTGATTTGCAAGCCTTAAAACAGCAAATTGGCGGCGAGCCGCACCATTTAACTTCGTTAATGGCGGTGCGCTTTTTGGCAGGCATTAGTAGTCCTTGGTCAACTAAATACAGGTTGCGGCAACTGCCCGGTTTTGGACGCTGTGCCGCCTTGCCTTATGCCGATACCTTGGCTCAAGTTGAGCATTTATGGGGCGGTGCGAAGGTTTAGTTAAAGTTCTTGTTCAACAAAGCGTGCCGCTCGCGCTTCGCTAAGGCTACAGTTAGCTAATTCGGCTAAGTTTGCCACGGTGATATTAGGGTGTTGCCGAATAAGTGCACTTAAGCGCTGTTGTTTAGGCTGGCGCTGGTCTAGTTGTTCAACTGCCTCGGTGAGCTTGTTAATTAAATAGCTTAGTTCTTGCTGGGGTTGTTGTTTGAGTTGTATGAGCAGCTCAAGCATGGCTTCTAGCTGACCAATCAACTGCCAATTTCGTGAGCGTCGAATACGTTTTAATTGGCAGCCCAGCGGCTTCGCCTGCTGTTGTACATGGCGTACTTGATCGCGGCCAATACGATGGATCAGCGAGGGCAGGCTTATGCTAAAGGTGGTGTCTTTCATAGCGATGATCCTGCACTGAAATGGCATAAAATTCAAAGCTTAGTTACAGTGAAAAGCCGATATTTATCCTTAATTATTGGTTAATTTCGGCCATACTAATAGAGTAGAACGTGGTAACAAGGATCTCCTCATGAGTATTCGCAGACATGGATTAACCATTGGTATTGAACGAGTAGAAACCCGCCTGCTGGTGTCGTTTAAAGCCTATGGCAAACTCACTCATCTCGACTATCAGGCGATTACCCCAATGATTGAATCGGCCTTTGCCGAGGTTCATCACCCGCAGGTTCGTGTTTTATTTGATGCCAGAGAGCTTGAAGGCTGGGACCTTCGCGCGGCTTGGGACGACCTTAAATTGGGTTTGAAACATGGCCAAGAGTTTGAAAAATTGGCTATTCTTGGTCAGCAGCCTTGGTTAGAGTGGGCGGCTAAGGTGGGTAAGTGGTTTATGGCTGGCGAGATAGATATCTTTGAGGATGAGCAAGCCGCCTTAACTTGGTTAGAAAGCTAAGGCGTATTAACTAACCTGCCATGGCTTAACGCTGAGTCGTTTAGTGAATTATGAAAAACACCGCCATGCTGAGCACGGTGGTAAGTAGCGCATTGCGGGTAAAAATAGCTAAGCCGCAGGCCAGTATTGCTGCTATTAAGTAGGGATTATCTAGTCCTAGGCTAAGTGCTCCCTCACGCACAAATACGATGGGCGCAAATATCGCAGTCAACACCGCCGGTGCCGAGTAACTCAAGAAACGCAGTGCGGTTTTGCCTAAACGCAAGGGGATTTTGGGCTCTAAAAACAAGTAACGACTGGCAAATACCACCGCGGCCATGGCAATAATACTCAGCCAAATCATTGTTGCTCTCCTCGCCAATGGGCGTAAACAGTGGCCAAGCTCATAGCCAATAAGGCGGATATTAATAAACCGCCAGGGATCGCCAACAGTTGGCAAACTACTGAGCTCACCAAGGCTATCAATACACATAACAAGCCCGAGGCCTGTTTAATGCTGGGCACTACAATCGCAATGAAAGTGGCTGCAATGGCAAAATCTAAACCCCAACTATTGAGGTTGTCGATGTTGGCGCCGGCGATGATGCCAAAGGCAGAAGCGAGGTTCCAAGCTAAATAAAAACTTAGCCCGCCACCTAGAGCATACCAGCGGTCAAAGAATTTGCCCTTGTCTTGATTGGCAATGGCAAACAATTCATCGGTGAGCAGGTAGCCCAATAGCAAGCGCCAGCGTAGTGGCAAGCCACTAATTTTTGGCCGCATGGCCATGCTATAAAGCAGATGGCGCGAGGTAATGAGTAAGGTTGTCACTAACATGCTAAATAAGCTGGCTCCCAGCTTGAACATGCCGCTGGCGACTAACTGAGCTGAACCAGCAAATAAAATGGCCGACATGGCCTGACTTTGCAGCGGATTAAGTCCCGCCTCCATTGCATAAGAGCCGGCCAGTATGCCCCAAGGGATCACCGCAATGGTGAGCGGTAATACCGCTAAGGTGCCTTTAGAGAATGCTTTGCTACGCTGAGCCCAGCTATGATGATGAATCTGTTCGGTTTGTTTCACGGTTTTCCTTGCTATATATACAGCGGCGAAAGGCCTTAAGCATGTAATTCTTTGGCGTAGCGGCCGGGTGTAACCCCAAGGGCTCGTTTGAAGTGACGGCTGAAATGGCTTTGATCATGAAAGCCACAGGCCAGTGCTACGTCTAATTGTTTATGTCCCTTGCTTAATAAGCTCTTGGCTAAACGTAAGCGCGCTTGTATTTGATAAGCGTGGGGCGGCAAACCATAACATTTAACAAATTGTTTGACCAAGTAGTAGGGGCTTAAATTAACCAACTTGGCTAATTCGCTTAAAGAGATATTGTCGCTGGCTTGTTCATCAAGAAATTGTTTGGCCATGACTACGTTTGGCTTTGCCTTATTTCGGTTAATTGGTTGTGGTCGAGTTTTAGCGTGGCGACTCATCAATAGTTGTAAACTAGAGAACACCAAGCTTTCACGGTGTAGCCGATTACTAGAATGATTCAACGCATGAATAGTGGCTCGAAGTATAGCGGCAACCTGGCTATCTTTAATTACCGCTTGAGCAAAATAAGGCGCGCCTAGTTTGGGGGGGCCCAGCTCTGCGCTGACCTGACAAAACTGTTCTACGGTAGGGTACATAGCTTGATAAGACCAACCGCCAACCGAGGCCGAGCAGCCGGTATGCACTTCGTCGGCATTGACTAAAATAATGCTATCCTGCGGAGCAACATGGTTGCTACCGGTGCGAAAAAACTGCTGGGCACCACTGGCTATTACACCAATGGTATAGCCTTCGTGACTATGTCGTGAAAATTGTTGATGTTGATAGCGCGCATTCAGTATTTCAATACCGCCCAGCTCATCGGCAAGCCGATAGTGTGCCTGCTCTATGGCCATAATCCAACTCCCTGCCAGCTAGAGTAAGACCGCATCATAACGCAGAATTGAACTAAGGTTTTGTACAAAATTGTGGTGGGTTCAAAATAGCGCTTTGCTCAACTAGGCCTTGCGTTAATCTACTTCAACCTAGTTACGCTAGTATTGTTCAAATATTGTCTGTATTTACTCCTCTCTAATTGAGCTTCTCTTTATTTAATAAAGTGGTCATTGGTCACCAATTTGGGGAGTATCGTTGGTGATAATTGCATCAATTTGGGCTTTTTTTTGTGTTTAGCATTGTCATTTTATTGAAATATAAGGATTTTAAGGTTGGCACCAAAAATGCGATAGTCATCACAAAAGATATGGTGTCTTTTAAAATATTTTAACTAATAGCTCAGGGAAACCATTATGAATAAATTAATCATTTGGTGTGTTGTTGGGGTTAGCTTTGCGTTGAGTTCTGTGTTTAGTGTACAAGCAAAACAACAAGCCTCCGAGGCTGGCTTACAGTTACACAGTTGGTGCGCTCGGTTAAAAAAACAACAAAGCTGTTATAAGCTACATATACAGCTGGCTGCTCAGGGGCGTGCCGAATCCGCCTATTGGGTAGCACAGGCCAAAGCGAAAGGTTTGTTCGCCGCCGCCGACTTGGCTACCGCGGCCAAGTATTACCGAATAGCCAGTGATCAACTGCACCCTTATGCCAGCAGGGAATTGGGTTTGTTGGTTTATCATGGTGTGACAGGTAAACGTGACTATGCTCAAGCGCAACGTTTATTTGAGCGAGCCATCGAGCTGGGTAATAATGATAGCCTTTGGGCGCTGGGGCGGATGTATCACTTTGGTCGTGGGGTAGAGCAAGACTATCAAAAAGCTTTTGAACTATTTCATCTAGCAGCGCAACAAGGCTCCAAATCGGCAGCCAGTACTTTGGCTTATTACTATAAGCACGGTTTAGCAACCAGCCCCGATTCAGTCTTAGCTAATTATTGGGAAAACAAAGCTGACGTGAGAAAATTAGTGACTTGGAATCGGTCGATTCCTGATTATCGTTAAGTAAAGGTATGATTTTAAAAAGTCAGCATGATGCTGACTTTTTTATTTTCAGCCAGACTCGCCGTTGGCACAGTTCACAAAGCTATGCCATAAATTCAACATAAAATGATCATCTGAGTGCAATCTATCGGGTCTCTACTAGGGGGACACCATGATGCTTAATTAACGATAAGGATGATCACTAATGAAATTGCTACACCTAGGATGGTTGCTGTGCCCACTGGCTTTGTTGACAGCCTGTGATGATGATGATTTTAACCAAGCAACGGCCAATTCGGCCGCTGTGTCGAAGGTACAATTGGGCCCTCGACCCGCTTACTTGGTTGACCAATTGCCCGAAGGTGAATTAAAGCAACAACTTGCGGCCTGTGTTGACAGCAAAACCAGTTATCAAGTGAGTGCTTTGTCGATTGGCCACCGAGGTGCGCCGTTGATGTTCCCCGAGCATACGCGAGAAAGTTACCTTGCTGCTGCACGTATGGGGGCAGGGGTATTGGAGTGTGATGTTGCCTTAACCAGAGATGGTGAGTTAGTTTGTCGCCACTCTCATGGTGATTTGCATACCACCACCAATGTATTGGCCGTGCCAGAGCTAGCGGCTAAATGTTCAGTCCCCTTTAGCCCGGCAGATCCGGTAAATGGCGTAACCGCTAGCGCAGAATGCCGTACTTCCGATTTCACTCTCGCCGAATACAAGTCGTTACAAGGCAAAATGGACTCTTACAATCCTAATGCCACTACGGTGGAAGAGTATATGGATGCGACGCCGAACTATCGTACCGATCTTTATGCTAATACAGGCACCTTGTTATCTCATCAAGAGAGCATCGCCTTATTTAAGGCCTTGGGGGTAAAAATGACGCCAGAATTAAAAACACCGTCAGCCCAAGATTTAGCCGCTGCCGGTATGACTCAACAGCAGTTTGCTCAGAAGATGATTGATGAATATGTCGCGGCAGAGGTAGCACCTAGTGATGTATATGCTCAGTCTTTCTTAATTGACGATGTCGATTACTGGATTGCCACCGAGCCTGAGTTTGGCGAGCAAGCGGTGTTCCTATATTCATCGGACAACGTGCCTAGCCCTACAGAGATTGCCGCAAAAGGCATCAAGATTGTTGCGCCTATTTATCCGATGTTAGTTGAGCAGCAAAATGGTAAGTTGGTGGCTACTGATTACGCTAAGCAGCTTAAAGAAGCTGGTTTAGACATAATCACTTGGTCACTGGAGCGCCGTTATACCAACTATGCAGAGTTGGAAGTGCTGAATGTATTGAAAACTGAGCTGGCAGTTATAGGTGTGTTTGCTGATTGGCCTGCCACAGTCACCTTCTTCGATAACTGCATAAAATAGATTAATTATTCACCATGTTATTTGCTGCTAGGTTCCATTAGCAGCAAATTTGTGACCTAGCCAGTAGTATCTTGGCGAGTTTCCCTCAAATTGATTAATCGCAATTAAATAATTATTCACTATTTTCTGCTCCATAAAATGTGTTAGCGTGGCCATCGTTGTCTTATTTGGTCATTAGACAGCGTTCAACAAAGGACAGAAAATGAATAAAACAGTTTATGGTTTAGCCAGCTGTGTTGCCGCCGCATTGTTGGTCGGTTGCAGTCAGTCGGCGATAACGCCAACAAGCGCCATTCCAAGTGCCATTGAATGCGGTGGTGTATGTGGTGAACAAGAGTTTAAACTTGCCCAGCAATACCAGCTAGGAGAGTCGCAACAGCAAGACTTAAATAAGGCCTTAGCGAACTATATTTTAGCGGCCAAAGCCGGAAATGTGGCTGCCATGACTCAAGTTGCGGTGTTGTATCAAGAAGGTCTCACTAGCGAGGGCGCTAAACCCGAGTTGGCTATTGATTGGTTAAGTGTTGCCGCGCAACGCCAAGATGCTCAGGCGCAGTTCTTACTAGCCGAAAGCTACTGGAACGGTGACGGTGTAGCGCAAGACTTTGCTCAAGCTGAGTATTGGTACAATCAGGCGGCAATGAACAAGAATCAAGAAGCAGCTTATCTATTAGGCCTGCGTTACTTTGAAAGTGAACACATGACAGAAGATCCTGTTACCGCTTATGTTTGGATGTCGATTGCTGCCTTATTGGGCCATCCTAATGCGCCGGGTGACCGTGATTTTCTGATTGGCGAAGAGCTAGACATGAAGCAGAAAAAAGCGGCATGGAAAGAAGTGGATCGCCTTATTAAAGAACTTGATATAGAGGTTCCTTGGTAGGTCTGAGTTAATTTAGTTAAAAAAAGGGCTTAGTGATAGTGCATCACCAAGCCCTTTTTTTCGTTTAATGATTAATCAAGGCTATCTAGCTGGCTTTGATATTCATCAAAACTGGCTTTAACCGTGTCATCAGCACCACCGCTGAGCTTAGACAATACAATGATGGAGAGACTGGCTAAAATAAAGCCGGGTACGATTTCATATAAGTCGAAAATACCACCGCTCAGTTGCTTCCATAACACCACGGTGATACCACCAACAACCACTCCGCCCAAGGCGCCGTTACGATTCATATCTTTCCAGAACAAGCTAAACAAGATGGCTGGACCAAACGCGGCACCGAAGCCTGCCCATGCGTAAGAAACTAAGCCTAAGACCGAGCTATCTGGATTCATGGCTAAAAACAGTGCCACTAAAGATAGTGCAACTACCGCGAAGCGGCCAACTCGGACAATCTCTTGTTGGCTGGCTTGAGGCCGGAAAACTTGTTTATAAAAGTCTTCAGCTAAGGCGGATGAAGAGACCAATAGTTGGGAGTCGGCGGTGCTCATAATCGCCGCTAAAATAGCCGCCAAGAGTATGCCTGCAACAACAGGATGGAAAACTGCGTTAACCAGTAACATGAAGATGGTTTCGCCATCCTTAATATTGCCACCAAGATGAGAATCCACATACACAATGCCAACAACACCAATTAACAAAGCGCCAGCCATCGATAGCGCTGTCCAGCTTACCGCGATGCGGCGTGCGGTGGCGATGTCACCATTACTACGGGTGGCCTTAAAACGTGCCAGAATGTGTGGTTGACCAAAGTAACCCAAGCCCCAAGCCACTAAAGAAATAATTCCCACAGCAGATAAGCTTTCGCCACTGGCATTGGTCCATAAATCTAATAAGTTGGGGTTTTTCAGTTCAAGAGCGGCACTTAAGTCACCCATTGACCCTTCCATTGTAGCAATAGGCACAATAACCAACGCGGCTGCCATTAACAGCCCTTGAACTAAGTCAGTCCAAGACACCGCTAAGAAACCGCCAAATAAGGTGTAAGACACTACGCATACGGTACCGACGATGACCGCGAAGCGGTAGTCTAAGCCAAATACGGTTTCAAATAGTTTCCCACCGGCTACTAAGCCTGAACTGGTGTAGAACAAGAAGAATAACAAGATGAAAAAAGCGGAAATGGACTGCAATAGCTTTGATTTGTCAGCAAAGCGACGGGCAAAGTATTCAGGAATAGTTAAGGCATTATCGGCCACAATCGAGTAGGTGCGAAGGCGTTTGGCACAAATCAACCAGTTAAGCCAAGTGCCTACTAATAAGCCGCCCGCCAGCCAGATGGCTTCAATTCCTGCCGCATAGGCGTAGCCGGGGAGGCCCAATAATAACCAGCCGCTCATATCTGAGGCACCAGCAGATAGGGCCGCAGGCCAAGGCCCTAGTGAACGGCCACCTAAGAAATAATCTTCTGAGTTAGACGTTCGTTTATATGCGTAAATGCCAATTGATAGCATAACGATAAGATAGGCTACAAATGTGGCACTGATAGCAAAGCTATTTTCAATCATGAGTGATTCCTTTTTGTGGCTCTTTCGAGTCCATTACATTGTGTTTTACTCGGCGCTGCCTAATTCCAGTAGGCTAGCATTACCGCCTATGGCGGTGATATTTATGGTGCGAGTACGCTCGGTAATAAAGCGTAAACAAAGCGTTGGCTCACTTAACTGGGAGTAATCTCGTAGATCGCCTTCGTAAATTAGCTGTGCTAATTGGCCTTCCCGTTCGGCCAGCCATTGGTTAAGCTGCTGGCAAGTTTGGTTTGCGCCCACCAAGCCAACACCTGCTATAGCCTCTTGTTTGGCTAGTGCTTCAGTCGTTTGGTAAGCGATGTACATTGCCACTCTGTCGGGACATCCCGCTCTTAATAAGTCGCTAAGCGCCAGCTCTAATTGGCAATCTGCCTTGGGGTGAACACTGCATATCACCGTATTTCCCGCCACCAGTGCCGCACTGATTAAACCCAGCATCGCCACTGAGTTGGCTTGTTCGTCGCCGCTTAACAAAAAACAGCCTCGGCCAACACAATACAGCTCGTTACTCTCCCCTGTGGGGCCGGGTAATTGCTGAGGTTGGTGGCCAATTAGTGCCATTGCTTGTTGGCATTGAAAGCCAATCATAGCGGTGGCTTCAGCCCAATCGACCGAACGTTGGCTAAGCAAAGACGCCCAACGTTGAACTATTGCCATTCGCTGGCTCAATGTTTGTTGCTGCCAACTTTCAAATACCGCAAGGCTTTGTTGTAACTCGCTTATTTGCATAGTCATTTTACTGCACTCCTGATGCCTTAATAACAGTGACTTCGGCTTGGGCGAAGCGGTATAAATAATGCGGGCCACCCGCTTTGGGGCCGGTACCAGAAAGGCCTCGTCCACCAAAGGGTTGTACTCCAACCACCGCGCCTACTTGATCGCGGTTAATATAACAATTGCCAACCCGAGCGCGCTGTTCAATATGGCGATAAGTGCTCTCATTACGACTATGCACTCCCAATGTTAACCCAAAACCGCTTTCATTAATTTGATTAATCACCCTATCAACTTGATTTGCTTGAAATTTAATCACATGTAGAATCGGTCCAAAATGTTCCTCTTTAAGTTGAGACAAACTGTCAATTTCGAAGGCGCAGGGAGCAACATACCAGCCTTGTTGGCATTCATCGCTGAGAGGCTGCTGATAAATTAGCCGCGCGTGTTGTTGTAACCATTCGATATGTTGTAGCAGTTTTTGCTGGGCATTTTTATCGATTACAGGCCCAAGATCGCTACTTAAATTTTCTGGGTTCACCACGCTTAACTCACTCATGGCGCCTTGTAGTAGAGTAATGATGCGCTCGGCAATATCTTGTTGAACAAACAATACGCGCAGTGCCGAGCAACGTTGCCCGGCAGAAGCAAAGGCAGAGCGCAGCACATCGCGAACCACTTGTTCGGGCAGGGCGGTACTGTCTACTATCATGGCATTTTGTCCGCCGGTTTCTGCAATTAAAGGCACTGGCATACAATTGCGCTTGGCTAGCAGGCGATTGATAGCTTGTGCGGTAGGGGTGGAGCCAGTAAAGGCGACCCCTGCGATGCGTGGATCGCTACATAAAGCCGGCCCTAATTCGGCGCCACTCCCTAGTAGCAGTTGAATTACTGCGCCGGGAATACCGGTTTCAAGCAACAATTCAATGCAACGAGCGGCAATTAGGCTGGTTTGTTCGGCGGGTTTTGCTAGCACACAGTTGCCCGTCACCAGTGCCGCTGCTATTTGGCCAATGAAGATGGCTAGGGGGAAGTTCCAAGGGCTAATGCAAACAAAAATCCCTCGGCCTTGATAGCGTACTTGCTGTTGTTGCCCTTGCAGTCCTGTTTGGTTACAGGCTTGACTAAAGATTTGTTCGGCCTGAGCACTGTAATAGCGTAAAAAATCCACCGCTTCTCTTATTTCGTCAATGCTGTCGTGCACAGTTTTACCGGCTTCGCGATGGCACAGCGCTACTAGCTCGGGCATGTGTTGTTCTAGTTTGTCGGCCAGCGCCCGCAGGTATTGAGCGCGCTGTTGTACAGGTGTTTGTTGCCAAGCAGGGTGGGCTTGCTCAGCTGCGTCTAAAGCTGAGACTACTTGTTCAGCCTTGGCCCAGCTGACTTCACCCACTTGCTGTTTAGTAGCATAAGGTGTCATCACCGCTTGACGAACATTGCTTTGCGGCTGACCGTTAATCAGTGAGTCCGCTTGCCACTGAACATCGCCGAGAAAGGCTTCAACTTGTTGGCGAAACGGTTGCCATTCACTGTCTATATCGGTGGCTATTCCCTGCGAATTAGCCCGTTGCTTGCCAAATAATTGCGGTGGATTGACAATTCGCGGGTTATGTAGTGTTTGCCGTGAACACAGTACGTCCACCGGATGTTTGGTGAGTTCGCTGATTGGGCAACGTGCATCCACTAAACGGTGCACGAAGGAGCTATTGGCTCCATTCTCTAAGAGTCGCCGTACTAAGTAGGGCAATAAGTCCTTATGGCTGCCCACGGGGGCATAGATACGCACCTCACTATTGAGCAGCTGTTTGGTGTGTTTATATAAAGCTTCGCCCATGCCGTGCAGGCGTTGAAATTCATAATCGTGATGCTCAGCCATGGCTGAGATGGCGGCGATGGTTTGCGCATTGTGGCTAGCAAATTGCGGATAAATAAGCCCGCGATAGGACTCACTTAATAATACCCGTGCACAGGCAAGGTAACTGACATCGGTGGCCTCTTTGCGGGTAAATACCGGGTAGGCGCGGTGGCCATGCTGTTGCGCCAGTTTTAATTCACTATCCCAGTAGGCGCCTTTGACTAAGCGCATAGGAATTAAATCGCCCTGTTGTTTAGCCAAGGCTGCTAGCCAGCCAATTACCGCTAGGGCGCGCTTAGAGTAAGCCTGTACCACCAAGCCAAATTTGCCCCAGCCTTGCATCGATGGATGTTGATAGAGTTTGGCGAATAACTTTAACGATAGTTCTAAGCGGTCAGCTTCTTCGGCATCGATGGTAATGGCTACATCGTGGAGCCGAGCATGTTGCAGTAGTTCAAGTACGCTACTAAACATCTCACTCATCACTCGCGCTTGTTGAGCGACTTCGTAGCGAGGGTGCAGCGCCGACAGTTTAATCGATATCGAGCAAGCTGGCGCCATAGACGAATCCGATGTGGCCTGTTTGGCCACTGCGCTAATCGCTTCTAGGTAGTCTTGTTGGTAATTCTTAGCATCGGTGGCGGTGAGTGCCGATTCGCCTAACATATCAAAGGAGTAACTATAACCTTCGGCACGGTGGCTTTGGGCATTGCTTAGCGCCTCGCTAATGCTTCTGCCAAGGACAAACTGGTGGCCCATAATTTTCATCGCCTGTTGCATGGCTTGACGAATCACTGGTTCAGAAAATTTATTAACTAATTTATTTAATACTTTATAGGGCTGAGCGGGTGGTTGCTCTTTTAGGCTAACGACTTTGCCAGTTAGCATGAGCCCCCAAGTTGAGGCGTTGACAAATAAGGAGTCGGAATTTTTTAAGTGAGATTTCCAGTCGGCCACGCTGAGCTTGTCGCGAATTAAGGCGTCGGCGGTGGCGCTGTCGGGAACGCGCATTAGCGCTTCGGCCAAACACATAAGCAAAATACCTTCGCGAGTATCTAAACTATATTCCAGCAGCAAGGCGTCGATCATCTGCAGCGCCTTCTTATCGGCGCGCACTTGTTTAATCAGTTGCTCGGCAAGGCGCTCTGTTTCTGCCAACTCCGCAGCGTTGGCTTCGGCTAGCGGTATTAGCTGTTTCAGCCAAGTCGACTCATCTATACAGTATAAGGGCGAGATGTACTGCCAAAGCTGTTCTGCTGGTTGAGCAATGACGTCAGCTTTGGCAAAGTCTTGCGCATTAAAAGGGATGCTACTGGTCATGAGCGCTCCTGATAGAGGTATCGGTTAGTGTTGAATGTTGCATTTTTGTTATCTGTCAACAATTGTAAATGGGCTGACATTGCGAGTATTTCGAAAAACAACGATTTTTTTTCGAAATACTCTGATCTTTAGTTAATAACAAGCCAGCGCAATGCTCTGTGGTTAAGTGTAGTGTAGGCGGCTAAGGTCTTGGTTGGAGAAAGTTTAGTGAGCCTGGCGACGAAAGCGCGCAGGGGTTAAGGAAAAATGCCGACTAAACGCAGTGGTAAAGCTACTTTGACTAGCAAAGCCGCAAAGTTGAGCGATTTGTTGAATGCTGAAGTGAGGTTCAATTAATAATTGTTTGGCCTGGTCTAGGCGCTTGCTCAGTAGGTACTGATGTGGGCTTAAGCCGGTTTGCTGGCGGAACAAAGCATAGAAATGACTTTCGGCCATGAACACACTACCAGCGAGTTGAGCGACGCTGATTTTGTGTTGTATATGTTGTTGAATATAGTCGTCGATGCGGGCCATGAACAGCCGCTCCCTGCGGCCTTTGCTGGATGGCGGGCTTAAATGCTTTTTCAGTATGCACAGTAGAGTATTGGCGCAAGATTCGGCTAATAGTGGATCGTGGGGTTGTGATATTAGCTCTTGGCCTAGCGCTCTAATTAACAGTTGAGTTTGCTGGGCAAGCTGAAAATAACTGGGATGATGAAATAACGGTTCTAGTTTGTTTTGTAAGCTAGGTTGCTGTGAGCCAGCGAGGTTCACTACCAAGATTTGATTATTGGCGACACCATTAAAAGCATGCTCAGTGCCCGGAGGCAGTAAGCAACCGTCTCCGGGGCCAACAGCTTGGCCACTGCCTTGTATGTCAAACTCGGTTTCACCGTGTAACCCAATGACCATTTGAGCGTAATTATGGCTATGATGATGAGCTTGAGAGGGTAAGCTAAGAACTTGAGCTAAGTTATTTGCTTGATACATAGCACCTGCTTACAGAGTTAATTTAACCCACTTGGGTTATAGGCCGCCAAAATGCGCGCATCGCAAGGTCAATAGTGAATCAGTTTGGTAAATGTGTCAATTTTGTTAAAAACTACTCATGCTAAACCATTCTTAATGGGTAAAATTAACACAACTAGACCTGAGCTAGATAAGGTATGAACAATAACTAATTAGTGTTTGATTCTGGATTGCTTTTATTTTACAGATTTTTATCTTGGATGGGCGCTAGACACATGGCAAAATGCCGAACTCAGCTTAACTATATTATTTAATTATAGGATTTTAGATGAAATTTCGTCTCTCGCTAAGCGCTGTGTTGTTGGCCGCTTTACCTGCCCACGCCGATTTATTAGGGCTCACCCTATCTACTCACATTGCTCAAACCAATTCTGAGCCAAAAGCCTCTGCTGCTTGGCAAGGGGATGTAAGCTTGCGTTTCAAGCATCCCATCCCGCTGGTGCCCAATGTAGCTGTGGTGGCCAATAAGCGTAAGCAAGGTGATGCTGCCGATGGTTCTAGTTATCAGGCTGAGCTGTATTACAACTTGTTTGATAGCGCCGGTTTGTATGTGGATTTGGGAGCCGGTTACGAGGGCTGGGATAGCGCCAATAGTGCTGTGGATGGTTCAGACGACGGCGAGCAAATTTATGCTGTTGGGCGAGTGACGTGGCGTTTCCCCGCTTCTAGTTTAGGCCTTGAAAGCGATGTGAAGTTATCGTTAAGTGACGAGGATTACCAAGCCAATTTGTTCCGCGCAGGATTAAATTATCAACTGCTTGATAGCTTAGCTGGAGACTTGGTGATTTCAGGTGGTTATCAATATGAAGACATCGCCACTCGTCATTACAGCACTAGCAATAATGGTGCTTATTTAGGTTTAGCTTATAAGTTTTAAGGATTTGGTCGCGCCAGCGTAATGGCGCGACACGCATACTAAACCCCTGCGTGGCTAAAAGCCGCGCAGTTGAATTCGCCTTAAAAACTCGGTCATTACTCGGTCATAGAGTAAATCGCCTAAGAAGGCATCTTCTACACGGTGGTCGATGCTGGGGTTGTCATTCACCTCAATGATGTAAACTTGGCCGTTAATTTCTTTCAAATCCACTCCATACAAGCCCGAACCGATTAAGTTGGCGGCTTTAACCGCTATATCCACCACATTTTTAGGCACTTGTTTTAAGTCGAGTGTTTCAAAGCCACCAGAGCTGACTCGGCCGCTCTTATGGTGCTGATAAATTTGCCAGTGACCGCGACTCATCATGTATTTACAGGCGAAAATGGCTTGCCGATTGAGCACCCCAATGCGCCAATCAAACTCGGTGGGCATAAAGGCTTGAGCTAAAATTAAGGCACTTTTCTCAAATAAGCTACTGGCTTCGCGTAGCAATTCGGCTTCGTTGCGCACTTTAATTACACCACGAGAGAAGGCACCGTCGGGAATTTTAAGTACCATAGGAAAGTCCAATTGCTCAAGTAGCTGGGTTTTCCATTGTGGATTGAAACTTTGCACAATGACGCTGGTGGGCGCGGGCACGCGATTTTTCTGTAACAGCTCGGTAAGAAATACCTTGTTAGTGCATTTCATGATGGACTCGGCATCGTCGATAACCACTAATCCTAACTTTTCACCGGTTTTGGCAAAGCGATAGCTAAAGTTGCTGATGTTGGTGGTGGTGCGAATAAATAGTCCATCAAATTCACCCAAGCGCGAAATGTCGTCTGGGCCAATCGTTTCCAAATTCATCCCCAAACGCGAAGCGGCACGTTTAAAGCGTTTTAGTGCGGAAGGATCGGAAGGTGGCATCTTTTCATCAGGATCAACCAGCAAGGCGATGTCGTAACGTGATTTTTTTTCTTGGCGCGGTTTGCGCCAGATTTTGCTGGAAAACAACGCCAACGATTCAATGAAAAAGTCTTGTTCTTGATCTGATAAATCTTGAAAAGGATAGGGGCCAAGATGTTGAATATTCCATTGCTCGCGATGCTTAGATAAGTGTAGCTCGATCACCGGTACCATGAATTTTTCAAACAGGTACTTGGCCAGTTTTGCTAGGCCTTTCTCGGTGGTGCGGCCAAAGTAGATTTTGCAGCTTATTTGATGCTGCTCTCGGTATGCGCTTCCCAACTTAAATAGCTCGCTGGAAAGTAGTAATGGCTGGTTGATATCGTTAATCGCCATCACTCTAGGGATCACCCTATGGCCTCGAGCTTCGGCCATTAGTGAACAATAGTAGCCACTACTCATGTACTCGTAATCGCGACATAGGTTAACCACTTGAACGTTTTTTTGGCCGGTGCTTTTCCAGTCGGTATTGAGGTAATGGTCGACACTAACTACCTGTTCCGACGGAAAATACTGGTTCCAGTCACTGGCTTGGTCGGTAACGATTAAAAGATTTGCCATCGCTATATTTTTCCTGATTTTTTAGGTCTATTATTGCCGAGCAATTGGGCTTACCTATCAGGAAATCGTATGGACTTTCGTTTAGCGAACAGTTCCGATCTCGCCGAACTAAATACATTGGAACAACAGTTATTTGCTGGGGATCGAATATCGCCACGGCAAATGAAGCGCTTCTTGCACTCTTCCCAAGCCATGTTGTTTGTGGCCGACAGTGGTAAAGGTTTGGCAGGTTATGCGCTATTGCTATTTCACCAAGGTACTCAGCTTTCAAGGTTGTACTCAATTGCTGTTAAACCAGATTTTCGAGGACGAGGAATTGCCCAACAATTACTTGGGCAATGCGAGCGTGCAGCTCTTGATCAAGGCGTCACTACATTACGACTAGAAGTGCGTGAAGACAATATATCGGCGATTAATTTTTATCAAAAAATGGACTATAAACTGCTTAAGTTTTTAGTGCATTATTACGATGATCTTTGTGATGGGCGACGCATGCAAAAACGCTTGTCGCCACAGAGGCCTAGAGTACAGCTGCCGATACCCTTGTACATTCAAACTACGCCCTTTACCTGTGGCGCTGCCTGTTTGCTTATGAGCTTTAGCTGCCTCAGTGGCCATGAGCCCAGCCGCACCGAAGAGCTGCAACTATGGCGCGAAGCCACCACCATTTTTATGGCCGCCGGACATGGCGGATGCAGTGCTCAGGGTCTGGCTCTGGCTGCCTTTAGGCGCGGTTATTCCATTGAACTTTGGACCCAATCACGTTCCACCCCGTTCATTGATAGCGTGCGCGATCCCAATAAGAAACAGGTGATTGAGTTAGTACACCAAGACTTTGTGGCTCAGCTCGCCGCGAATGGTATTGAGGATCACAATCGCGCACCGTCTATTAGTCAATTAGAAACTTGGATAGAACAAGGCGCAGCGGTATTGCTGCTGATTAGCACCTACCGTTTTACCGGCGAGAAAGGCCCGCATTGGATAGTGCTCAGTGGCATGAGTGATAAGTTCTTCTATATTCATGATCCCCACGTTGAGCAGCAGCGTGAGGTGGTGGCGTCGGCTTTTGTACCGGTGGGCAAGTCGCTGCTGGCTCAAATTGTTGGCTTTGGTAAACAAAAGCATACTGCTTGTGTGGTGATTAGGCCGGCTAAAAGGTAAATATCATGCAGATTTATACCTTGTACGATAACTGAAGTTGTTACTGGGTCGGGAGTGGTAGCTCTGCACATTTCATCTCGCTTTTGATTTAGATACTGCCTATATAGCAGCCTTGGTTAATCTGATCTCTCTCTTGTTTTTAAGACATATGTGACTGATTTTATTGATAATATATGTTATCCTCAAACGCTTTATGCAAGTGTGAAAGGCCAGCTCTTTGAGCTGATTTTGTCTTGCTAATAGCTTTTTGTTTTAGGGAAATTATATGAAGAACGTAGTAAAACCGTTATTGGTTCTCCTCGCGATATTTATTACAGCTGGCTGTTCAACCAGTAGAGGAATAATTGATATATCAAAGGAAACATCAGCTAATCCTCAGCAAGGTCAAGCTGTAAAGTTTGTTAGGATGACAGACAAAAGAGTATTTAAGCTCAATCCTAGACAGGCAGATATACCTTCGCTAAAAAATGGAGAGATCAAGGATATTTCTATTACTGAAAGGGCTATTGCGAGAAAACGTAATGGATACGGAAAAGCCTTGGGAGACATATTGCTACCTGAGGGTAAAACCGTTATGGATGTGGTAGAAAACCGTTTATCCACTGGGTTTAGAAAAAATGGTTATAAAGTATTAAATGAGGGTGATGAGGGCTACGATGTCGCTGTACCCATTGAAGTAGATATTAATCAATTTTGGGGGTGGTTTAGCCCTGGGTTCTGGTCGATAGGTCTTAACTTCAAAACATCTATTATAGTGACTGCTCCTGTCGCTGAATTTTCTAAAGGTGTCGAATTTGATAGTGCAGTTGAAGAACGATATCAGGCTGCAACTACCAATAACTGGCAAGAGGTTATCAATCTATCATTGGCGGAGTTGAATGCCGATATTGCTGCTGAGATAGAAAAAATAAAACTAGCAAATAAATCAAATTAGCCAGAGTGTCGGTAGCTTGAAGAAAGCTTCGAGATACCGGCATGAACTACTCAATAACTAGCCCCGTTGGTTTTATGGCTCGGGGCTTAACTGCTGCTCGTAATGTTCTACAAAGGCGAGGCAATCTTGTTGAAACAGCGGCAGCGCTTCGGCCAGTTGTTGGTGAGACCAATCCCACCAGGCCAGCTTGTTTAAGCGTTCCCCCTGTTCGGGATCATTAAAGCGTGGGCGTAATAGCTTGGCTGGATTGCCCACCACTATGTGCCAAGCGGGCACATCTTTGGTGACCACACTGCCAGAGCCAACAATCGCGCCATTGCCAATGTTCACCCCGGGCATAATAATCGCACCGTGACCAATCCACACATCATGACCAATCTTTACCTTGTGCTCGGCGCGCCAGTTAAATACTTCGGCGTCCACAGCTTCGGCTAAGCCATATTTTTGTGGGCGATAGCTAAAGTGATGCAAGCTGGCTCGCCACCAAGGATGATTACTGGGGTTGATTCTTACCTTAGAGGCAATGGAGACAAACTTGCCCACTTCACATAGCGCAATGTCGACGTCATCTTGAACGTAGCTGTAATCACCAAACAGCACATTATCCAACAAACAGCGTTCGCCTATCTCGGTCCATTGGCCTAGTTGACTGCTGCTAATATGACTGCTGTTGGCTACCGAAGGCTGAGAACTGAGTTTATTTCCGGGCTTTACAACTGCCATTTGGGCTTCCTTGGCTTTGCTCATTTAAAGACTTAAACATTGTTCGTCGTGAGCGACGCTAACGTTGGGGCTTAAACAATCGGGGTGTTCCATCAAATACTCGTCAAGCTCGTGGCCAATGTGCGTGAGTAGCCACTGACTGTCGGGCAGAGCATGAGCCAACTCTAATACATCGCTTAAGTTGTTATGGTTTTTTGCCTTAGCTAACGGCGGATTGCTGCAGTCGATCACCACGTATTTTGGCGGCTGGCGTAGCAACTGCTGCCAGCTATCGTCGGGGATCCCTTTGGTATCGGTTAAATAGGCGATCCGTCCTTGCGGTGAGCAAAATAGGTAGCCGAAGCAGGGCTTAGAATGATTTAAGGCTAGTGGAATGACCTGTAGCCGAGCTAGCTGCAGCGCTTGATTGGCTTTTAAGGGAGGCTGAAAATCGAGAATGCCCGGGTGTTTAAATAAATCGTCGCAGCCCTTGGGGTCATCAGGGTGATAGACGGGGATACTTGGCCCTAGACCCCAGCGTAAGTTAAATAAGGCTTGCACGTGGTCCATGTGGTAGTGAGTAATAAAAATACCTGCAACCGTTCCCGCTGGAAAACGCCTGTCCCAGTGCGGATGGTTGGCGTCAATCAACCATTGTTTGCCATTATCTTCCAGTAAGGCTGAACAGAGTGTTCTTGCATATTTGCTTTGTTCGCGGGCGCGCTGACAGGCTGGGCATTCACAGCCGTAGAGCGGGCAGCCTTGCACATTACCGGTGCCGATCAGGGTCAGTTTCATTGTAGATAGTACTCCGTGGTTTGTACTTCTATGTATTTTAGTAACTTGTTTACGGATTTATCTAGGCTGCGATTATTGTCTAAATGCCAGCAATAATTGGGTAGCTGGGTTTGGTAATGCTCGCCGCGACGCAGTCGTGCGGCGATGTCATGCTCATGCTCGCGACCCCGTTTGCGTAATCGTTCGGCTAATACCGTTGGCTCAACATTTAGCACAATGACCCGTAAGCGTTCACCAAATAATTCTCTGGCGAGGGGAATTTGCTGACGCGAGCCATTAAACAATACTGAAAAGCCCATGTTGAGCCAGGTATTCACCTCGTTGCCCACCGCGTAGTTGCAGCCATTGGCTTGCCAATCCATGGCAAACAAACCGCTGCGTTTACGATGGGTAAACTCCGGCACGCTCAGCGCAATATGGTTTTCCGCACTGTCATCGCAGTTACGGGTAATGTAACGATGGGCAATAAGTATACTGCTGTCGGCCTGTAATTTATCGCGTAGTGCATTAATAATGCTGTCTTTACCTGAGCCAGAGGGACCCACTAGATAAAACAGCTTGGCTTCGCCGCTCAGTTCATTATCTTGGCTTAGTTTGATGCTCAAAATACCCGCTCTCCTTCGCGCCATACTTGCTGCACCTGCAAGCGATCATCACAAGCTGCGGCTAACACTAAATCGGCTCGCTTGCCCTCGCTAATGCTGCCCCTGTCTTTTAAGCCTAGTGTTTGCGCCGGACTTAGGCTAACCATCTTGATCGCTTGACTCAGATCGTAGTGGTTATCTGGCATATTGGCGAGCTGATAGGCCGCATCCAGTAGGCTGGCGGGGTAGTAGTCGGAAGAAAGAATATCCAGCACGCCGTGGCGGGCTAGCTCGGCTGCGGCCACATTGCCAGAGTGAGAACCGCCGCGCACAATGTTAGGTGCACCCATCATCACTTTTAGCCCAGCTTCATGGGAGGCTTTAGCGGCGGCAACGGTGGTGGGGAATTCGGCTACCGCACAACCCAAGGCTGATGATTCTAGGGCGTGTTCCACGGTGGCATCATCGTGGCTGGCCAAGGCAATGCCGCGTAGGCGTGCTGATTGAGCAATTTGCTTGCGGTTGGCATCAGACCACTTTTCTGATGCGGCGGTTTGTTCGGCCTCAAACTTGGCCATTTCCGCATCGTTTAGCCCGTATTTGCCCATGTAATAGGTACGGTATTTTTCGCTATCGATAAACTGGCGTTGGCCAGGGGTATGATCCATTAACGACACCATCGCCACGGGGCCTTGTTCTACTAAGGCTTCAAAGGTGTTGGCAGTGTCGGCATTAGGCAGTTCACAACGTAGGTGCAATAGGTGTTCGGCACGATTTAACCCTCGTTGCTGGCTGCTCACAATGGTGTGCAGCATGCGCTCAAGATTAGCTAAACGGGTACCCTGGTCATTAATGTAGCCCAGCGCAATCGCGTCAAGCACTGTGGTGATGCCGCTGGCGATCATCAGTGCATCGTGGCTGGCCATCGCCGAGCCGCCGGGCCAATTCACCTTGGGGCGAGGGGTGAAAAACTTTTCTAAGTTATCGGTATGTAGCTCCACCAAACCGGGTAATAGATAAGCTCCTTGGCCGTTAATAGCACTGCTATGTTGGCTTTGCGTATCACTTAGCGCGGCGATGCGCCCCTCTCGTACTTCTAAAGAGCCATTTACGATTTCTTGTTCAAGGATCATTTTCACATTGGTAATTATCATTGGGCTGTCCTGTGTTTAGCTAAGGGCTATCCTGCATTTGAGCGAAGGGCTTGCATGTAGTGAAGGCGGTCGGCAACTAAATCGCGCACCCAGACATCGTGAAAAATGCCAACAATGGCGGCGCCACGGCCTTTGGCCGCCAGAATAAGCTCCACCACTTGTTGGGCATTGTGTTTATCTAAGGAGGCGGTAGGCTCGTCGAGCAATAAAATCGGGTAATCGAGGGCGAAACCACGGGCGATGTTTACTCGCTGTTGCTCTCCGCCCGAGAAGGTCGCAGGAGCCAGCGACCATAAGCGCTCAGGCACATTTAGCTGGCTTAATAGGGCTTGCGCCTTGGCCTTGGCGGCGCTTTCGCTAAAGCCGTTTTCTAGCATCGGTTGCATGACTATGTCTAAGGCCGAGAGACGTGGAATCACTCGAAGAAATTGGCTTACCCAGCCAATGGTGGAGCGGCGTAGCGCAATAATTTGCCGTGGCGAGGCGTTGGCCAAATCGAGCCATTGTTCGCCTTGGCGTAACAATAGCTGACCGCTATCGACTTGATAGTTGCCATACAGTGAACGCAGCAAGCTAGATTTTCCCGAGCCAGAACTGCCATGGAGTACCACACACTCTCCAGCAAAAATCTCTAAGTTTTGTTGTTGTAATACTGGTAAACGAGCAGCGCCTTGGTTATGTAAAACAAAGGTTTTGTCGATGTTTTTCGCTCTCATAAGTGCTTGCATGATGAGTCCTTATCTTGGCGCTTATTGTTGTAATACTGAGGAAACCAGTAACTGGGTATAAGCATGGTGGGGGTCGTCAAGTACTCGGTCACACAAGCCACTTTCTACCACTTTGCCCTGTTTCATCACCATGATGCGATCGGCCAGCAGTCGTGCTACGGCTAAGTCGTGGGTCACAATCACCACCGCTAGTTGCAGTTCGCTCACCAGTTTGCGCAGCAAATCCAGCAGCCGCGCCTGCACTGATACATCTAATCCCCCGGTGGGTTCATCCATAAATACCAGTTGCGGATGGGTGACTAAGTTGCGGGCTATTTGTAAGCGCTGCTGCATTCCGCCGGAGAAGGTAAGTGGAATGTCGTCGATGCGGCTGCTATCAATTTCTACTGCTTTTAGCCAGCTAAGCGCCTGCTTTCTAATGTCTCCGTAGTGGCGACAGCCGGCTTCCATTAAGCGCTCTCCAATATTGCCGCCAGCCGATACCATTGGTCGTAGGCCATCTAAGGGGTGTTGATGGACGATGCCAAAGTGCTGGCGAATTATGCGGCGGCGCTGTGCTTCTGAGACTTGGTAAAGGTCTATGTTGTGCTGCTCGGTGCTAAATTTAACCGTGCCGCTTTGCGGTGTGAGGCGGCCCGATAAGGTTTTTAATAGGGTGGTTTTGCCCGAACCTGATTCACCCACAATGGCTAATACTTCACCGCGATACAGTTGTAAGTCGAGTGCTTCAAAGCCTTTACCCGGCGTGTAGAGCATGCTCAAGTTGCTGGCTTCGAGTAAGGCCTCGTTTTGCTCCGGTATTAGGGCTGGGTTGGAAGAGTTGAGCGGGGTCGCTAAATTAGTCATGCGAGTCTCCTGCGCGTGCGGCTTGTTGTTGGCAATAGTCGGTATCGGAGCAGATAAACATGCGTTGGCCCTGGTCATCCATTAGCACCTCATCCAAAAAGGTGTCATGGCTACCGCACAGGCTGCAAGCCTGTTCCCAGCGTTGAACACTGAAGGGGTGGTCTTCAAAATCAAGGCTCTTCACCTCGGTATAAGGCGGAATGCAGTAAATGCGTTTTTCCCGTCCAGCACCAAATAACATCAGCGCGGGTGAACGGTGTAGCTTAGGATTGTCAAACTTCGGAATGGGTGAAGGATCCATTAAATAACGCTGCTGTACCATCACTGGATAGGCGTAGCTGGTGGCGATATAGCCGTAATTAACGATGTCTTCATACAGTTTGACCTGCATCGAGCCGTATTCTTCTAAGGCGTGCATTTTCTTGGTCTCGGTTTCTCGTGGTTCAATAAAGCGCAGCGG
>QGCX01000022.1_pt1 | contig 68248 bp, 63 predicted proteins | sample 4708031 | NCBI WGS metagenome assembly QGCX01 (sample SAMN08941163, study PRJNA450518) | Sediment metagenome, whole genome shotgun sequencing project. | reverse complement strand
CAAATCCTGCTTAATCGAAAATGAAACTTACTTCATGCAGGTGTGTAGATACATAGAGTTAAACCCTGTACGCGCCAATATGGTTAACGACCCAGCCGAAGATCCCCCCTCATTTAGTATGACTAAATCAGATGCCCTTCTCTGTTAGCGCTTAACAAATACCCACAATCATCAAATTTATTCTAATTCCACAATACTTATTATAAAACAATAACTTAACTAGTTAACCTCCTGATAAATCCAAAAAATAAAGCTAAATAAATTGACTTAAATCAATTTTTATTTAAAGTTTCAGTTTTTTCTGAACGTTCAAAAAGGGATTCCTGTATGCAATTATCAGAGAAAAGTCAGGCTTTTGTCTTACATTTTGGCGAAATGGGCAGTCGCTGGGGCTTTAACCGTACCGTTGGTCAGATTTTGGCACTGTTGGTGATTAACCAGCATCCTTTGCATGCCGAACAAATCATGCAGCAACTCGGTATTAGCCGCGGCAATGTCAGCATGGGTCTTAAGGAACTGCAATCTTGGCGCTTAGTCAAACTCTGCCATCAAGCTGGGCAACGCCGCGAGTTTTATACCGCAGCGGGGTCAATTTGGGACATGGCTAAAACCGTATTTGAAGAACGTAGTAAACGGGAAGTTGACCCCACGCTGTCGCTACTACGCTCTAACTTGCTGGAGCAACCAGACAACGAAGAAGATCAATTTACCCAACAAAAAATGAAAGAGATTCATGACTTATTGGAATTAATCACCCAATGGTCCAACACCTTAAACAGTTTCAACCCGGAGCAACTACAACAACTAATGAAAATGGGCTCAGGCCTAAATAAATTACTAGAACTTAAAGACAAAATTGTTGGTAACAAGGGACCTGCCGCCAGCGAATAAGATTATTCACCTTTTATGAGAGTAAATCATGCTTGATGCTTTAATCCTTTCAAGGATACAGTTTGCTGCGAATATCAGCTTTCACATTTTGTTTCCAACCATCACCATTGCTATGTGTTGGTTCTTGGTGTTCTTTAAAATACGCCATGATATGACGGGTAATCCCATATGGATGCGCGCCTATCGTTTTTGGGTAAAAATATTTGCCCTCTCTTTTGCCTTAGGTGTAGTTAGCGGTATTACCATGTCTTTCCAGTTTGGTACTAATTGGCCAGGCTATATGGAAACGGTGGGTAATATTGCTGGCCCACTGTTGGGCTATGAAGTGTTAACAGCTTTTTTCTTAGAAGCCACCTTCCTTGGTATTATGCTATTTGGTATTAAACGTGTTCCCAACAAAGTGCATACTTTGGCGACCATTATGGTCGCCGTTGGCACTAGCTTATCGGCTTTTTGGATCTTAGCGCTGGATTCGTGGATGCAAACCCCAGCCGGTTTTGAAATGCGCGATGGTGTTGCTTATCCAACCGACTGGCTTGCCATCATATTTAACCCTTCATTTCCTTATCGTCTAGTTCATATGCTATTGGCCTCGGGGCTAACGGCTTCGTTTTTAATTGCTGGGGTTTCGGCCTACCGTATATTAAAAGGGGATCCTAAAAAAGCGCCCCGTTTAAGCTTAAAAGTAGGCTTAATTGTAGCGGCTATTTTGGCGCCAACTCAGGCCTTAGTTGGGGATTTTCATGGCTTAAATACCCTAGAGCATCAACCAGCAAAAATTGCTGCTATTGAAGGAATTTGGCACACCGAGCAAGGCGCACCATTATTACTATTTGCACTACCCGATCAGCAAAATAAAACCAATCACTACGAAATAGGTATTCCTAAGCTTGCCAGCCTAATTCTGACTCACGAGCTAAATGGCGAACTAAAGGGCTTAAATGAGTTTGAAGGAAAACACCCACCAGTAGCTCCGGTATTTTGGAGTTTCCGGGTAATGGTTAGCTTAGGTTTATTGATGATCTCCTTAAGTTGGTTTGCTTGTTATCACTTTTACCGCCGCAAAGCCGTACCAACTTGGCTGCTTAGGGTAATAGTTGCCACCACCTTCTCCGGCTGGCTAGCGACGTTAGCAGGTTGGTATGTCACAGAGATTGGTCGCCAACCTTGGTTAGTGACCGGGGTATTAAAAACCCAAGATGCGGTCACTAGCTTGCCTCCTTCAAAAGTGGGCTTCTCATTAACCCTCTATCTCGTTGTTTATGCCTTTTTGCTTTTCTCCTATATTCGCACGGTATTTTTAATGGCGCGTAAAGCGGTAAAAGTAGAAGAATTTGAAACGCTAGAACCTCAGGCCGATGGCAAGCTTAATCCTATTTTAAACTCATCAACACCTAACGAGGAGAGTCACTAAGATGATGGATACTTACTGGTTAGCGATAATTTTTATCGGTTTAATGGGACTTTCTGTATTAATTTACGCCATTCTCGATGGTTATGACTTAGGAGTGGGTATCTTGCTGCCCATGGGTGAAGCCGACGAAGCTCAACGCGACACCATGATAGCCTCGATCGGGCCGTTTTGGGATGCCAACGAAACTTGGTTAGTTTTGGCGGTGGGCATCATGTTGATCGCCTTCCCTGCAGCACACAGCGTGGTGCTATTTCATCTATATATACCTGTGGCCATTATGCTGATCGGACTTATTATGCGCGGAGTCGCCTTTGATTTTCGAGCAAAAGCAGCGGTTGACCACAAACTTGCCTGGGATAGAACCTTTAAAGCGGGTTCACTGCTTACCACCTTAGCACAAGGCTACATGTTAGGCCTATATGTAATGGGTTTTGAGGGCAGCCTCAGCGCTCATTTGTTTGCTTTATTAAGTGGTTTAGGAGTGACCCTAGCCTATAGCTATATTGGCGCGGCTTGGTTGATCATGAAAACTGAAGGAGAGCTACAAAAACGAGCAGTGACTTGGGCAAAACTCAGCGGGAGACTCTGTTTTATCGGAGTACTAGCGGTGTGTATCGTTAACCCATTAGTCAACCCTGGGGTATTCGACCGCTGGTTTGATTTTCCTCTAGTGATGTTTGTATTGTTAATTCCCGCACTGTGCTTTACCGCCTTTCTAGTTAATGATCTTCTACTTAAGCGTTTACCCAAGGTAAACGATCGCCACTGCTGGCTGCCCTTTTTACTGGTAGTGAGCATCTTCATTCTATGTTTTAGCGCTTTGGCCTTTAGTTTTTTCCCCGAAGTCGTTCCGGGACAAATGACCATTTGGCAAGCAGCTGCGGCTCCTGAGTCACTCAACTTCATTTTAATTGGTGCGCTAGTGGTGGTGCCGGTGATTTTGGCTTACACCGCTTTTTCCTACTGGGTATTTAGAGGCAAAGCTAGTTCACTTAACTACCATTAGAATCAAGCTAAAGAACAAAGAGCGCCCATTGGCGCTCTTTTTATTTCAACACTTCATTATTTATGCTTCACCAAGAGATCGTTGTAAGCATATTGAATAATATTGACACTCACCACCTGTAGTTTAGATAAGCCATCACACTCCCCCTAAATGATGTAAAACCCACTTAAGCTCTATCCAGAAGCGCCAACTAAAAAATGTGAACAAATATTACTCACAAGCTAAATATAAGATCATAGCTATATCTAGAGGCTTAGCTGCCTCAATCTTAAGTTTCACGTGAAACTATCAACAGCTCACTCACAGGCAATACGCAACTAGTTATATTAGCCAAGATCACGTTACAATGAATAAGCTATTAACAACCGACAGGATCATTTGTGGATATAGAAATAATAGTGGGTTCAACCCTTGGTTCTGCAGAATATGTAGCCGATGAATTGGAAACCCTGCTAAAAGAACAACACCAAGTGAAAATACATCTTGATGCTGAATTTTCAGAACTGAATCAACAAGCACTGTGGTTAATTTGCAGTTCCACTCATGGTGCAGGAGATGTCCCTGACAATTTACAACCCTTTTACCAATATTTACTAAAACAACAACCGGATCTTTCAGCTGTAAGCTATACCGTAGTGGCTATTGGTAGCAGTAGTTACGATACCTTCTGTGGCGCAGGAAAAGATCTTGACCTTTTATTGGAAAATTTAGCCGCTACTCGAATAAAACCACGTTTAGAAATAGATGTTGATCTTGAGCCAGTACCAGAAGAACCTGCAGCAGCGTGGTTAGAAAGCTGGAAAAATGAACTAATTTAAGAAAGAATGCTGTGGATAACCATAAGGAATAGCTATTAATTTACTATAGTTATTCCTATGGATAAAAATACCTCCCCATCGGGCTGTGGATAACTAGCAATTTAGCTCCCAGCTTTTCCCCCGATTAGATCGCCCTTAATTAACATGATCTGATCCACTTTAAGTTAATGATCATTAAGTTAAAAAATGACTTATCTACAGATCATCGAGTTACTAATAGTAGATCTAATAAAAGATCTTTAAAAAAAGATCTTATATATATTAAGAGATCTACTCTAGATCTTATTCTGATCTAAGCATTCCCTTATGCCTTTTTAACCAGTAAAATGTCGCACCCTTTTGGGATCTAGCTGGTTTGAGGTATGTGCAATGTTCTATAAACAACAATATGACGTAATAGTGATCGGTGGTGGTCATGCAGGAACCGAAGCAGCTGCAGCTGCAGCGCGCATGGGGCAAAATACCTTGCTGCTTACGCATAACATAGAAACATTGGGACAAATGTCTTGTAACCCCGCTATTGGTGGGATTGGTAAAGGTCATCTCGTTAAAGAGATTGATGCGCTAGGTGGTTTAATGGCCCAAGCGGCTGATTTAGCAGGAATTCAATTTAGAACACTTAATTCTTCTAAAGGTCCAGCTGTACGTGCAACCCGTGCTCAAGCTGATCGCGTATTATACCGTGCTGCAATTAGAACCCGTTTAGAAAACCAACAAAATTTAACTATCTTTCAACAAGCCTGTGATGACCTGATCGTTGAAAATGATCAAGTAGTTGGCGTGGTCACTCAAATGGGTTTACAACTTCGTGCTCGTAGTGTTGTACTCACTGTCGGTACATTCTTAGGTGGTATGATCCATATTGGCTTAAATAACCATTCTGGAGGGCGTGCTGGTGATCCACCATCAATTGCATTAGCAAAACGTTTGCGCGAATTGCCATTACGTGTTGATCGTTTAAAAACGGGAACCCCACCACGCATTGATGCTCGCAGTATTAATTTCTCTCAAATGCAAGCGCAACCTGGAGATACTCCTACTCCAGTATTTTCTTACCTAGGTAAAGTCAGTGATCATCCTCAACAAATCCCTTGTTATATCACTCATACCAATGAGAATACCCATAACATCATTCGTGGTGGCTTAGATCGTAGCCCAATGTTTACTGGCGTTATTGAGGGCACTGGCCCTCGCTACTGTCCATCAATTGAAGATAAAGTCACTCGCTTTGCCGACAAAAACTCACATCAAATCTTTATTGAACCAGAGGGCTTAACCACTCACGAAGTGTACCCCAATGGCATTTCAACCAGCCTACCTTTTGATGTTCAAGTTGCCTTAGTGCACTCAATGAAAGGTTTAGAAAATGCCCATATTACTCGCCCTGGTTATGCCATCGAATATGACTTTTTTGATCCAAGAGACTTAAAACAAAGTTTAGAAAACAAATACTTAAAAGGTTTGTTCTTCGCTGGACAAATTAACGGTACTACTGGTTATGAAGAAGCCGGAGCTCAAGGCTTAATTGCCGGAGCTAACGCCGCTTTATACGCTCAAGGCCAAGAAGCTTGGTCACCTCGTCGTGATCAAGCGTACATGGGCGTATTAATTGATGATTTAGCCACCTTAGGTACTAAAGAACCCTACCGAATGTTCACTAGCCGTGCCGAATATCGCCTATTATTGCGTGAAGACAACGCCGATGTGCGCTTAACCGAACAAGGTCACCAACTTGGTTTAGTGGATGAGCAACGTTGGCAGGCATTTAACCAAAAAATGGAAGCTGTAGAACAAGAACGTCAGCGTTTGAAAGATACTTGGGTTCATACTGGTTCTGCTCAATTAAGCGAATTAAATCCCTTATTAAAAACGCCTATTACTCGCGAGCATTCTTTAGAAGAATTGATTCGTCGTCCTGAACTTAGCTATCAGCAACTTATGCAGATCGAAGGTTTTGGTCCCGGTTTAGATTTGCCTGCTGCAGCAGAGCAAGTTGAGATCCAAATTAAGTACGACGGTTATATTAAACGCCAATTGGAAGAAATTAAGAAAACCCAGAAGCATGAAAATACCTTACTACCCGTTGATCTTGATTACTCTAAAATCAGTGGATTATCTAACGAAGTAGTGGCTAAGTTAAGCAATGCTAGACCGGAAACTATTGGTAAAGCAGCGCGTATTTCTGGCATTACCCCTGCTGCGGTATCATTGCTATTGGTGTATTTGAAAAAACACGACTTAGCACGTAAGTCGGCTTAGGATAATCGGGTGTTAAAATCACGTTTAGAAAGCTTATTAGCACAAACTTCTTTGCAGCTCACCGAGCTGCAAATCTCTCAATTGGTAACGCTAGTTGAGCAATTGGATAAATGGAACAAGGCTTACAACCTCACTTCGGTAAGGGATCCTATGGAGATGTTGGTAAAACACATTCTCGATAGTTTAGTGGTAAGTCCTTACTTACAAGGTGAGCGCTTTATTGATGTGGGAACTGGGCCCGGCTTGCCTGGCCTGCCTTTAGCCATTATTAATCCCGATAAACAATTTGTATTGTTAGACAGCTTAGGTAAACGGATTACCTTCATTCGCCAAGTTTGCCACTTACTCAAACTAGACAACGTTACAGCGGTGCAAAGTCGCGTAGAAAAATATCAACCCGAGCGCTTATTTGATGGCGTAATAAGCAGAGCCTTCGCTTCTTTACAAGATATGCTCAACTGGTGTTATCACCTACCTTCAAATAATGGTAAATTCTATGCTTTAAAAGGCTTAGTGCCTGAGCAAGAGCTAGAAAACCTGGCCGAAGGGCTAAAATTGCAGCGTATCGAGAGTTTAATGGTTCCTGAGCTTGAAGGTCAGCGTCATCTAGTTATTATTGATAAAAATAACCCTTAGGCGAAAATATTGTGGGCAGAGTAATAGCGGTTGCCAACCAGAAAGGTGGCGTAGGTAAAACAACAACCAGCGTAAATTTAGCGGCATCCATGGCGGCCACTAAGCGTAAAGTTTTGTTAATAGACCTTGACCCACAGGGTAACGCCACTATGGGCAGTGGTGTAGATAAATATGATGTGCCTAAAACGGCCTACGAATTACTGATTGATGAAGAACCAATCGATCAGGTGACTGTTAAAGATACCAGCGGTTTCTTCGATCTCATCGCAGCAAATTCCGATGTCACTGCTGCCGAAATTAAACTAATGGAATTCTTTGCGCGTGAAGTGCGTTTGCGCAATGCCCTCGCACCTATTCGAGATTATTACGATTATATTTTTATCGACTGCCCTCCTTCACTAAACATGTTAACTGTGAATGCAATGGCTGCAGCTGATAGTGTACTAGTGCCAATGCAGTGTGAGTATTACGCTCTAGAAGGCTTAACAGCCTTGATTGATACGATTAGTAAACTGGCCTCGGTCGTTAATCCTGAGCTACAAGTGGAAGGGATCTTACGTACCATGTTTGATCCTCGTAATCGACTGGCGTCAGATGTCAGTGATCAGCTTAAACAGCATTTTGGTAAAAAAGTATACCGTACTGTGATCCCAAGAAACGTTCGTTTAGCTGAAGCCCCTAGTTTTGGTAAGCCAGCCATGTATTATGATAAAACCTCTAATGGCTCTAAAGCTTATTTGGCTTTAGCCGGCGAAATTATTCGTCGACACGAAGAAGAAAACCAAGCAGTGGCTGTTGATTAATGAATACGGATAAACACATGTCAGCGAGAAAACGTGGATTAGGCAAAGGTTTAGATTTATTACTCAGTACCAGTAATAACGCTCGACAGCGTCAAGTTGAGCAAGATACTAAAGCCGATTCTAATCAGCAGGTGGTAGATAAAAATCGTGGTGATTTACGTAAATTGCCTATCGAATGGTTGCATCCGGGCAAGTATCAACCGCGTAAAGATATGTCGGCAGAAGCCTTAGAAGAACTGGCTCATTCAATTGAATCGCAAGGGGTTATTCAGCCAATTGTGGTGCGTGAAATCGGCGAAAATAGTTTTGAAATTATTGCTGGTGAACGTCGTTGGCGCGCTTCTCAACAAATTAACCTACACGATGTTCCTTGTCTGATTAAAAACGTTAGTGACGAAAATGCTGTCGCCATTGCTTTAATCGAAAACATTCAACGTGAAGATCTTAACGCCATGGAAGAAGCGGTGGCGCTAGACCGTTTAATGACCGAATTTGAGCTCACTCATCAGCAGGTCGCTGAGGCAGTGGGTAAGTCTCGTACCACTGTCAGTAATTTACTGCGGCTAAACGGGTTAAATGATGATGTTAAAATACTTTTAGAGCATGGCGACATTGAAATGGGTCATGCGCGTGCTCTATTGGCGCTTAGTGGAGATGTTCAGGCCGAAACTGCACGTAACGTTGCGGCTAAAGGATTAACTGTTCGAGATACCGAAAAATTAGTTAAATCAGTGCTTAACCCAAAAGAGCCTAAAAAGCCGACAAAAGTAGACCCAGATATTAGCCGTTTAGAGCAAAAAATCAGTGAACGTTTAGGCGCTGGGGTAAAAATTCAGCAAAACAAAAAGGGTCAAGGTAAGTTAGTGATTGACTATACAAATTTAGATGAATTAGACGCAATATTGGCGCTATTCATTAATTCTGACGACACTCTTTAGTTGTTTATAACTTTATATTAATTACATTTCCTTGATCTTGGTTACTCACCTTTCACTTTCAAATGACTAAAAACGCCAGTTTGTAACAAAAAATTTAACAATAAGCGCTATTTCTTTATATAAGCTGTTACAAATTGGTGACTTCAGCTGTGCTTCTGATTGCAAAAATGCACTTTAGACGTATAATCAAATTGCTTTTTCGCGAGCCCTTTTACTCTTTCTGAGTAATGGGTTAAATGTAAAAACTAGTAGAGGTCGAGGATGTCTGGGTCTTTAACAACAAAAGTTCGCCTTAAGGCGTTGTATTTTGTTATTTTTCAGACAGGGTTTGTCGCACTGCTAACACTAAAAAGTGGCTTGTTTTTTGACAAAGATATTGCCATTTCTGTGTTGCTCGGAGGGATTATCTTTCTACTACCTAATACGCTGTTTACCCTTATGGCATTTATGTTTGTGGGCGCTAGGCATCGAAAATATGTAGTACTAAGTTTCTATCTGGGGGAGGTCGTTAAACTTTCTCTTACAGCCATCATGTTTATACTGGTATTTGTCTTGCTTGATGTAGAGCCTTTGGCACTCTTGCTTGGTTTTATACTCAGTACCCTAACGCAATGGACTGCCTCTATTTTTCTTAGTAACAAAAATAGGATGATAAATGGCTGCTGAAGGTAACGTTTCAGGCTATATCCAGCACCACCTGACTAACGCGCAAATGTGTATGGCCGATGGTGGCTTGGCATTTAATCACGCTTGTCATGATGCAGGGTTCTGGACTTGGCACATTGATTCACTCCTGTTTTCAGTTGGCTTGGGCGCTTTGTTCTTATTTATTTTTTATAAGGCAGGGCAAAAAGCAACAACTGGTGTACCTGGCAAATTTCAGTGTTTCGTTGAAATGATGGTTGAGTTTGTTGATGGAGCGGTACGTGATGCCTTCCATCGTACTGACCGTGTCATTGCACCAATTGGATTAACCATTTTCGTGTGGATTTTCCTCATGAACTTGATGGATTTAATTCCTGTTGACTTTGTACCCCACGTCGCCGGACTTATGGGCGCTGAGTACTTTAAGATTGTACCTACCACTGATTTAAACATAACTCTGGGGATGTCTATCGCCGTGTTTTGTTTAATTATTTTCTACAGTATTAAAGTAAAGGGACTGAAAGGCTTCACAAAAGAGCTTACGCTTAATCCTTTCAATCACTGGTTAATGATTCCCTTCAACTTCTTGTTGGAGTCGGTTACTTTATTGGCCAAACCTTTCTCACTCGCTTTGCGTCTGTTCGGTAACCTGTATGCAGGTGAATTGATCTTTATTCTTATTGCTGCACTTGTTCCTTTATGGGCTCAATGGGCTTTATCTGTTCCATGGGCTATTTTCCATATTTTGGTCATTGTGCTTCAGGCGTTTATTTTCATGATGCTAACGATAGTTTATCTAGCTTTAGCCCATGAAGATCACTAATTAAGTTTAATAAAAAAACTGCTTTAACCTAATAAATACTATTTGGAGAAAATCATGGAAACTGTTGTTGGTTTAACTATTATCGCTGTTGCAATCATGCTGAGCATGGCCGCTCTTGGTACTGCTATCGGTTTTGCACTGCTTGGTGGTAAGTTGTTAGAAGCATCAGCCCGTCAGCCTGAGCTAGCCCCTGCACTACAAACTAAAATGTTTATTATTGCTGGTCTTCTAGATGCGATCTCAATGATTGCCGTGGGTATTGCGTTATTCTTCGTATTCGCTAACCCCTTCGTTGCTTTATTGGGCTAAATTCATCGATTCCTTAACTAATAGGGAGGTGTCGTTGTGAATATCAATGCAACCATGTTAGGACAGGCTATATCGTTTGCGATTTTTTGTTGGTTTTGCGTTAAATACGTTTGGCCTCCATTAATCGATGCGATAGAAGCTCGTCAAAAGAAAATTGCGGATGGTTTGGCTGACGCTGAACGTGCCGGAAAAGATCTTCAATTAGCTCAAGCAAAAGCCTCTGAGCAAATGAAAGAAGCTAAGTCCGAAGCTGCTGTTATTATTGAGCAAGCAAACAAACGCAAAAATCAAATTATCGACGAAGCAAAAGTGTTGGCTAACGTTGAGCGTGACAAAATCATTGCTCAAGGTAACGCTGAAGTTGAAGCTGAACGAAATCGCGCTCGTGAAGAGTTGCGGGTACAAGTTGCTGCTTTAGCTATCGCTGGCGCTGAGAAAATTCTCGAGCATTCAATCGACAAAGAAGCCAACAAGCACATTGTTGATAAGCTAGTCGCTGAGCTGAAATAGGGGTAAAAGGTAGAGCTTATGGCTGAATTAACCACCATTGCTCGTCCCTACGCTAAAGCTGCGTTTGATTTTGCCGTTGAGCAAAAAGCCTTAGAGCAGTGGACCGAAATGTTGAGTTTTGTCGCTGAAGTAGCGACCAACCAACAAATTGCGGTGTTGCTGAGAAAGGAATCTGCAACAACCTTAGTGAATTTATTCACTAACGTATGTGCAGAACAGCTTAACGAACACGGTCTTAATTTAATTAAATTGATGGCCGAAAACGGACGTTTGAACGCGTTGCCTGCTGTGCTCGCTCTGTTCTTGGAGTATAAGGCCGAATTGGCCAAGGAAATAACCGCTAACGTTGTTTCTGCTACCGAGTTAGATGCCGCGCAGCAAGCGCAAATTAGTGCTTCCTTAGAACAGCGTTTAGCACGCAAAGTGAAGCTTAACTGTAGTGTTGATGCCTCGCTAATGGCTGGAGTGATTATTCAAGCCGGTGATTTAGTGATTGATAGCTCTGTTAAAGGGCAATTGGCAAAACTTTCTGAAACACTGCAAGCGTAATTGGGGAATAGAGCATGCAACTGAATTCCACTGAAATAAGCGAACTGATCAAAAAACGTATTGAGCAGTTTGAAGTTGTCAGTGAAGCTCGTAACGAAGGTACAATCGTTTCTGTAAGTGACGGTATTCTTCGTATTAATGGTCTTGCTGATGTAATGCAAGGCGAAATGATAGAGCTTCCTGGTAACCGTTATGCTATCGCATTAAACCTAGAGCGTGATTCTGTAGGTGCGGTAGTTATGGGCCCTTATGCTGATTTGGCAGAAGGCGACAAAGTTAAAAGTTCTGGTCGTATTTTGGAAGTGCCAGTAGGTCGAGGCCTATTAGGACGCGTACTTAATACTCTGGGTGAGCCCATTGACGGTAAAGGTGCGGTCGAAAACGATGGCTACTCGCCAATCGAAGTGATTGCACCTGGTGTTATGGAGCGTAAATCGGTAGACAAACCTGTACAAACAGGTATTAAAGCGATTGACTCTATGATCCCAATTGGTCGTGGTCAACGTGAGTTGATTATTGGTGACCGTCAGATCGGTAAAACAGCAATTGCTGTTGATACCATCATTAACCAAAAAAATTCTGGCATTAAGTGTGTCTACGTAGCGATTGGCCAAAAAGCCTCTACCATTGCTAGCGTTGTGCGTAAGCTTGAAGAATATGGCGCAATGGAATACACCACCATTGTTGCAGCTTCGGCATCAGATTCTGCGGCACTGCAATACCTTGCTCCTTATGCCGGTTGTACCATGGGCGAATACTTCCGTGACCGTGGTGAAGATGCGCTTATCATTTATGATGACTTATCTAAACAAGCTGTTGCTTACCGCCAAATTTCATTGCTATTACGTCGTCCTCCGGGTCGTGAAGCCTACCCTGGTGACGTATTCTACTTACACTCTCGTTTGCTAGAGCGTGCGTCTCAGGTTAACGAAAAATACGTAGAAGAGTTCACTAAAGGTGAAGTAAAAGGTAAGTCCGGTTCATTAACTGCCTTGCCTATTATTGAAACTCAAGCGGGTGACGTATCAGCTTTCGTACCAACCAACGTGATTTCGATTACCGATGGTCAGATCTTCTTGACCGGTCAGTTATTTAACTCTGGTACTCGTCCTGCGGTAGACCCTGGTATTTCGGTATCTCGGGTAGGTGGTGCAGCACAAACTAAGATCATTAAGAAACTGTCTGGTGGTATTCGTACCGCATTGGCACAGTATCGTGAACTGGCAGCTTTCTCGCAGTTTGCTTCTGACTTAGATGATGCAACCCGTAAACAGTTAGACCACGGTCAAAAAGTAACTGAGCTAATGAAGCAGAAGCAATTCAGCCCATTATCTGTTGCTGAACAGGCTTTAGGTCTATATGCCGCTGAGAAAGGTTTTTTAGCTGACATAGAAATCGATAAAGTTGTTGATTTTGAAACAGCGTTGCTAGCTTACGCTAACAACGAATATGCCGATCTATTAGCCTCTATTAACGAGAAAGGCGATTACAGCGACGAGATTGATGCAGCAATTAAAGGCTTATTAGAAAGCTTTAAATCGACTCAATCTTGGTAATCAAACCTGACGAATAGGAGCAATAGATATGGCCGGCGCTAAAGAGATTAAAGGTAAAATTGGCAGTGTTCAAAACACCCAAAAAATTACCAATGCGATGCAAATGGTGGCTGCAAGTAAGATGCGACGTTCTCAAGATCGCATGGAAAGCAGTCGTCCCTATGCCGTCGCGATGCGCAAAGTAATTGGTCATATCGCGCTAGGTAAGCTCGAGTATAAGCATCCTTATGCTATTGAACGAGAAGCCAAGCGTGTGGGTTATATCGTGGTCTCTACTGACCGTGGTTTGTGTGGCGGTTTGAACATTAATTTGTTTAAGAAAGCCGTCACCGACATGCAGCAGTGGAGAGAGAAAGGGGCTGAAGTAGATCTAGCTGTTATCGGCAGCAAAGCTACCGCTTTTTTTGATAGCCACGGTGGAAATGTTGTAGCTCAAAATTCTGGTTTGGGCGATAGCCCAAGCGTTGAAGAGCTTATTGGTACTGTGAAAGTGATGTTAGAAGCCTACGATGAAGGCAAACTAGATCGCATTTATGTTGTTTACAACAAGTTTGTAAATACCATGGTACAAGAACCAAAGATTGACCAATTATTGCCGCTGCCTAAAGCAGATGATCCAGAAATCGCGTCTCGCAGTTGGGATTATTTATACGAACCAAGTGCCGAAGAAATACTCGACGGATTACTATTTCGTTATATCGAATCCCAAGTTTATCAGGGCGTGGTGGAAAACCTTGCCTGTGAACAAGCTGCACGAATGGTTGCAATGAAAGCGGCAACCGATAATGCGGGTAGTCTAATTGACGAACTTCAGTTGGTATACAACAAAGAACGTCAAGCTGCGATTACTCAAGAATTGAGCGAAATTTCTGCGGGAGCTGCTGCCGTTTAAGGCGAGGCACTAAGCAATATATTTAGAGGAATCAACATGAGTAACGGTAACATCGTCCAAGTAATTGGCGCTGTTGTGGACGTTGAATTTCCACATGACAGTGTACCCAAGGTATACAATGCTCTAGAAGTTCAAGGCGAAGAATTAGTTCTTGAAGTTCAACAGCAAATTGGTGGTGGTGTAGTTCGTTGTATCTGTATGGGTGCATCAGAAGGCTTACGCCGCGGCCTAGAAGTGGTTGATACGGGCGACGCGATTAAAGTTCCTGTGGGTGCTGGCACCCTTGGACGGATTATGAACGTACTCGGTCAGACCATTGACCATAAAGGTGATATTGAAACTGATGAGTTTTATAAAATTCACCGTGCTGCTCCTAGTTACGAAGAGCAGTCTAACTCTAGCGAACTGCTAGAAACAGGCGTAAAAGTTATCGACTTGATTTGTCCATTCGCTAAGGGTGGTAAAATTGGTCTATTCGGGGGTGCCGGTGTAGGTAAAACCGTAAACATGATGGAGTTAATCAACAACATCGCTAAAGCTCACTCAGGTTTGTCTGTGTTTGCTGGTGTTGGTGAGCGTACTCGTGAAGGTAATGACTTTTATTACGAGATGGAAGAAGCCGGGGTACTTGATAAAGTAGCCATGGTTTACGGTCAGATGAACGAGCCACCAGGAAACCGTTTACGGGTTGCCCTAACTGGTTTGACTATGGCCGAAAAATTCCGTGATGAAGGTAAAGACGTATTGTTGTTCATCGACAACATTTACCGTTACACATTGGCCGGTACCGAAGTATCAGCGCTACTTGGTCGTATGCCATCAGCGGTAGGTTATCAGCCTACATTGGCTGAAGAGATGGGTGTACTTCAAGAACGTATTACTTCAACCAAGACTGGTTCTATTACGTCTATTCAAGCAGTATATGTACCTGCGGATGACTTAACAGACCCATCTCCAGCGACTACCTTCGCTCACTTAGACGCCACCGTTACGTTAAACCGTAGCATTGCTGCTATGGGTTTATACCCAGCCATTGACCCATTGGATTCAAACTCCCGTCAGTTAGATCCGTTAATTGTTGGTCAAGAGCACTATGAAGTGGCTCGTGGTGTGCAGGGCGTACTACAACGTTATAAAGAATTAAAAGACATTATTGCGATTCTAGGTATGGATGAATTGTCTGAAGAAGACAAACAAACCGTAGCTCGTGCGCGTAAGATCGAAAAATTCTTAACTCAAGATTATCACGTAGCAGAAGTGTTCACCGGTAACCCTGGTAAGCTCATTCCGCTTAAAGATACTATTCGTAGTTTCAAAGGCCTATTGGCTGGTGATTACGATGATATTCCTGAGCAAGCGTTCTTGTATGCAGGCGATATTGATGACGTGCTTGAGCGCGCCAAAAATATGTAAGCTTCGCCCATTGGCGTAACAGGAGGCTGAAATGGCAGCGATGACAGTTCACTTGGATGTGGTGAGCGCAGAACAGAAAATTTTCTCTGGCCGCGTTGAGCACTTACGAGTAACCGGTGAAGAGGGTGAGTTGGGTGTGTTATATGGGCACGCCCCATTACTGACTCCAATTAAGCCTGGTATGGTTCGCATGGTTAAGCAGCATGGTCACGAAGAGGTTATTTATATCTCAGGTGGTTTCTTGGAAGTACAACCAGGAAATGTAACCGTGTTGGCTGATACCGCGATTCGAGGCGAAGAACTCGATAAAGCCAAGGCCAAACAAGCTAAACAAGCAGCTGAGGAACGCATTAGCAATCCTAATAGCGATGTGGATTTTGCAAAAGCTCAAGTTGAACTTGCGAAAGCAATGGCTCAACTTCGAGTGATTGAAATCCTCGGAAAAAATGTTCGTTAAGTTTAGTTTGATAAGTAAAAGGCGCTCACCGAGCGCCTTTTTTGTCTGTAAAAGTGACCTTGGTATCAACAAAAGTTGATGCTTGGTTAAGCTTATTGCAGTAAGCGCTTAGACTATGGCTAACTACTTGCTCTAAGGCTCTCGTTAGCTATTCAAACTATCTATCAGCAAGGGACGGTGTATGGCTACAATTTCGCCATTTAATCAGGCTAATCAGGCGCTATTATCTGAGCGTATTCAAAAGCTACTAACTGCTCTATCTTCGGGTATTTACGAGCGTGAAGAGAGTTTTAAATTATGCTTACTGGCGGCTCTGGCCGGTGAAAGTGTTTTTTTACTGGGGCCGCCCGGTATCGCTAAAAGTATGATTGCCAAACGTTTAGCCGAGGCCTTTGAAAGTCAAAGTTTTTTTGACTATCTCATGACCCGTTTTTCCACCCCTGAAGAGGTGTTTGGTCCTTTATCTATACAAGAGCTAAAAGATAACGGTAAATATATTCGTTTAACTGAGGGCTATTTACCTTCTGCGCATATCGTTTTTTTGGATGAAATCTGGAAAGCCGGCCCTGCCATTCTAAACACGTTACTTACCGTAGTGAATGAACGCACTTTTAGAAACGGTTCAGAAAACCTTAAAGTTCCAATGCGTTTGCTCATTTCTGCGTCTAATGAACTTCCCGAAGAAGACAGCGGTTTAGAGGCGCTGTATGACCGCATGTTGGTTAGAGTATTTGTTAACCGTATTCAACAAAAAGACAATTTTAAAGCGTTGATTCTAGGTAATCAGAGTTTGCAAGCCGTCCCTCCTGAGCTGTTGATTAGTGATCAAGAATACCAATTGTGGCAAAACCAAATTGACATGGTCAGCATGAGTGATGAGGTGTTTGAAAAGCTGTATACCATTAAAGCTTTAGTGGAAAACTTATCGCCGCTTGGGCAAGCTGATGAACTTGAGCATAACTTGTATGTATCCGACCGACGTTGGAAGAAATCGATTCATTTATTGCAAGCAAGTGCCTTTTTTAATGGACGCTCTGAAGTAAACCCCTTAGATTTGTTGCTGCTTCAAGACTGCCTCTGGCATAACCTTGAAGACCGTGAGTTTGTTCAAGGCTGTATTCGCGATTATGCGCTTAACCATGCCTTTGACCAAGTCCAGCTTAAAGAGTTGGCTGAACGAGCTGAGCGTCATTATCAAGCGGTTGCTGACGATATCTGTCAGCAACTGAAAATGTCCTTTGAACATGATTCTGGTTTGCGCAAAGAGCAATATAAGTATGACTTTGGTCTTGCTAAACGATATTCCAATCCTCACGGTGGCGAACTATTTAAGCTGGTGGTGTTGCAAAGTAATTTGTCGGTGAGTGAAAAAGATAAAGGTGAAACTCGTTGGGTTTATGTGGATGCCAATGAGTTTGCTAAAAAAATTAAATCTGGTCGTTGTGAGATGCTTGGAAGAATCAATCAAGGTAACGAGTTATGTCGCTTATTGTTTGAAATTGATATCAACCACCAGCTGGTTATTAAAGACATTGCCAATCGCCCTTTACCGGTCGCGTTGTGCCAGCAACAAGCTTTGCCTGCCGACCAATTTAGTGATTGGCAACAGCAAATCGACCTAGTTTTGGCTACGATTAAACAAGCTGATTTTCAACTGAAACGCAGTCGCGCACAATTTCACGGTGCTCTGCCACATAATTTCATCGCTAATCAGCTTCCTGAAGTGATAGAAACTAGCTTAATGGAAGTGGAGCAAATGGTAGGACGGGTGAGTGAATTGCTCGATAAGCAAGCTTATCGAATGCTTAACATTGGTGATTTTTTTGATTAGGTTTGGGCATGTTAGATAGCCTTCAATTTGGTTTAGTGTTAGCTGAGTCAGGGGTGCTTGAAGAAGCCGTTCGAGAAGTGATGATGCGCCCGCAACTAATGATGATTGCGGAGTCCAGCCCGGGTATTCAAAGTTCAATGAATAACCAGCTATATAAGTGGAAGAACCAAATTAGGGCGAAGTTGAGTAAGGTTACCATTGAGCAAAAATTTGCTGAAGAAATCGCTCTCTATCAACAAAGTATTGAATTAGACAGTAGCACTTTTATTCAAGGTCTCGACGAATTACTGGTGCAATTGAGCGTTTGTTCTGCGTTTTATTCTCAAGCTAGCGATTTAGTTGCTCATCCCCACCACCGCTATAGCCCTATGTTTCAAAGTTATTTTTGCAATCAATGGTTTGAAAGTGTAGCCCAGCAACTTAAGCAGGCTCAGGCCGATGAAGTTAAGCAACACAAACAGGAGCTCTTGGCTGATCTCTACCAAAGAATAGAGACTTTAGAAGCCATGCCTGAAATGACTGAGTCCGGTAATCCCAATAAAATGGGGCGGTTGTGGGACATGGCGGCAGCTAAATTGACAAAAACAGAGCTAAATTTACTAAAGCAATTTTCAGCCTTCCTTAAATCACATAAGAACCTACAACAAATAGCTGAAAAGTTAGGGCGAATGGCCGATCAAGTGAGTGACCCTGATAGCAGCAATGCACCCGTAGAAGAACCTCAGTTAGTTGAAGAACAATTAGACCAAGTGACCGATGATATTGTTGGAGTACATGAGGGCGATGATTTAGCCAAGTTACTGCCTAGCGAAACCTTGTTTTTGGCTTACCCCGAGTTAGAGGTTATTTTTTACAAGCATTTGTTAGACCATCAGTTAATGAATTATCAAATGCAGGGTAAGCAGCGTAAATTACGTAAAGTTAAAACTTACAAAAAAGCTGCCGAGCAAGCTTTGCTCGATAAAGGGCCGTTTATTTTAGCCATTGATAGCTCTGGTTCGATGCAGGGGTTTCCAGAAAAGTGTGCTAAAGCCCTTGCCTACGGTTTAATGCAAATTGCCTTGGCCGAGCAACGTGATTGTTATGTGATTATGTTTTCCACCGAACTCATTACTTATCAGCTCACCAAAAAAGATGGCTTAAGAGAAGTGCTTAACTTTCTTTCCTATAGTTTTCATGGTGGCACCGATATGCCTTCTGCTTTAAACGAAGCGATTAAGCAGATGCATAATCAGCAATATAAAAATGCCGATCTAGTGGTACTGTCTGATTTTATTGCCCCATCGCCACCTGAAAGCTTGCTGACAGAAATCGAACGCTTAAAACAACAAAAAAACCGTTTCCATGCGTTAAATTTGTCGACTTATGGTAATCCTCAGTTAATGAGTATCTTTGACTATTTATGGGATTACACCCGCTCGCCCATTCAACGTTTATTTAAACGCTAATTCCAAAGCTAGCGTATTTCGCTTAGACTTAATTTCATTATTGAATGAACAGTGTTAACGGGATGCGTAGTCCCACAATAAGGAACCCAGATGAATTTCAGTGTCGTGATTTTGGCCGCCGGGAAAGGAACCCGAATGCGCTCTGCTCTACCTAAAGTGTTGCATAAGCTAGCAGATAAACCGATGGTACAACACGTAATAGATACCGCTAAAAAACTACAACCTGAAACTATTCATTTAATTTATGGACATGGTGGTGAATTAATTCAGCAGCAAATCCAAGACCCCAGCTTAAATTGGATCGAACAAGCGGAACAGTTGGGTACTGGCCATGCTATGCAACAAGCAGCACCACACTTTGCGGCTAATCAGCCAGTGGTAATGTTGTATGGAGATACTCCTTTAATTGGCGAGCAAACTATTCAACGTTTGTTAGAAGCGCTACCTGAGAAAGGCCTTGCTCTGTTAACGGTTAATCAAGACGATCCTACCGGCTATGGCAGAATTGTTCGGGAAAATGGCAATGTCACGGCCATCGTTGAACACAAAGATGCTAATCCACAACAGCTCACTATTAAGGAAGTGAATACCGGCGTGTTGGTGGCTAATAGCGATGATTTTAATCGTTGGTTGGCTCAACTTAATAATGACAATGCTCAAGGTGAATATTACGTTACCGATATCATCGAAATGGCCGTTAACGAAGGAAACTTAGTGACCGCGGTACAACCCGATTCCATTGTTGAAGTTCAGGGTGTTAATGATCGCGTGCAGTTAAACGCATTAGAGCGGGCTTATCAAAAAGGCCAAGCTGAGGAGTTGTTACGCCAAGGAGTCAGTTTGGCTGATGCCAATCGTTTTGATTTACGTGGTGAGTTAAGTGTGGGTAGCGACTGCTTTATCGATATTAACGTATTAATTAAAGGTAAAGTTACCCTTGGTAACAACGTAACTATTGAAGCTAATGTTATTCTGATTGACTGTGAAATTGGTGATAACGTAACGATTAAAGCCAATAGTATTGTAGAGCAAGCTAGTTTAGCCAAAGATGCCTCTGCGGGGCCTTTTGCTCGTTTACGACCTGGTGCCAGATTAGAACAAGATGCCCATGTCGGTAATTTTGTTGAAATGAAGAAATCTACCTTAGGTAAGGGTTCTAAAGCCGGCCACCTTACTTATCTTGGTGATACTATTGTGGGCGAGTACGTCAATATTGGTGCCGGAACCATTACCTGTAATTATGATGGAGTAAATAAATTTCAAACCATTATTGAAGATGGAGCCTTTATCGGAAGTGATACTCAGCTGGTGGCTCCTGTTACCGTAGGTAAAAATGCCACGGTGGGCGCTGGCTCAACTATTACCAGCAATGTAGAGCCAGAGGTATTAGCAATATCTCGAACCAGACAGCGTAGTATTGGCTCCTGGCAACGTCCGGTAAAGAAATCTTAAGTATCTAATAAATAGCGGCTTTGGCCGCTTTTTTTAAGCTTGAGATTGTTTGAAGGCCAACTGGCGCACATAATTTCTCATGGTAATTGGGTATAACTATGCCTTTGCATGATGGATAGGACTAACCATGACTAAACAGTTTGAGCATCCACTACCCAATAGTGAAGGCTACTTTGGTGAATATGGTGGAAGCTTTATTCCGCCTCAGTTACAGGCCGTAATGGACGAAATTAATCAGGCTTATCAGGAGATCCGTCAGGATCCTAGCTTTGTTGCCGAGCTCACTCGCCTTTATCAGCATTATGTTGGGCGCCCAAGCCCCATTTTCCATGCGCAACATCTTTCAGAAAAATACGGCTGCGATATTTATCTTAAGCGTGAAGATCTTAACCACACTGGCGCACATAAAATAAATCATTGTTTAGGCGAAGTGTTGTTAGCTAAAAAAATGGGTAAAACCAAGGTAATTGCTGAAACAGGAGCTGGCCAACACGGTGTGGCCTTGGCTACGGCTGCTGCGCTATTAGGTTTAGAGTGTGATATTCATATGGGCGAAGTAGATATCGCTAAAGAGCATCCTAATGTGGTGAGAATGCGTATTTTAGGTGCCAATGTGATTGCCGCTACCCATGGGCGAAAAACCTTAAAAGAAGCGGTAGACAGTGCCTTTGAAGCCTACTTGTCTGATCCTCATACTCAGTTATATGCCATCGGTTCAGTAGTTGGTCCTCACCCCTTCCCAATGATGGTGCGAGACTTCCAATCAATTATTGGTATTGAAGCCCGTGAACAGTTTCAAACGATGACTGGGCAACTACCGGACAACTTAGTGGCTTGTGTAGGCGGTGGTTCTAATGCTATGGGCTTATTTAGCGCTTTCTTAGAGGATGATAGCGTGGCCATGCATGGTTGTGAACCAGCAGGGCGCGGTCTAGAGCAAGTTGGGGAGCATGCTGCAACCTTGAGTAAAGGGGTACCTGGTACCATGCATGGTTTTCACTCTTATATGCTTAAGGATGAACAAGGTGAACCACAGGAAGTATATTCAGTGGCCAGTGGTTTAGACTACCCGTCGGTAGGGCCTCAACATGCTTACCTTAAAGATTTGGGTAGAGTGCAATATGGAGTGGTGAGTGATGAAGAAGCAATTGCTGCTTTCTTTGAGTTGTCTCGCCTTGAAGGTATCATTCCCGCCATTGAATCCGCTCATGCGGTTGCCCATGCGATTAATTTAGCAAAGCAAGGCACTAAGGGCAGTATGTTGATCAATTTGTCAGGGCGTGGCGATAAAGATATTGATTTTGTTGTTGAAAAATATGGCAAGCAATACGGCATAGCGTCCTTGCTATAAGGGTTTATTTAAGGCCGCAGTTTAACTCTGTGGCCTTAATAAGCTTAAAATTGATAAGCTATATTGAGCATTGGGCCACGGTAGTGGTATTTAAGCGTGGTCTGTTGCCAATTGGCTTCTACCAAATAGTAGTTGTAACCTAATTCTAGATTCCAATTTTGGTTGATACTGTAATTTACCAAAGCATTGATATCAGCTAAATAGCCGTCAGTACCGTCTATAGAAAGATAAAATAATTGTGTTCCTGCACTCATTCCCCATTGTTGATTGAAGTTGTGCTTAATCCATAAACCTATATCTGGTAAGGGGGCGGTGGTTGATTCGCTAACCTGTTCTCCATCAAGGGCTGCCTCTTCGCATTGAATCGTGCCACTATCATTAATACAGGCTGATATTTCTCCGCTAAAACCGGTTTCAATAAACATAACGTGTAAACCAATAGATGCCTCAAGTTCAGTTTTGGCCGTTTTATAGAATGAATAAGCGTAGCCGGTGCGCAAAATATCGATATTTAATCGAGTATTGATGGTGGCGCCTGCGGTAATTCCTTGGTCGGGGTTATTGGGAAGGGTGTAAGCATAGTTTGAGGTGGAGCTAGCCTCTCGATGAAGGCTACGCCAATCAGCATAAAAATAGTGCTTATCTTTATACTTATAACCTATTTCAAAGAAAGGAAGGTATTGATCTTCCTCTAACTTAAAGGTGTCTTCAAAGTCTAAAGTAATGTCCCTATTATTAAGCCCTTTGGTTTTGATTGATGAGTCGGTATGCGCCCAAAAACCCCCTAACCGTATTTGCCGTTCTCCGGCTTGGCAAACGGGGCCAAGTGAGCTTATGACTAACCCAAGGATGAGCCAACTTTTGATATTCATATACTGTCCTTAGTAAGCTATATCAACTATTTGTACTTTAAATAATAACCCTAGATATTGGCTAATAGCTATTTAATATCATTGAAAAATAAACGAGTTATAAAATGAAAAAAATAGAGCAGTATCTAGTAAAATGTTACTAGTAATTATTAGGCGTGTTGGACTGCTAGTTGGAGAAAATGGAATGTTAAAAAAATTTAGAACAGCGGTAAATACACTCTTATTAGCATTTATGTTAGCGCTGTTACCCTTGGCTACAGCCGCTGCCAATGGTAGCGACCAAGGCCAATTACTTTTAGAGAAGTACCAGCGCCAGCAAGCGCGAATTGACAAAATTCAGGTAAGTGCTAACCAGCTACCTAGCGTAGAGCAGCAAGCTATTTCCCACCGTTTATTAGAACGGCACTTACATGCTTTTGAAACCATTGACCAATTAGCTCAATACCTGATTCAACAACAAGCTACAGGGAGTAATCATCAAGCCTTGTTGGATCAAGTTGAGCAAATTATCCCAAAAAACATTCAAGCGCTTATTCAAGCTCTAGACAAAAGACAGCAACAGTTCAACCAAGATTATGCTGGGCAAGAGCCTGATAGCATTAAAGCTTTTCAACTGTATGTGAAACATTTGGCTAGTCTAGATTTAATTTATTCGGCAATGGTGCAGCAAATTTTAAATCAACAAGCCTTAGGTTTTGCTGTTGAAGCTGATAAACAAGCCTTAGTTGATCGCCTTTATGCTCGCGCAGAGGTGTTTTCTGGCATGGTCAGTTTAGTCGGTAAAAAACGCAAAGATCTAGCTAGACTAATTAAAATTACTCCTAATGAACAAGGTCTTAAGGATCAACTTGCCATGCTTACAGAACAGTTGGGGGTAACTGGAGAGAGCTTTAAGTTAACAGTTAGTTTGCTTAATCAGTTGGATTTCGATGCGGAATTTTACCAGCAAACCTTGTTGAAATTGGGCGGGCAAATTACCACGGATGTGCTTAACGTTAATATTTTGGGAGGTATCGTTCAGCGTTGGCTAAGTGGTTTAACCGACTACCTAATCGAAAACGGTGGTGAGTGGGTGTTTAAGTTATTGTTAATAATGATTATTTATTACGTTTTTCGTTCATTGTCACGTTTGGTGCGTAAGGTGATGACTAAGAGTTTGGATTCATCCAAGTTAAACCTGTCTTCACTGATGAAAGATATGATCATTTCTTCCATTGCCAGAGTAGTGGTTATTATCGGTTTACTGTTTGCTCTTGCTCAGTTGGGGATTTCTTTAGCGCCAATCCTAGCTGGTCTAGGTGTCGCCGGTTTTATCATCGGTTTTGCCTTACAAGATACCTTAGGTAACTTTGCTGCGGGCATGATGATCTTGGTTTATCGACCCTATGATGTTGGGGATATGGTGGAAGTGGCTGGTGGGGTGTTTGGTAAGGTAAAAAGTATGAACTTGGTCTCGACTACGATATTAACCATTGATAATCAGACTCTAGTAATACCGAATAGTAAAATTTGGGGTGATGTGATTAAAAATGTTACCGCGCAAAAACTACGTCGAGTCGATTTGGTATTTGGAATTAGTTATTCAGACGATATAGAAAAAGCGGAAGCTGTATTTAACGAGCTGCTAGAAAATCATCCTAAGGTTCTAGCAAAACCAGAATCAATGGTTAAGTTACATGTATTAAATGAATCTTCGGTCGATTTTATTGTGCGACCTTGGGTTAAAACCGATGATTACTGGGACGTGTATTGGGATCTCACGCGAGAAGTTAAAATGCGCTTTGATCGTGATGGTATTTCGATTCCTTTCCCGCAACGCGATGTGCATTTTTACCCAGCAAACGCTGAAGCTCCCCTGTCTAGTAAATAATTTGTTGTATCGTTGTTGGTGGCTGGTCGTTTAGACCAGCCAAGCAATGCTTTGATTGTTTCTGGCTGAGTAATAGCTGGAAAATTTGCCTAAAATAAGTAAAATGACGCTTCATTTTTGAGCAGAGCAGGGTGTATTAGTGAGTCGTCAACGTGCCCTAGAGAAAATAGCTAAATGTTTAGAATTGGGTAATTCCTCAAATGTTCATGAGGCTGCCCAAGCTATTCGCATGGCCCACCGCTTAATGCTTAAGCATGGTTTGGAGCAGGCCGATATTGAGCTTATCCAAATGGGAAAAACGTCTAGCCAAACCTTATTGCCTGCTAATGTTAATGAAAATATATTGCGCATTATCCGTGGTATCAACGGTCGTTTTGGTGTTGAAGCCGTATTGGTTAATCACAAAGGATTGAAACGTGTTGAGTTTGTCGGCTTAGCTGAGCGTGCCGTATTTGCCGCCTTTGCTTTCGATATTGTTTATCGAGAGATGAACCAACAAGTAGGTTCATTTAGAAATAGTTTCGCCGGTTCTGGCACCGATAATGTTACCGTGGCCCGTCGAGTCTCTTCTTTTACCGCAGGTTGGTTAGAAGGTGCCTTAGAAAAGCTGCCCGACTTAACCACCTCTGGGCGCAACGAGCACATGGATGACTATTTAGACGAGATGTTTGAAAAGTTAGATAGAGAAACTTTTAAGGCCAAAATTAAGGCTTCGATGGGACAACTTACTCCTGATTTTCAGACTGGTATGAAAAAGGGCCGAAAATTGTCAGTAAATCGGCCCGTAGAAGGTGCTCGCGCACCTCACCAGTTGCGTTAGTTTACTTTCAATATTTTACTGGTATTGGTATGACCGGTTTGGTCAAACACATCACCATGAGTCAAAATAACCAAGTCTCCTTTATTTAAGTAACCCTGCTGTTTTAGTAAGTTAATCGCAATCTGTGACACTTGAATAATATCTTCACTGGTTTCATCAAAATGGATTGGGTAAACCCCACGATATAAGGCACAGCGATTAAGCGTGCTGGCATGACGAGACATAGAGAAAATAGGTAAGCCGCTACTTAAACGTGACATTAATAAGGGGGTACTGCCCGACTCAGTTAAGGCGATTATTGCCTTCATGCCGCGCATATGGTTGGCAGCGAACATTGTACTCATGGCAATTGTTTCGGAAATGCTCTCAAAGGTTTCATCAATACGGTATTTAGACACGTTAATGCTGCGTTGCTTCTCGGCCCCTAAACAGACACTGGCCATGGCTTTTACGGTTTCTACCGGATATTGGCCAGCTGCGGTCTCACCAGATAACATCACTGCGTCGGTGCCATCTAATACCGCATTGGCAACATCCATGACTTCGGCGCGAGTCGGCATGGGAGCACTAATCATCGATTCCATCATTTGGGTAGCGGTAATCACCGCTCGGTTATATTTTCGAGTTAAGCGAATTAAGGTTTTTTGCACTCCCACTAGCTCGGCATCCCCTATTTCTACCCCTAGGTCGCCGCGTGCCACCATTACCGCATCGGAAGCTTTAATAATGTCGATCATCGCTTCTTCAGTAGCTACGGTTTCTGCTCGCTCTACCTTAGCGACTAATTTGGTGGCCAAGCCCGCCTGTTGAGTGAGGCGACGAGCATAATGCATGTCTTCGCCGCTATTAGGAAAAGAGACGGCTAAGTAATCGACTCTAATTTCTGCAGCGGTGAGAATATCTGCTTTGTCTTTGTCGGTTAAGGCCGCTGCAGATAAGCCTCCGCCTAATTTATTGATACCCTTGTTGTTGGATAAAACTCCACCCACACTCACTTTGGTGATGACCTTATTGCCAATAACTTCAGTAACGATGAGTTGGATGCGCCCATCGTCAAGCAACAGGGTGTCGCCGGGAGCAACATCGTTGGGCAGGTGTTTGTAGTCTAAGCCGACTTGTTGCTGATCTCCCAAACCTTTGGCTAAGTCTCCATCTAAAGTAAATCGATCTCCAATATTCAATGTTACTTTGCCATCGATAAAGGTTGATACGCGGATTTTTGGCCCCTGCAAATCACCTAGGATGGCTACATGTAATTGATGTTTGGCCGCCAGTTGGCGAACTTTCTCAGCACGGGCAATGTGGTCGGCGGCATTACCGTGAGAGAAATTGAGTCGCACCATATTGGCGCCGCTGAGAATGAGCTGCTCTAATATTTCGTCTTTGTCGGTGGCGGGGCCTAAGGTAGTGACAATTTTGGTACGTCTTAACATATTACTGGTCCTTTACTCTGAATGAGATGTTGATATTTTCCGCTGTCGTAGATTTAAGTATATGTAAATTGGCTTGTCCCTTGGTTTTTTTTTGTCTCTCAAGTACATTGCGTTATAGGAAATATTATTTGTGTTGGGGTGACAAAATGAAACAGGCAATCTTGGCCGAAATGAAGGTTTTGCCGGAAATTGATCCAGAATTTGAAATAACACGTCGAATAGCATTTATTAAGCAACGCTTACAGCAAGCTGGACTGAAAACCTTAATTTTAGGCATTAGTGGAGGAGTCGACTCTACCACTACTGGCCGTTTAGCACAGTTAGCGGTGGAACAGCTTAATAGTGAAACCAATAGCAATGACTACCGTTTTATTGCCACGCGCTTACCCTTTGGTGAGCAAAAAGACGAAGAAGATGCGCAGCTAGCCTTAGGTTTTATCAAACCCTCACATATTGTGACTACTAATATTAAAAATGGTACAGAAGGGGTGCACAGTAGTGCTTGTCAAAGCTTACAAGAGGCAGGTTTGAACTTGCCTGAGCAAGCGGCAGTGGATTTTGCCAAAGGTAATGTAAAAGCTAGAATGCGGATGATTGCTCAATACGAAATTGCCGGTTTAACTGGTGGCCTAGTGATTGGTACCGATCATTCCGCTGAAAACCTCACGGGGTTTTATACTAAACACGGTGATGGCGCTTGTGATTTAGTGCCTATTTTTGGTTTGAATAAACGTCAAGTTCGTCAGGTAGCTAGCTACTTAGGCGCACCTGATAAATTAATTGGTAAGGCTCCTACTGCTGACTTAGAAGAAGATCGCCCGCAACTGCCAGATGAAGTGGCGCTTGGTGTAAGTTACGATCAAATAGATGACTTTTTGGAAGGTAAGCCAGTGGCTGCAGAGGTTGAGCAAAAACTGATTGGTATTTATCAGCGTACTCAGCATAAACGCCAAGCCATTCCGACTATTTACGATTAATAACTCAGTTTATTTAATAATGCCGAAGCATTAGGCTTCGGCTTTGTTTTTAGCTACCCCTATCATATTGCCTGTTGATGGTGTCTAATTGCCGCCTAATTTTTTGAGGAGCGCGCTTTGGCTAACACCATTATTTATAGTCTGGATTTGTTTGGTACTGCCGTATTTGCCATTTCCGGTGTGCTGGTGGCCAGCCGACGTAGAATGGATCTATTTGGTGCCTTGGTACTAGCCTGTGTTACTGCTATTGGCGGCGGTACTATTCGTGATATGGCATTAGGTGCCAGCCCCATATTTTGGGTCGAAAATAGCCTTTATATTTGGGTCATAGTTGGTACTAGTCTGCTGTCGATTTTATTACTAAATAACTTCCCTAGCCCACCCCGTTGGTTATTGCCAGTAGCTGATGCTGTTGGTATGGCGGTATTTATGGCTATTGGTGCTGAAAAAGCCTTGGCCTTTGGCGCCCCCATGATAGTGGCAGTGGTAATGGGGGTGGTTACGGCTTGTGGTGGAGGGATGATCCGCGACGTATTGGCCAACCAAGTACCTTTAGTATTACAGCGAGAAGTCTATGCTACCGCTTGTATTGCTGGCGGCCTAGTGTGGGTGGCTGCTTTGCATTTAATCCCTTCCGTTGGTTTTGCTAGTAGTGCCTGTATTATTACTGCTTTGCTGATCCGTTTAGTGGCCATTCGTTACCATCTTTCGTTACCTAAATTGTCAAAAAATCGTTAATCACTACAAATGTCATCAAGTGTTGTGAGATATCTCTTACACCGTTGTGAGTAATAAGCAGTAGTCTATGCAGATTGATAGTTGATATTTGTATATATTTCATTGTGTTATGTTTGTTGGTGTTTTTTTCCATAAAAAAAATGAAACTTTTTTGCTTTCACTGCTTTTTATCAAATTTAGTTTCCGTATAGTTATTTGTGCACGGAGGCACTGACGTTTATCAGGATGAAAAACGTAGCAGGAGCTAAAAGGATAGCTACAGGATGTAGCAAAGGACACCTCCCAGGAAGGAGACGTGCAACTGGTATGGAAGACCGGTTATGCCATTGAAGGCTAAAGGACAGCTCAAGGGATTTGAGAAAAGGATAACTACAGGACGTAGTAACACAGTCAAAAAGGATTGCAGGGAGCAATTACCCGTTCACGGAATTGAACGATATGACTACTAGGGGCGACACGTAAGTGTCGCCCCGATCTTTTTTAAAGCCTAGCAATATAAGCTAGGCTTTTATTTTGGTTAAACCTACCTGTTTCATCTTTCGTTAAGCTTTACCGCGATATTTTGTATAGATTTTTTATCAACTCTTAGTGACTTGTCTTCCTTCTATGCCCTAAAGCTTGTGCGAGATCGTCCATTCAACTACTCAGATAAACTTGTTTTAATTGTGATGTACTAAAAAAATTTTACTTTAAAATCATCGTTTTATGTTTTTATCATAATGTTTTTTTTTAGTTAGCTTAATTTATTTTGTTTTTTATACTGGGATCCTTTTGGGTTAAGCGTAAAGTACTACCTATCAGGACGAAGCAAGGTTCAGGAAGAATCACTAGCCGGGATGCTAGGGTTATTAGGACGCGAAGCTCAGGATGAGCAGGCTTATTAGGATTGATAAGTTGAGGATGTTGGCACAGGAGTGCTAAAGCGAATACCAAACGGCTTCAGGAAGAAGTAAAGGGATACCTCTAGGATGGAGAGAGCAAGTGTTTAGGAAGAACACTTATGCCAAAGAAGGCTAAAGGACAGCTCAAAGGAATTGGGAAGAGGATACACTAAGGATTAGTGAATAGAGTCAAAAGGATTGCAGGGAGCAATTAACGTTCACGGAACAGAGCGATATGACTATTCGAAGGGTGACACTTAGGTGTCACCCTTTTCTTTTGTCGTAGATGCACTATTGCTGGTTAACTTGACATAAATTAGTACACTAAGGCAGATACAAGCCTCTATCTATTCTGAATATAATATCTTTTCTATACTAAGCAGACTCTCTATATGCGGGCTTATGTCTTGTATAAACAACAGATTGTATCGATATTGTTATTTTGTTTAGTCTGTCTTGATGACGTACAAAAGGGCGACAATCAGTATTGCCCTTTTTACGTTTGGTGACGCCACCAAGCGTGTTGCTTCATTAAAAAAGCCAGCAGTAGCAAACTGGCCAGCCCCGCAAGGGTATGAGAAACGATAATCGCAAGGAAGATAAGCTTACTGCTCCCTGATAAGGCTCCCAAGAAAATAGCCGGTAGCATAAAGCCAAATAAACGAATTAAATTAATTGCCATCGCGTAGATAGGTTTCGCTAAGGCATTGAGTGTTTGTGCTAACAGCAAGGGAACCGCCATCATTCCGTAGCAAAAGGGCACTAATTGTAAATAGTATTGGCTCAGTTCTGCCACTTCAGCATCGTGATTTAAACTACGGCTAATAAGTGGCGCTAGTAGGTACATGACTATGGCTAAGAATAACTGCCAAACTACAGCTAAGCGGATACCATGGTGCACAATTTGCTGAGCTCGCTGCGCTTGGCCGGCTCCTACATTTTGTCCAACCAGCATAGGTATTACCGAATTAATAGCCATCACGCCAATAAATAATAAGGCTTCTACTCGAGTCGCAAAACCATAAGCGGCCACCGTAGCGGTACCTGCTTTGGCTAAAATAATAAAGGTAAATGCGGTGGCGATGGGGGTGAGAAGTTGCGATAACACCGCCGGAATACCGATGCTAAGTAGTTTTTGCCAAGAGCGTAATAACTGCGATAAAGAGCAGCGCTCAAGGCGTAATAAGCCAAGTTTAAACCAAAGCATATATAGCGCGACTAAGAAGGTTAAAAGCCAAGCGATGGCGGTGGCTAAGGCGGCGCCCTGTACACCCATGGCGGGAAAAGGGCCCAAACCAAAAATCAGTAATGGATCGAGTATACCGTTGACCATTCCGGCCACCAGCATAACGATACTGGGGGTTTTGCTGTCTCCGCTGGCTCTAATGGCACTATTACCCACCATCGGAATAATCAATAAAGGAACCGAGATATACCAAATCTGCATGTATTGCTCAATATAAGGCATTACTGGTAGCTCTGCACCTAAGTAACTAAACAGCGGGAAAATACTGAAATAGCCTAGGCTAGCTATGCCAATAATCAGCAATAAGCTGAATAACAAACTATGGCTGGTTAAACGTGCGGCTGTTAGTTGTTGTTCGGCACCTAATAAGCGCCCAACGTGTGAAGAAAGGCCAATACCCAAGCCCATCGCCACGCTAGTGATCGCAAAGGTGATTGGAAAGGTAAATGAGACGCCAGCTAGTGCATCGGTGCCCAACATCGCCACAAAAAAGGTATCGACTAAATTAAAAAAGATGATCGAAAAAATACCGACTAAGCTTGGACTCGCTTTGCGGATTATCAGTGGGGTGATTGGCGCATCAAGTAGTTGGCGGCGTTGTTGTTCCATGCTGGTTGGCGTGAGCAAACGGAGCTTCAGTATACGTGGATGGTGGCTTTTGCGAAAGAACCAAGCTGCTAGATAAAAGTTCACGTTGTTTGTTTAAAAACTAACCATTGTTATTGTCTTTAACTTAAGAAAACGGTAAATTGCGGCTTCCTTAATAACGAGAGAAGTTATGTCTCAGTTTGACAGTATTCGCCCATATCAAGACTCTGAAGTAAAACCCACCTTACATCGCTTAATTAATGATTCTGAATTTATTACTACTTTAATTCGCTTTCGTTATCCACGGGTGTCAGGCTTGGCATTGAAGCTGTTATCTATGCTATTGCGTAGCATACTTCGTTTTAAGGCAAGAAAGGTGAATACCGTGTACGATTTTCAGCTGATTGTTGAACGTTATATGGCGCATATGATCAAAACCACTACCTCGCAATTAAGTTCGAGCGGTTTAGAGCAGCTTGATCTGTCAACTCCGCATTTGTTTATCTCTAACCACCGCGATATTGCCTTAGACCCTGCATTTGTAAGCTATTTACTACATATTAGTGGCCAAGATACGGTACAAATTGCTATTGGTGACAACCTATTAACTAAGCCTTGGGTATCTGATTTGATGCGTCTTAACCGTAGCTTCGTTGTTAAACGTTCGGCTACGGCGAAGCGGGAAAAATTATCTAATTCCAAAGAGTTATCAGCATATATTCAGCATACACTTAGGCAAACTGGCGATCATATTTGGATTGCGCAACGTGAAGGTCGTGCTAAAGATGGTTTAGACCAAACCAATGCTGCGTTAATCTCGATGTTGGCTTTAAACCGAAATAAAGAACAAAGCTTTGCCGACTATATTAATCGGCTGAACATCGTGCCAGTGTCTATTTCCTACGAATTTGACCCCTGTGATGTGGCCAAGGCCAACGAATTGGTGGCGCAGAACCAGCATGGTGAGTATCTAAAGCAGGAGCATGAAGATATTTACAGCATTTCCCGTGGCATTGTGGGCCAAAAAGGCCGAGTTCATGTGCATTTTTCCCAGCCCTTAAATGCTCCCTTTGAAAATGCTAAAGAAGTCGCTGAAGCTTTAGATAAAGCAATTATTGGTAACTACCAATTAATGCCGACCAATTGGATAGCTTTAGGCAATGAGCTTCCAGAAGAGTTATCGGCTAAAGACATTGCTCAAGCCAAGCGCTATTTTGAGGCGAAAACTGGCGATATTAGTGCAGAGGTCCGATTTCAATTGCTCGCTATGTATGCAAACCCCATCAAAGCTAGACAGCAACTAACTGAATAAAAAGTAAAAATCAGTTTATTGTAGTATTGGCACTGTAGCTGCATACCCCTTTATAGGTATTAATATTAGGGGTATGATATGTTCCGTTCAAAGACTAGCCAAACCATTGCTAACGTATTATCTGATCAAGATAAATTGCAGCAATTATTATCATTAATGTTACCTGATGAAGTAAACGAGCTAGACCAATTAGGAGCGCAACATTGTCGGCGTAAGCGTCAAGTGAGTGGGCGTTCTCATTCAATTTCGGTTAAATTTTAAACCTTAAAGCGTAAATTAATATACTGTGCCATGCTTTATTACTGATAAACTGTAGCCAAAAGAGCCAAGTAATAGGCTCATATCTCAATTATCAGTATTAAAAGACAGCACAGTATATGACTATTAAAACTCAAGCGGGAAGCGCCTTTCCTCTCGGTGCAACCTATCAAGGTTCCGGCGTTAATTTTAGTATTTTCTCAAAAAACGCCACTGGGGTAACTTTACTCCTTTTTAAAGAAGTTAATTCTCGTAAACCTTTCGCACAAATCCCTTTTCATTCTCAGTTTAATCGTACCGATCACTATTGGCACATTTTTGTTGAAGGCTTGGAAGTAGGGACTTTATACGGTTTTCAGGTTGACGGTCCGTGGCAGCCCGAGCGCGGCCTGCGTTTCGACTCTAGTAAGGTATTGCTCGACCCCTATGCCAAAATGACTCATTTCCCCGATAATTATCTTCGTCAAGTAGCGGCTAGGCATGGTCATGCGAATGTGGATCAATGTGTTAAAGGGGCTGTAGTTGATCTGCGTGGTTTTGATTGGCAGGGCACTCGTCCTATTAAGCGCTCGCTGCAAGATACCGTGATCTATGAAATGCATGTTGCAGGCTTCACTAAGCATCCTTCTTCGGGGGTGCCGGAGCATAAGCGTGGTACTTATGCGGGGGTGATAGAAAAAATTCCTTATTTAAAAGAACTCGGGGTGACTGCCATTGAGTTAATGCCGGTGCAGCAATTTGATATTCAAGATGCGCCGCTGGGTAAGCAAAACTACTGGGGATATAGCCCGGTTAACTTCTTTTCTGCACATACCGCATATAGCTCTGATAAAAGTGTTTGTGGCGCCTATAACGAATTTAGGGTGATGGTTAGAGAGTTACATAAAGCGGGTATAGAAGTGATACTTGATGTGGTGTTTAACCATACTGCGGAAGGTGGGCACGATGGCCCAACCTTAAGCCTGAAAGGATTGCAAAATGATGCCTATTATACGCTAGAAAATGAAAAGCGTTGGTACAGTAATTATTCTGGTTGTGGCAATACTTGTAATGCCAATCACTCGGTAATGCGTAAGATGATTCGCGATTCATTGCGGTTTTGGGCCAATGAAATGCATGTTGATGGTTTCCGTTTTGACTTAGCATCGGTATTGGCGCGTGACTCGCAGGGGCACGTTATGAAAGAGCCGCCGTTATTGTGGTCGATTGATTCAGACCCCGCGTTGGCAGGAACTAAGATCATTGCTGAAGCTTGGGATGCAGCCGGTCTTTACCAGGTTGGTGATTTTGTGGGGGATCGCTGGAACGAATGGAACGGTATGTTCCGTGACGATGTTCGCGCCTTCTTCCGTGGTGATAATGGTGTAATTGGCAGATTTAGTTCGCGCTTATTAGGTAGCCCAGATCTGTATTATAAAGATAATCACTCGCCGCAGCGTTCGATTAACTTAGTTACCGCTCATGATGGTTTTACATTGAACGATTTAGTTAGCTATAACGACAAGCACAATTTGGACAATGGTGAAAACAACCGTGATGGCGATAGCCATAACATCAGTTATAACCACGGTGTGGAAGGGCCTACTTTAAATACAAAAGTGAATGACTTGCGTGAACAGCAAATGAAGAACTTCTTTGCTACTTTGCTGCTATCGCTGGGTACGCCGATGATTACTATGGGAGACGAAGTTAAGCGTACTCAACAAGGTAATAATAACGCCTATTGTCAGGACAATGAAATATCTTGGTTTGATTGGAGTCTAGTGGATAAAAACCAAGATTTGCTGCGCTTTGTTAGAGAGCTGATTAAGCTACGTCGTTTTGATGATGTATTAGAAGAAAAAATTCACTTGAGTTTGTCTGATGTAATTCATGATGCCAATATTGAGTGGCACGGCGTGAAGCAAGGACAGGCTGATTGGTCTGAAGATAGTCATTCAATTGCTTTAACCTTACTCGATCCGTATTCCAAGGATAGAATGTATATGGTGTTTAATGCCTTCTGGGAGGATTTAGAATTTGAAGCTCCTACCATTGAGGGGCATTGGTTTAAGTTGGTAGATACTGCGGCGAAACCACCTGCGGATATTTATGACTTTAAAACAGCACCCGTACTAGAAGGTACAACTGTGACAGCAGCTGCGCGCTCAGTGATGTTATTTGTCGCTAATCCATTGTTAGAAAGCCGTTGTAACTAATTAAGCGGGCTTGTCGCTAACTAAACTTGAACAAGATTGCACTAATGATGATTGGGTAGTGTGTGAGAAATTAAATACGCTACCCAGCATTAATACCAGCAATAACACTCGTGCCCCAATTGATAAAAACGCCATTATTATCTTCTTTACGCCTCGTTTCAAACGTGAATTGATTGTTCATTGTATTAGTTGATTATTTTCAGTATCCACATTAATCACGGTATTTCTAATAAGAAATGGATATTTATTTGATAAAAGTGATTTGTGTTGGACTTTTGTACTGATAACAAGTGAATAACCATCAACTAACTGAGTTATTCGCTTTTTTGTTTAAAATAAACCGAGTTGGGCTGAGCTAATTTGTTCAAAGTCTAAGCCAACAAAGGGGAGAATGGCATCGGCTATGGGCCGTAGTTGTTTATCTAAATAATGTTGATAATCGATATGGCTGCGTTGATAAGCTAATGGTTCGGGCCCGTTTAGGGTGAAAACATAGTCAATACTGCCCTTGTTTTGATACTGCAGAGTCTTACCTAGAGCCTTATTTTGTTGATCCGCGAGGCGTGCCGCTTTTACCTGCGGAGGCACATTTTTTATGTAATCGGCTAGGTTTCGGCGTAAGCGTTTACGATAAATCAATTGCGGATTGTATTCGCCAGCCAATAGCTTAGCGATGGTTTCAAGCACGAAATCGTGAGGGTCTTGGTCGCTAAAAACTCTCTCTAATAAGCCAATTTGAAAGTGTTTGGCTAACTCCGTCCAATCGGAACGTACCGTTTCTAAACCTTTAATAATCAATTTTTTGTTGGCATCTAAGCCCGCATAGCGCTTTTTACTACCGGTTTCCGAGCCGCGAATCGTGGGCATTAAGAAGCGAGAGAAATGCGTTTCAAACTCAATTTCCAAGTGGCTTTCTAACTGCATCTCATCTGCTAGTTTAGTTTGCCAAAATTGATTAATTCCGACAGCCAATTGTTGGCCTATTTGCTCGGCTTGTTCGGCGTTTAACTGTTGATTCAGCCATACGAAGGTGGAATCGGTATCGCCATAAATTACCTCATGGCCTTGTTGGCGGATCCACTCGGCGGTTTGTTGCATCAGTTGGTGGCCGCGCATGGTGATGGAGCTGGCCAGACGCGGGTCGTGAAAACGGCAACCGGTGGAACCCAGAACCCCATAAAAGCTGTTCATTAAGATTTTAATTGCTTGCGAGCGAGCCTTATCGTGCTCAGCTTTAGCTTGATCGCGTTGTCGCCAGAGTTGTTCAATAATGTCCGGAAGAAAGTGTTTATCGCGGCTAAATTTACCCCCTCGAAAGCCTTCAATGGCCTGATCTGGTTCGGCTAAGCCTTCTATCAACCCGAGTGGATCGACTTTAAAGGTGCGAATAATAGAGGGATAAAGGCTTTTAAAATCTAATACTAATACGTTGTGATAGAGGCCCGGTTTGGAATTCATCACGTAACCGCCAGGGCTATCGGCAATAAAATCTTTAGTCAGATTCGGCGCTATATAGCCGGCGCGGTGCAACTTGGGTAAATACACATTAGTGAAGGCGGCCACCGAGCCGCCGCTTCTATCCAACATTAGCCCGGTGAGCTGGCTGCGTAAACACAGGTATTGCAAAATTTGCGTATGCTGGAAAATATCCAGTACCAGTTGGCAGTCTTCTAGGTTGTAAGCGGCTAACTGCGGTTTATCATGGTTAAAGTTGTGAGTAATTTCGGCCATGCGATCGGCCACTTCATCCACCAGCTTACCGCGTTGTAATAGTTGCTGGGCAACATGCTCTAGGCTGAAACTATCAAACTGATAAGTTGCCGATTTTAGTGCATCTATGCCATCTACCACTACGCGTCCAGGAAGGCTGACAAAACCATTTTGTGGATTATCACTACGTTCGCGCCAGCGTAGTTGACCTTGGTCCCGCCCAAGCTGAAGTCTTATACCGTGTAAGGCGGCGCGCTTGGCTAGCAGTCGAAAGTCGAAATTGATGACATTCCAACCAATTATGATGTCCGGGTCGAGCTTTTCAAACTGCTGCTCTAGTTGTTTGAGTAGGGCATATTCATTGTTTACCCAGCTAATCGGGGTGCTAGCAGCTTGCTCCGAGCCGATCATCAATACTCGTTGGTAGTCTTTTGTAGCCAAACCAATTGAGTAGAGTTGTCCTTGTTCACTGCATTCGATGTCCAAGGACAATACCGACAGTGAAGGGCGGTATTGGCTGGCTTTGATTTTTGCCTGTTGCAGGCAGGGAAAACGGCTTTGCTGCTTAAGTCGCCCTTGGTAGGTCAAACTACCGTAACAAAAGCGTTCCGTTAGATAGCGTTCATGTAGCTTGATATCGTGTTCATAGCAGTCTAAGCCTGCTTGTTGTAGTTGTTTGGCGGCTTGTTGTTGCTGTTCTATGGTGGCGAAGTAAAGCGCGCTTACTGGCTGCTGGTGAAAGGTTTTTAAGCTGAGTTCTTGGTAACGTGCCGGCTGGGCCTGAAGGGTGTGTAGCGCCGTGCTTAGTTGTTCACTCAGGATAAAAAATACGGGTTGTTGGTCGGTTATTTCCAAGCGTAAAGGGCCTTGTTCGCTAGCCAAGTAGAGTTGGATATAGGCTCGCCCCTGCCGATCATAGCTGGTAGCGTTAAGCAAAAAACCTTGGCCTTGTTGCAAGTGCTGAATCACACCTTGTTCTCTTTACTGATGAGTGGCTGGAAACTTAGCACAAAGCCACCGTTTAGCGCCATTGTGCCGTGATTTGATTTACTTTGTTTAATTCTTGGTTTGTGATTTGTGGTTTATGCCATATAGCAGCTAGACCGCCAATTCATTTCGCTGCACAGTGCTAATAAAGCTTTATTAAGGGAACCGAATGAGCGAGCATTTTGAGAGAATGATGGCTGGCCTGAGTTTTAATCGCTGGGATCAAGATTTATCTGAGCGGCGGTTACGAACTCGGCAAATTACTTATCGTTTTAATCGTACCCGACCAGAACAGTTTAGTGAGCGAGTACAGCTGGCTAAAACACTGTTTGCCGAAGTGGGCAGCAATCTTGAAGTTTGTCCACCACTCACCGTGGATTATGGCGATACCGTATTTATTGGTGACGATGTATTTATCAATACCAATTTTACTCTGGTTAACTCAGGTAAGATCAGCATTGGTCATCGGGTGATGATAGCGCCTAATGTGAGTTTGTTTTCTATTAACCATGCTTTGGATCCGGAGCTGCGCAAAACTTATATCAATGCTCAGGGAGAACGAGAAGTAATTGATTACCCTGCCCCCATTACCATCGAAGACGATGTGTGGATTGGGGGGCATGCGGTGGTATTAGCGGGAGTTACCATCGGTGCCGGTTCAGTGGTGGCCGCTGGGGCGATTGTTAGCAAAAACGTACCTCCGGGGGTATTAGTGGCGGGAAATCCAGCCAAAGTCATTCGAGCTATTCAGCCGGGTGAAACGGTACGTCAAGCACGTTCTTAGCGATGAAAAGAGTAAAAAAGCAGACCTCGGTCTGCTTGTTATTGATTAGGCGTTTAATTTGCCTCTGGTATTACGACGGTGTAAGCCAAAACCCATTAATCCGACGGCGAGTAACCAAGCACTGGCTGGCTCTGGGATGCTACTGGGTAAGCTGCTAGCAGGGATAAAATCCACTAAGTAGATCATATCGTCGTAGTCGTCATCGCCTAACATTCCGGCAGATTGGTATTGGTAAGGTAGATCTTCCCAGCCAATCATAAAGGCGTTGCTGAATTGATACTCTACAATCTGATCCTCTATGTCGAGGAAGGCGCTTTGACCGTTTAGTTCCGCCATTGAAAAAGTCATCATATGATCCCAGCCGTTATTTAGCTGGCTTTCCGAATAAAAAGTGGTTTGGTTATAGGGGCCGCCTTGCTCTAAATACCAAGCAAACTCACCAGTAATGTCAAAGGTGGCACCTTTAAAAGGGTTCACCGATGATCCATCGCCAGTAAAACCAAATTGTGGATCGGAGGGTAATAAGACCTGCTGGTTTTGGGCTTGGCCTAAATCAGTATATACCCCTAGAGTATTGTAATTACCCGCGGTGAGCCCGATTAGCGCAATGTTATGTTGGCCCTGGCCCACAAATACTTGGTCGTCTGCCACAAAGCGCGAGTCTAAATCTGCATTGCTGGTATAGTTTGTTCCTAGTAGTAAGTTGGCTGCATCAAAGAGGTCGGGCACCCCGTCGTTATGATCGTTGGCTGTTGGAATGCCATTGGGCTGACCATTGTAGTTGTCGTATAACACATTATTGGTAAATGGTGTTGCCTGCACACCCAAGTGCAGCAGCGCTAAGCTGCATAATATTTTTTTCATAAACTTCCCTGCTTTTTTAATTTAGTTTTTATATAACTGTTAGCGTTGGCGACAATAACCCGATAGATTTATATCTTCTAGTTCTATGTGCCTAAATTGTGAGCAAAAACTTATTGTCATATTGGTTATTGCTAGCTTAGTGAGCGGCTAAATAAGGACACGAATAGTTAGGCATAAAAAAAGCTGGCTTAAGCCAGCTTTTTGCAGATTAAATACCGTCGATTAAGACTTAACTCCAGGCTTTAAAGGTATTGATTAAGCCATTGGTTGAGCTGTCGTGGCTGCTAACTTCGCTGCCGTCTTTTAGCTCTGGCAAAATTTGGTTAGCTAGCTGTTTACCTAGTTCTACGCCCCATTGGTCGAAGCTGAAGATGTTCCAGATAATGCCTTGTACAAAAATCTTGTGCTCGTACATGGCTACCATGGCACCCAATGAGCTTGGGGTGATTTTCTTCACTAAGATAGAGTTGGTAGGTTTGTTACCGGTGAACACTTTAAATGGCGCTAGTTCTGCTACTTCTTTTGCTGATTTACCCGCTGCTACTAATTCCGCTTCTACAGTCTCGCGTGATTTACCAAAAGCTAGAGCTTCGGTTTGAGCGAAGAAGTTAGACATTAACTTGGCGTGGTGATCCGATAATGGATTGTGACTAGTTGCAGGGGCAATAAAGTCACATGGGATCAGCTTAGTTCCTTGGTGAATTAATTGGTAGAAGGCGTGTTGGCCGTTAGTACCCGGCTCACCCCAAATAATTGGGCCTGTTTGGTAATCCACAGGATTGCCGTTACGGTCTACATTTTTACCGTTAGACTCCATGTCGCCTTGCTGGAAGTAGGCTGCAAAGCGATGCATGTATTGGTCGTAAGGTAAAATAGATACGCTTTCTGCACCAAAAAAGTTGTTGTACCAAATGCCAAGCAAGCCCAGAATAACCGGTAGGTTTTGCTCTAACTCTGCGCTAGCAAAGTGTTGGTCCATGGCGTGTGCGCCGTCTAGCAGCTCAATAAAGTTGTCGTAGCCAACAGTAAGGGCAATAGACAAACCAATGGCTGACCAAGAAGAGTAACGACCGCCTACCCAATCCCAGAATTCAAACATATTGTCGGTATCAATACCGAACTCAGCTACTGCACTGCCATTAGTCGATAACGCGGCAAAGTGCTTCGCTACGTGAGCTTGATCGCCAGCGGCTGCTAAGAACCAATCACGTGCGCTGTGCGCGTTAGTCATGGTTTCTTGGGTGGTGAAGGTTTTTGACGCCACCAAGAATAAAGTGGTTTCAGGGTCCACTTGCTTCAAGGTTTCAGCAATGTGGGTACCATCTACATTAGACACGAAGTAGGTGTTAATGTGCTCGACCTTGTAGGCGCCCAAGGCTTCAGTAATCATCACTGGGCCTAGGTCTGAACCACCAATACCAATGTTTACAATGCTCTCAATGGCTTTTCCGGTGTAACCTTTCCATTCACCTGAATGGATTTTCTCGCAGAAGCCTTGCATTTTTTCCAGTACGGCGTTCACCGCTGGCATCACGTCTTCACCGTCGACCATTACGGGGTTATTGCTGCGATTACGTAAGGCAGTATGCAGTACTGAACGGCCTTCTGTTTGGTTAATTTTCTCACCAGAGAACATGGCTTTAATGGCACTGTCTAGCTTGGTTTCTTTGGCTAGCGCAACTAAATGCTGCATGGTTTCTTCAGTAATAAGGTTTTTTGAGTAATCGAGTAAGATTTGCTCGTTAAACTCTACAGAGAAACGATTAAAACGGTCTGCGTCAGCGGCGAATAGCTCGCTAAGTTGAACCTCTTTTTGTGCTTCGAAATGTGTTTGTAGCGCTTTCCAAGCCTGTGTAGTTGTTGGGTTGATATTATCCAGCATAGACCTTGTTCCTTAGATACTTTACCTAAATGACCGAGTTGCAAGCTAATGACCAATACTTGCGGTGTAGCACTTTACCCTTTCTGGGAAAAAGGACGCAAGCAATCAGATCAATAATGTGCCAAAGCTTGCGAGTTATTTTAGCCAAAATTGTTTAGTTTGTTGTAAATCTGGCTTTGCTTGTTAATTTTTAGTGCTCAAAGCGTCGCTTTTTTGCTGGGCGAGTCCTTTAGCTTGTTGCTACAATGCACAAAATTTATTCGTCATCGTTTTCTAGGGGCTTTATTTTTGCCAAATTTGCAGCGACAAGTGAATGCTGAGAATGTCCGTTATTTACTGAATAATGGTCGTTTAGTTGCATTAGTGAGTGCTGCCTATAGTGTGATTTGGTGGAGCTTATTTAGCCCTAGTTACCAGTTTAATGGCCATGCCCTATGGTTGGGCGGTATGTTGGCCCTGTCATTGTTGTTTTATCTTTACACCCGTGGTTATAGCCAAACCCAAACGAGCGAAATGTCGCTGGGTTTATTAAATGCTTACTTCTCACTTACCTCTGCTTGTGGGGTGTTATGGTCGGTGGGAATATTACTGTTTATGCCGCAACTTGGTGAAGCCCAAGCTTTACTATTAATACTGTTAGTGGGTGCCTTGTTGTCACTGTTAGTGGTGCCAAATTTATTAAGTATTCGCAGCTTTAATGGTTTTGCTTTACCGATGATGTTGGCTTTGTTGGTGAATCTTTTCGACCGTGACTCAAGTGAATGGGTCGCCTACCTGATACTGCTGTTGAGTTGGGGTTTACTTAACATAGTGTTGCGCCGCGCTGAAACCTTAGTAAGCAGCAATTTTTCTGAAGGGGTGCTAAACCGTGTTCGAGTAATGGAGCTGGCCGACAGTCATGCTTCGATGCGTCAACAAAGTGAACGAGATGGGCTTACTGGTTTATATAATCGCGCCATGTTTGAGCGCCACCTTCAGCAGCATTGGCGCTTGTCTAGCCGCGCAAATACCGCTTTAAGTCTGTTGCTGATCGATGTTGATTTTTTCAAACCTTATAATGACCATTACGGCCACCTAGCCGGAGATCAATGTTTGAGTATGGTGGCAAGCATGTTTAATCAGGCTTTGCAACGTGAAGATGACATGGTGGCGCGTTATGGTGGTGAGGAATTTGTGATTGTTTTGCCTAATACTGATACCAAAGGGGCATTGCAAGTTGCGGCAAGAATTAGAAAACTATTGGCCGAGGCCAAGCTCCGGCATGAGTACTCTGCCGCAGCCAGTTATGTTACCGTGAGCATCGGCATCAGTTGCTTGATCCCCATCGCTCAACAAAATAGTAAAGAGATCGTAGACAAGGCTGATAAGGCCCTATATAGAGCCAAGCAGTTAGGTAGAAACCAAGCTGTAGTGGCCGCCCGTGGAGAAGTATAAAAATGAGTATGCAACTGCATCGTATCGAAGAGCTAATTGAATTGCTCACCCCGGTTTGGAAACAACAGCCGGAACTTAATCTTGTTGAAATTATCACTCAAATTGCCGACCAAGCAGGCTTTGATAAGCCGATGAGTGAACTCACCGATGATGTGCTTATTTATCAACTCAAGATGTTAAGCGTAGCTAAAGACGAAATGATTCCTGGCATTGCTAAAGATTGTGAGGATGACTTTAAAAGTGCTTTATTAAAAGCCCGTGGTATTAAAGCTTAATGGCCTAAACAGTAATTAAGTTTGTCGCAATGCTTAAAGGCTGTGTTTATCACAGCCTCCTCCTAAAGGATTGAGAGATGAGTGATCGTATTCCTGTAAAAGATGTAAGCCCTAAACCTAGAGCCGCAAAAAAGCGTGCCCCGGTCGATCGTTATAATCCCCAAGAACAAATTTATGTGCGTGAGCAAAAGGGTTTTTTCCAACGCTTGCGCAAATACATGGGCTGGTTGTTTATTGCCGCCTTCGTGATTGTGCCGTTCATTCCCTATGGAGAGCGTCAGGCTATTCTGTTAGATATTGCTGCCCGGCAATACCATTTCTTTGGTTTAACCTTGTGGCCACAAGATTTGTTGCTGCTAGCGTGGTTCTTTATTATTGCCGCTTTTGCGCTGTTTTTTATCACTACTTTTTTGGGCCGAGTATGGTGTGGTTATCTGTGCCCACAAACCGTATGGACCTTCATTTTTATTTGGTTTGAAGAAAAAATTGAAGGTAGTGCTAACAAGCGTAAGAAGTTAGATAAGGCACCTTGGGACTTTAATAAACTTTGGCGAAAAACCGCTAAACATGCTGCATGGTTAGCGGTGTCGGTATTTACGGCACTGTCTTTTGCTGCCTATTTTGTGCCAGTAAAACAGCTCTGGTGGGACTTCTTTACACTTAACGCCAGTGGAGCGGTCAATTTTTCGGTGATTTTCTTCACTGTCGCCACCTATGCCAATGCCGGCTGGATGCGCACCATTGTGTGTACTCACATGTGTCCTTATGCGCGTTTTCAATCGGCGATGTTCGATAAAGATACCTTTATTGTAGGTTACGATACTAAACGCGGAGAAGCCCGTGGACCGCGTAAACGCAATGCCGATCATAAAGCTATGGGCTTGGGTGATTGTGTTGACTGTGACTTATGTGTGCAGGTATGCCCAGCGGGGATTGATATTCGTGATGGTCTGCAATACGAATGTATTAACTGTGGTGCCTGTATCGATGCCTGTGACCAAACTATGGAACGAATGAACTACCCTAAAGGTTTGATTCGTTACACCACTGAGCATAACTTGGCAGGGAAAAAAACCGATGTGCTACGGCCAAAGTTAATCGGTTATGGGGTGGTGTTAAGCCTTATGTTGGTGGCCTTTATTTTCACCTTGCTCAATGTTAAACCAATGCAACTGGACGTGATTAGAGATCGGGCAGCATTGTATACCGAGACTAATGAAGGCTTAGTTGAAAATAGTTACACATTGAAGGTAATTAATAAGTCTTCTGAGGCTCGCCAATTTAGTTTGAGTGTGCGTGGCTTAGAAGAGGTAGACTGGATCGGCCAGCAAGTGGTAACGGTGAATGCTGGTGAAGTCTATAGCTTGCCCATATCTTTAGCCAGTGACCCTTATTTGTTGCCAAGCTCTGTCACCGACATCGAGTTTGTCTTGCAAGTCGGCGAGCAACAAGTAAGCCAGCCAAGTCGTTTCATCAGTGGGGGCTAAAAAGTGAAAACAGTATTGCTGTGTTTGGCTTTGTTGTTACTGCTGCCGAATCTATTGGCAGCTTTAGGCTCTTATACCCGTAAGCGCCAATTAGGGCGGGTTAATAACCATGACCCGCGGCAACAAGTATTACAGTTAGATAGCCGTGGGCAGCGTCTTTATGCTGCCCAGCAAAATGCTTGGGAAGCGCTGCTGCTATTTAGTGGCTGTGTGCTACTGGCTCACTTAGCGGGGCTTGATTTAGCCTCGCTTAAGCTTGCCTGTATTGTGTTTATCACCAGTCGCTTACTCCACCCGCTGGCCTATGTTTATGGTTTTGCTACACTGCGCTCGCTATTGATGCTGGTGGCGTGGTTAAGCTGCATTTATATCGTATCAGCTGGGCTGTTAGTCGTATAAGCCTAAAACTTCTTTGCTTTTGTTGTTATTGCTACGCTGTGGCTAGCGAGTTTGCTGGCTTTGCTGCTACACTGCGCCGACAATCTGTTGTGAAGCGGCCAAACCATGAGCGCCTTTCTATTTGCCAATCTAAATCCTGATACCATTCTCGATGCCATTGAATCTCAAGGTATTTTTCCTAGTAGTGGCTTACTTGCCCTAAACTCTTATGAAAATCGGGTATACCAATTTCAAGCCGATGATGGGCAGCGTTATGTGGTGAAGTTTTATCGCCCAGAGCGATGGACTAATCAGCAAATAATTGAAGAACATCTGTTTAGCTTGTCGATGGCCGAAGTGGATGTGCCCATTGTTGCTCCCTTATTGATTCAAGAGCAAAGTTTGTTTGAGTACCAAGGCTGGCGCTTTGCCATTTTCCCCAGTGTGGGCGGGCGCAGTTTTGAGGTGGATAATCTTGATCAACTTGAGCGAGTGGGTCAGTACCTTGGCCGAATGCATCAGAAAGTTGGCGGCACGTTGTTTGAACATCGCCTGTCAATTAATACCGAAGAAATGCTCGACCAGCCCTTAAACCTACTGCGTGATTGGTTACCCAAAGGCCTAGCGGTACCTTTTTTTACCGTGGCTGAGCAGGTGGCCGATGCGGCCAAGGTGGCGTATCAACCCCAGGCGATTATTCGTTTGCATGGTGATTGTCATCCCAGCAATATTTTATGGCGCGACGGACCAATGTTGGTGGACTTAGATGATGCGCGTAATGGCCCTGCGGTGCAGGATTTATGGATGATGCTGGCGGGAGATGACAACGAGCGCCGCTTGCAACTAGAGGTATTATTAGAAGGTTACGAAGCTTTTTGTGAGTTTGACAGCCGAGAGCTAGCCTTAATCGAGCCCCTGCGGGCGATGCGGATGATTCATTATATGGGCTGGTTAGCGCGGCGCTGGCAAGATGCTGCGTTTCAGCGGGCTTTTCCTTGGTTTAATTCGCAACGTTATTGGGAAGAGCAAATTTTAGCCTTGAAAGAGCAACTTGCCGCCTTGCAGCAAGCGCCGCTTTCTTTGACTCCGGGATATTAATATGAGCCTTGAAATCGAGCGAAAATTTTTAGTGAACAGCGACGCTTTTAAACAGCAGGCGGTGGAGTATACGCGCGTTGTACAAGCCTACTTAAATAGTGATAAACAGCGCACAGTGCGAGTGCGGATCCGTGGTCAGCAGGGTTTTCTTACTATTAAAGGGCAAAGTAGTGAGTCTGGCTTAAGCCGCTATGAGTGGGAGAAGTCAATTAGCCTTAATGAAGCCGAGCAGTTGCTGGAACTATGTGAACCCGGAGCGATAGATAAGGTGCGTTATTTAGTGCCAGTGGGCCAGCATCTGTTTGAAGTTGATGTGTTTGCTGGCAATAACCAAGGTTTGGTGGTGGCTGAAGTGGAGCTGCAGAACGAGCAAGAAGCCTTTACTAGACCCGCTTGGTTGGGCCAAGAAGTGACTGGCCAAAATTGTTATTATAACTCGATGTTGAGTCAACATCCTTACAACACATGGTGATAAACCGCGGCGTCCTTCACAAAGCTTTCGCTTAGTATCAATTTGCATTGGCATCCTTCCGTAAGCCATATAGGATTGATCTAAAAGGTGAACTAATTGTAACGAGGTTGTAAATGACTAAGTTTGTTACTCCGGTTGATGCTTTAATGCATTGGCAAAAACAGGATCCACAACGGGTTTATTTACGCCAGCCTATCGATGGTATTTATCATGAAAAAACTTGGACAATGGTGGCTCGAGAGGCCGGCCAAATAGCCCAAGGTATTGGTTCTCTTGGGTTGGAGCCTGGCGATAAAGTCGCTATCTTAGCTAAAAATAGCGCCGAATGGTTTATTGCTGATCTGGCGATCATGATGGCTGGTTGCATCAGTATTCCTATTTATTCCACCGCTAGCGCCGATACGGTGTCTTTCATTCTTAAGCACAGCGAGAGTAAGTTGTTGTTTGTGGGTAAATTGGATGAATGGAAGAAGCAAGCTGCCGGTGTGCCAGTGGGGCTTAAAACCGTTGCTATGCCCTATCCCACCATGCCTTGCCATATTCAATGGAACGATTGGTTAGCCGTTCAGCCAGTGATAGATAAAAACCATTTATGGGATGAGCAAGACATCATGACCATAATTTATACTTCAGGCAGCACCGGTGATCCTAAAGGGGCTGAAATTAGTTTTGCTGCCTATCGTTATGCCTGTGAGCAATTGATTGAAGTACTGCAAGCTAGTAGTAAAGATAGGGTAATGTCTTACCTGCCTTTAGCTCATATTACTGAGCGTGTTTATATTCAGGGCACCAGTATTTTTAGTGGTCAATTTAGTGTGTCATTTGTTGAATCTTTAGACACGTTTGCTGATAATTTGCGCAGTGTTCAGCCTACTCTGTTTATTTCGGTACCTCGCTTGTGGTCGCGTTTCCAGCAAGGGGTATTTGAAAAACTACCGCCGAAGAAATTGAAGTTATTATTGGCAATCCCTTTTATCTCTAATCTGATTAAAGCCAAGATCCAAAAAGCTTTAGGGCTAAATAAGGCGCGTATCTTAGGCTGTGGCAGTGCTCCAGTAGCGCCGTCGTTATTACACTGGTATCAAACGATCGGTTTGAATATCTCTGAAGCTTGGGGAATGACCGAAAACTTAGCCTATGGCACGCTAAACGTGCCTTTTCGCAGTGACAAAATAGGCACCATTGGTAAGGCTGGCCCCGGCGTAGAGATTAAAATTTCCGAGCAAGGGGAGATCCTCGCCAAGGGCCAAGGCATGATGAGCGGCTATTACAAACACCCAGAGCTAAATGAGCAGACCATTGTGGATGGCTGGTTGCATACTGGTGATAAGGGCAGCATCGATGCCGATGGTTACGTAAAAATTATTGGCCGTTTAAAAGAAAGCTTTAAAACGGCCAAAGGCAAATATGTTGCGCCAGTGCCAATTGAGCAAAAGCTGGCAGAAAACTCCATGGTGGAACAAGTTTGCGTGGTGGGCAGCGCCTTGGCTCAACCTTGTGCATTAGTGGTGCTGGCGGCTGAAATGAAACAGCACTCTCAAGCGCAAATAGAAGCCAGTTTGGGCAGAACCTTAGATAGGGTTAATCAGCAGCTAGAAAGTCATGCCAAGCTGTCTCACTTATTGGTGGTTAAACAAGATTGGAACGTAGATAACGCCTTATTAACCCCGACGCTTAAAATTAGGCGAAATCAAATAGAACAGTATTATAGAGGGTTGATTCATCAGCAATTTTCTAGCAAGGTGGCCTTTGAAGCCGACACTTGGTAAGGTAAATTAATGTCAAGTTAGACGTCAATGATTGACCGAGCTTACGCATAACATTATGCTCGGTTTTTTAATAAGGTTCACTGTAAGGAAATACCGAGTGATGAAAAAGCTACTGATTGGTTTGATGGCAATGTTAGCTTTGCCAATGGTAATGGCGGCAGATTTTCAAGAAGGCACCCATTACAACGTAATTAAACAAACGGCAACAGCCAAACCAGAGGTTCTCGAGTTTTTCTCTTACTACTGCCCACACTGTTATAAGTTTGAGCCAGTGGCTAAAAACATCAAACAATCATTGCCTGCAGGAGTCAGCTTTAAAAAGAATCACGTGAGCTTCATTGGCGGAAAAATGGGTGAAGAAATGGTTCGCGCTTATGCTGTGGCAGATATGCTAGGAGTGGATGAGCAAGTTAGTGCGACCCTTTTCGATTCTATTCATAATCAGCGTCAGCGCTTCACTAGCCGTGATGATATTCGTAAGGTGTTTGTAGCTAATGGTGTAGAGGGCAGTAAGTTTGATAGTGCTGCTGAAAGCTTTGTGGTAAATGGAATGGTCGCGCAAATGGAAAAAAATACCATTAATTATAAAATCCGCGGCGTGCCAGCCTTAATCGTGAATGGTAAGTATCAAGTAGAAACAGGCTCGGTGAAATCAATAGCAGAGCTAAACGAGTTGGTTTTATATTTGGTTAATCTACAAGGTTGAGTTTTAGTTTTAGCTGATTTAAGAAGCAGTCTTCGGACTGCTTTTTTATTGTCCTAGGTTCACTTTATATTGCTGTTCATAACGTTTAATAATGATTTCTATTACACCATCTTGATGTAGCTGATTTAAGCCTTGCTGTAAGTTGATTAGGTCATCTAGCTTAGTGTTTTTATTGCAAGCGATAGCGCGTTTAGTTTTATAAAATAGCTGGCCTTGCGGATTTATCTTTAATGAATAGTGTTGCAAGATGTAAGCGGCAGACAATACATCACTGGCCCAAGCGTGAATTCTTTTTCGTTGTAGCTTTTTGGCGCTATTGAGGTTGGTTTTTGCCAAATTAACTTGGTAGCCTGCGGCGTTCAAATATTCTGTTATACCACTACCTAAGTAGCTACCAACAGATAGTTTTTTTAGTTGTTCTAGATCGTGCTTTGCTTGCGGCCGTTGGTAAATAGCGTAGTGACTGGTATATAAGGGGGCAACCCAAACAAAATCAGTTTCTCTTGTTGGGGTACGTTCAATGCCAAAAATACAATTATTGGGTAGTTGAGAGCTTAGTAGGTAGGCGCGTTTTAGTGGAAGTAGTTGTACCTTGAAGGCCACCTTTCTTTGCTGTTGTTGTAGTTGTTTGAAAATATCAATATGTAAGCCTGTGAGCTGTTGGTCTGCGTGCCTTACAAAAGGCGGTTCAATGAAGAAATTCATCACTAATTTCGCAGCGTGTAGCTGAGTCGATGTTAGTAGTAATAACAGGCTTAGTAAGCATTTCACCCGCTTGTTAGGCTTATTATACTTATACTGCGTAAGCCATATTAACTGTCTCAATATTACCCTATCGAAATGAAAGGTTAAGCTTATTTGCCAAGAGTTCATCCACAAGGTGTTTCTCCTTATTTTATAGCTCTTTAAAAATAGCAGTAAAATGGGGGTTATTTTAGTTTAGGTGCTTAGTGAGTCTTTTTTAATACCGTTTGTAGATATTGATTTTGGCTTGCAGATAATTTTCGAAGCTGTTGGTCGACCGGAATAGTGTCAGTTTTTACCACAACCTACTCTAGTTTGCCTGACAGCAAAGCCTTAAACGACGTGAAGTTGGGGGGCTCGGGATAGGCCTGTGTCACATTGATGATTTGGTCGAACTGTTCGCCTAGTACCGATAGGGGGTAAGCAATGGCTAAGGCCTAGGGGGTATAAGTGTTGGTAGCTAAAACGTGATTGCTGTTGTTTTAAAAAATTTCGGCATAGGAATGCGTGAGCGAAACAGCATGCACAGTAAAACAATGTTGGCCCAGCTTTGATGATTACATATTATTAGATACCACTGTTGTTTGTTCAGTTGCCAATTGTCTTCAATGACAAATTCGGTGATGTTCACCAATTTGAAGGTGGCTCGGTTTATTTCGCTCCAACACCACATTAAATAATTGTTTAAGCTAGGAATGCTTTGGCACGAGTAGTTTAAATACCCGCAAATGGTCATAAGCTGCCGATAAAAGCGGTATTCATACAAGCTAGACTGGCAGACAAAACTATTAGAAAAGGAACGGGTAAAAAAACGTAGCATAGTGATACAAGTAACTCTTCAAGCAGCCAGAAGCTAGTAGTTATTGTGATTTCAATCAGCTTAAATTATGGTTGGCGCCATTCTAACACTTTTTTTGATAAGCGAAACGCCGGCCTCTTAAGCATGATGGGCATATTGTGTTTATGCAGCGGCATTTAGGAATCGACAATGAATCAATTTAGTTTGCATCCGCAGTTACAAAAAGACGGAATTTGGGCGGGTGATTTTGAGCTTTCGCGGGTGTTATTAATTAATGATAGCCAGTTTCCTTGGTGGGTATTAGTGCCTATGCAAGATGGTATTAGCGATATTTATCAGTTCGATAATTGCCAACAGGCGCAATTTTGGCGAGAATCCAAGCGTCTTAGTGAAGCTTTAATGGATATTTATCAAGGTGATAAGCTTAATTTAGCTGCTTTAGGGAACATGGTGCCACAGCTACACGTGCATCACGTGGTGCGCTATAAAAGTGACCCTCTTTGGCCTCAACCCATCTGGGGTAAGCTGCCTACTCAACCTTATAGTGAAACTCAAAAGCAGCAACAGCTGGCTAAGTTACAACAGGCCTTGCAAGGACAGTGGCAAAGTTTGGCTGAGTAGTTAATTAGTATTTTTAATAACAGTAGGAACAACTATGGACGGTTTTTGGCGTGGTTTGGTAATCATTATATTGCTGATGTTACTCGTACGATGTGATGCCAATAGTTCGTTATACAAGTCTGAGGATAACGGTATTCGTTTGGAAGTGCCGCGCTTTTTAGTGACGCCAGTATTTTGGTTAGATAAGCAGGTAGGACAGCCCTTTAAGTGGGGTTATAACTCGCCTTTTGCCGATGACTATCACTTCCAGTTTTCCGGTTCTGAGGAAGAAGCTAGCGAGCAGTAATAACAAAAAGGTCAGCTACTAGAGCTGGCCTAAAAACTGTCAACCTATCTTAGGATGGGTCAGCGGGGCTAATTAGTCATTATCTAATTGGTCCCAAGCTTCTTTATTCATTTGCATCTTGGCCCACCATTCATCATCTGCGATGATTTGCCCCTGTTTGTCCACCTGTGGTATCGGCAAGCCTTTACGTTTACAAGCTTTAGCAAAGATGGGATGACCGCCTTCGAACATGATGCGGTTTTGCTCTTCTGGATTGACTTTACAAGGCCCTTGATACATACCTGCCAATTCGCGCTGGCGTTGTGCTTCGTAGAGAATTAGCGCGCTGGCCACCGATACATTTAAAGATTGCACCATGCCCACCATGGGGATGATGATGTCTTGATCGGCTAAAGCAAGCGCCTTATCGGATATACCGTATTTTTCTTGGCCCATTAAGATGGCGGTGGGTTTGGTATAGTCAATTTGGCGAAAGTCGACGGCGCTATCAGATAGGTTAGTCGCCAAAATTTGCATGCCATTGTTACGCAAGGCTGTTATTGCATCTTCGACATTTTCGTGGTTATGCACCTTAACCCAGTTTTGACTACCCGTAGCGGTGCCGCGCCGCAGCTCATCCTGATAGTTTTCCCATACCGCATGCACGTGGTCGACACCCACGGCGTCGCAGGTGCGAACAATGGCCGACAGGTTGTGCGGTTTATGTACGTTTTCCATGCAAATGGTTAAATCAGTTTGCCGGGCATCTAACATGGCGCGGATGCGCTGATAGCGTTCAGGTGTCATGGTTTTCTCGTTGTTCTAGTTTCTTAGGCGCACTACCCGCAATACTTCGGGCATAACGCGTATTTTGCGCATAATGTTGGCTAGGTGTACGCGGCTATGAGTGGTCACCAATAAATCAATGGTATAGACGCGGCCTTCTTTTTCTTCGGTAACAATGTTGACGATATTGGCACCAGTTGACGCCACCACGTTGGTTAAGCTGGCTAAAATGCCCTGATGGTTAACCATGTCGATGCGCATTTCGGTTTTGTATTCAGCGGTTTCTGCAGCATCTTTAGACCAGTCGACGTTGATGTAGCGGTCTGGCTCTTTCTGGTAGCCACTGATATTTTTACAAGACTCTAGGTGAACGACTAGACCTTTACCTTGGCTGATATGGGCAATCACCGGATCGCCGGGAATTGGGCGACAACAGTTGGCATAGGTGAGTAATAAGCCCTCGGCACCTTGAATTGAGATCCGCCCTTTGCCTTTTGTTTCACCAAGATCGTCGTTGCCGCCGAGTAGGCGATTGGCCACTACGATGCTCATGGCATTGCCTAGGCCTATTTCGGCTAACAAGTCATTGATGCTGTCAGCTTTTAAATCCTGTAGTACTTGATTCATTGCTTGGGGTGAAATGTCATCGAGTTTGACTCCAGCTAAGGCGTGATTGAGCAAGCGGCGGCCCAAGTTTACCGACTCTTCTCTACGCTGGTTTTTTAATAGTTGGCGAATTTTTCCGCGAGCCTTACCGGTGACGACAAAGTTTAACCAAGCCGCATTGGGGCGAGCCCCAGGTGCGGTGATTACTTCCACCGTTTGGCCGTTGCTAAGCGCCTTGCTTAAAGGATAAGGGTGGCGATTAACTCTCGCTCCTACGCATGCGTGACCTACGTCGGTATGTACAGCGTAAGCAAAATCGACAGGTGTGGCTCTAGCTGGGAGTTCGATGATTTTCCCTTCTGGAGTAAAAACATAGATTTCGTCGGGGAATAAGTCGGTTTTAACGTTCTCGATAAATTCAAATGAAGAGCCTGCGCTTTGCTGTAGCTCTAGCAGGCTTTGCATCCAGCGCTGCGCTCTAATTTGCGCAGTGGTTCCGGGGTTCTCGCCCGCCTGTTTGTAAGACCAGTGAGCGGCAACCCCTTTATCGGCCATTTGATCCATGTGCTCGGTTCTAATTTGAACTTCTACTGGCACACCATGAGGGCCTACCAACGAGGTATGTAAGCTTTGGTAGCCATTAGCTTTAGGTATGGCCACATAATCTTTGAAACGGCCAGGACGAGGTTTATACAGGCTGTGGCTAATGCCGAGCACCCGATAGCAAGTGTCTAAGCTGTCTACAATGATACGAAAAGCGTAGATGTCCATAACCTCATGGAATTGCAGCTCTTTGTTGACCATCTTTTTATAGATGCTATAGAGGTTTTTCTCGCGCCCAGTGACCGTGGCTTGAATGCCCGCTTCTTCAATTCGCCCTTGTAATTCTTGATGAATGCCGTTGATTAGTTCTTTACGATTACCTCGGGCGTTTTTCACCGACACTTTTAATACACGATAACGCATCGGATAGAGCGCTTCGAACCCCAGCTCTTCCAGCTCGTTTTTAATGCTGTGGATACCTAAGCGATTAGCGATTGGCGCATAAATTTCTAGGGTTTCGCGGGCAATGCGGCGGCGTTTATCGGGACGTAAGGAACCGAGAGTGCGCATGTTGTGAGTGCGGTCGGCTAATTTGATTAGGATGACGCGAATATCCTGCACCATGGCCATCATCATCTTGCGAAAGTTTTCGACTTGGGCTTCTTTTTTATCGCGAAACTTAATTTTATCCAGTTTACTCACGCCTTCTACCAAGTCGGCGATTTCGTTACCAAATTGTTGCTGCAGCTGTTCGTAAGTAACCGGAGTATCTTCGATGGTGTCGTGCAGCACCGCAGCGATTAAGGTCTGATAATCTAGCCGTAATTCACCTAGGATCCGTGCCACTGCCAGAGGGTGAGTAATATACGGCTCTCCACTAGAGCGGAACTGACCTTCGTGGGCATCTTTGCCTAAGATATAGGCGTCACGTAATTGAACTACATGCTCTTCACTTAAGTAACTGGAAGCGACTTCGCGCAAACTTTCGAATAAGTACAAACATTACCTCATCAGCGGAGGGCGCTAAAATAGATATGATTGAATAGAATTATGGGAGTTTTACCGTGCAGAGTAAACCCGGCACGGTAATTTTATAGACGGGGACGAATTAGACGCGCTTATCAGCGATAGCGGCAACGGCTGCTAACTCAGCGGCCTCTCGTTCCTGACGTTCTTGACGGTCTTGAGCATCCATGGTTTCGGTAGTGATCAAGCCTTCTTCAATTTCACGTAAAGCGATAACGGTTGGTTTATCGTTATCTTCTTCAACTAGAGGATCTTTACCTTCTACTGCGATCTGACGCGCACGACGTGCGGCGATTAGTACAAGGTCAAAGCGATTGCCGACTTGTTCTACTGCATCTTCTACTGTTACTCGTGCCATGCACAGCTCCGTTGACTAAAAATGACGCAAGATCCTAGCCGATCTGGTGATGATTTACTAGGACTTAACGAGATTATTTCGATAAAAGTTCATCTAACAAATGGCGATGTCTCGCGGCTTGCTGACGGGTGCGTAGTCGTTGCCCGGTGATAATGGCGGTTAATTCACTCAGAGCTTCGTCAAAATTACTGTTAATAATTAAGTAATCGTATTCATTATAATGAGACATTTCACTTTCTGCCTCATCCATTCGTTTTTTAATCACATCTGGACTGTCTTGGCCACGCATGTGTAAACGGTTTTCTAGCTCTTCACGACTGGGCGGTAAAATAAATACCGATACCGCTTCTGGCATCATTTTTTTTACTTGTTGAGCACCTTGCCAATCGATGTCTAAGAATACATCAATGCCGTCGGCCAACGTTTGTTCGATGCTGCGGCGTGAGGTACCGTAAAAATTACCGAAAACTTCGGCATATTCGAAAAACGCTTGCTCGTTGATCAGTTGTTTAAATTCACCATGACTAACAAAATGGTAATGGTTGCCGTCAATTTCACCGGGTCGAACTGGCCGAGTGGTATGAGATATAGACACTTGGGCTGGATAGGCGCGGTGGCGCGAAAGATAAGCATTGATCATGCTTGATTTTCCTGCACCACTAGGAGCGGAAACAATGTATAAAGTGCCAGTAGTTGCCATGTTGAATTCTTAGCGAATGTATAAAGGCGCCTAAGGTTACCATTTTATGGTTATTTTTAAAGTCTGTCGGTGCTGAAATTGTCGTAGATAACCAAGATTTTAAGTGATTTACCTATACTCAAATTATCCTGTTTCGCTAAAGCATCTAATTATTGCTGGTTATTGGCGAATTAAGTCTTTGTTTTAGAAAGAGAGAGCCTAGAGTTAAGACTATCTTTAACTGAACATCAACAATTATGGTGAGTTATTTATGACGGATAAACTGGATAAGAAAAGCTACGAAAAAAGCCTACAAGAATTACAAACCGAATTGGTAAAGTTGCAGCAATGGGTGGTAGCAAAAGGACTTAAAGTGGTGGTGATTTTTGAGGGGCGGGACGCCGCCGGGAAAGGTGGAGTAATTAAACGGATTTCAGAAAAACTGAATCCTCGTGTCTGCCGCATAGCAGCCCTGCCAGCGCCTAATGAGCGCGAGAAAACCCAATGGTATTTTCAACGTTATGTGGCTCACTTGCCGGCAGCCGGTGAAATAGTGCTTTTTGACCGCTCTTGGTATAACCGTGCCGGTGTAGAAAAAGTGATGGGTTTTTGCACAGAAGAGCAGCATCAGGATTTTCTTAGGGCTTGTCCTGAGTTTGAACGCATGCTGATCCGCTCAGGCACGATTTTAATTAAATACTGGTTTTCGGTGTCGGATGAGGAGCAGGAGAAGCGTTTTTGGGAAAGAATTAATAATCCACTAAAGCGCTGGAAGTTTAGCCCCATGGATTTGGAGTCGCGTTCTCGTTGGGCGGCCTACTCTCAGGCCAAGGATGAAATGTTTGCTCATACCGATACCAAACATGCGCCGTGGTGGGTGGTCAATTCGGACGATAAAAAGCGTGCCCGATTAAATTGCATTAGCCATTTACTAGGGCAAATCGACTACCAAGAATTAACTCCAGCCGAAGTGGTGTTACCGCCAATTGATAAACAAGGGTATGTACGGGTGCCTATGCAGGAGCAAAGCTTTGTTCCCGAGCAATATTAGCGGTGAGTGACAACTTGGTTATAATAGCCGCCCTTTAACTTGAATAGGAATAGACAGTGAATGATTGGCAAGCTTTATTCGAGGCTGAGCAACAACAGCCTTACTTCCAGCAGCTACAAGCTCGGGTCGCGGCCGAACGAGCTGCTGATAAAGCGATATATCCCCCGCAGTCTCAGGTATTCGCTGCTTTCGAAGCCTGTTCTTTAGCTCAAGTGAAGGTGGTGATCTTAGGCCAAGACCCCTATCACGGAGAAGGACAAGCGAATGGCTTAAGCTTTAGCGTTGCTAAGGGGATTAAAATCCCGCCTTCTTTGCGTAATATTTATAAGGAGCTGGCCAGTGATATCAATGGCTTTGTTATTCCTGAACACGGTGATTTAAGCGCTTGGGCCAAGCAGGGGGTATTGTTGTTAAACACTGTGCTTACGGTAGAACAAGCCAAGGCGCACTCACATGCCAAGTGGGGCTGGGAACAGTTTACTGATGCAGTGATTAGGGCGATTAGCCTGCACCGCCAAGGTGTGGTGTTTTTGCTATGGGGAGCCCATGCACAGAAGAAGGGGAGGCTGGTTGATGCGAGTAAACATCACCTATTAAGCTCGGCGCATCCTTCGCCCTTATCGGCCCATAGAGGATTTTTCGGTTGTCGCCATTTTTCAAAGACCAACTTGTTATTAGAGCAAGGGAAATCAGCAATAAACTGGCAGCTTTAACTCAACCATTCAGTACGGTTTCTGCCTGCTTTTTTTGCTTGATATAATGCTAAATCGGCACGATTAAGTGCCGCGCTAAAATCTTCACCCTTGGCTATCGATGTGAGTCCAATACACATACTTAGCCGAATATTGATTTGGCGGCCTTGATAAGACAATAAAAAATCTTGTTGATTAATTAGTTTGCGTAAGCGTTCAGCGAAGCTAAAGGCATCGGCTTGGTGACGCTGTTGAGACAATAATACAAACTCTTCGCCACCCCAACGGCCAAATAGATCTTGGCTACGAATAGCGGAGCTGAGTTGACGAGCAAAAAAGCATAATACCGCATCTCCATTGGAGTGACCGTATTGGTCGTTAATATGTTTAAAATGGTCGATATCGAATATGAACAAATAGGAGTTATCGTTCATTACAGGGCTTTCATCGAGGGCGCTTAGTAAACCCCGGCGGTTAAGCACTCCGGTAAGGTGGTCATTACTGGCAGTATGTTTTAGCTGATCAACATTTTTCTCTAAGGTGGTTATCGACTGGGTAAATAGCCTGCGCTGACGTAATAAATAGCTAATTAGCTTCGTAGCAAAGTAAACCAACCACATCGCGATGATTATCGCATATACGCTTTCATTACTGATCCATTTCCCTTCAACTTCAATCTTATTCAAGGTAATAGCGTATTCGCCATCTGGAGAGTCTGAAGGAATGTCTACACCAAACTCTTTAATTATTGAAAAATCCTGTACGAAATCATCACGCGATTTATAGTAGTTATCTAGCCACCACAGCGGAATGGTAAATTGATTCAAACCTGCCGCTGCGGGTTGTTTGCCGAGTTCTTGCTTTTTGAAGTAGGTGAACATGTATTTCGCGTGGGATAAGTCTCGGCCATTGGTGTTTGGCGTGCTACGCATAAAAAAACGTAACTCGCTGCTAGGGCCTTCTAAGTTGGCATCCAAAATAACTCGTTGATAATCGCTAATGTCAATATTGCGCAACTTTTTGTATGTATCTGTTTTGGGGGCTTGGTTTGGGTCAAAAAGCTTAATGCTGATTCCACAATATTTAGCAGGTAAATGGCTACTTTGTAAGTCACAAATAAATTGCTTGTCACTTTCCCAATAAACGTAGGAGTTGCCGCCTTGTCCGTGATCAGCAAATACATCCACCAACATATTGTCTTGAGGATAGAGTTGTAGACGTTTCACTGGTGCCCAGAAAACGGTAAATAGCCCTGCTATTGTTGCTAATATAAGCACGTTTCTTAACCAAGATAAACGTGGATATAGTTCCATATCAGCCCATTTGGTGAATCAAAATTGCTTGATTATCATAGTTCAATGACTCAGCGATAACATGAGTGTTGTTTATAAAGTGAGATTTGATACTACAAATTGTCGCTTGTTGCTTGCTTGTTCCGTTATCATGAGCCGCTGAGAGTTAGAAAAGTGAGAGGTAATTCAATGGCGAAAGCGACAGCCCGTGCTCAGCACATCATTGTTAACTCAGAAAAAAAGGCCCTGGCAGTATTAGAGAAACTCAATAAAGGCTCTAGTTTTGAAGCTATGGCTGCACGTTACTCAAGTTGCCCATCAGCCAAGAGTGGCGGTGATTTGGGCAGTTTTGCTAAAGGCGAAATGGTAAAAAGCTTTGATAAGGCGGTGTTTAGTGGCCCTCTAAACCAAGTCTTGGGGCCAGTAAAAACTCAATTTGGTTACCACCTAATTAAGGTGACGGAACGTTGGGATTGAGTGAGCTGCTCAAGTTTTCTAGCTTTAACTGCCCCTTTTCACTCAGACGAATGGCGGGCCAAAAACTGCCCACATCCAGCTTTACATCGACTTGATAATCCAGTTCAGGTTTCTTTTTTTGTAATAAGCTGCCTAGCAGTTGCATGCTGGCCAATAGGTTGGCTTGGGCGGGTAGGCTAAAGGTGGCTTCACCATAGGCTGGCACTTCAGGTAACTCTCGGGTGGCACCATTCACAATCTCATGGCCGTTTAAGGAGAAGGAGTAGACCGCGCCAGCTAGGTTTAACGCTTGCTTATTGGGGTTTACCACACGCAAGTTAATGTCAAAGCTGGGGGCGAGGCCAGAGTCGGAGCTGGGAACCACCGATACTAGATTTACTTTGGGGGGCTCACTAGGCACCATCGAACTGCAGGCGATTAGCCCAAAGCATAGTAACAATATGAAGGTTTTTTGAAGGGCTGGTCGCATAATGGCTCAACTTGCGGAAATTAATTGTTGCTAGTTAAGCACAATATCTTGTGCTTTGCATGTACTGCCGAGAGAGCAGCCAACCTAAGCCGACTGCCCCTCGTTTACTCTACTATCTCCACCCAAAAGGTGCCGACTTCGGCGCGAACCACTCGTACTTCGCTATCGGCTTTAATTGGTTGTTCACTTTTTAAAGCCCAGCTAACACCAGAGTATTTGTAATGACTCAAGCCTCGTTTGTCGATATCTTGCTCGCAAAAGAAGCGATGGCCATCGAAGTCGCTACTCACTTGTTTATTGTCGGCGTTATTTTGCAAGCGACGCATTGGTTTCCATCAAAAGCCCGCCAATAAACTAGTAACCACGGCATTGGCCAGCAAAATACTGTTCCAAGAGTCAGGCAGAATGCTCATCCATACCAGTGTACCAGTGAGCATTAGTGATAAACCTACAAAAAACAAAATGAAGGTGGCAAAGCCTATCACCACTACTTCAATGGTTAACAAGGCGATACCAAGAGCTATCATTACTTGAGGAAGGTGGTTGCCTAACAACTCGGCCATATTAGCTGCCTCGGTTTAGCGTATTTAAAATAGTGGTGGCTTGCGCGACTAATGAACCGGCTTCGGTGCTGCTATCAGGCAGTAATACCACGCTCGATTCTTTAGCAATGGCATGTTTGGCTTCAATCGCTTTGGTCGCAAGCTCTAGTTGTACCGCTTTTTGCCCTTCAGTAGTGGCAGCTGAGGCGCCAATGGTGGTAAGCGCTTTGGCTTGTGCATCGGCTACCGCCAAAATTGCTTCGGCTTCACCTTCGGCGCTGAGTACTTGTTCACGCTTCTCTGCTTCGGCTTGTAATACTCGCGCTTGTTTCTGACCTTCGGCGATATTAATGGCAGCGGCTTTTTCACCTTCAGACTCGAGAATTTTCGCTCGACGTTCTCGTTCGGCGCGCATCTGCGATTCCATAGAATCCATTATTGAGGCTGGTGGAGTAATGTCTTTAATCTCGTATCGCAATACTGCCACTCCCCAAGAGGCCGAGGCTTCATTAATTTGTTCAACAATCTTGGCGTTAAGCGCATCCCGCTCTTCGAAGGTTTTATCGAGTTCAATTTTACCGATTTCAGAGCGCATAGTGGTTTGGGCCAATTGAGTGACCGCAAATACGTAGTCTTCAACGCCATAGGTGGCTTTGTAGGGATCCAGTACTCGAAAATACAGCACTCCATCAACTGATAAAGAAATGTTGTCTTTGGTAATCGCTGCTTGGCTTGGTATATCGTAGGCTTGTTCTTTGAGTGAACGGCGTGCTGCCACTTGGTCAACGATCGGAATTAAAAAGTTAATACCGGCTTCCTTCGTGGATTGGTATTTACCAAAACGCTCAACTACCCAAGCTGAATTTTGAGGGACAAATTTTATTGAAGATTTAAGAACAAACACCGCAAAAATGAGCAGCGCCACTTGAACGGTTAATAGATAATCGAAAACGATGGGCATGGTACTTTCCTTCACTGTAAAGTTTACAAAATGGCGAATAGTCGCTTGGGCTGAAAGCCTAGGCTGGTGATGATAGATCTTCGCCTAGTGGTTTATTGTTTAATCGCAAGAAAAGCACAAATCTTGCTGATAATACAGTTATTTTGTTCTATTTAGTGAAACGGGCTGTAAAGCTATGGCAGTTAATTTTTTTAGGCTTAATTTAGCGTTGTAAATAGCGACTTAATGCTTGATCCCAGTAAGGATTTAAGCCAAAGCGCTGAGCCAAAAAGTCTATCATCACTCGGCTGCGCTGCGGTAGGTAGCGAGTATTCGGATACACTGCCCAAGCATCTAATGAGGGCAGTTGATAGTCACCTAGTACTACGCTTAATTCCCCAGTAGTAATGGCCCGCCAAGCAATAAAAGTGGGCGCGTAGGCGATACCGTGGCCTGCAATCGCCAAGTCGCGTAATAGGTCCCCATTGTTGGCACTGACATGGGCTTGGTATTGTATCTGATGCACTTGCTTATTGGGGCTCCGCAATTGCCAGTGTGGTGTGCTTAAACTGTAATGTAAGATCTGGTGGTATTGTAACTCTGTCGGGTGTTGGGGAACGCCGTGTTGGGCTAAGTATTCTGGTGAGGCCACCAATACAAAGTTAATTGGGGTGAGCTTTTTGGCCTTTAAGCTGGAGTCTTTTAATTCGGCAATTCTCAGCGCAATATCGATGCCTTCGGCTACTAAATCATGTTGGCTATCAGAGAGGCTGATTTTTAGTTTTAGCTTTGGGTGAAGTTGCATAAATGCATCAAAAGCTGAGTTTAGGTGACTTAAACCAAACGACAAAGGAACAGCAATATGCAAGCTTCCACTTAGAGTTTGTTTTTGATTGTTCACATCTTGATTTAACTGCTCTACCTCGCTCAATATGCCCAAACTGCGTTGGTAAAATTGTTGACCCATATCGCTTAGGCTTAAACGACGGGTAGTGCGCTGCATAAGACTACCACCTAAGCGTTGTTCTAAGGCGCTGAGTCGGCGGCTAACAATAGATTTAGCCAGGCCTAGTTGTTCCGCGGCGCGGCTAATGCTACCCGCTTCCACTACCCTGACAAAAACTTGCATTTCTTCCAGTTGCCCCATGAGTCCAACCTCCTGTCGGTATTAACTTTATTGTTGCTATTATAGGAACAATAATTTGCTTTTAGTAGTGTTTATCGTTATTGGCAGCAACGTTAAACTGTATTCATGCATTAGTGATTAAGTCTTTGGAGAACAGCAAGTGAATCCACTAAAAGAGGCCTGTCAAACGGTGGCTCGATTATTGTTAGCTCTAATTTTTATCGTATCGGGTTACGGCAAAATTGGTGGTTATGCCGCTACTCAAGCTTATATGGAAGCCATGGGCGTTCCGGGTATGTTATTACCCTTAGTGATTGCCTTAGAGTTGCTTGGTGGTATCGCCATCGTGCTAGGCTGGAAAACCCGTTTTGTGGCGTTTTTGTTGGCGGGCTTCAGCATCGTTTCTGGCTTGTTATTCCATTTTAAACCTGACGATCAATTACAAATGATTATGTTAATGAAGAACATTGCCATGGCTGGGGGTTTGCTACTGTTAGTGGTACATGGTGCTGGTCGTTATTCATTAGATAAACCTAGCGCTTAGGAGGGCTTGTGAGTACTTATAGAGAAATACAAAAGGTGGTGGCCGGTCAGGCCACCAGTGATGGTGCAGGGGTTAAGTTAACCCGTATGCTCGGCACTGCGCAGCTAGCGCATTTAGATCCCTTTTTGATGTTGGATTGTTTTGAATCGGATAAGCCGGATGATTATTTGGCGGGCTTTCCCGAGCATCCTCATCGCGGCTTTCAAACGGTTACCTACATTCTTAATGGACGGATGCGCCACAAAGATAATGCCGGCCATGAAAGTGTGATAGAAGCAGGCGGGGTACAGTGGATGAATGCCGGACGTGGCGTGATTCACTCAGAAATGCCAGAGCAACAAGACGGCTTGCTGAAAGGTTTTCAGCTGTGGGTTAATTTAGCCGCTGAACACAAGATGTCGGCACCGGGCTATCAAGAGCTTAGTGCGGAACAAATTCCCCAACATCATGATCAACAGGGGAATGTTATTCGAGTGATTGCCGGGCAACTGGAAAATGGCTTGCAGGGTGCGGTGCAAACCCAATACACCCCAGCCAGTTATTTGGATGTCAGCTTAGTAGCGGGAGCGGATTTACCCTTGAACTTACCGGTTAAGGATCAGGCTTTCATCTATGTCATTGAAGGAGATGTCACCGTTGGTCAGCAAAGCTTAACGAGCTATCAATTGGGTGTCTTGAGTGAAGGTGAGCTCTTACGTTTACAAAGTATTAAAGCGAGTCGACTTTTAGTGATCAGTGGTCAGCCGATTAACGAACCTATTGCATGGGGGGGGCCTTTTGTAATGAATACGCGAGAAGAGGTATTACAAGCCTTTGACGACTTCCAAAATAATCGTTTTTAGGCGGGCTGGGGTTCGCGTCCGGCTTGGTTTAACTGCACCACTCTTGTGGTGCAGTGTAACAAATGTTTACAACCACTAGAGAGTGGGTAAAGCAAATACGAGGAGAAATCAAATGGGTCTATTAGTAGACGGAAAATGGTATGACCAATGGTATGATACCGATAAAAACCAGGGGCGCTTTGAGCGCAGTGAGTCGCAGTTTCGCAATTGGGTGACAGCCGACGGTAGCGCTGGGCCAAGTGGTGAAGCAGGATTTAAAGCAGAAGCTGGCCGTTATCATTTGTACGTTTCTCATGCTTGTCCTTGGGCTAATCGCACCATGATTTTTCGTAAGCTGAAAGGCTTGGAAGAGATGATTGATTTTTCGGTAGTGCATTGGTTAATGGCCGAAAATGGCTGGACTTTTGCCAACGGTGTGGGCGTGGTCGCTGATCCGATCCATCAAGCGGATTTTTTACATCAAATTTATACTGCTGCCGATGCTAATTACTCGGGGCGGGTCACTGTGCCGGTATTGTGGGATAAACAGCAACAAACCATCGTATCTAACGAATCGGCAGATATTATTCGCATGTTTAATTCGGCTTTCGATGGGCTGGGGGCGAAACCTGGCGACTATTATCCCGAAGCGCTTCGTGAAGAGATTGATCAGCTTAATCATAAGATCTACCACACTGTAAATAATGGCGTATATAAAGCGGGCTTTGCCACAAGCCAGCAGGCTTATGAAGAAGCATTACATCCACTATTTGCAACACTCGATGAACTAGAGCAACGTCTGGCTACCCAGCGTTATCTTTTAGGTAAGCAGCTCACTGAAGCTGATTGGCGTTTGTTTACCACCCTGATTCGTTTTGATGCGGTTTATGTGGGTCACTTTAAATGTAATCTAAAGCGCATCATCGATTACCCTAATCTGAATGCTTATTTACGTGAGTTGTACCAAATGGAAGGGATTGCCGAAACCATTCATTTTGACCACATTAAGGGGCATTATTATCAAAGCCATAAGATGATTAATCCTACTGGTGTGGTGCCGTTAGGGCCGGTTTTAGATTTAGATAAACCGCATCAACGAGCACAGCTTTAGCAGATAAATGGTAATTGCTAAGTATTTTATTTATATACCAGCTATACTAGCATTACTCTTTATAAATTAGTCGCTTAGTGAGTGTTTTGATGCGGGTCTTAGGACTGGTTTGGGTGTGGCTTTGGCCCTTGTTTGCTGTTGCGCAAGCCAAAATTCTGGTAATAGAAAGCTATCATCAGAGTTTTGCTTGGGATCAAAGCTATATTCAAGGATTAGAAGAGGTGCTGGGTGAGCGCTACCAGCTCAGCTACTTTGAAATGGACACCAAACGGCTACCTCCTGCCGAACACCCCAATAGAGCCGAGCAAGCTTGGCTGCATTATCTAACTGTTCAACCTGATTTAGTCATTTTAGGCGACGACAATGCGCTTAAATATTTGGGGCCTCGTTTCGCCCAAACGTCTGTACCTGTGGTGTATTTAGGAATAAATAACAATCCGCGTTATTACCATGTGCATCAACTTTTTAATATTACTGGAGTATTGGAAAGACCGTTGATTAAACGTTCGATTACTACCATACAACAGCTCAATCAAAATCAACTGCAACGTATGTTGGTACTGTCAGATAACAGTATTACCTCGCAATATATTTTAAGTGACGTATTTAACCATCGAAAGAATTTGTTGGTATCTGGTGTTGAAGTGGAATTTAGACTCATTGATAAGTGGGAAGACTGGCAGCAGTCAGTACTAAATTCAAAATCAGAAGGTTTCGATGCGATTGCTTTTACCCTATATCAAACGCTAACAGATAAAGCCCTGCAAAATGTCAATTCGGAGCAAGTGATTACTTGGTCTGCGAGCCACACTCCGCTGCCTCCTTATGGCTTTTGGGATTTCGCCGTAGGTAAAGATAAAACCATTGGCGGCTTAGTTATGTTTGGTTACGAACAGGGAAGAATCGCCGCCGAAATGGCTCATACCATTCTATCGACAGGGGTTGTCCCACGTACCCTCGGGCCTAAAACCGCCGAAAAAGGTCGATATTTGTTTAGCCGTAGTCAACTGGCCCACTATCAACTTACTTTGCCTGAAAATATTCGCAGTAAAGTGGAACTGGTTGATTGAAATATCACCTACTGGTTAACTTCTGAATAATAGATTTGTTAGTTGTTTGTGCATCTTGCGTTAATTGACGTTTAATATTATGTATTCTTTTAGTGTGTGAATGGTTGCGACTTATTCTCGTTTAAACGATGCTTGTCACTGTTTTGCACATAACAAGGAGGTAAGCAGTTTTTAGCCTCACTCTGGTGATTCCACCGCGAATAAAACTAATCTGGTAAATAGGGATATTAACAATGAGAAAACTCAGCGCCTTAGCTGTTATATGCTCGGCCAGCCTACTTAGTGCTTGTGGCTCTAGCGATGATGATGGCGGCACAACTCCTCCTGTGGAGACAACCAGCACCTCGTTTGCGATTAATGTAGATGCTCCGCCAAGTTTAATTACAACGCAAATTCAAGGTATTAGCTTATTTTCTCAAGCTTATGCCGATCCGGTAGACAGTCTAAGCAAAGATAACTTTGCCGTGGCCATTATTGATGCCGATGGTAACGTGATTGAAACTGTTGAGTTAAGTGACGAGCAATGGTCACAAGAACCAGACGGTTCTTACGTGATAACCCTGCCAGGTGGCGAGCGTCTTGATTGTGTGATTTTGGTGGACTTAGACGGTTCTCCTGCTGTGCAACTTAATCAACAGTTACCCGGTGATAGCTTGTTCGCGCCAACTACCTCAGAGGATTTTAACGTTGACTTAAGCTCTACTGCGGCTTATCGCGCGGTAGTTGAGCAAATTGCTGCGGCCAGTACTTCTGGTTCCGATTGGGGAGACTTTGCTTCTGCCGTGCCTTCTGGTAATGAAGTGGCCAGCGATGTCAGTGTGGCTCAGCAGTTGGTGAGCAATGTTATTGAAGAAGTTCGTGAACAAATTGAGCAAGCGATACAAGAATCAGGTAACGACTTCACTTTAGAAGACATTCTTGAAGATCCCGCGGTACAAGAGTTAGCCGATAACGTGGTTGACCGTATCGAAACCGAAACCGGTGCCGCCGATAGCAATGTGGCAGAGCTACTACAGCAAGGCTTTTGGTGGGTTAATTCCTATTCAGAAAATGATTACCTAGAATTCGAAACCGGCAATATTAGTTTTGATGGTGTGACAACTTCAGAATCGCTCTACATCTGGGATGTGAAAGGTGGTGAAGCCTTAGATTTAACTATGGCTGATGAAGAGTATGCGCAAACTATCGCCACTGCCGATACCACTGGCTATGAAGTTGATCGTTGGGTGTTGGGTAGCGAAGGTTGGTTAGCCGACTACGACATGCCGCTATTCCGCAGTGCTGACGCAAGCAGTGCTACCATGACTAATATTGGTTTGCATAGCGATGCCAGCCTAGATGGTACAATTAGCTTACAACAGCTTGATTTAGCTGGTGCTTCTATTCGTGCATTTGCCGCCACCGAAGATGCCAGTGACTTGGTGCCTTACATTCCGGCTAACGCCATGTTTAGCGAGGGTGCGCAAGCTTACTTAGGCTTAGAAACCGCAGCTGAAGATCGCTATCAGATTTACAACTGGGGTTGTGAACAAGAAGGTGAATTCTGTAACCGCATTTACCGCAACATGGGTGGTGGCGCTGAAGAGGCGGCACCAACCAGCCTAGACGCACTCTTCTCTGAGCAAGCAGCAGAAGAGAATGATTACACCATGCAAGGTGTATGGATGACGCCAACCCAAGCAGGCAATACCAGTGTATTAGCTGAGTTTGTGCAAGACGACGCCAATACCGTGAATTTCTACAAGATTTTCCATAATGACCAAACCACTGAGAAACTAAGCTTCAGTACCACCTGGCAAACACAAACCGTGCAAGGCCAAGAGATTGTGCGGGTGAGCTTACCTTTGGCTCTAGTGGCTTATGGTGCAGAAAGTGATGATTTAGAAATCTTCTATACTGTGGCGGAAGGATTGGTTCGTCGCGGTAATGTAGCAATGGCGGGTAGCGAAAACTTCTACTTGTTTAACCAACAAGCCATTGAGGACATGGGCGATGCGCTGCACCGTGAAAGCTGTGACCTAGAAGGTTTGGCTACTGACTTTAGCGAGCAACAGTACAAAGACTTTTTTGCCGATTGTGCTTATCTGTCTGCCAATGACGGTATTAGCGATTTCTATGATGGCCGTTTAGTGAGAGTGGCGGGCAGTGATGGAACGACTCGTGCCTATGATTTTAACCAAGATGGCAGTGTCGATTACTACCGAGCGGGTTTATTACTTGACGGTGTAACTTACAGCGTAACCGATGAAGGCTTCATCAAAGTTGATTTTGCCGATGACTCTTACGACTTATTAACTTTTGTTGCCGCCGAAGATCTTGAAAATCAAGATGAGTTACTGACGGTTGCTGTATTTACTCAAGATCCTGAACTAGCAGAAGCTTGGTATTTCACCGGCTGGTTTACTGACCGGACAGCTATCTATAGCTGTTGGGATGGTGATTCGGAATGGGATGACGTGAATGAAGTTCCCGCCGAAGGTACTGAAAAAGTCTTGGCGGATTACCAAGCCGCAGTGGCTGAGTGTCAAATGCCAATTGCCGAGCGAGTCGTTAAACTTGATGCTGAGCGACTTAAAGGTACGGCCTTAAAAGCTAGCTACGAAGAAGAGCAGAAAGAGGAATACTACCTGTTCAGTGATGTAGAGA
>QGCX01000021.1_pt1 | contig 68455 bp, 60 predicted proteins | sample 4708031 | NCBI WGS metagenome assembly QGCX01 (sample SAMN08941163, study PRJNA450518) | Sediment metagenome, whole genome shotgun sequencing project. | reverse complement strand
CCTTTATTGGCTCGAACACGGAGCCATGCTCGCAAAATGTTATTGCGGTGCAGCATGTGTTCGAATAGGTTTTCGCTAAAGGCTGGATGCTTGTTATCACGCTGAGTCTCATCTTCGCGTGTCGGCGAATGGGTGTTCAAGGGCGTTGTTGATCAATTCAGTGCAGAGAACGCAGTAACCCCAAGGTTTGTAGCGTATTACCCACCGGCCTGACGAGCAGGCATAGCTAGCCCGCTTACCTTGTTCAAGGCCTTCACCCCCGCCATGATTTCGCCCACTTGGGCGTTGTAACAACGTAAGCTCAATTTATCACTAAGCAACTGCTTAAATCGGTACATGGCTGTCTCGGATAGCGAGCGTAGATGGTAGCCTGAATCCGTCTTCCACTGGCTCAGCTCACCATGCTTAAGCGCGTCCACGGCGACGTTTCGGGGGTGGCCATCCTCCCAATACCCTGCATTTTTCCTAGGAGGGATAAGCGCATTCGCCCGCTTGCGCTGGACTTCCTTATAACTCTGGCGGGTATCTGTAAGCGCCGTCTGCGCTAACTGCGGCTATCTTTCTTCTAAGAGGGCGCAAAAGCGTCGGTCAAACCTCGCTATCATGCACCCAATCCATTGAGGCCTCTGCACCTACTATTTGGTGAATTGCCGCATCTACCGCTAGGTGAAGCTTACGCCAAACTCGGCGTTTCTCGACACCGTGTTTACGCACTTTCCATTCACCTTCTCCGAATACCTTGAGGCCTGTGGCGTCAATCACTAAATGTGCAGCTTTGCCGTTGCTTGGTAGTCGGTAGTTGACTTCAACGGTCTTCGCTCGCTTGCTAATGCAGCTGTAGTCGGGTGACGTTAAATCGACTTGGAGTAAGCGAAACAGTGAGTTGATGAAACCTTCAAGGGCACGCAGCGGTAATTTGAATATGCCCTTAATCATTAGCGCAGTAGAGATAGCGGTATCACTGTACGTTTGGCTGCGTCCCCGTCGTCCCGTAGGCGTAGTGTTGTCCCCGTTTTTGATAGCCTACTCATCCATCCAGAACGTTAACGAACCACGCAGCTTGAGTGCTGCATTGTATTGCTTCCAGTTGGTGATTTTGCGCTTGGCTTTACCCATCTGTATGAACCAAATTGTCTGACTTACAGATCTAATCGCTCAGAGTTAAAATGGTTCAATCTGATTTGGGCTACAACGCCGGCAACCATCAGAGAGTTAAGGCGTTTTTTGTGAATATTAAGACATAGCTCAATAAGCATTTGGTGTAGAATTTGAATTCGCGCATCCCGACAGCCTCCGTGCTGGTTTGATAAGATTTGTTTTTGGCGAAATTAATTAGATCAAACAACGGGGTGCGCGTCTACTTATATGAATTCCTAAAAGATTATGAGGGGATTCGCTAAATATTGGCGTTAGGCTCACAAGAAGGAGAGATCGTGGAAGTGAAAAAGATATTATCGCCAGGACAAATAGCTGGTGGGTCGTTTTGGGGCGGACCAATTGCTACAGTTTATTATTTAAGGAAGAACTATCTTGCGATAGGGAATGAAGAACTGGCGCAAAAGGCACTTATATATGGAGCCTTATTTGTAATATTCCTACTGGGTCTGCTTCCTTTTTTACCAGAAAAATTCCCAAACATGATCTTGCCTTTGGCATATTGTTTGGCTGCCAGACAAATTGCTGAAACTACCCAATTAAAGAAAGAACAGATTGAAGGCAGCGAAGAATACACATTTGAGTCAAACTGGAAAATATTTGGAGTGGGTATACTAACGCTACTTATATTCTTAATAGTTGCAATCGCAGTTATGTTTGCACTCGAGGCCGCCAGCATAGTTAGCTTAGCCTAATCGGGTAGCCGGAGGTATCTAGCCTCCAGCCCCCACAACACCCTGCATGCGGCTCCGCACAGGGCGTTTCACTTAGAGTGGTAAAGCTTTATCCATCTCGAAGTGCAAATAAATAGACCTTGGGATGCTAGGTGAATCACCACGGATTTCCTAGACACCTGTTAATTCGATAAACTCGCCAACAAAAAAGCAGCTCAAGAGCTGCTTTTTGTATCTGATTACACTGAAGTTTAGTGCAATTTTAGTTTGGGGCGTAATACTTGGTTAATTCGGCCCACTAACATCATTAAACCGGTTTTCATGTAACCGTGAAGCGCGATTTGGTGCATGCGGTACAAAGAGATGTACATCACTCGAGCGATTCGCCCTTCAATCATCATAGAGCCCTGCATTAGGTTACCCATTAATGAACCTACAGTCGAGTAACGGCTTAGCGATACTAAAGAGCCGTGATCTTTATATTCGAAATCTAACAGTGGCTTCTCTTCCATTTGGCGCAGGATATTTTTAAAGACTAGACTGGCCATTTGGTGAGCGGATTGAGCACGAGGCGGCACAAAGCCTTCTTCACCCATGGCGCAACTGGCACAATCGCCGATGGCATAAATATTACTGTCACGCGAAGTTTGCAAGGTAGGACGCACCACTAATTGATTGATGCGGTTAGTTTCTAGCCCACCTAGTTCTTTCATAAAGTCTGGGCACTTAATGCCCGCCGCCCACACCATCAGGTCGGCTTTAATGAGCTCCCCTTCTTTGGTGGTTAGGCCCTCTTCAGTGGCTTCAGTCACCATGGTGTTAGTACGAACATCCACACCCATTTTTTGTAGCTCTGAGTGAGCCGCACTAGAGATGCGTACAGGCAAAGCCGGTAAGATTTTTTCGCCAGCTTCCACCAAAGTAACAGCTAGGCTGGAATGGCTTAGGTTAGGCACCCCGTAAGCGCGCATTTGATCGAGGGCATTGTGCAATTCTGCAGATAGCTCTACCCCTGTCGCGCCTGCGCCCACAATGGCCACGCGTACTTTTTCGCCTTGTTCAGCTTCATCATTTTGTGAATACTGCAAAAAGCGGTTAAGCATACGGTGATGAAATAAATCGGCACGGCTAGGATTATCAAGAAAAATACAGTGATCTTTCACGCCTTGGGTATTGAAGTCGTTAGACACCGAGCCAATGGCCATAACCAAGTAATCATAGTTAAGTTGTCGTGCGGGCAAGATTTCTTTGCCTTCTTCCACCATGGGTTTCAAAGTGACTAACTGGTCTTCGCGATTAACATCGGCGACTTCACCCAGTTGAAACTCAAAGCCATGATTGGCCGCATGTGAACGATAACTTAACGCGTCAATTCCCGCATCAAGGGAACCCGTTGCCACTTCGTGCAATAGAGGCTTCCACAGGTGAGTGCGGTTTTTATCTACCAGAACGATATTGGCCTTGCCTTTTTTGCCCAGCTTGCGCCCTAAACGCGTCGCTAGCTCGAGGCCACCGGCACCACCACCAACTACAACAATTCTAGTCATGCTTGATTATTTCCTTGTAACAATCTGAAGTGTAAGCTTTACAGCGGACTTTATTATCGGTGTTATAAGTCCAGTACCACTACGCAAAGTGGCCACATTATACGTAACTTGATTAAGATCACAAAATAAGCCTACAAAAAAGAGGGGAACCCCCTCTTTTTTGTTAAAAATTTCTACCTATAAACTAGGCAAACGCTTGAGTGATTTGATTAGCTGCAGGTGATGGCTGATGTCTTTAAATTTGTGTGTTTGTTGTTCGTCCCATACGATGGAGTAATAATCTTTAAGTTCTTGTTCCGTAGCTTTATTGTCCAAAAATTCATCGTTTTCTGAGAGCAACACAGTACAGTTACCCTTGTTTTTGGTGCGAAATTCACTAACACACTTAGAATCGATATCAATATACTCTTCAGGACGTTCTATGCGCCCTTGCATATTTATCTCTGGATGCAAGTTTGGATTGAAAATAACCGAGGGGATACCACATAAAAAGCCAATCCGCTCACTCCAGTATCCGCCCAAACCCACACCGCAAATCACCACTTCTTCTTCAGCACTCAACATCAGCTGCTTATGCACTTCTTTAAGTAAGTGACTCATGTCATGACGGGGATGAATAGTACTGTAACTAATCGGTCGAACATCGGGGTCAATAAACTGTAATTGCAATACTTTTTCGTGGTTACCCGGACTTGTTGAATCAAAGCCGTGCAAATAAATAATCATCCTAACCTACCTTCCTCTCAATCACTGATTACCATCAAGTGTATTTATAACTTATCCCATTCACTGGTGATTGTCGCTACTTTCCTCGACTGAGCGGTAATTTGTTTATAGCTATTTTGTGCTGCTAATTCCGACCAACTGGCAGGATAAGCTTTGCCCAACAGCGATGCAGCAGCCTCAGTATGAGTATGTACTAAGCCATCAAGTAAACGAATACTAGCGTCCCGATCATTACAGGCCAAAAGTAAGTCACAACCTGCTGCTAAAGCTTGTTTGGCTCGAGCGACATAATCCCCAACTACGGCTGCCCCCTTCATGCTAAGATCATCGCTAAAAATTAAACCTTTAAACGCCAATTGCTGCCTTAATATTTGCTGTAACCACTTGGCTGAAAACCCCGCGGGCTGCTCATCCACTTCGGGGTATATAACATGGGCGGGCATCACCGCATCCAACTTGTTCTGCGAAATTAAGGCCTTAAACACCTGCATATCATGATGTTGTATCTCATTAAAACTACGTACATCTCTAGCTTCAAAATGATGCGTATCCGCTTTGACATTGCCGTGTCCCGGAAAGTGTTTGCCAGTGGCTTTCATTCCCGCTAGCGCCATACCGTCGATAAAAGCACTGGCTAAAGGAATAATGTGCTGGGGCTGCTCGCTAAATGCTCGCAGGCCAATAACATCACTAATACCGTTAACATCCAACACCGGCGCAAAACTCAAATCGATGTCGCAAGCACGCAATTCTGCCGCCATTAACCAACCCATTTGCTTGGCTAGTTGCTCTGTTGGCATGTTCAAGTGTTCGGCAACAGCAGCTAAATGCCCCATTGCCGGAATAGCCGAAAATTGCTCTCTAAAGCGCTGCACTCGACCACCTTCGTGGTCTACAGCAATAATCAGCCGAGTACGCGAAGCCGCTCTAATACTTTTAACCAAAGCGATAAGCTGTGCTCTGTCATGGTAGTTACGGGAGAATAAGATCACCCCCGCCACTAGCGGATGCTGCAACATTTCCCGCTCCTCGCTACTTAACTCAGTAGCGAGTAAATCAATAAAAAGAGGTCCCATTTAATCCTTACCAACCAAAGGTAGATTTAGTTTCTGCCTTACGAATTTCAGTCTCGTCGGCCCATTCCACTAAACCTGTTTTAAGGTCTAATAGACGCATGGTCATCTTATAATAAACATCTTTGGTTTTTTTGTTGGTTTTAACAATGCTAGATAGATTGCCATACAGCATATACTCAGCCCCTACCTGTTGACCAAAAGCAATTGCCTTTGACGGGTCAACTAATTCACTGTCATTTTGAAAGCCCAGTTGCTCTGTTACTTGATTAACGGTTGTCATATCCACAAAACGGAATTTCCCCGATTGAAGCAATTTGGTACTGATGGTATCGGTCACTGACTCAGTGTCGATGTGCTCTGTGGTTTTGTTTTTTATGCGTTCTACAAAAACAATGGGACGGCCTTTAGCTGTAATATCTTGCAATAAGGGAGAAACTATCATCGAGTCGGTCATTTCACCGGCGATGGTCTGTAGATCGGTGGAGCCAAAGCTCACATCCACAGTTTCCACCTGCTGCGGATCGCCATAGCTAACTTGGCTGGAACAGCCACTTAAGCCAAGTGCCAAAACACCAATAAGTACTAGTCGTTTATTCATAAATATCTCTCTGTTATTTAACTTCTCTAACATAAATCTTGAAGTGTTTGGCAGTGTCGAGCAAGGCAATCGACTGCACTTGAATTTGTTGTTTGCCATGTAAGCTAAGTGGTGTCCAAGCAGTAGTAGCTTGATTAATTTGAATATGGTTACTGTCATACCAATAAAAACGATATTGCAAATTTAAGTCACCCTTATATAAAGATTGTATAGTAGCGACCCCTTGCAAGCGATCATGCTGTTGATGGGTAACGGCATCTAGCACTGTTAACTTTCGCCCTAAGCTGATGTTATCAACGATCAGCCACTGCTTACCATCGGGTTTATCTGAATCGGCAGATATACCTGAGGTATTGGTTGTACACCCAACCAATAGCAGACAAAACAAGAGTAAGTATTTCATATTCACCTCTATCACAAATTGAATACCTGAACGTCTGAGCCAAGGTCATTGCTTAGCACCAAACTTACCTTTCCCGGTCTAACTGTTAATGGCTTGAGGTTTTGGCTTAAGCCCTCAAATTTTAGAGTATGTTGTCCAACAGGCAAAGGTTGAATCGCTATTTGCGCTAATGCTGGCAGGCTTTGCCAACTGCGCGTATCAGCACGCTCTGAGGCCGAATTATAAATATTGACTAGTATATTTTCCCAGCTTTCATGCTGCTCGTTATGCTGACTCACTGAGCGGCGTAGCTGCTCCTTACTAAGCAAGCGTAATAGTTGACGAGAAAGTATAGCGGGTAACTCTTGTTGTAACTGCTTTGCAGCTAAAGCATCAAGCTGAACCACAGGCTCTGTTGCAAAATGTTGCCCAGCTACATGAATATTTTGATTCAGCGCTACACTGGCTTGTCCACGCATCACAGGCAAAGCCACCGAAAAATTCTGCCACTGATTATTATGATACAGTGGCAGGGAGAACCTCGCCTCTTGGCGCTCCTTAGTGATGGATTGTTCGTGGATCACCACCAATAAGCCTTGTTGCTTAGTAAGAGCCTCGCCTTTAAATGGCGTATATTGCTGATAATCCTCCATGGCCAGCTTTGCCCCTAAGCGGGCGACTTCGGCCTGTAAATAACGGTTCTGCGGAGCCAAAGCCAAAGCCTTACGGTAATCGATATAGGCATCATCTTCTTGTCCTGCCGCTAAATATAACGCCGCCGACAGCACATAACTCAGCCCATTTTGATAAGCATCGGCTAATTGCTGCTGAGTTTTCAGCAGGGGATATTGTTGACTTAACTCTTGGTATTGCTGCTGATAATCTCTGAGTTGCAGCTCTAAGCTTAACGGCACTTCCTGCATCGCTTGCTGCTGAATCAACCCAGCTTGTCGAATCTCGACTAATGCGGATTCAAGACCATCGCTTTGTAAGTAATTAATTGCCTGATAGTGATGCAGCATCACTTGTTCGTAGACTGGTATATGATAAGCAATGAAGTTATCGTTAGTGGCGAGTGTAGAGAGTTGCTGTAAGCCGGTAGACAGCCGATATTCAGCTTGCCGAGACAGCCATTTAAGCTGCTCATCGACCCGCGAAAAATGTAGCTGGCTTTGCTTGTAGTCGCCAGCTAAGTAGCTAAGCCGACCTTTTTCCAACTGCTTTAAATAATAGTTATTGTCGCTAGCTCTTCCTTCATCAATAAGCTTAGAAGCCGATTCGAAGTGTCCCGAGCCCATTTGGTAACGGCTGGCTTGCATTTGTTGACTATAACCAACAAACAAATCACTAAAAATTGCTGAACTGCAGCTTTGCAAGCAGAAGCAAAAAACACTGCTCATAAGCACCGCCCAAAGGTAATTTTGTGTCGCATTCTTGATGCTGCTGCAGCGACCCATTGTCAATAAAACACCATTAAGCCATACCATCGAATTTATTTATCCTAAACCACATAAATTTACCCTAATTGAGGCAACATCAAAACGTCCAATCCACCCACTTCAAACTAAATAGGCGAGCATTTTTTAAGCAAATGCAGCAATTTTTGATAAGTTGATATAAATTCGCCGCAATATTAGCCGTTAACAAGTTTATTAATGCCACATACTCAGAAAGAGTTGTGATCTCTTGCATAGCAAGTCCCGCTAACAGCAGGCATACTTTGACTAAAGTATGAAATCATAACAATTATAAATAGCTAACAAATCAGCTGGTCGGGGAATTATGAAAAAAAAGTCACTAACCGTAGCTTCATCGCTCCAATTCTTAAAAAACGTCTCTATTGTTCACCGCGTTAACTTTGGGTTTGGTTTTTTAGTGCTAATGATGGTGTTGACCAACATCTTGTCGCTACAAACCGGCAACAAATTTAACCAACAACTGAATTTAGTCACAGAAGAAGCGACGCCTTTGGTACTGCAAAGCAGTGAGTTTGCCGTCGATTTACTAACCGCAGATAAATATTTTAAAGATGCGCTTACCTCACAAAACGTAAACGCCATTAAAGCCAGCGGTGAAGCTTTTGAACAAAGCGAGCTGGTTTTTGTATCCTCGTTAAGCACCCTGCGCCCTATGGCAGAAGGGCATACCGAACTTAAGTCTCACCTTGATACCTTGAACAACTTGGACCAAAACTACTTTCGGGTAGCTACTCAAGTGATGCAAGATTACATCGCTTATCTAGAAGAGGAACAAAACGTCAAACGCAGCACCAATCAACTGTCGGTAATGCTTCCTCAATTGAAAAAAAATCTCTCGGATAAAGTAGTCGCCTTGAACGATGATTACATTCGTTGGGCTGCAGAAAGCTTTCTAAACGCTATGGCAGTAGTTGAACTGAATACTTTAGAAGGCCTCAATACTAGCGAATCAGCAAAAGTTGAGGTCATCTACAAGCGAAATAAAAAGTTAATTAAAAATTTCTTAAGCGCCACCTCTGATCTAGAAGACGAAATTCCCGAGTTACGTAACGATATGGGCCATCAAATTGACCAATTCATTAAAGATTCTACTCAAGATGATGGTGTTTTAGCCAAACATTTGGCCTTGAGCAAACAGCGAGAAGCCATCGCTCAAAATGTTGATGAAACGGCCTTAGAAATCACTAATGCCATTAGCATTTTGGCGAGTATTAATGAGATTGCAAACCAACAGGTAGATAAGGCCTCTTCAAATGCCAGTGCCATGTTAGACTCAAGCCGCATTCAGCTTATTACGGCTATGGTCGTGGTAATTATTTTAGCCTTGTTAGTAGCTTGGAATGTAGCCAGTTCTATCAAACAGCCTCTTAGCATGTTACTTAAAACTCTTAAGGCCGCCGCCGCTGGCAATATGACAGAAACGGTGGCTTACACTAGCAACAATGAGTTTGGTCAGCTAGCTGACTCCGCCAACAGCATGATGTCGCAAATGCGTTCAGTCTTGTTAGACATTAGTCAAGCCGCAGAGAGTTTATCCAATGTCTCTAAAGGCAACTCAGTTACTTTAAATAGCGCCAAAGATGAGTTAAATAACCAACGTCAAGAAACGGCCTCTGTTGCAGCCGCGATGACCGAGATGGAACAATCGGTTCGAGAAGTAGCTAAAAGCGCGAACGTTACTTTAGAAAAAGTGATGGAAGTGGAAGAAGCCGCCAACTCGGGGCGCAAAATTATGAGTGATAACATTACCACCACTCATCAACTTTCCGAGAAACTGGATCACAGTAGCTCAGTGATTGGCGAAGTTGACAACATGAGCAATAGCATTGGCTCGATTCTAGATGTGATTCGTGGCATCGCCGACCAAACTAACTTACTAGCGCTAAACGCCGCCATTGAGGCAGCTCGTGCCGGTGAGCAAGGTAGAGGCTTTGCTGTGGTAGCTGATGAAGTGCGAGTTTTAGCGCAAAAAACCACAAACTCAACTACCGAAATTCAATCAATGATTGAAAATTTACAAAAAAGTGCTCAACGAGCTGTAACCGTGATGTCTGAGTGTTCAACCGAAATGCAGTCCAGTATTTCGCAAACCTCTGATGCCAATGGAGCAATGGAAGAAATCCAAGGTATTATCACTCAAATTTCTGACATGAGTAGTCAAATCGCTGCAGCTGCAGAACAACAACAGGCCACCGGAGCGGAGATTTCAACTAACCTCAACCGTATCTCTGACATTAGTGATGACAACTTCCAAAGCATTGAGATTGTCACTAGTACCAGTGAGGAGTTGGGCGAATTGGCTGGAGAACAAGATTCATTGGTAAAACGCTTTACCCTGTAAGGCAAAACATTTTAATTATATTGAAAAAGGCTCCATATGGAGCTTTTTTTTTGAAAACATACTTAATAAAACCTTCACAGCTAGCAGCTAATAGATTCACAAATTGCGCCTTTCCCTACTCCTTCATAAGCCCTAACTTTTAGCTGATGTCCAATTAGCACTTTGGCTAAGGTATTAGCTATATAAGCGGCAAGGTTTTCCACTGTGGTTTCACAAGGCAGGATATCAGTTTCTGTTTGAGGTAGTACCAACTCAAACTTTCCCTGAGGCGACTGATAGGCAAAGGCATAATGTTGTTGCCAGTCTTGTGATAGATAAAAACTAATCTGTGCAGGCTCGACTTTATCTTCTTCGCTACCTAAGTAAATATTACGCCACTTAATAGCCCAACTGGTCGCCAAATCAACATCCTGATCTCCGTCCACCATTATTTCTATGGTAGAACGATGACCATGTGCAATACGCTGACAATTGCCATCATGTTTCTTCAAACCGTGACTATAGTGATAGTAAGGCCCGTCTATTTGCTCATGGCGCAAACTAATACTGATGTCTTTAATATTGGCAGGTAGCTGCGCTCGCACAACTTGCGTGACATATTGACTTAGCGCCTGATTACTTACTTCTACAGCATCAATAAAGGTATAAGCTTCATCAGGACAGCACAGGTGAATGCTTTTACCATTGGGCCGCAAAAAGTTTAATTGGGTGTAACCATCACTACGGCTAATCTGGCATAAAGGGGAGCGCTGAGGCACCAACAGCTTGTGATCAACCTTTTCATCAATTAGCCGTTTTATCAGCTTTTTTACCTGGCCAAAATCAAGCAGCATGTCCATTTCATTTAACGAGCCACCTAATTCAATATCAACTAACCAACTCTCACCCACTAGACCTCGATCTGGGCACAAATAGGTTGAGTCAATAACGGTTAGATCTCTTACAAACAATCTCATTTCAATTTCCAGCGGGCGTCATCTGGCGCATTATAGCGCTAAGCGAACAATTTAGTCATGGCTTGTGCGATGCGTAAAACCAAAACCCCAGATTCTATGGTAAGGTTAAATCATACTATGGAAAGTTTAGAAACAAGCTTTGAGCCAAATAGCCCCTGAGTTACTCAATAAATTTGATGCATTACCTTGCCAGACCGAGGTTCATCTGCAGATCCCAACGGCAACAAAGCCGATACGCTTACGCAGCCGACTCATCGGAATTGAGCCCGGTATGTGTGTAATAATATCTCGGGGTACTGACCAGTATTGGGAAATGGCCAGAGAGTTAATCAGAGAAGGTCAGTCAGTTGTGGTGCGTTTGGTGAATGAAGGAGACCCTAATGCCACTATTTTCGCTTATCGAGGTGCCATATCCAAGTTAATGAGTGCGGTAGGCCGCTGGCTAGTCATCGACTATCCTCGCAACTTACAAATAATTAGCCTTAGACAACATAGCCGCTTACCAGTTTATCTAAATTGTCGCTTGCAAAGTTTAACTCCGCAATCGGAAACATTTTCAGCGTTACTCAAAGACCTATCACTTAATGGCAGTGGTATTGTCACAGAAGAAATCCCCCACTCCTTAAGTCAACACCCGTTTAAACTGGAGTTAAGTATTGAAGGTCAAAAATCGGTAGCAATAAAGGTTCGCATTTGTAACCAACGCCTAGAGCATGGTTCCTCAAGCAGAATTCATTACGGCTTAAGTTTTGAAGCCAATGAACGCGAAAAACAACAACTCATCGAAGCTGCTTTGCTAGAAATTATACAAAGAGAAAATAAGCTTCCTGGTTAAATTCATAACTGTGAGTCTATTACCTAAAGATCTAGATACAAAAAAAGCGACCCGAAAGTCGCTTTTAAATTAATGGTCAAAACTTCTAGTCTTTGTTGTACTTGGCAGTGCGAGGGAACGCAATACCATTGCTATCAAACAAGTAACAAGCTTTAGTTGGTAGACCAACTCGCAGCTCATCACCATTATTAGTTGGAAATTCACTACGTGCTTTAAAGGTGAAATCAAAACCTTTGACGTCCATATAAACGTAAGACTCTGCACCTAAGTGTTCTGCAACCACAACTGTACCTGTGATGAAGTTCTCAGCATGAGCATGATCATCTTCAACCAAATGCTCAGGTCGACAACCCAATTCAACACTATCACCAACGCTAGCACAACTTGTGTCCACCGCCACAGTGATAACGTCGCCAGTTACCAATTTGATTTTGCTCTCTGTATCACTAACTTCTAACAATTCGCCTTCAATGAAGTTCATTTTTGGAGAACCAATGAAACCAGCAACAAACTTGTTGGCTGGGTTATGGTATAACTCTAGAGGTGAGCCAAATTGTTCAAGGTTAGTTGCCGCATTTGGGTCTAATGGGCTAAGAACCACAATTTTATCAGCTAAGGTCATCGCTTCCACTTGGTCATGGGTAACGTAGATGATAGTTGATTGAAGTTCTTTATGGAGTTTTGCTATCTCAATACGCATTTTCACACGAAGTGCTGCATCAAGGTTAGAAAGTGGTTCGTCAAACAAGAACACTCCCGGTTGTTGCACAATACAACGACCGATGGCTACACGTTGACGCTGACCACCACTTAATTCTTTTGGTTTACGGTCAAGTAATGGATCTAAGCCTAATATGTCAGAAGCATTACTTACGCGTTTTTCAATAATGTCTTTGTCCACCTTTTTCAATTTAAGGCCAAACGACATATTTTCGCGTAAGTCCATATGCGGGTATAGAGCGTAAGATTGGAATACCATACCCACATTACGTTGTACTGGCGGTACATCATTCATGTAGTTATCACCAATAAACAATTCACCACTGGTGATATCTTCCAAACCGGCGATCATACGCAAAAGAGTAGATTTACCACAGCCAGATGGACCAACGAATACAACAAATTCACCATCTTGAATATCTAAGTTAATTTCACGCAGAGTATCTTGGTGAATTGCCGGATCGTAGTTTTTACGTACATTTTTTAGAATTACATCAGCCATTATTAGCTCCAAACTAAATAAAGCCATTTGCTTTATTTATAATCAATCTTGTTTTGCGTAGCCGCCACTGCAGCTACGCCCAAATAATTTAACCTTTAACACCACCAGCGGTTAATCCACCGACCAACCAACGTTGGGCCAGCAGGAACACCACGGTAATTGGGAATCCTGACAATACAGCTGCAGCAGCGAAGTCGCCCCACAAGTAGTTTTGCGGATACAAGTATTGTTGTGCACCTACAGCAAGCGTGAGTTTATCTACGTCTTGCATTAATACCGAAGCCATCGGTACTTCTGTGATTACCTGAATAAATGCAAGAATAAATACCACTGCCAAAATAGGAACAGAAAGCGGTAACAATACCAATCTAAACGCCTGCCACGGTGTAGCACCGTCAATTGCTGCAGACTCTTCTAACGCAGGATCAATGGTTTCGAAGTAACCTTTAATGGTCCACACGTGTAGCGCGATACCACCAAGGTAAGCGAAGATCAAACCGCCGTGAGTGTTTAGACCCAACCAAGGGATGTATTCACCGATTTTGTTGAACAAGGCATAAATAGCGACCAAGGCCAAGACCGATGGGAACATTTGGAAAATCAACATCCCGTTAAGAATGGTTGCTTTACCTTTGAAGCGCATGCGAGCGAAGGCATAAGCACTTGTGGTAGACAACACTACGATAAGAATTGCTGAAATACCGGCAATCTTAATCGAGTTCCACAGCCACACCAATACTGGGAATGGAGGAGGCGTTGTAGAACCATCGGGATTCACTACCGTTATACCTAAGGCTAAACGCCAGTGGTCTAAGGTAGGGTTAGATGGAATTAATTCACCCACCGCAAAGTTACCTGTACGGAAGGAGATGGTAATAACCATTAATAATGGAAAAATAATCAAACATAAAAATAAACATAGTGCTACGTGAGTAGCTAATTTTCTATATTTCAATGATTTAGGTTGAACCATTGCCATAATAGCTGCTCCTTATGCTGCTCTATCTTCAGATTTAGTTAGTTTCAAGTTAATTAATGCTAATGCGCCTACAACAATGAAGATGAGGGTAGCAATGGCACTGGCTAAGCCGTAATCCTGACCACCATCGCCTTGGAAGGCAATTCGATAGGTGTAACTCACTAGCAAGTCAGTTGTACCTGCGGGTGTAGAAGCACCAATAATGTCAGGACCGCCATTTGTTAACAACTGAATCAAAACGAAGTTGTTAAAGTTAAAGGCAAATGAAGCGACCAATAACGGCGTTAATGGTTTCATTAATAGTGGAACAGTAATGTTGAAGAAGTTTTTAATTGGCCCCGCTCCATCCATCGCCGAAGCTTCATATAAGTCTTCAGGAATAGATTTAAGCATACCTAAACATAAGATCATCATGTAAGGGTAACCCAGCCAAGTATTAACAATCAAAATCATCGATTTGGCCATTAAAGGGTCAGTAAACCAATCAGGTTTAATACCAAATAAAGACTCTAGAATAGCGTTAATCTCACCGAAGTTCTGGTTAAATAAACCCTTAAACACAAGGATCGAGATAAACGCGGGGATAGCATAAGGAAGAATGAGCACAACGCGATAAAACGCACGCCCTTTAAGTTCTTCCCACTGAATAAGACAAGCCAACACCATACCAATAGCGAGTGTAAACGCTACAGAGCCGGCGGCAAAAATAACGGTCCAGATGAAGATTTGAATAAAAGGCTCTTTAATACCGTTATCGGTAAGAACTCGGTCAAAGTTTTTCCAACCTATGCCTACTACGAAGCCAGGTGCTAAACGGTCACCAACAAACTCACCTTCATCATTAATATACTGGTAGTAACCGGTTTCCATGTTTGGCAACATGATTTGACCAGTTTGGTTATTACGTAAGATAGAAGGGCCGTTAATGATCGCGCCGCTTTCTTTAAGTACAACACCATCATCTAAACGCGCATAAAGAGGCTTCATGGCTGAGAATTTACGCAGACCATTCATTACCAACTCATCACCATTGGGGGTAACCAATATTAGGCTATTTAAAAATTGACGGTGAGAAATAACATCTTTAATAGGAGCACTGTCTGATGCTGGAATAGCATCAACCACTTGTAACTTAACCCGCTGAGTATCAAGTGTTAGCTTATTAGCACTGATATCTTTGTTAGACACCATTTCTACAGAACGAGAGGTGTAAAGCGTGTCGTCTTGGGTAAGAGCAAACACATACTTTCCAGACGCATCTTTGTGCAATTGGAAGTCAAATGACCCGCCTTTTGCCATGTACGTCTTTTGCATATGCAACTGCTCTACCCGCTCAAGCGACAACAAGTTAGTTCCGCTGTAGTTGGTAAAGGCAATGCCTACGGTATATGCCAAGGGGAAGATAATAAACACCACCATGCCAGCAATACCGGGAAAAATATATCGGTGGGCATATGTTTTTTGATTAACAAAAACATATACACCGGTAGAAACAACAACAAGGGTGAGCAATGCAAATGCATATTCACCACCTGCATACATCAACACGATTGCATAGCCGTTAAGCAATACAATTGCGATGACCAGCAGAAGTTTTAGCCAGGCGAATTTGCCTTGCATAAAACCTGGAGACGCAGAAAGACCCATTTTATGTACAACCTTTGTATTTGACCGAAATTAATAAAGAGGAGAATAGACCAATATCCTCCTCCTGACCGAAATAATATGACCGTATTATTTCGCTATACGACGCGCAGCAGCGTCAAGTGCTTTGTCTAGAGGCTGACGACCACTAGTAATGTTGGTTAGAGATGTTGCCATCGCTGACCAGAATTTACCCATAGCAGCTACGTTAGGCATTGGCTCACCATCTTGAGCGTTTGCGAAAGTTGCAGCGATGCGGGGGTCACTTGAAAGCTGTTCCATGTAAGATTTAAGTGCTACCGCACCAAGAGGAACATCGTTATTCACAGTTTCCAAACCTTCATTAGTAACAAGGTAGTTCTCAAGGAACTCAATGGCTAAGTCAGCATTTGGAGAAGCAGAGTTAATTGCACCAGCCAATACACCCACCATTGGTTTAGCTTTGTTACCGTTGATAGTTGGAATGTAAGTTACACCGTAGTTGATGCCACTTTTTTCCATGTTATCCCAAGCCCAAGGGCCGTTGATAACCATAGCGACTTCACCTTTGTTAAAGGCAGAGTCCATTACACCATAGTCAGCGCCTTTAGGCATATGACCGTTATCAATTAAATCTTTAACTACTTTAGCGCCCATTTTAGCACCCGGTGTAGCTACGCCAGTATCTTTAGTATCGTAAGCGCCATTTTCGTATTTAAAGATGTAACCACCGTTAGCGGCTAACAGTGGCCATGTGAAGTAAGTATTATTGTAATCCCACAAGATAGCGTGCTTGCCAGACTTTTGAAGCTCTGTATCAAGAGCAGGGATTTCTTCCCAAGTTTTAGGTGGGTTTGGCACTAAATCTTTGTTGTAAATAAGGCCTACCGCTTCGATAGCGATTGGGTAGCCGTACACTTTGCCATTAATGGTTACAGCGTCCCAAGCGAAGTCTTCAACCGCAGCTTTTTTCTCAGCACTCGGTTCAATTTCAGTTAATAGACCCGCATCAACCCAGTCACCGAAGCGATCGTGGGCCCATAAGAAGATATCTGGACCAGATCCTGTAGAAGCCGCTTGTTGGAATTTTCCTGGGGCGTCATCTGGGTGTGCAACACTTACTTTAACACCAGTATCAGCTTCAAAGCGTTTACCTACTTCAGCTAAGCCGTTATAACCTTTATCACCATTTACCCAAATGGTTAACTGGCCTTCTTCAATTGCGGCAAAAGCGTTAGCCGCCATGCCTAAAGAAGCAACCGCAATAGCAGATGCAAGAATTGTCTTTTTCATTAGCCTTTCCTTAACTGTCGTTATGATTTTTAGGTCGCAAGCATAACTTGCTGGGGCTGATTCTAGCCCAAATGAATGAAAGTGCCCATGACTCAGCTCGCACTTTTGAAATTATACTACAAACCACAAAAGCAAGGCTGCACAAGCCCCAAGAGGTGATCCAACCACCCAACAGTGGTAATAAAACAACAAAATGAACAACAAAAACCATTGAAAACCTTTCCATGTAGTAAAATTACTACAAAACTAAGATTGATAACCTTTTCAAGGTTTTTAATTAAGTTATTTGTTATTTTTAAGCTGCTCTCTTAAGTTAGGAGGTATCCCCACAATCGTCAATGTATCACTCGCTTCATCATAAAAAACACGCTCTCCAAGCAATTTTTGCTCAAAACTTACCGAAACGCCCTTGCCTTGGCCAAAACACTTAGCCAGTTTTTTCAGTGCAGTGCGATCAGCAGGAAATTGTTCTTCAAGAGGATAGTTTTCTGCCGCAAATTGATAAAAATCAATATTCTCCTCTGCTTTAGGTAGAGCTTTCGCTAACTCGCCAACCACAATTTCCTGCCCTTCTTTCAGCTGTTGCTCGCAGTAGGTCTTTACTTCATCTTTATAAGCCAGCTTCTCTTCTTTATCTAATTGAGTTGCTTGACAATAATCATCAACCGCTTGCATTAACACGGTATTTTGCAGCTTTACGTCTAAACCGTCGTCACAACCTAAAAATTCCACAAAAAAGTCTGCTATTTTTCGCCCTGCCCGCCCTTTTACATAAGATACATAGCGTTTTGATTCAGCATTGCGTTGCATATCGGTAAGGTCAATTCTGGCCGCCAGCTGTATAGAACTAGTTTCTAAGTAACGACTTGCGGTAAGCTCTAGGCTTTCATTCACCGCTGGCGATGTTTTGTTTTCCAATAACATGATCAACAAATATTCACCGGCAACATGTTCATATTGAGCAAACAGCAACACTCCCTGTTCAATAAAGTCGTATTTTCGCAGCTCTTCTACCAATACTTGACCAGCATCGACACTGTAACGATGAAAATCCAAGCGGCTATCAAGTAGGCCATCTAACTGCTGTTTGAAGGGACTGCTATTCTCTTTGCCATAATAACCAAAACCTTTAGCGGCCCGCCCACTGTAGTTCAAATGCAGGCTTTCAATTAACTCTATAGCGGCATCGCTATGTGCCATTTCTTCAGCACGGGCCTGAAGTTCAACCGTGCCATCTTGAGTCAACTCTAATGAATGTAAAATAAGGTGTTTTAATGAAATGCTCATAGTCTCTAACTGTTAGTGTTTACTGACGAGGTGGGTTATTATACGCGTCTTTAGTAACAAATTTGCAGAGAAGAAATGGCAATAGTTTCAAAATATTCCAACCAGCAAGTGGAACAATTACTCAATCAAGTACTCCAAGTAGTCGACAAGCCCGATGTAAAACCAGATCTCGCATTAATGGTTCTAGGCAATGCAGCCACCTGCATCATCAACCAGCGCGTAGCGCCGGAGCATCGAGAAAAGCTCAGTGAAGGTTTTGCTAAAGCGCTGAAAAGCTCTATTGATAATAAGTAATTAAAGGAATATTTCGCTCTAATGGTAAGTAACTCAAAACAGTACCGCGATAAAGTATCCCAATTAATTAGCTGGGGTCATTGGTTTTGTTTAACTAATATTATTTTCGCCTTAATCGTTGGGTTACGTTATCTGGTGCTGGTTCCACCACCAGAAACTTTTTTAGGTCAAAGTTATTTGTTAGTGAGTTGGTTAGGGCAATTTTCTTTTATTGCCTTCGTGATTTTTCTACTTACGCTATTCCCTTTAAGCTTTGTTATACCTAGTAATCGTTCAATGCGTTTTATTGGTGCCTTATTTGCTACCGTAGGCATTAGTCTGTTGATTGTAGATACAGAGCTTTTTGCCAACTTTGGCCTACATCTCAACCCAGCCTTATTTCAGCTATTAATCGATGAAGAACAAAATAGCCAAGCCAACACACTTAATTTTTTATTTGCCTCTGTTCCTTTTATATTCTTATTAGAGCTATGGTTAGCTCGCTTATGCTGGAAGTACTTACGCCGTCTAGAGCATAAGCACTTAGGTATACCCATTGCTGCTGCGCTATTTGTATGTTTTTTACTGACTCATGTAGTGCATGCTTGGGCGGATGCTACCAACTATCGCCCAATCACTCGACAAAAAAACAACTACCCGCTGTTTTATCCATTGACTGCTCGAAGCTTTCTTCAAGAGCAAGGGCTCTTCGATGTGGATGCCTATTACAAGCAAACTCAAGCTAAAGAAGAAAACCGCCAAAGCGGGCTAAAATACCCACTATCGCCACTAAAATATACCCAAGTTGAACAACGTTATAACCTACTACTAATTGTTGTTGAAGGCTTACGTTGGGACATGCTAAATCAACAAGATATGCCAAATAGCTGGCGATTAGCCAAACACTCTAGCCAGTTCTTTAGCCACTTTAGTGGTAGTAACCAAGCACAAGAAGGTTTGTTTAGTTTATTTTATGGATTACCCAGCAATTATTGGGCAAACATAAAAGCAAGTAATCAAAGCGCGATATTAGTGGACGCCCTGCAAGCGCATAACTATCAAATCCAATTATTTTCAAGCCAAGGGGTAAATCGACCTGAGCTAGCTGGCAGCACGTTTAGCACTCTTAACAACTTAAATATGGCCACACTTCCCGGTGGTGCCGAAGGAGATACTCAAGCAATTCAGCAATGGCTAGATTGGCAACAAAGCCAATATGCCCAACTGCCTTGGTTTAATTTCCTTTATCTAAATGGTGTGGCAGCCTACGACAATGGCAGCGGTCAAGCAATGAAAAAAGTTACCGCAGAAACCATCAAGCAGTATTACCACCAAGCCGCAAAGGTCATCGATGAAAAGCTCAGCTCGGTATTCCGAGAACTTAACGAAAGTGGGCAGATGAAGAAAACCATTGTGGTATTTACCTCTGACTATGCCAATGAACTAAACGACAACAATAACAATTACTGGGGGAACGGCAGCAACTTTAGCCGCTATCAAACTCAAGTACCGTTATTCATTTCTTGGCCCGAGCGAGCCCCCAGCTTGCAGCATAGTGACACCAGTCATAACGATATCGCGCCCACCCTATTACAAGACATGCTAGGTGTAACGTCCACCAGCAGAAGTTATAGCAACGGCCAGAATATCTTTAAAAAACGTAAACGTGACTGGATACTAGTAGGCAATCAAGAACAACAAGCTGTAGTCCAAAATAACCAAATTACTTTGTTTAACCAGTCTGGCGGTTACCAAGTATATGACCGTGATTTGAAAGCCAGCACCGCGCAAGTTTCGGTACCGATGTTGGTTCAAGTTTTCAACGACTTGAAGCGTTTTTATCAAGCACAACCTTAATTTGTCTATTCGCTGAGCACTTAGACATAAAAATCACAAGGGTGTATTGACAGCACGTCGATAGCTAAGTAAATTCACAGCTCAATTCGGAACGTAGCGCAGCCTGGTAGCGCACCGTCATGGGGTGTCGGGGGTCGGAGGTTCAAATCCTCTCGTTCCGACCATATAATAGCCCGTAGCTCAATGAGTTACGGGCTTTTGCATTTTTGGTGCTTATTGGATTCCCAGAATAGTTTTCTTTATTTCGCTGTTATATACGTAGCGTAAGGCCTGCAGCTGATTTGCTTGTTAAACCAATTTAGGCTTACTCACTAATAGCGCCTCTATAATATAGCGCTGCTCAGCCCCACCAGTTAGCTGATTAAACGGGTAACAAGTAATGAGAGTAATCCGATTATCATCACTTGGCGCCATAAATTGAGTTTCGCTTTGATGAGCAATTTGAGTATTAACCACTTGATAGAGTAGCTGCTGGCCATCGCGCGCTTCTAACTGTAATAAATCGCCTTTATTTATCGCAGCCAAGTGAGCAAAATGAGTATCTCGGTGACCAGCAATGATGGTATTGCCCGGCTCCCCTATACCAGCGCCACTGAGTACTAACCCCGGACCGAAAGCTAATGTTCTCCCCGATGCCCCCGCTAATACATACACCGATTCTAGCTGATGCTTAAAACCCAAACTTTCTTGCTTGGTAACAAAACTCAACTTAGCCACTGGGTAGGTATCTGCCCAATACCAAGGTTTATGTACTTGTTGATCAGTCAGAGTGCTTTGCCAAGCTTGGGCAATTAAAAACTGAGCAAAATAGGCTTTAGCTTGTATGTAAAGCCCATGACTTAATACTAAAACGCCAAGTAAAAACAAACTGCTAGGCAAAGGGTGTTTAGCTAAAAAACTGATACTCATAGCGTTTACCTGTATAAAAAAGGAACTTAAAAGTCTCAAAAACACCAGTTAGACTGACGCGAAGAATTGCTAGTTTATGCTGTGAAACGCGGCGCTAAAGAGGCTCTTCGGCCTAGCCCAAAAAAACAACAGACTTAATAGCGTTAACAAGCCTCCTAGAACTAGCAATAAACGACTAGAGGTAGCGGTTTGTGGCAGTATCGCAGGTCTAATCCAGCCATCAGGCATACCGCTGGCAATACGCTGTTGGTGGCTGTTAACGCCTTGGGGTTTATGTGCAGTCACATCAACTGCAATCAAGCTGGTCTGAGAACTGACTAAGTGATACTTAAGCGCCAATGCTAACACTTGTTTTTGAACACGGCTTTCATCCACCGCTGTCTTGTGTAACTCCAAAGCCGCAATATATTGCCTAGCCCAAAGCAAGTCTAAGCCAGCTGCGCGCTGTGACGAGCGCAAATTTAAGCTGCGTTGCCAGTATTGCCCCTGTATATCGCCGCTCACAATGACTTGCTGCTGCGAGCCGCTGGGCATTTTCATGCTCACCATTACAGGTTGACCTAAATAAAGATCAGGAATGTTTATCGGCCAATATTCAGGCACCGTACCGTCGGCAAATTTAATACTTATATCTCTCACTACTGGGTGGGCAATTTTATTGAACAGTTTCGTCACTTGCTGTTTCACTTCAGATTGCTTGCCAATATAGCTAAAAGTACCTTTACCTAATTCAGCGGCACGTTGCATAAAGTGTGAATTAGGTGCCGAGCCAATACCTATAGTAAACAAGCGACTACTTGCTATATTATTACCGATTAATTCAAATAAGGCTTGCTCGTTACTCACCGCTCCATCGGTTATAAAAACCACTTGGCGTAACGCTGCTGGCGCCGATTCAGCTTGCTTAGTTGAAGCGAGGGCTGCTTCTATAGCTGGATACATTTGCGTTCCGCCATCAGCATGCAAGCCATTAACAAAGGCTCTAGCACGACGTAAATTAGTCGCATTTACCGCCAAGGGCTGGCTTGCCATAGACCGAACATATGAGTTGAATTCAATGATATTGAAGCGATCTTGCGCAGTTAATCCCCCTAAGGCTTCGTGTAAAGCATCGCGAGCTTGATTCATCGACTGGCCAGACATCGAGCCTGAGGTATCAATCACCAAGATTAACTCGCGAGCTAAGCCCTGCAGCTCTGCGGGGTCGCCTTGTGGTGGCATTAACATTAATAAGGCGTAGTCGTGCTGTGCAGCCTGCTCTACTTGACCATGGCTCAAACCCTTCTGAGTATATAACGCTGCTTCAGGACGGGCCCCCACAATCGGCTGCCAGCTAAGTACGAAATCTTTATTCGGCGAACCGTTATCTACTTGAATGTCGATACTGCCATCGCTACGAATCGTAGTATCAATGGCATGGTATAGGCTGTCTAGGCGCGCCAATTCAAAACCAGAATTTAAATTAATATTTAGAGCTAAACTCAAACCACCGCTATCCACTCCGCGCAGGTACTGCTCAGCACTATGCTGCAGCAATTGGAGCTGCTGATGAAGTGTTGCAGAAGAAGCAACTGGCGTAATCTCTTGCTGCAATAGCGAGGCTAGAGATAAATTAAACCCTGATTCCTCATGGCTAGGTTTAGCCAAATTATCAACGTAAATTTGCGGTGGTGTGTAACGCGGGTTAACCAACATGGGAAAACGAAAGCTAAATGCGCCGTCTTGATAGTCCACTTGTTGTTGGTAGCTTATGGTCACACTTAAACGCTCACCAGGCGCCAAATTAGCCACCGCCGTGGTAAATATATTAGGCCGTAATTGTTCTACTAAACTCGCCCGCTTGCCTTGTTGCTTAGCTTGCGCAAAACGCTTTTTAGCCTGTTGTTTCTGTAAAATTTGTCCTTCAATTTTGCGTTCGCCAATCAGCAACTGCAAGCTATCTACCGCCGCATTATTGGGGAGAGGAAACATATAACTACCATCAATCCATTGCTCGCTATGGTTGAAGAAGGTCTGGGTCAGCGTCACGCGATTGGTTAAACCCGATACCTGCATTTTCACCTCACTATGCAGCGGTAAGCCATAGTGCGGCAGACCATATTCGTCAACATAGCGCAAACCTGCAATTTGGCCTGCCTCTGCCGAAGATGACTGCACCTCTAACGCTTGACTAAAACTACTAGATACAGCCCAAAACATACTGACCACACCCACTAAACAAAAACCGCGACACAATCCCACCCCAACATTTAAAAGCCTCATATTCATTGCGCTACCTCCCTTAGCTCAAAGGCTTACTGTGCGGCCAACATGCCACGTTCACTGGTCAACTTTAACGTGACTCGGCGATCAAAGAAGTTGTTCTCCAAACTTGCTTCAGCATTTAACGGCGCACTATCGCCAAAGGCTCGCGAATGTAACCGTGAGGCGTCAATACCACTAGTTATCAGGTAACGGCGTACCTCGGCTAAACGTTGTTCAGACAAGGCTTGGTTATAACTGGCATCACCTTGTCTATCGGCATAACCGGCAAGATCTAACTTTAAATCAGGTGCTAAGCTCATGGCGTAAACCACATCATCAAGTTGCTGCTTGAAGTGTTCTTCTATCAGCGAGGAGCCTGTTTTAAACTGCACGTTAAGTCCAAGCGCCAACTCATCTAGCTTCTGCTGCTGGGCTGCTTTTAATTGATTAAGCTGAGTATTTAAACGGGCATGCTGTTCACTTAAAGACTCATACTGAGCACTACGTTTAGCGAGCACTTCTAGTTGTTGCTGTTGTTGTTCCAATTCTGCTCGCTGGCTGGCTAAGGCCTCCTCATCGGCCACCGATTTACCAATCCATACACCAGTAAAGCCACCAATGAAGGCTCCCACAGGGCCACCGATTAAAGCACCTACCGCAGCGCCAGAACCGAAACCGATCATCGGTTTAGTGCCATTATGTTGAGCAGCGACGGAATCTGCTGCCATGCTTTGTCCTGCAAAACCGAGTGTGGTGATAATGGTCATTGCCAATAATTGCTTTTTCATAAGAATGTCCTTGTGTTGATTTAATCATTTAGCTTCTTTGAAGCCCTTGGTTAGCTTTATTAAACAATCATGAAATGGCGCTAACGGGGAGAAAACATGGCAATTCGCTTATCAATTGTGGCAATAAAATGGCAATTTAAGCGAAGCCACCAAAGCCACACAAAAATAATGTATAGTCTAGGCAGGTCAGCAGCTTAGAGAATAAACCTGCCAATGAAACGCATTGCTATTGTTGAAGATGAAGTCGCCATCCGAGAAAACTACAAAGAAGTATTAGAGCAACAAGGTTATAGTGTTCAGGCTTATGGTAATCGCCCACAAGCATTAGCCGCCTTTACCACTCGATTGCCCGACTTAGCGATTATCGATATTGGTTTAGAAGATGAAATTGATGGTGGGTTTTCCTTGTGCCAATCACTACGAGCTATGTCTAGCAGCCTGCCGATCATATTTCTCACAGCCCGAGATAGTGACTTTGATACCGTTTGTGGACTGCGCTTAGGTGCCGATGACTATCTGACTAAAGATATTAGTTTTCCTCACCTTGTTGCAAGAATCGCCGCCTTATTTCGTCGCTCCGAATTGCTCGGCGCAGACATAGAAGAAAATAACTTGTTGTCGCGAGGTCCCTTAGCCATTGATGGCAACCGCATGCAAGTCACTTGGAACCAGCAAACTATCGAACTCACTGTCACCGAATTTTGGATGGTGCATGCCCTAGCTAAACGGCCCGGCCATGTACGCAGCCGCCAAGACTTAATGAATGAAGCCAAAATTTTTGTAGATGACAGCACTATTACTTCCCATGTAAAACGGATCCGCAAAAAATTTCTTGCTATCGATCCTCACTTTGAATGCATTGATACGGTATATGGCATGGGTTACCGCTGGGATAGTCTCGCCTAATGTTACCAGTGCTACCCATCGGCCTTCGTGCAAAGGTCTGCATTCTTTCGCTATTTTTGCTTTGCCTGCCTTGGTTGGGTTACCACTATGTCTGGGAAATGGAAAAATACCTACGTCTCGGCCAAGAAAAAACCCTTGAAGGTACGACTCAGGCGCTTGCTACCGCGTTGCATGAGCGGCCGAAGCTCTTTAATAGCCAAGCCAGTTTTTTAAGCCAGGTGAAAAAAGGTCGTGATTTATATGCTTACCCGCTATCGGGACCGATCCAGCTCGATGGCAAGCTAAATGACTGGCAAAGCTATCAACACCGAATGCTGCGTTATGCTGCCGACCATGTCATCTATCAAGCCGATCCTGATTCACCGGTACAAAGTGAGTTCACCCATATGGTGGGCAAATTTGGCTCTTACCTTTATGCCTATTTTGAAGTGACTGACCAAGACGTAGTTTACCGAGGCCAAAACACCTTAAGCGTCGATAATAATGACCACTTAGCCATCGCTACCCTCGCTCCCGACGGGCAGTTTCGCCGTTACATTGTTGCCACCAAACTGGATGGCTGGATCAACGCCTTTGAATTACCACTCGATCCAAGCCAAAATACCCCCGTCACTCCTGAGATCAAAATTCAGGGGCAGTGGCTAAAAACTAACAAAGGTTACAACATAGAACTGCGGATCCCGCTAGCGATGGTGGGTAGTAAACTCGGCTTTTCAATTTACGATGTTAACCGCAAGCCCAAACGTCATTTAAGCTCCATTGTAGGGACGTCGGCGATTGATAGTGTGGATAAGCTCGGCACGGTACTAGTTCCTTCCCCGGAAATAGAAAACATTATTAAGGGAATGCGCCATAATAGCTCGCGTATTTGGGTGGTCGACAAACATGGTCGTGTATTGGCCAAATCTGGCGACATTCGCAATAGTCAAAGTATATGGGCTCGAGACCTTAGCCGTAACGACAGCGACGCATGGTGGAACCGTTTAAGTCAACGTTATTTACATCCTCTGTATTATAAAATTCTCACCAAACCACCCCAAGATTTTGTTGACTCGCTGCATGACTCTACCGAATTAAAAGGCAGCCATATTCAGCAAGCTCTAAGTGGCAAACTCGGGTCAACTTGGCGTTTAACTCCCGATGGACGTGCCGTGGTGCTGGCTGCTGCCAGCCCCATCTGGATAGATAATCAGGTGATGGGCGTAGTGATTGCCGAAGAGACCACCAACGGTATTAGAACGCTGCGTAACCGCGCTTTAGAACGGCTATTCAACATCATCCTCATCGTAATGGTCGCTGGCACCTTAAGCCTGTTTTTGTTTGCTTCTAGTATTTCTAGCCGCATCCGCAAACTCAGGGATCAAGCCGAGCGCGCCATTGATAGTCAAGGCCGCGTAACTGCCACCTTTAAGGGGGCCAAACACAAAGACGAAATTGGCGATTTGTCACGCAGCTTTGCCAACATCGTTAGCCGCTTAAGCCAATACACTCACTACCTGGAAAACATGTCGTCACGCTTATCTCATGAGCTACGCACGCCGGTGGCTGTAGTACGCTCTTCTTTGGAACACCTTAGCCTGCAAACCCTTGACCAAGATACTCAAAAATATGTCGACCGAGCTCAAGAAGGCGTGCAACGCTTAAATCTTATTCTCAACAATATGAGTGAAGCGACTCGCCTAGAGCAAAGCCTATCACAAGCTGAAACTAATGAATTCCCACTAAATAAGGTAATCAGTGGCTGTATGCAGGGGTATCAATATACCTACCCCGAGCAAGCCTTCGAATGCAATATTAGCCCTAATACCTTGAAGATTGTCGGCGTCCCCGAATATATCGCTCAGTTAATGGATAAATTAGTGGCCAACGCCATGGAGTTCAGTCTGCCCGACAAACCGATTCAGTTGAGTTTTCAACAAGATAATAAAGACGCGGTATTGTTAATTAGTAACTACGGCCCCACCCTACCCAACAACATGGTAGAACAAATATTTGAGTCTATGGTATCGATTAGAAGTCAGCACGCTCAACAGAAACCCCATTTAGGCTTGGGTTTATATATCGCTCGGTTAATATGTGAATTTCATGGCGGAAAAATCAGCGCCAGAAACTTTACCGATAACAGTGGTGTGGAGTTTTGTGTCAGGCTGCCTCTAAGGTAACGTTAAGTAAAGCGAATCGTTTGAACGTTAAAATTTCAACTGGACGTTTCTTGAGGTTATTTATTCAACTATTGATGTATACAGACAGAATAGCTCACTCACTTATTTGTACTTAACTGATTATTTTATTGTTTTTTCTTAGCAACTATCGTTTCTAATCTCTCGGCGCTCATAAACAATAACAATAAAAGATAGTGTATCTATCTGCCCCAGTATTACTTTGTGCTTTCAGTTTGCTCGTCGGCTTAGAAGCCACTGTGCCCATTAGGGTTGCTAATAGTTCCCCCAACAGTAAGTGCGGTCATTACACCTGCAAAGCAAGTTACCTGACACCAAAGTACTATACTTAACTTAGTTTTTTCAATTGAGGAAAGCTTATGCGGCAACTCTACCTAGTGGTGCTAAGTTTTATTTGGCTATGTAGCGTAACGGCCCATGCTAAGCTGCCTACATTAAGTTATATCACCGAAGATACCTACCCATTTAATTACAAAGGCCCAGAAGGAAAACCTCAAGGTATCGCCGTAGAGCTATTGAAGCTAATATGGTTAGAGCTTGGAGTAGACGAGCAAGAAATTAGAGTGTTACCTTGGGCAAGAGCTTATTACTTATCAACCCAAAAACCTGATGTTGTATTGTTTTCTGCCGCTCGCACCACTGAACGCGAAAAATCATTCAAGTGGGTTTGCCCTATCGGCCAAGTTCGAGTGATAATCATGGGTAAAAGAGCGGAACCCGCATCTATAGTAAACCTTGAACAATTGCACGGCGCCAAAATTGGAGCGATGCGTGCTGATGTTGGGGAACAATTACTGTTAAACAATAACTTCGATGACAACAATATTTTATCAAGTAACAACTATCGGCAACTAATAAGGTTGTTACTCAGCAACCGGGTTGATTATATCTCGGGTGTAGAGAGCATTATTCAGCAATCGGCAATTATCAATCAGCTATCACTAGAAAAGTACCAAGAAAAATGGCTACTGGCTGACAACCCACTCTGTTATGCCTTTAACCCCGCAATTAGCGATCAGGTGGTTAAGCAATTCCAGCAGGCTTTGGATGCCGTAATAAGAAGCGGTGCCTATCAAGAGATAATCTCACACTACCCCTACAACTAAGACCACTTAGAAAACATTGCCTTAGCCATTGTTACTAACGCCATTCCCATCCCACCGGCAACGATGCCAACTAAGGCATTAAACAATAATGGTACTATAACAGTTGCAACAGTGGCTAAAGCGCCTAAGCCTATGGCCCAGTTTTGAACATGATGGGCATACATACTGAAGAGGGGTACGCCATGGTTTAAAATACCGCCCCCTACTAAAAACATAGCTATGGTGCCCACTACCACTAAAAACTTCATTAATAACGGAGCAAAACCCAATAAGCTTTGACCAAGCCATTGCAGCCATTTGCTGCCGTTATTATTTTCCGCATGTTGTAGTAAATACAAACCTGCGTCATCAAGTTTTACAATGCATGCCACGACTCCGTAAACGCCTAAAGTCATGAATAAAGCAATACCAGATACCGCCAGCCCCTGAATTAACAAATTAGCGCCCGCTACGCTACCCATGGCAATAACAATAATCTCGGCTGATAAAATGAAATCGGTGCGAACCGCGCCTTTTATTTTGGCTTTTTCAAAAGCAACCAAATCTATAGAGTCATCTGAATTTGCTTTTAGCCTTTGTTGTTTAAGTTGTTGCTCTTTTCCGCCATGTGGAAACAACACATGAAACACTTTTTCAAAGCCCTCAAAACACAAAAATAAGCCACCAGCAATCAACAATACGCTAATTGCTAGCGGCAAAAATACGCTTAAGGATAAAGCAGTAGGCACCAAAATAAGCTTATTCAGCAGCGAGCCTTTGGCTACTGCCCAGATTACCGGTAATTCGCGGTCAGCCTTAACCCCAGACACCTGTTGCGCATTTAGAGCTAAATCATCTCCTAATACGCCTGCCGTTTTCTTAGCGGCCAGCTTGGTCATTAAGGCCACATCATCTAACACTGTGGCGATATCATCGAGTAAGGCAATTAAACTTAAGCCGGACATCCTGATCCTTAAATTAATCTTATCAACTTCATTCTAATAAAGGGTAATTCAGCAATCGAGTACTGTTGAATCGCCATTAACACTAATGCTCTAAACGCGACCTAGAGTGTCAACACCCAACAATAGTGTTATGCAAAAAACCACCTTTAAGGTGGTTTAATTGCTCTGCTGAAATATTTGCTTACAGTTCGGCCTTAAACCTTGCTATACCAGCGGCTAAGTCTTCAATTAGGTCGGCTGAATCTTCCAAACCAATGTGCACTCGAATAAGCGTGCCTTCGGCCTTCCATTGAGTAGCAGTACGCAGTTTATCTACGCCGTTCACCCCCATGATCAAACTCTCAAAACCGCCCCAAGAAAAGCCCATCTTAAAGTGTTGCATACCATCGAGTAAGGCCGTTAAAGCTTGCTGATTCCCCCTCTTCATCACGAAGGAAAACAACCCGCTGGAACCCTGAAAGTCACGCAGGAAAAACTCATGTCCTGGACAACTCGTTAGCGCTGGATGACGCACATGGTCAACCTCATCACATGTTGCAAGCCATTGTGCGACTTCTAAGGCGTTCTTCTGGTGCTGTGCTAAACGTACCCCTAAGGTACGTAAGCCACGCATCGCCAGATAGATGTCATCAGGAGAAGTACACTGGCCGAGCAGGTAAGAGTTTTCTCGTAGCTGGTCCCAACAGCGCTTATTCGCCACAGCCGTACCTAACATCACATCGGAGTGACCCACAATATACTTGGTCGCAGCCTGAATAGAGATATCAATGTCAAAGTCAAAAGGGCTAAAGTTAAGCGGAGAGGCCCAAGTATTGTCTAGCATCACCACTATGTCTTGAGCGGCTGCTCGAGCGGCCGCTACTATCGCGGGGCTATCTTGCACTTCCATGGTTAAGGAGCCTGGCGACTCTAAGAAGATAACTTTAGTATTGCTCTGTATCAGCTCACTGATTGCCGGCCCCATCATCGGGTCGTAATAAGTAGTTTCGATACCGTAACCTTTAAGCAACTTGTCACAGAGATCGCGAGTTGGCTCGTAGGCTGTATCTACCATCAACAAATGATCGCCCTGTTTCAAGAAAGACAATAAAGCGCCGCTAATCGCCGCGGTACCACAAGGGTATAAAGCGCAGCCTTCACCACCTTCTATCGCAACCATAGCTTCTTGGAAAGCAAAATGTGTTTGGGTGCCTCTGCGCCCATAGAATAAGGTTTTATCATGGCGTTTGGCAGTGGCTTGCTTCATTTCTTTAACGCTGTCAAAAACCACAGTAGAAGCACGTGTTACCGGCGGATTAACCAAGCCTTGCGTCCACTTTTTGTCACGTCCAGCCGTGACCAATTTAGTCGATTTTTTCATTCAGTTTTCCCCACTAGCTGAAACAAAAAACCAGCCCTCAGGCTGGCTTTTGCATGCTAATTATTTTAGCTGCGCGGTGTTTTATTAAGCTCTTCAACTACCATGTCACCGAAGGCATCGGTATCGATAAGCTGAGCATCTTCGCCCTTAGCTAAATCAGGTGTACCGTAGCCGTTAGCAAATACCGACTTCATCGCGTGCCATAGGTTCTTGGCTTCTTGCTCCATGCCAAAGCTCATCTCTAGCATCAAAGCAACAGAACCAATCATTGAATAGGGGTTAGCTATGTTTTTACCCGCAATATCTGGAGCGCTACCATGAGAAGGTTCGTAGTAAGACTTTTCAGGTCCCACACAAGCTGAAGGCATAAGGCCTAGAGAACCTAAGATACCGCCACCTTGGTCACTCAAGATGTCCCCAAACATATTTTCCATGACCATCACATCGAACTGACCGGGGTTTAAACATAGGTAAGTCGCTGCAGCATCAACCAAGATGTGCTTAACCTCAACGTCTGGATAATCAACTGCCACTTCTTCTAAAATCTCGTTCCAGAGTACGCTCGATTTCAACACGTTACTCTTATGAATGTTATGCAGTACTTTCTTGCGGCGTTGAGCCGTTTCAAAACCTACTTTTAGAATGGCGCGAATTTGGTCTTCGTCATATTCCAGTACTTCACGAACATAACGCCTACCGTTATCGTCTTTACCCACTTCTTTCTCGCCGAAGTACAAACCACCCACTAATTCGCGAATGATCATCAAATCGATGCCATCGCCAATCACTTCAGGCTTAAGTGGTGAAAAGTGAGCGAGTTCTTGTGGTAAATATACAGGGCGGAAGTTGGCGTAAGTATTGTAACGACGACGTAACGGCAACAAGGCGCCACGCTCTGGCTGCTCATCAACGGGGATCTTTTTAGAGTCTTCGTGATTTAGGCCAATAGTGCCTTTTAGAATAGCATCCGCCTCATCACAAATAGCCATGGTTTCAGCTGGAAAAGATTTACCCGTTTCGAAGTAAGCAACCGCACCAAATAGCGCTTCATTCAATTCAAATGCTACTTCAGGGTTACGCGCTTCAACCGCTTTAAGTACTTTGACCGCTTGTTTCATTACTTCTGGGCCGATGCCGTCGCCGGCCAATAAGGCGATCTTATAGGTCTTCATTGTGTTTGCGTCTCCGTTGCATAGTTTATTTTTTTACTTGCCGCATCATAGCAAAACCAGCGCACGGGTAAACCACAGATCGAGACTTTAACTGAGGAAATAAAGTAAAACTAATTATCTAAATCGGGTTTATTGCGAATATTATGCTCTCGTAGCTTATTAGCAATGGCGGTATGAGACAGACCGAGCTTTTTAGCCAGTAAACGAGAGCTAGGGTGTTGTGGGTAATGATAGCTTAGTAATAAGTGTTCAAATTCGCCCATAGCTGAATGGTAATCTTGCTGCAATAGACTTTCGATGCTCACGTTATCAACCACTCGTTCGTGGTGATACCTTATATCGCTTACCTGCCAGCGCTTCATACTGCCGATATCGATAGAGTCCTGTAATACTTGATACAGCTGAGGAATATTGCCCGGCCAACTCAAGGAACTGAGATAACGTTTAACTTCACGACTTAAAGGCGGTGGAATTTCCTGATGCTTGGCATACTGAAAATCTAACCATGACTGAGTTAAAGGAACAATATCTTCCTTACGCTGGCGCAAAGGCGGAATATTAATACTGTTTTTAATCACTGTATAATAACAATCACCGCCCCATAAGGCGGCTAATTGCTCGGGCGTATAGCGACTAGAAAAGATGAGATGTTTAATTCCCAGCAGAGGAGCAGTTAAGGCATTCACCGCATCGTCTATTTCGTGGCCACTCAGCCGTTCAACATTACTCAATAGCACCGTATTGGGTTGCTCCGCGGCAATTTCAGCTAACTGCTCTGACAAGCTGTATTCTTGATTGTGGCAACTTACCACATGGAAGCGCTCATCGCCTCCCATCGACATTTCATTCAACAGCCGAGCTAAGAAGCGCTTGCCCACCCCCGCCTCACCAAAAAACAGTGTAGGTTGAGGGTGATCAACTAAGCGTTTAAGTGCATTTAATACGCTTTGAGTTTCATCACTACTGGCCACCAAACGCCCTTCACTGATGCCTAATTCTATCTGTGACAAGTCGTAACTCGATTCCAACCAATGGGCCGATTTAAATAACATAATCGCACCAGGGAGGTGGGAGAATAAGGCCGTTTCTGACAGTGGGATTACATCAACCATGTAAACTCTGCCATTGAGCTGAATTTCGACAATTTCCCGTTTACCTGAGCCACTGCCAAACCACCGATGCACGCTAAAACCACGTAGATGTTTACCGATATCGCTGCTGGTTAAAGGCTGTAGGGTATCTCCACAGGATTGCTCAAAAGCTTGATTAAATTGGCGAATTTGACCGGATTTATCAATCAGCACCACAGGGTAAGGCACATTATCCAGCAAAATTTGTACTTCTTTATGTTCAACTTCAGAAGGTAAAGCTGACACGATACGAGCATCCGAGACGCCGCTTAAACAACGAAACTCACTTAGTAATTGTTGAGTCAGTGGTAACTCCAATTCACTTAAGTGTAGAAATAAATGTCCGGTGTCTGCGCTTTGCATCGCTTGCAGCGCTAAGCCATGTTTAACTAAAACATTTAATACGGCGCTAAAAACCTGCGTATTTTGCTCGCAGTTCAACTCTATGCGCATACTTGATTCGCTATACTATTTGACAATGCAGGCCTCACTAAATAGGCCAATATAGAATGGCAGGGCCACCTTTGAAGACACTTAATATTTATCCGTAATATACGCTGAATAGCGTCTCTAATCCCCATTGAGTCCATGGTTTCCTAACTCAAATATTACTTGTGCTCCTTTAGTCTAACCAAAAAAGTTAACTTAACCCAAGCGTCGATTAACATTTGTATGAGTTAATTTGAAGTTGGTGATTTTTTTGATATGTTTCATAAGTTTTTGAACTGACTATGAAGTTCAAAATCACGCGCCGTCACCACTTTCTCTAATTTACGCAGCCGTTGCTCAAAATCGTCAAATTGGTGCTCTAGTTCATTTAACGCATGACTAGGGGTATCACCTCGCTGCCACACCTTAGCTTTAATCGTCACCGCGTCGTCTTGAGACAAGCTCAGTGGCCGTTTATCTAAAAAAAGCCAAGCTGCACCATAAATAATCAGAAACAATCCCAAGTTGGTAATGGCTAGGGTGACCGCGATAATACGAATTAACCATGTCTCAGCACCTAAACTACGTGCTAAACCTGCACACACTCCAGCCAACTTACCATTATTGGGATCACGGTATAAAGGTTGATCAAACATTAACGTTCCCTCCAATGCGGTACGCTTTCGTCTAATATGCCTTCCAAGGCTTTTAAGCGAGTCGACATTTCTTGTGCGCGAGCACTCAAAGCGTTCAATTGTTCACGCTCCTGCTCACTAATACCATTTTCAATTTGGCGTTTACTTTTATAGTGCAGTATTAACCATAGCGGAGCGACTATCGCCATGAATAAAATTAACGGGGTAACCAACACGGTAAGCATAGCGTCTCCTATTGCTGTTTAAGTTTTTCTTTAAGTTTATTCAGTTCTTCAGCAACTTCTGCATCTGCGTCTAATTCAGCAAACTGCTTATTTAAATCCGAATGCGCCGGTGGTTGACCATACACTTCTGCCCGCGCCTCTAAGTGATCTATTTTAGCTTGAAATTGTTCAAACTTTTCGCGGGTTTTAATGGCTCGTTCGTTATCTAACTGCTGACGGACTGCATGGCGATTTTGCGCAGTAGTTTGTCGAGCAAGCAGGCCAGCTTGGCGATTGCGCGACTCAGTGAGTTTCAGCTCTAGCTGCTCAATTTCTTGTTGTAATTGAGTAAGACTGTCATCCACCGCAGCTAACTCTTGTTGTTGCTGTTTAATCGATTCTTCAGTGTGTTTTTTTTCAATTAAAGCAAGCCGAGCGAGATCGTCTCGCTGGCGGCTCAAGGCCAACTCAGCTTTACTTTGCCAATCCTGAGTCTGCTCTTGCAACTGGTTAATCTTTCTGTGTAATTGCTTTTTATCCGCTAACACTTTGGCAGTGCTAGCACGCACCTCAACTAAGGTATCTTCCATTTCTTGAATAATTAGGCGTAGCATTTTTTGTGGATCTTCCGCCTTATCCAACATAGTAGTGATATTGGCGTTAACAATATCGGCTAAACGCGAAAACAAACCCATGATCATCTCCTAAAGCCTTAGTGGCTGCTAACTTATTATTGAGTCACTACACTTACAAATCTCATGCCAAGTTTATAAGTTACTGTTTATATTAAACTAAGTCACAAAATGACAAATTTAGCAAAATGATTTATAGTTAAATAAACCAATATTTAGTCAAATTGACCAATGAATAAACCTAGTTTACTGGGTAATGACCCTAGCTTTCTCGAAGTATTAGATAAAGTATCTTTACTAGCACCGTTGAATCGGCCCATTCTAGTTATTGGCGAGCGAGGCACGGGTAAAGAACTTATCGCCGAGCGGCTGCACTACTTATCGGATCGTTGGGACAAGCACTACCTTAACCTAAACTGTGCGAGCTTAAACCCCAACCTCATCGAATCGGAGTTGTTTGGTCATCAAGCGGGTGCATTCACCGGAGCCAACCAACAACGAATTGGTCGCTTTGAACAGGCAGATAAAGGCACGCTCTTTCTCGACGAACTCGCCACCATGCCAAATCAAGTACAAGAAAAGCTATTACGCACCATTGAGTACGGAAAGATTGAACGCCTCGGCAGCAACAAAACCCTTGCCGTTGATGTACGTTTGATTTGTGCAACCAATCAAGATTTACCGCAATTAGTTGAACAAGGAGAATTTCGCGCAGATTTACTCGACCGTTTATCTTTTGCCGTAATAACGCTTCCTCCGCTACGCCATCGCCAAGCTGATATTTGCCTGTTAGTGCAGCATTTCGCCAATAATATGGCTCGAGAGCTTAACTTCTCCCAATTACCACAATTTAACCCCAAGGTAATTGAGCGTTTAAAGGCTTACTCTTGGCCTGGTAATATTCGACAACTAAAAAATGTGGTTGAACGAGCAGTAGTAGAAAATAGTAACGCCAAGGGGCAAATTAACGATGTTGATTTTGATCCCTTTGCTTCCCCTTGGCGGCCAAACAGCAGCACAGAAGCAGGCTCTACTGCTAACAACGAATTAGGTTTTAACCAACAAGTAAGCCATTTTGAGAAACAGCTAATTCAACAAACCTTAGAAAAACATCACTATAAACAAACCCTAAGCGCCAAAGCCTTGCAAATCAGCTACCATCAATTAAGGGGTTTAATCAAAAAACATCACATTAATACTCGTAGCTAGGTCTTTCACTGGTTGAGTAACCCTGAGGGTTAATGGTAAATTATCAAGCAGTTATCAGGATATCAGCTTTCACATGAATGCATTCTCAATTAGCACAGTGATGTGCTTCGCTTTGTTGCTACTGGGTTGTGATCAACCCATAAACGTAAAAAAGCTTGGTTTAGTATATTGCACCGAAACCGCACCGCACTCTTTTAACCCGCAACTGGAAAGTTCAATTAATGCCATTGCGGTGACCTCACGCCATCTTTATGACCGACTCGTAGAAGTTGACCCTATTACCCAGCAATTAGTAGGTGGCGTAGCGCATAGCTGGCAAGTCAGTGAAGACGGTCTTCGCTACCGTTTTCACTTGCGCCAAGGAATTCACTTTCATAAAACCGATTATTTTAGCCCTAGTCGCGAGCTAAACGCCGATGACGTTATATTGAGTTTTCAACGTATCATCGACCCAGATCACCCTCTATATATCTTAGCTAATGGTGATTACCCCTTTTTCAATAACATTGGTTTTGCTAAAAAAATCAAAAAACTAAGCAAACTATCTAAGTTTTCAGTTGAGTTTGAATTGACCCAACCAGACGCAGCATTTTTAGCTAGCCTAGCCAGTGATTATGCGGTTATTCTGTCCGCCGAATACGCAAAGCAGCTCGAAGCCAAGCACCAGCTAGGTCTACTAGACCAACAACCGATAGGCACCGGCCCTTTCTATTACGCCAATCAACGTAAAGATCACTTTATTCGTTACTATCGCCACTGGCTGCATTGGCGCGGCTCGCCACCAATGCACCAGTTGGTATTTGATATCACCCCTACCTCCTCGATTCGTTTGGCGAAGTTGTTAACCGGGCAATGTGACATTATGGCTCAGCCTGCAGCCAACCAGCTTGAAGTGCTGCGGCAGCGGGATGACTTATTAGTATCAGTACAGGCTGGTTTAAACGTATCCTATTTAGCTTTTAATACCCAAAAACCACCATTTGCCGATGTTCGTGTGCGCCGTAATGTGGCAGGTTTAATCAACAAGCAAAGTATCGTTGACTCGGTCTACTTAAATACCGCAGACATCGCCAACGGGGTGTTATCGGCCTCGTCGTGGGCCTACCGCCACCAGTCTCGTTCACCGCAAGTGGATAACTTAGAATACCCTTATATTGAACAAGCCAAACAGCAACCCATAGAATTTTGGGTGTTAAATGAAGCCAGTAGTTATAATCCACAACCACACAAAACCGCTGAATTAATTAGAAACGACTTAACCCAACAAGGCTACCAAGTTAACGTGCACTTATTTGACTGGGAGGTTTTGCGTCGCTATTTACGTGAGCCTGAGGTTAACTACGACTTGCTGCTCATTGGTTGGTCCACTGATAACAGCGATCCCGACGATTTCTTCAGGCAACAATTCGCTTGTGAAGCAGTAGTGCAAGGTTATAACTTTAGCCGTTGGTGCAATGGCCAAGTAGAAACACTGCTCGATGCAGCGGTTAGCTCGACGAGGCTTGCCGACCGTTTAAGAAATTACTATAAAATCCAACAAATCATTGAGCAAGATGTGCCTGTGCTACCCTTAACCCATGCTTTAAAAATGTATTCTTACAGTGACACCATTGTCGGCATTACTTGGAATCCTTATGGAGGCGTTTCCTTTAACAACGCCTATAGGAAGTAAGTTATGTTACGTTATCTGACTCGACGCCTTAACTTATTAATCATTACCTTTTTGGCCATCAACTTGATCGCCTTTGTTTTCCAACAAAACCAACATATTTATGTCGCCAGTGACCAAGCTTGGCTAGTGCAGTTTTTCAATTTTGTGTGGCATAACCTTAACGGTGATTTAGGGGTGTCCAGCGTTAGTGGTAAACCGGTATTTGATGAACTTTTGGTGTTTCTTCCTGCCACCTTAGAACTGTGTTTTTCAGCATTCTTATTGTCGTTTTTAATTGGTGTTCCCCTCGGCACTTTAGCTGGTATTTATCATCAACACTGGATAAGAAACTTGATCCTTAGTGTTACTATGGTTGGTTATAGTATTCCGGTGTTTTGGCTAGCGATGCTACTAGTGATGAACTCTTCACTGATGTTAGGCTGGCTTCCAGTATCCGGCCGTTACGATCTGTTATTAGAGATCCCACAATTCACCGGCTTTGGCATTATCGATGTATTTTGGCTTGAGCCCCAAGCGCGTTGGCCAGCTTTTATTAGCATCGTCAATCATCTCACCTTGCCCACCTTAGTTTTGGCGGTGGTACCTACCACTGAGGTGATTCGACAACTTTCCAACTCCATGGCTAAAGTGATGAACGAAAGTTACATTAAGGCGGCGGCTACCAAAGGCTTATCAAAGTGGCAAATTGTTAGTCGCCATGCGCTGCACAACGCCCTTCCTCCTATCTTGCCAAGCTTAGGCTTACAATTTGGTAATGTGCTGACAATGGCCATGGTATTAGAGGTGGTATTTGCTTGGCCGGGCATTGGCCGTTGGTTGATTTCCAGTATTTACCAACAGGACTATGTGGCCATTCAAGGTGGCATGCTGGCCATTGCTACCTTAGTTATTACCACATTCGTACTAACCGATATCTTTACTGCATTGATTCACCCACTACGCCGAAGAGAAGTCTATGCTCAATACTAACGTATTCGCCGAGACCACCGTCTCCAGTACTCTACAGCGTGCGCTCAATCGCTTTCGGGATAACTCTGTTGCCATGATCGGCTTTTGGTTCTTTTTAGGCTTTGTGTTATTGGCCTTATTTGGACCACTTATTGCTCCTTATCCTTTAGATTTTCAAACCGACAACTTATTTCAACCCCCATCTTGGAATCAAAGTGGTCACGTTGATAATTTCTTGGGGACGGATGATTTAGGTCGAGACCTACTAAGCCGACTCATCTATGGTTGCCAACTCACCTTTGGAGGAGGCTTAGTGGTCGTGCTTGTTGCCGCCCTGATTGGCATACCGGTGGGTATTTTTTCTGGTATGAGCAAAGGGATAAAAGCCAGTATTCTGCACCATGTAATGGATACGGCCCTATCCATACCCTCATTGCTAATTGCCATTATGGTGGTATCTTTTCTCGGTCCAGGCTTAGAAAATACTTTGATAGCAATTGCGCTAGCGCAAATACCGCAATTTATCCGTTTTACCTATATTGCGGTATCGACTGAGGTACAAAAAGAATACATCACTGCCATACGCCTAGATGGTGCCACCAACTATCGAATCATTAAAAATGGCGTACTCCCTAACATTGCTGATTCCATCATTTTTCAAGTAAGCCGCAGTTTTTCCTCTTCACTGATCGATATTACTGCTCTTGGGTTTATTGGTATTGGCGCTCAGGCTCCATTACCTGAATGGGGAGCGATGTTGGGAGGAAGTAAAGATCTGTTATTCTCAGCCCCTTGGACAGTAACGCTACCCGGCTTTGTGATTATGATGAGCATTTTAAGCGTTAACATGGTGGGAGAAGGATTACGCCAGGCTATGCTAGAGGGAATCGACTAATGGCATTATTAGACATCCGTAACCTCACCATCGAGATTAATACTCCTACAGGTATTGTTAAAGCGGTAGATAAGGTCAGTCTTACAATGGCTGAAGGTGAAATAAAAGCCTTGGTTGGCGAATCTGGCTCAGGAAAAAGCCTAATAGCCAAAGCACTATTAGGAGTAACCAAACCCAACTGGACGGTAAAAGCCGACCGGATGCGCTTAGGGGATGTGGACTTAATGTCTCTTACCACCAAACAGCGGCGTAAAGTTCTCGGTAACGAGATAGCGATGATTTTCCAAGAGCCGAGTCTGTGTTTAGACCCCTCCGAAGAGGTAGGCAAACAAATTGAAGAAGCCATCCCTTGCCATAACATCAAAGGTGGATTCTGGCGCCGCTTCCAATGGCGCAAAAAACAAGCGCAAGCCCTACTCCACAAAGTTGGAGTAAAAGACCATCACAAAGTGATGCGTAGCTACCCTTACGAATTATCCGACGGGCTTTGCCAAAAGGTGATGATTGCCATGGCGATTGCTGGCCAACCTAAACTATTGGTTGCTGACGAGCCCACAACGTCGATGGAAGTCACCACCGCCAGCCAAATTTTGCGCCTGTTGCACAAACTTAATCAACTAAACAACACTGCTATTTTGTTGATTAGCCATGACTTAAATACCTTATCAGACTTAGCCGATACCATTAGTGTTATTTACTGTGGGCACATGGTTGAAGTGGGACGCTCCGATCAAGTCGTCAACAACAGCCATCATCCCTACACGGCAGCTTTGCTTAGCTCTGCGCCACAATTCAATAAGCCCTTTGAGCGCAAAGCACTGTTACCCGGCTTGCCAGGTTCGATACCAGCGTTACAGCACCTACCAATTGGCTGCCGTTTGGGGCCTAGGTGCCCCAAAGCTCAACGTAAATGTGTGCTTCAACCGAAATTAAAAAAAATTAAAGGGCACCAATACGCCTGCCACTATCCCTTAAATATTGAAAAAAAGGCCAGTAACAATGGCTAATTTGCTGCACGTTAGACATTTATCACAACACGTATATATTCACAAAGGCTGGTTAAGTCGCCAGCGATTTGCTGCAATTGATGATGTGAGTTTTGATTTAAATATGGGCGAAAGCTTAGCCATCATTGGCGAATCTGGCTCTGGCAAGTCCAGTTTGGCAAAGGTATTAGCCGGCATTAATAAGCCCAGCGCTGGGGATATTTTTGTAAACGGCGAAGCCTTAAACTTTGGTGATTACAAACGCCGTTGTCGACTAATTAGAATGATTTTTCAAGATCCCAACAGCTCCTTGAATCCGCGTTCAAATATTGGTCGAATCTTATCTGCCCCGCTTTCACTAAATACCTCAATGAGTATTGAGCAACAACAACAGCGCGTAGTCTCCACACTCAAATTAGTCGGTTTACTAGAAGAACATGCTGAATTTTTCCCCAATATGTTATCGAGTGGACAAAAACAACGGATTGGTGTGGCAAGAGCCTTAATACTCAACCCTAAAATTATCGTGATTGACGAAAGTCTTTCTGCCTTAGATGTCTCAGTAAGAGCTCAAATCATTAACTTACTTCTTGAATTGCAGCAGCGCTTTGCCATCAGTTACATTTTTGTTTCCAATGATTTAGGACTCGTTCATCATTTTTCTGACAAGGTGCTAGTTATGCAGCAAGGCAAGGCAATTGAAATTAAAAACACCGAACAGTTTTTTGCCAATCCAGAACATGAGCTAAGCCAGCGCTTACTTAATGCCTATAAAAATGCCTTTAAAAAGTAACTAAATAACTGACGCTCAGCAGTCTAAACCCTCCTATTAAGCTAACTGAGCCATATTTAGAGATTGAGCAACTTCAGTTTCAATCATATCCATTAACGGCCTTAAAGTAATCGGTAAATTACTTCTGATCCTTTCAGCAGTAATGTAATAAGGAGCCCGTTGTCCATGATAGTTTACCACTGGACCAATTTGTTGAAATTTAATGCCTAATAACGCAGTGCTGCGGGCTAAGCGCGGCTCCATCATTACATAGGCGTGTTTAATACTATTCCGCTCAACCAGCACCGTAGCGGCCAAATACATGCTAGCGGTGATGAATGGGAAACAACGTAACTCTTCTTCATAAAGTTCAGCTACGTTGATACCTCCAATAGCGAACTGCTTAAATTGATCAGCTTTACGACGCCGAAAACTTGCTCGCAGCGCTAAGCGCGATATTTCACATATATCTTCTCGCGCAAAATTTTGCGGATGGAGCGCTAAATCGCTAATAGCGCCTTCGCAATACTTTTCCAAAGGCAATAACTGTTGATGCCTAGGTGCTACCAAACGCACGGTACTAGCATAAGTATTTGACGAGCGATGTCTTACTAAGCAATAGTCTGAATACTCATCAAACTCATCTCGCTCAAGTTGTTGGGGATTGGTGGGTTCAAAAGCTAGTTCAGTACAGTACACATCATGACGTAAGCGATAAACACTTCGAATGTCTTCTGTAGTGGAGGCCACTACAGGCTGAAAATAGTTAATATAATGAGCGGCTATTTCCTCAGCTTTTTTCTGAGCAGCATATCGCGTGGTTCTACTAGTAGCTAGACCCACGACCCTTCCCTCAATATTGGTCGGCAATATTTTACCCTTCAAATCTTCACCTTAGTCCATTAAGTGATAATTTAATTACTATATTATTAGATAGTGTTTATTAATTGATACTATCTAATAACGAGAATGTATAGCGTTTTTTGACTTTTAATTTATAAGACAACTTTCTGATTTAACAGCTTTAAAGCCCGTTGATTAAGTTCCAGTTGGAAGAATATGGGTTTAACTGCTCTGATCAGCTAGGCTACGTGCCACTTTAAAAGTAAACATGCTAAAATTACGGCATTTTCAACGCTGTAAATCAGATCTAGCGTATAACAATCGGGTAAGTTTAAGGAACTAGCATGATAATCAAACCCAAGATCCGTGGCTTTATTTGTACAACGACTCATCCGGTGGGTTGTGCTGAAAACGTGCAACAACAAATTAACTACACCAAACAACAAGGTAAGGTAGTCAGTGGGCCCAAACGGGTATTAGTCGTTGGTTCGTCAAGTGGTTACGGCTTGTCTTCGCGAATTGCCGCAGCATTCGGTAGTGATGCCGCTACCATTGGGGTATTTTTTGAAAAACCAGCCACCGAGAAAAAGACCGGAACCGCTGGCTGGTACAATGCAGCGGCCTTCGACCAAAAGGCCCATGAGGCAGGCTTATATGCGAAAAGCATCAATGGCGACGCATTCTCTCATCAAGCCAAGCAGGCAGCTATTAAGCTAATTAAAGAAGATTTAGGGCAAGTTGACTTGGTCATTTACTCTTTAGCATCACCTGTGCGTAAACTCCCCGACAGCGGCGAGCTAGTACGCTCAAGCTTAAAACCTATCGGCGAAACCTATACTGCTACGGCTGTAGATACCAATAAAGACACAATTATTGAAGCCAGTGTTGAACCTGCAACAGAGCAAGAAATTGCCGACACGGTGACAGTTATGGGTGGTGAAGACTGGGAATTATGGATCAATGCTCTTGATCAAGCTGGAGTATTAGCCGAAGGCTGTAAAACCGTCGCGTATAGCTATATCGGTACAGCGTTAACTTGGCCAATTTATTGGGAAGGAGCCTTAGGCAAAGCTAAAATGGATTTAGACCGTGCCGCTAGTGCTTTAAGTCATCAACTTAGCGATAAACAAGGCAGCGCCAATGTAGCTGTGTTAAAAAGCGTGGTTACTCAAGCGAGCTCAGCGATTCCAGTTATGCCTTTGTATATTTCTATGGTGTTTAAAATCATGAAAGAGCATGGCTTACACGAAGGCTGCATGGAGCAAATCTATCGCCTATTTAATGAACGTCTATATCGCCAAGATCAACAACCAGCAGAAGTGGATGAACACAACCGGTTACGACTCGACGACTGGGAACTACGCGAAGATATTCAGCAAGCCTGCGTTGATTTGTGGCCACAAATCACCACAGAAAACCTTAAACAACACACCGATTATGAATACTATAAAGCCGAATTTTTGAAATTATTCGGCTTTGGAGTGACCGGAGTGGATTACGAAGCCGACGTGGACCCACAAGTTCCGTTTGAAGTCATTAATATTGAGTAATCTGCAAGCTATTAGCAAAAGCCCCAAACAAGTTTGGGGCTTTTTTATTCCACTCGATGATAGCGAATACGGCCAGCTCTAGGTAAAAAAGCATCTAATATTTGCCCATCTTTAGAGACTTTATATTCCACCACCTTATCTGCAGATTTAACGATCACTCGATCACCATCAATCTGATAATCCGTAGCCACTCGACTACTGGACTTCATTTGTCCACTTTCAGTAAAAACTAGGCGCTCTCGTTTGCCATAAAAGGTATGCTCAGACTCCCAAGTACCAATTAAAGGATTAAACTGATGACTTACCTGAGCACCAACTAACTGAGGGTAAGCAAAGTATACAAAGGCTAATATACCCAAACCGATCGTAAACAGTGCGGTTAGCAATATTAAGCTTTTTTTCAAATCCAACTCCATAAAAAAGGACGTTAAACGCCCTTTTTCAGTCTGCTATTTCAAAACTAAACTTACAATAAGTTTTCGATTTCTGCCTTACTTTTCAGTACATCGATCAATACTTGATAGCTTGCTTCAGTTTTTACATTCGCCAACTGTTGTAACCAACGTTGAGTTTCATTTTCATCGACTGACTGTGCTTCATTAACTCCAGTGATTTGCATAACCACTTGATCGCCGTTCATCGCGGTAATACGTTCCACTACTTTTTGCTCACCAGGCTTAGCCATGCTAAACAATTGACGAACTATCTGAGGTTCTAGCTCTTGGCTATCGCGCCCCACTTTATACTGAGCTTCTAACTTCAAGTCTTGTTCGTACAACAAAGCATCTAAACCTTCACCTGAAAGCATCGCTGATTTTAAGTTATCTGCATATTCTTGAGCTGCCTTAGTCGCCTTCGACTGAGTTAACGCACTAGCTATCTGAATCTGAACCTCTTCGAACGACTTCAACACAGAAGGCTTATGAGCGGTCACCCGAACAACTATATTACTTTCAGAACCCAATTGAATTGCATCACTATTGAGACCTTCAGCAATAAAGTCTTGGTCAAATAACTTATTTAATACTTGAGTATTAGCTAACTCAGCAGTGGCGTTTGAGCGTGTCAAACCCGCTAAGGTTCTACGTTCCAAGCCAGTTTCTTTAGCAACATCAACTAGAGTGTCAGGAATTTCAAAAGCCACTTCAGCCAAACGTTGAGCTTGAGCGTAAAAAGCACTTTGGGCCTGTTGTTGCTGTAAACGCTGACTAATTTGTGACTCAACTTCAGATAAAGGTTGCACTTGCTCTGCTTGCAGTTCCAACAATTTAATAATGTGGAAACCCGCTTCAGTTTTAACCACATCACTCACTTGACCTGTTTCGCTAATGGCAAATAACGCGCTGTCAAAGGCTTCAGGTAATACGCCGCTTTCAAACCAGCCTAACTCACCGCCATTTTCAGCACTGAAGCTTTCATCAGAGGCCTCTGCCGCTACTTCAGCAAAGTCTTCGCCACCATTAATTCGAGCCAACAGCGATTCTGCCTTCGCTTTGTCTACCGCCTCATCTTCACTAAAGTTAACCAAGATATGGGCAACTTTACGCTGCTCTGGCTGGCTATAACTCTGTAAATGTGCTTGATAGTACTGTTCGATTTCCTGCTCGCTAGGTTGAATTGTTTTGGCTATAGCATCAGCATCAACAATGATATATTCCACATCTACAGCTTCCTCTGTTTGGAAGCTGCTTTGATGCTCTTGATAGTAAGCCTGCATTTCTTCTTCAGTCGGGGCCAGTTGAGAAACAAAGTTATCTACAGGAACGGTAACGTAGCGAAGATCACGAGTTTGTTGGTTTAACTTCACCAATAGTTTTGCTTCACTGGGTAAAGCGAACTCACTTCCCAACAACGCTTGTTGTAATTGTTGGCGGGTTAAATCGGCTCGTATAATGTCTCTAAACTGGGCTGGTTGAAGATTAGCGCGATAAAGAACCGCGAGGTAGCGTTCATTGTCAAAACGGCCATCTACCTGAAACTCTCGCATGCTTAGTATTTGCGATTTAACTTGAGCATCACTAACACGTAGGCCGTATTTATCAGCAGCTTGATCGAGTAGACGATCGTTAATTAAACGCTGCAGCACATCGTTTCTGAATTGTGCGATATAATTTGGGTCAGCCGCTAACTGGTTAAATGCATCACCAAACTGATTCTCTAAACGACCGCGCTCATTTTGATAAGCCTGATCAAATTCTGCTCGGGTAATCGATTCACCATTGACTTCAGCGGCTAATTGCTCACTTGGGCTCGCAATGTAGCTACCTACACCAGCCAGAGCAAAAGATAAAATGACCAAAACTAGAATTATTTTGGCTACCGGACCTTGGCTTCCTTCACGGAGCTTTTCCAACATGCTTAATTACTCTTTACCACATTTAATAATGAAAAAGCGCACCAGAGGATGCGCCTTTGACAGACCGCAAAGACTGCGACTAACAATTTAGTTTACTGCGTCTTTCAACGCTTTACCTGCTTTAAACGAAGGAACGTTAGCAGCGGCAATTTGAATTTCTGCGCCAGTTTGCGGGTTACGGCCAGTTCTGGCGGAACGTTCTTTAACTTGAAAAGTACCAAAACCTACCAAGGCTACGCTATCACCGTCTTTCAACGTATCTGAAATTGCTTCGATAAAAGAATCCAGCGCACGGCCCGCTGCCGCTTTAGAAATGTCAGCGCCTTCAGCAATTTTATCTACGAGTTGAGCTTTATTCACAATTGGTTCCCCTTGTTGTTATTCCTTTTCTTCTAACCACGGGAAGATCCCTTTATCACGGTTGAGAATGAGGCTAGTTAGTCTAATAAGTAAATACTACCATCAATATTAATATCAACGGCTTCCTAGCCAGCCTTAGGCTATAGCCCTTGAACAAGGCTGGCAAGTACTATTTAACGATTGCATCGCGTTTATTTGCATTGACTCAAGCTTTTACTTCGAAGCCTTCCGGATTTTGCTCTAATGCAACCTCAAGAACCTGTTCTATCCAGCGTACCGGAATAATTTTAAGATCACCGATAACATTTTCTGGGATTTCTTCAAGGTCTCGTTCATTTTCTTTGGGAATTAACACTGTTTTAATTCCACCGCGATGCGCCGCCAATAGCTTTTCTTTTAAGCCTCCAATAGGAAGTACTTCACCACGTAAGGTAATTTCCCCGGTCATCGCCACTTCAGCTTTTACTGGATTACCAGTCAAACTAGAAACTAAGGCGGTACACATAGCAATGCCCGCACTAGGGCCATCTTTCGGTGTCGCGCCTTCGGGAACATGCACATGTATGTCACGCTTTTCATAGAAGTCATTGTTGATACGCCATTTATCAGCACGTGAGCGAACTACGGTCATAGCCGCTTGAATTGACTCTTGCATCACATCCCCCAACGAGCCGGTATAAGTCAACTTACCTTTCCCAGGAACTGATGCTGTTTCAATAGTGAGTAAATCTCCACCGACTTCTGTCCAAGCTAGACCGGTTACCATACCTACACGATTATTCTCGTCAGCCTTGCCATAATCACAGCGTTGTACTCCTAAGTAATGACTAAGGTTTTGCTGATTAATCTCTACTTTCTTAATGTCTTTATTCAGTAGAATTTCTTTCACAGCTTTGCGACATAATTTAGAAATTTCCCGCTCTAAGCTACGTACCCCTGCTTCACGAGTGTAATAACGAATGATGCCTATAATCGCGCTGTCATCGATAACTATTTCGTTGGGTTTTAAGCCATTCCGCTTAATTTGTTTCTCTATCAAATGCTGTTTCGCGATGTTAAGTTTTTCGTCTTCGGTATAACCTGACAAACGAATCACTTCCATGCGGTCGAGCAACGGACCCGGAATATTCATTGAGTTTGAGGTGGCAACAAACATCACATCTGATAAGTCATAATCCACTTCCAAATAATGATCGTTAAAGCTGTTGTTTTGCTCTGGATCGAGAACTTCCAATAAGGCTGATGCTGGGTCACCACGCATATCAGAGGCCATCTTATCGATTTCATCGAGCAAAAATAACGGATTTTTCACCGCGACTTTGGCCATCTTCTGAATCAATTTTCCTGGCATAGAACCAATGTAAGTACGACGGTGGCCACGAATTTCAGCCTCATCACGCACCCCACCTAAAGCCATACGTACATATTTACGACCGGTAGATTTAGCAATGGATTGTCCCAACGAGGTTTTACCCACCCCAGGTGGACCGACAAGACATAAAATAGGCCCTTTGAGCTTGTTTACCCGGCTTTGTACGGCAAGATATTCTAAGATGCGTTCTTTCACCTTTTCTAAACCGTAATGGTCTTGGTTAAGCACTTGCTCTGCCTTAGCCAAATCACGCTTCACTTTAGAACGTTTTACCCAAGGCACACTCAGCATCCAGTCAACATAACTGCGTACCACCGTGGCTTCGGCTGACATGGGTGACATCATTTTTAACTTGTTGAGTTCAGCCTGAGTCTTCTCTTTGGCTTCGGCGGGCATCTTGGCTTCTTCAATACGCTGAGCCAATTGCTCAAATTCGTCTTGGCCATCTTCAGATTCACCCAGCTCTTTTTGAATCGCCTTCATCTGCTCATTGAGGTAATATTCTCGCTGGCTTTTTTCCATTTGTTTTTTAACGCGCCCACGGATCTTTTTCTCAACTTGCAGTAAGTCGATTTCCGATTCCATCATCGCCATTAAATACTCTAAACGCTCAGTCACGCTAGCCAGTTCTAATACAGACTGTTTGTCTTCTAGCTTCAGCGGCATGTGCGCAGCCATGGTATCGGCTAAACGGGCTGCGTCATCAATACCGGAAACAGAAGTAAGTACTTCTGGAGGAATTTTTTTATTTAGCTTGATATAGCCTTCAAATTGGCTAATCGCCGAGCGAACCATTACTTCTTGTTCTTTTTCTTCGGGTTGAGCAGACACCACATACTCGGCAGAAGCAACATAATACTCATCTTGTTGGATGATCTCTTCCAATTTGGCGCGCTGACTACCTTCAACCAAAACTTTAACGGTACCATCAGGCAATTTCAGTAGCTGCAAAATATTAGCTACGGTTCCAACGGTGTATAAATCGTCAGCCTGAGGGTTGTCGTTACTGGCATCCTTTTGCGCAACCAATAATACTTGCTTGTCTTGGCTCATCGCACTTTCTAAACAGCGGATGGACTTTTCGCGACCAACAAATAAAGGAATAACCATGTGCGGATAAACCACAACGTCACGGAGCGGTAATACGGGAATTTCAAAACGTTCTGAACGCTCTAAGGTCATGTCGTCCTCTTTACCTTAGCTAATAATCTCTATCAGCATATTGGGTCAAACTTTTGTAGTTTCAATTCTTAGTACAGGATAAATTTAAAAAAAATAGCTTATCGCTGTTTTTTTAAACAACTCGAGTTAACGCAAGCGTCTACGTACCGTACCACGCACCTTTCCTGCCATGCCAATTAAACTTTGTCTGGTATGGCAATGACATAGTGCTACAGCTAGCGCATCTGCGGCGTCAGCTTGAGGGCTAGCCGATAGAGACAACAGTTGAGTCACCATGTGCTGTACTTGGGTTTTGTCTGCCGCCCCCGTACCGACGACGGCCTGCTTTATTTGCCGCGCCGAATACTCTGCCACGGGAATATCTTGACTCACAGCCGCAACAATTGCCGCTCCTCTTGCCTGCCCTAGTTTTAAAGCTGAGTCGGCATTTTTCGCCATAAAAACTTGCTCAATGGCAAACTCATTAGGAGAGAACTGAGCAATAATTTCACTGACACCCGCATGAATGAGCTTTAATCGAGTCGGTAATTCGGCGTCATTTGTACGAATACAGCCACTGCCCAAATACTCTATGCGGCCATAAGCTTGTTTCACTATACCGTAACCGGTAATTCGAGAGCCGGGGTCAATCCCTAAAATAATACTCACTATGCATTACAACTTTTCAGCAAGCTCATCGGATATTTCCCCATTGTGGTAGACTTCCTGTACATCATCATCTTCTTCCAGAGCGTCAATCAAGCCCATTAGCTTAGGGGCAGAATCCTCGTCCAGAAGAACATGAGTAGATGCGATCATCGTGACTTCAGCATGAATAGCCAACAGTTTTTGCTCATCTAAAGCATCTTTAACACGGCCAAAGTCAACTGGCTGCATTAATACATCTACGCTACCATCCTCATTTTCGACCACATCATCCGCACCGGCTTCTAATGCCACTTCCATAATCTGCTCTTCATCAAGCTCAGCAGCAAAAGAAATAATGCCTTTTTTCTCAAATAAATAAGCGACACTACCATCGGTTCCTAGGTTGCCCCCTCGCTTAGAAAATGCATGGCGAATACTTGCAACTGTTCGATTCCTATTATCGGTCATGGTCTCAACTAATACCGCCGTACCGGCTGGCCCGTAACCTTCGTAAACCACCATTTCTAATTGCTGACCATCTAACTCACCGGCACCTCTCTGTATAGCCCGATTCACCGTATCACGTGTCATATTGTTCGACAGCGCTTTGTCAATGGCTGCACGAAGACGAGGATTTGCGTCAGGATCGGAGCCGCCCTCTCTAGCAGCCACCGTTAGCTCCCTAATAAATTTTGTAAATATTTTACCGCGTTTTGCATCTTGAGCCGCCTTACGATGTTTAATATTGGCCCACTTACTATGTCCAGCCATTCATCCCCCTATTCTGCTTATTAAGGCTGATAATAAACCTTAAGTTACGGCTATTCCAAATTTAACATCTCAGCAACAGCATGCTGACTTTACACCATCAAACTCAGTCCGATAAGCCAACCAAGCACCGTCCTAAAACTTATCTACAGATAAACTAAACGCCTATAAATACAAAAGTAATACATAAATATATTCTAACAATATCATGTAATCATTCCCTAACCATTGATATAAATAACAAAACAATAAATAAAAAATATTACGGCTGATGGATATTTAAACAAATAAAACAATTTTATTTTGCACTTAACTTATTGAAAAAATTAACCTATATTTAGTTAATCAAGGGTGTACAAACTATTTGTTATTTAGCATGGAAGGCTATGAACTCAACTGTTAAGAGCAGGATCTTAGCTTCACCTAAGCGCAAGTGCTTAGTTTTAAGTCTGTTTATATTTATTCACAGTACCTGCTTTAGCATGCCAGCCTATGCTGAAATTTGGGTGGTCATTCATGCAGAACAATCTGCACAACTTACTACCAACACCATACGTTCCATTTTCTCTCTTCGACAAAAACATTGGCCAGATGGGCAAATGATCGAGTTAGTAGTAATGGATAACAATACCCCCCTTCACAAACAATTTTGCCTAGACGCTTTACACCTGTTCCCCTACCAGCTCAGTAGAATTTGGGAACGACAGATTTACACAGGAACAGCTGTCACTCCTACAGTGGTTAACTCAGAACAAGCAATACTCGATATAATTAAAAACAACCCCTACGCAATTGGATATGCTAGCCAAGAGGTTAATGATGAAGCTCTTCATTCTTTTGTTGTTAAGTAGTTTCTGCGCTGCATTTTATACCGGGCCGAGCCAAGCAAAAGGCTCATGGGGTGGTTTCGTGTCTGCCAGCTATATCGACGTAAGTGCAAATAATTATTATGGCTATAACTCAGGGGACAGCGGTCCACTATATGAAGCAGGACTGCGCGGCCTCTGGCACTTTAACCCTAGCTGGTCGATAACTGGCTTGATTATAGGAAGGGATAACGGAGACTGGTTTGAAAGCGGTCTAGAGCTGGATTACTTAAGCCTAAACTATCAAACTGCGATAAATCAACAATTAGAACTGACTATCAAGTTGGGTCGTTTTAAATTAACCAATGGTATCTACGGTGCGACTCGAGATGTGCCTTTCACACGACCCAGCATTGTATTGCCGATGTCAATCTACCCGCATATTCTTAAAGAGCAAAGCTTAAGGGCTGATGGTATTCGCATTGATTTAGACCACTTTTCTGCTAGCGGAAAACAATACAGCTTTGCCGCATCCATTGGTCAAGAAAAGTTTGATGAAAGCTTTACTAGGCGTTTCTTGGGGAAAGATCAGAACGGAAAATTTGAAAGTAATTGGAATACCTCATTACATTTGTCAGCCCGCCCCAACTCAAATTGGTACACGGCTCTAGAGTATCGTCGTTTAGAAATGTATTTAAACGACGCCATCGACCTAGCTGACCCACAAAGTCCAGTGTCGCTCCCGTTCGACTTTAACATCGATACTGAACAATACATCGCTTCTCTGCAGTATTCACAACAGCATTATGAATTAACAGCAGAGTATACCATGCGCAGAGGAAGCACTTCTGCCGAAGGTAAAAACTCATTTGCCAAACCACTAGAAGACAATTTTGATGGCAGTATCAATATGAACGCCTATTATCTTCAAGCTGTATACGTCATTAACCCACAATGGAATTTACTCGGCCGCTACGACAGCAGTCATTTTATCGACAACGATATCGAAGCAAACTTAAGAGATCTTGAAGACATTACCATTGGTTTAACTTGGAACTTTCATCGTAACTTCCAATTAAAATTGGAACACCATTGGTTTACCGGTACCTCTATGTTACCGCCAGTTCGAGACTTAAACCTCAATAGAACAAATAATCCAGAACGCTACTGGCGCTTATTTGCTGCACAACTGAGTTATCGTTTTTAGTAATTCACTCTATGCTTAATATGGTAACGCCTAATAAAAATTGTTAGCGGTATAAAGAACAAAAGGAATAACAATGACCTTGAGCCAATTTCCTTTGATGGATCTAAAAAACCGATACATTAGCGTGAGATTAAAGCTTACTTTGGCTTTAATTTTGGCTGCCGGCATTGTTGTAGGCATTTTTGGCGTTACCGCTACTGAGCACTATCAAAATCAACAAGAGCAACTGAAACGAAGCTATCTCGATAACTATTCCTTGGAATTTAACGACCAAATTGAGCGTTTAAGTGACAGTGTCACTTATATCTTCGAAACCCAAACCTTATTAAGTCAAACCAATAGTTTAGCGGAGTTAGACGAGTATTTTGCTCAACGTTTACCCGAGTTGCAATGGCTGCTGCCTATCCATAATGGTTGCACCGTATTTACGGGAGACCAATACCGCTGTGCCAACGTAGATGAACCACCGCCACAGCAACTATTAGAACAAGTCACTTTACTAGCTAGGCCAATGCGGTTACTGCAATGTAATGAACGATGCTTTCTATGGGTTTCACTCCCTATACGAACTAGAAGTGCCGAACAAGGTGTACTCGCTTTTCAGTTAGATTTGGCCGATGCACTGATCAATGTTACACAGCGTGACAACATTGAAGTTGCCATTATAGACCTTGAACGACCTATTTATAAAAGTGTACTGTTAGCCACCAATACCCAAACGCTCAGCCAAAACTGGTTTAACAATGCTATTAAATACCGTAACCACGCCAATATCGAGTTTAAAGTTGAAGATAAAACCATCGTTGGTAAACAGTACCCGATAAAAGATAGCGCCAGCCCGTCATTAAAATTACTCATTTTAAAAGACTGGAGTGAGCAAATACGGCTACAAACTCAATTTTCCGACAAACTGTTAATGTTGCTGCTTTTTACCATGGTGTTAGCCATCGCCATTGGCATCATTCTCATGCGCAGGCCTCTAAATAACTTACGCTACCATACCGAAACCTTACCCAGTATTTTGCAAGAAAATAGCTACCATCCTCAGACCAAATTGCAATTTTTCCATGATGAGTTTGACTCCTTAGATGACATATCTATTGAGTTGGCCAATAACTTTGCCAGAATGAGGGACAACATTGCAGAGAATACCAAAGTATTAGAAAAAATGGCCATGGAAGACCCGTTAACCGAGTTGCCTAATCGCACAGCCTTCCTTACCCAATTAGAAATAGCCCTACAGAAAGCCAAAAGTTTGGGTGATGAAATCAGTCTAATTTATATAGATTTAGATAACTTTAAAACTATAAATGATACTTTGGGACATGACTTCGGTGACTTATTATTAATACAAGTAGCCAAAAGAATCAAACACCTAGGAAAATCAACATCAGGCACTTACCGCTTAGGTGGCGATGAATTTACCTTACTGATCAACAATCAAGATAAAGACAGCGTATTAGGTTTCGCCTATAGCCTAGCCCGAGATATCGCTCAAGATATCACCATATCGGGTGTATCAATGCGCGTAACACTTAGCATTGGCATTGCCACAGCGAAACAAGCCGAATACGATTCACAGTTATTAATCAAATACGCTGATTTAGCGATGTACTCTTCCAAACGCCGAGGTCGAAACTGCTGCACGCACTTTGACATTGAGCTTGCTCGCCAGAATGACATGGTATTTACTATTGAGAATCAGTTCCAAAATGCCATGACCCACGACCAACTCGAGCTATTCCTACAACCTCAGATATCGATGAGCCAGCAACAAATTATCGGTTTTGAATTACTACTACGCTGGAACCACCCAAGCCAAGGCTTAATGAATCCAGGCCAGTTTTTAGACATAGTTGAAGCTGGTCGGCATATCCTGCCGTTAGGTTACTGGGTGATAGAAAAATCCATCGCACTATTAGAGGAATTACATCAACAGGGACGGCAAGGATTAACCATTGCCTTCAACATTAGCGGAAGACAATTCGAAGACAAACATTTTGCTAAAAGGCTCATCAGTAAATTTAACACGGCGAATATCGGTGACAATTATCTAGAATTAGAAATTACTGAAAGTGTCGCTGTGCAAAACTACCAACAAGTAAAAAGCCAACTCAAAGAAATCCGCAAGCAGGGAATACGAGTGGCCTTTGATGATTTTGGCAAAGGTTTTACTTCGCTGAGTTACTTAAGCAATTTGGCCTGTGACAAAATTAAATTTGACCGAGAATTCGGTCATAACGCCCTCTCTTCCAAGCCAACACAAAATATCGTACTCAGTATGCGCGAGTTAATTAACACTCTAAACTACGAAATTCTGGTCGAGGGCGTCGAAACCTTAGAGCATGCTAACTGGCTAAAGAAAAATGGATTCGACAAAGTGCAAGGCTACTTTTTCGGCCGGCCTCAATCTAAATCAGAGGCACTAGATTTTTACCAACGCTGTAGTGATAAAGGTGCTTTATTAGATAAAAATGACCAAGTCATTCACCTTCATCCATTAATCCACATGCCCAAAGCCAATAGTAACTAAACAAGACCTTAATACAAAATAGGCGAGCCAATGGCTCGCCTACTTTGTTATGTAAATAACTATTTAGTCTCAGGTAATTGCACCTGCAATGCCAACTCATTAAGCGCAACCGGATTGGCTGCACTTGGCGCGCTGGTAAGCGGACAAGCAGCTGTAGCCGTTTTCGGGAATGCCATAACATCACGAATCGAGTTAGCGCCAGTCATTAACATTACCAAACGATCTAAACCAAAGGCCAAACCTGCATGAGGGGGCGTTCCATATTGCAGAGCTTCAAGCAAGAAACCAAATTTCTCTTGTGCTTCTTGCTCGCTAATACCTAACACTTTAAAGGCTGCGGCTTGCATATCTTGCTGGTGAATACGCACGCTCCCCCCGCCTAATTCACACCCATTAAGCACCATATCATAAGCATTCGACAACACCCCTTCCGGCGCGCTAACTAACTGCTCTGGACTAACGCCTGCTACTGGCGCAGTGAAAGGATGGTGAATCGCATGGAATTGGCCATCTACTTCTTCAAACATGGGGAAGTCAACTACCCACAACGGCTTCCATTCATCAGACACTAAACCTAAGTCTTCACCCACTTTCAAACGTAAGGCGCCCATGGCTTCACATACCACGTTGACTTTATCTGCACCGAACAAAATTAAGTCGCCATCTTGAGCTTCACAACGTTCTACAATCGCACTAGCTACTTGTTCATTTAAGAACTTAAGAATAGGAGACTGTAAGCCCTCAAGACCCTGACTAAGTTGGTTCACCTTCATCCAAGCCAGACCTTTAGCTCCATAAATACCGACATATTTACCGTAATCGTCGATTTGTTTACGCGACAAACTAGCGCCGCCAGGCACGCGTAATACCGCTACACGGCCTTTGGCATCATTAGCCGGGCCTGAAAAGACTTTAAACTCAACCTCTTTGAGTAAATCAGCCACATCCACCAACTGCATAGGGTTACGTAGATCTGGCTTATCTGAGCCATATAAGCGCATCGCTTCGGCGTAGGTCATTTGTGGAAATTCACCCAAGTCCACATCTAACATGGCAATAAACAACTCACGAATCATTTGCTCAGTTACAGCCATTACTTGGTCGGAACTCATAAACGAGGTTTCGATATCGATTTGAGTAAACTCAGGTTGGCGGTCGGCACGCAAATCTTCATCACGGAAACATTTTACGATTTGGTAGTAACGATCCATCCCCGACATCATCAACAATTGCTTAAAGATTTGCGGAGACTGTGGCAAAGCAAAGAATTGACCTTTGTGAGTACGGCTTGGCACCAAGTAATCACGCGCCCCTTCCGGTGTCGCCTTGGTCAAAATAGGCGTTTCAATATCTAAAAAGCCATTGTCTTCCATGAAGCGACGAACAAAGCCTGTCACCTTGGCACGAAACATCATTCGCTGGGTCATCTCAGGGCGACGTAAATCTAAATAACGATAACGTAGGCGCTGCTCTTCTGAGTTATCTTGGTTGCTATCTAGCGGGAGTGGCGCTGCGCGGTTAAGAATTTCCAACTCCAAGCCCAATAGCTCCACCTCTCCAGTACGCATATCTTGGTTAACTTGGCTATCTGGACGGGCACGAACTCGGCCTTTCAAACGAATACAAAACTCATTACGTAAACTATTGGCTGTATCGAATACTTCAGCGCGGTCTGGATCAAACACCACCTGCACAATACCTTCTCGGTCACGCAAGTCGATGAAGATAACACCGCCCAAATCACGACGGCGGTTAACCCAACCGACTAAATTTATTTCTTGATCAACTAGTTCTTTGGTGACTTGTCCACAGTAAACAGTGCGCATTTGGCCTTTCCCGTTTTACGTTTTTAAAAATTTAGCAAATGAATAACTCTGATGGAGCCATTTGGCGACATCAATGAGTGAAAGGGCGATAGTATAAAGGAAAGCGACCATAAATAAGAATAGCGATAGAGCAATAAATCTAGTGCATACCACAATTTTGCCAAAGACAAGGGCGCTTTAGCTAGTTACAATGCCCTACTGATACTATTTTACTTTTTTACAGTCGCGTTTGCGCTCGAGAACCAGCCATGCAAGGCAAAGATACTCTATTTTCCCAACCCATCACCCAACTTGGTGAGTTTCGTTTTGACGAGCAGGTCGCCGAAGTTTTTCCCGATATGATCCAACGTTCGGTTCCTGGGTATAGCAATATAATCTCAACCATTGGACATTTGACGGGGCAATTTCATCAAGCCAATAGCAAGCTCTATGATTTAGGCTGTTCTTTGGGCGCAGCAACCATGGCGATGCGCCGAGCGGTGACTAAACCAGCAGTGGAAATTATCGCCGTAGATAATTCGGTGGCCATGCTTGAGCGTTGTCAAAAGCACCTCGATGCTTTTCGCAGTTCAGCCCCTGTGAACCTGCTCTGTGAAGATATATGTAAAGTTGAAATCAGCCAAGCCTCAGTAGTAGTGTTAAATTTCACTCTACAATTTGTCGCTCAAGAGCAACGCTTAAGCCTGCTCAAAAAAATCTATGACGGCATGTTCCCAGGTGGGTTATTAATTGTCAGTGAAAAATTTCATTTCGAGCAAACCAGCACCCAAAACTTAATTAGCGAACTACACCTCGATTTTAAACGCGCCAATGGTTACAGTGAGTTGGAAATTAGCCAAAAACGCAGTTCTTTAGACAATGTATTAGTTACCGATACCATTGCCCAACACAAACAACGTTTTACCGAAGCCGGTTTTTCCGCCAGCGAACTGTGGTTTCAGTGTTTTAACTTTGGCTCTTTGGTTGCGATAAAGTAGCAAGCCAAGCGCGCCTGATTAATTGGGCTGAGAAATAAAAAGACTCAATCCAATTAACGGTTAATTAACGACATATTAAGCTTCTAGCAATGCCGAAATTTTATCGGCGAAGGGCAGCAGCTCAGCACTATCAACCATGGTTCGAGCATGGCTACGGGCTTCTGCCAATGAACCAGGAATAATATGAAAATGCACATGGGGAACGGTTTGACCGGCTTGCTCACCGTTAAACTGAACCAAACTTATTCCCTCTACCTTCATTGCTTGCTTTACCGCTTCGGCCACTTTCTTAACGGTTTTAATGGTGGCTGCTGCGCCGTCTTCCGATAAATCAAACAGGGTTTCTGCCGCTTCTTTAGGAATCACCAAGGTATGGCCATCTGCCTGTGGCATGATGTCCATGAACGCCAAAGTATATTGGTCTTCATAAACTTTTAAGCAGTCCATTTCCCCACGAATAATCTTCGCGAAAATATTGTTGTTATCGTAACTCATAATATTGATTCCTAATGCTTTTCAATCGCTAATAGTAGTACTTAAGCAAGCATTATTGCACACCTAGCGCCTGTAGCAAGTCAGCTTGATCAAAGTAACGCTCACCAACAAAGCTAATCGCGTGGTTGCCGAAGCGCCTCAATGAACCGGGCTGTTTTACCCCCATTGGCCAAAAAAACCAACGCTCTAAACGCTGCGAACCGACTACATAACCATTTTCATCAAATACGCTACTCAGTCGCTCGCCTCGCGGTAGTTTTAACAAATGCCGCCATGAAGCAAGCTTATAGCGCTGTTGAAACAACGGCTCCGAGGCGGTGATTGGGCTCAAACCAACAATTTGATGGGTATCGGCGCTTATCGACACTCGCATATTACGTGTAGCGTCTACCCTATGCATCAACACGGGCTCCTGACCAAGCTGCTGTGTGGCTAAATAAGGCTGATTCATGGGTAACATTAAGGTATACCAACAACCACAAAGGTGAATACTGTCATAGGCGATGATATTAAGCTCCGGGCTTAAGTGAATGCGAAAAACCAAGGCATCATGCTGCCCCGCCACCCAATCGATGGCACTTAACTTAGGCCGCTGCTTAAACCACAAAATGTAATTGAGTTGTATTGTAGTCTGCTGCTTAAACCGCCCGTAGCTAATTTTTGAAAAACTCACCGCTCTACTTAAATCAACAGCTAAATGTTGCTGCTGCCAAACCGGACTAGCCGGAAGGTTATTTGGGTCGGCTCGTTCAATTAACCACTGCGGAGCGTGCCAGCGCAGCAAGTGTTGCACTTGTACCGCATCGGTTAAGCGTCCTAAACTATCCCGTTGTAAAGACTCAATAAGCGCAGGACTAGTTTCATCTGGTACAAATAAACGGGCTCGGTGAGGAGAAAACCCACTATAAGGCCGCTGACTTGCTGTTAACCAAGCTTGTGTCAAGTGGCTTTGTTCATCAACCACCGCTCGAGCAAATACCCGCGAGCTTAACGGATACACACCCGCTATTTTTGCCAATGCTGAATAATCATCTTGTGGCCTTAACCGTTCTAATATGATTGAAGTACTAGCTTCTGCTTGCAAATAATACTGCTTAGCTTTGGCTAAGCAGTGGTTTGCAAAACCAGAAAAATTATCTTGCTGATATTGCTTTAACCATTGTCGTTGGATACCTGAGTCTAGGTTATGCCATTCCAACTGCAGGCCTTGCTGTGCAGTTTGATGCATAGCATTGACGATATCTGTTTGTGCAACTGAAGACTCAGCCTGTTCTATGAAACTATAAATAAAACGCGTCGAGCGCAGTGCGGGGTGCCCTTTAACTCGGGTGCCTTCCAATGTGCCAACCCGTTTTTCTAGCAAGCTATCTAGTGCCTGTAAACTATTGGCGCAAACGTAAGACTCTGGCAGATAACTACTGCAGCTTTGTAATAAAAAGCACCCTATAACAATGAGCCAACTAGATAACCACTTTCTATCCACGCTCTCTCCTCTTAAAAATCATATACTTGTTATGCTCGGCAATATTCACTATTCCCCAACACTAAAAAGTATGGCAAGGCAATAAATCTGTAATAAAAGCGTCATATGCTAACAACTTTCAATTTAGTAACGATGGTCATGATAAAATCCACCCTTGAGATTTTCATTTGCTTCTTTCGATTAGGCTTAGTTAGCTTTGGTGGCCCCGCCGCCCACCTTGGGTATTTCCAACAAGAGTTTGTGAATAATAAACAATGGCTATCCCAAGGTCATTACGCAAACTTGCTTGCCTTGAGTCAGTTTCTACCTGGCCCTGGTTCTTCACAAGTAGGCTTTGCCATCGGCTTACACCGTGCTGGATTACTCGGTGCAATGGCGGCTTTTACAGGCTTTACTCTGCCTTCGGCACTGTTAATGACAAGTTTAGCCTTAGTTTCACAACTCGGCGCTCAACTCCCCTGGATGGACGGTTTAATTGCGGGTTTGAAAATTTCAGCTCTAGTTGTGGTTATCGAAGCTGTCAGTCAAATGTATAAGCAGTTCTGCCACAATAAGTATTTGATCACCGCCTGTGTTTTAAGCTGTTGTGCGCTGTTATTAGTTCCGAGCATCACCAATCAGCTTAGCTGCTTGGCGGCAGCGGCACTAAGCGGGAGATTATTGCATAAACGTCTAGTAAAGCCGCAAAATGAGAGTCTCCTTGACTCAAACAATCACGCAGGCATACGTTGGCTATATCTGGGCATTTTCGTTTTGTTAATGGTACTAACTTTGCTACCTACGCAATCAAACTTAGCCACCTTTAGCCATTTCTATCAAGCCGGAAGCTGGGTATTTGGCGGCGGCCACGTTGTACTACCAATACTACAGCAATCACTCGCTCAGCAGCTTTCACCAGACCAATTGTTAAGCGCCTATGCCGCTGCACAAGCGGTACCAGGCCCAATGTTCAGCATTGCCAGTTATTTAGGTGCCATTATGAGCCTCGAGTCCCCCATATTAGGCGCAACATTAGCGACCATAGCCATATTTTTACCCGGGCTGTTATTGGTATTAGCTTTTGTGGATGTTTGGCAGGTAATTGCTCAACAAACAAAGTTTGCCGCAGCTATTCAAATGTTAAATGCCGCAGTTGTAGGCCTATTAGTCGCGGCTATGTACCAGCCTATATTCAGCAGCGCAGTAAGTACTAATCTAGATATGGTATGTGTACTGTTAGGACTATTTTTACTACGAGTGCTGAAACTATCAGTATTATGGTTACTAGTGACACAGGCCTTCACCGGAGCGTTTTTACTGGGCTAACATTTAAACAAAAAACCGCCTTAGACGGTTTTTTATTTTACTCATTTACAGCTTAAATGCGCCGACTTCTTTATGTAGTTTATCGGCAATTTCATCTAGTTCAGTAGCGCGTTGAGAACTGGATGCAGCTTGCTCAGCTAGCTCTATTGAGGCGTCTTGGATCCCCTGGGTATTTCTCCCAACTTCCTCGGTTACCGCCCGTTGCTCTTCCGCTGCACTCGAAATCTGCGTTGCCATATCACTAATGTGGGTGATTGAATTAGTAATACTCTCTAGCATCTCAGCAGCTTTAGTAGCCTCTTCCACGCTAATATTGGCGAGTTGTTGGCTTTCGTCCATAGTTTGCACTGTACTCAGGGTGTTTGCTTGTAAACGCTCCAGCATTGTCTTGATTTCTTCCGTAGAACTTTGGGTGCGTTGCGAAAGATTACGTACTTCATCAGCCACCACAGCAAAACCTCGACCCTGCTCACCAGCGCGAGCAGCCTCAATCGCGGCATTTAGAGCCAACAGATTAGTCTGCTCAGCAATCCCTTGAATCGTAGTTAGAATGTCACTAATTTCTTGAGTATTACGCTCTAATTCCTGAACAGTTAACACAGCACCATCCAATTGCCCTGCAAGACTACTGACCTGCTGTTGGTTACGTCCAATTAAGACTTTACCTTGCTCAGAAAACTCAGCAGACTCACGCGCCGCTTCCGCGGTTTGTTCGGCGTTGTTGGCAACCTCATTGGCAGTAGCCGCCATTTCATTTACCGCAGTAGCCACTTGAGTTACTTCGGCTTGCTGACGTTCAATTTGCTGGTTTGAGTCTTGTGTTGATTGGTTAGCTAATGTCGCCGCTTGTTTTAGATGGTCGGCATCTTGTGCAATCTCTTTCATTAACTCATGCAATTGTTGAATGAATCGGTCAATACCTGTGGCTAAGTGACCAATTTCATCTTGACGCTGCAGATCAATCCGCTTGGTCAGATCACCGTCGCCAGATGAAAGCTCATTTATTGCTTCACCTAATACCTCAATCGGTTTAAGCATGGCACTAATTACCTTCAACATCACCACAGCAATCACCACAAATAAGATCACCGCAAACACTGCTGAGTTACGAATTAAGCCATTAACCGGTGCCAGCGCTGCCTTTTTATCGAACACAAACATCAAGTACCAATCCGTTCCTTCGATGGGTGCTACACTCACAAAACTTGCTTTATCACTAACTCTAACTTCACTGATAGCCGAGGTCTTAGCTTGTTCTTGAATTAACCCAGCATTTAGCTCTGCTGATAACTCATTGATATTTTTGAGCACCAAATCTTTGTTGGAATGAATAATGATGGAGCCTTGTCGGTCTACAATCATCGGGTAAACATGCTCATTGGCCAAATTTAACACTCGTTGGGTAACACTGTCTAAACCTAAGTCGCCCGCATAAACCCCACCGCTCACACGCTGCGCTACCGATATCACCATTTTTCCAGAGGTGGCATCTACATAGGGAGCAGAGATGAACGAACCATTGGCCTGAGCGCCTTTATACCAAGGTCGAGTACGCGGATCATAGCCTTCCGGCAGTGTTTCATTCGGATCATGCATGGTCATCTCACCGTCACTACTACCGAAGTAAAAATAGATAAAATCACCACTATTTTTCGCTTGAACTAAACTGTCTAGAAACGTGTTGGCCTTAGGATCGGCAACCATACCTCGTGCAATAGCTAATTTTGATTCAAACCACAAGCTCACCTGATCACTAGCCGCTTGCCCTAACTGACTAGCTTCTGCGGCGATGTCTTCTCGCGTTTCTTGGCTCAACGCTGTTGCTTGAAACCAAGTCTGCACCGCGCTTAATACTGCCAATAAAACTAATATAGTTAAGATTAAACGCTGTTTAATCGATAATTTGCCCATTTAACTTTCCTCTTACATTACCGCTTTATATTTTTATTGTGAATATTCAATTGATTGGCTTTAAAATGTGCTAGTATTTGCTACTTACAAACGCTAAACAAACCTTGCCTTATTATTTATGAATGAGTGTTTAAAATTGGTATTTACGTTACCTTGTTTGTGGTTGAGCTTTAGTGCACCGCTGGCGGCTCAAGTTGAACAGTTTGCATACGATGATTTCATTATTAGTGATTGCCCCAGCACAGCCGCTACTCTGAGTAGCAGTGACCCACAAACGCTAGCTTCGCTAGAACAACAAAGCCAAGAGCTTATCGACACAGTGAATAACAGCCTTTTAGTGTCAGCAATCCCTCATCTAAGTATCGACAAAAATCAGCAAAGCTATAGAAAATTTTCATTAAATAAAAAAACCATGAAGCTCAGTCAAAACAAAACAAATTCTGGGGTGTTTATTTATGGCTGGCAAAATCAAGACTTTGAATGGTTCAATAGCTATAGCTCTAATCAAAGTACCTTGAGCCCTCGCCCTTTTTTAGCGCTAGCTCGCTACCGACAACAAACTCTGGCTTTTGCTAGTGCCAGCCTAGTTAAGCAACAACAGTTAACTACGTTATTGGAAGACGACTTTATTAAACAGCGTGAACCTTTAATTGTTTTTATTCGACTTGACTCGGCTATCTCAGAACATAGTACGCAGCTTTTAGATATTGCCCATTTACAGCATCGGCAATATGGTGATCTTTTGATAGCCAGCCGCGGATTGTCGATATGTGATAGTGGCCGTTTCAACAATGATAATATGCAACCATTAGTGTGGATAAAAATAGCGCCTAACTAATTATATTTATCAGCGACAGCTAAACGGCAGCTCGCCAAGCAAAGCTAAAGCTTGCTACAATTGCCACAACTTCCTAGCGACAACCAGTACTTACGTCTGATGATAGATTTTTCTGATTTTTACCAAATTATCGCAAAAAACCGTTTAAAACACTGGCTTTATACCCTGCCAGCACAACTTGGTGACTGGCAAAAAGAACATGCTCACGGTGACTTTCCTCGTTGGCAACGAGTACTCAATAAATTCCCCCAGCGAACAACTCGGCATATTGATCTCACTGAGCAGGTAAGCATCGGTAAAGCAGACGAGCTTAGCGAGGGCGAACGCAAAAAAATTGAAAACTTACTACGCCATTTCCACCCTTGGCGCAAAGGCCCGTTTAACATTTATGGTATTCACATCGATACAGAATGGCGCTCTGACTGGAAATGGGAACGCTTACGTCAGCATATTTCGCCCTTACAACATCGTTATGTGCTAGATGTGGGCTGCGGCAGTGGTTATCACATGTGGCGAATGTTAGGAGATGGCGCAGAATTTGTGGTGGGGATCGACCCTTCGACCTTATTTTTAATGCAATTTGAAGCTATTCGAAATTTCGCTAATCAAGAGCAGCGGGTTCACCTACTGCCTTTAGGCATACAAGAACTGCCCAAATTACGCGCTTTTGATACGGTATTTTCTATGGGGGTGCTATATCACCGCCGCTCTCCTATGGATCACTTGATTCAATTAAAGGAGCAATTACATACAGGTGGTGAGTTAGTGTTAGAAACCTTAGTGGTGGATGGTGACGAAAACCAAGTTCTAGTCCCCGCAGGGCGCTATGGGAAAATGCCCAATGTCTGGTTCTTACCCAGTACCTCTGCCCTAAAACGTTGGTTAGAAAAAGTCGGTTTTATAGATGTGCGTATCGTAGATATTGATACCACCACCATTGAAGAGCAACGCAGCACTTCGTGGATGACCCATGAATCGTTAAGAGATTACCTAGACCCCAATAACAGTTCGGTTACCGTTGAAGGGCTCCCTGCGCCCAAACGTGCTGTTTTAATTGCAATAAATCCAGACTAAGCGATTTCGTTACGCTATGATGATAATGTCTACCGCTTTATCTTTGTCAAATGGAAATGAACTATGAAACTGCTTCCTATTATTTCATTGTCTCTGCTACTTAGCGCTTGTGCCACGCAACAATATGAGCAACAACATCAGCAAACGATGGAACAACTCGAACAAATCTCAACACAACAGACAGCGCTCCTGAGTCAATGTGATAAGGCCTCTGAACAATTGCGGTCTCAGCAGCAGCATTTTGAGCAATTAGATGAACACATAAGCGCCATCGTTATTCCCAGTCCTAACGTACAAAAACCGAGCACAAAAACATGTAATAACCAAACCAGTTATAACTTGGGCAATAAAACGGTGTTAGGTGAAGCAGAATGGGTGAGTTTAGAGCGTCAAACAAACGCTTTTCAAGCAAGAATTGATACCGGTGCGTCGACTTCATCGCTAAACGCTACCGACATTGTTCAATTCGAGCGCGATGGTAAAAATTGGGTGCGATTTAATATGCGCCATCAACGCCTAGATAAAGACATTATAATAGAGCGGCCTGTAGTGCGTAATGCCGAAGTGATTCAATCGTCGACCAACAGTGTAGATAAACGCCCAGTAGTGTCGATGTTAGTTAAATTAGGACCGATCACTGAAAAAACCGAGTTTACCCTTACCGACCGTAAACACTTAAGCTACCCAGTATTGTTAGGCCGTAGCTTCTTAAAAGACATTAGTGTGGTTGATGTCAGCAAAAAGTTTACCCAAGCAAAGCCCACCTTTAAGGATTAACCCCCATGAGCTCCCGCAATACTTTCTATTTTATTGTAAGCCTGTGCATGCTCATCGGGATTAGCATGACCTTGTATCGCCATATTCAGTTCGAGGTACCTTGGAAACCAGGTGAAAAACGTCAAATTTGGTCAATAGAAGCCAAAGTTGAATTTGATGCCAATGGGGGCAGTATAGAAACGGTGCTGGCCCTACCGCAAACTCAACAAGGTTTTACTCGAATTCATGAATCAACAGCCTCACTCGCCTACGGCCTTTCTTTTGTTAACGATCAAAACAATCCTCGTGCTATTTGGACCAAACGCACTGCACAAGGACATCAGGAAATGTATTATAAAGTCGATTTTTTAGTCGACCCCAAAGCAACAGATATCTACCAACCACAAGTACCCAATACTCCCTTTACTGAATATCCAGAACCTTACTTCACCGCGGCTAATCACCTAGTAAAACAAGCTGAAGAAGTCTCTGCAGATGCCTACAGTTTTACCCGGGAGTTAATTAAAGCCCTCACCGACGAAGCCGCAAACAGTAACCAAAATACAGGCTTAATATTAAACTACAAACCCAAAAATCAGCTCATCGTAGATCTACTCAATAATGCCCACGTACCCGCCCGCATTGTACGGGGTTTAGAGTTGGAAGATGGGCGACGCAGACAAAGTATTACCGAATATATTCAAGTATTTAAAGACGAGAACGATTGGCAAATTTTTGATTTATCTAGTGCTTCTCAGGGACGTCCTGCCAATACCTTATTGTGGGAATACAACGGTAATAGCCTATTAGAAGTAGTGGGCGGAAACGACTCTCAAGTCACCTTCTCGATACTTTCGGTGGAGCAAAGTGCACAATCCGCGGTAGCCCCAAAAATTAGCGAAGCGGATTTCTTAAACTTCTCTATTGATAGTCTTCCGCTGGAAGAACAGGCGCTGTTTAAAGGTATTTTGCTGATCCCTATTGGGGTTTTGATTGTGGTGTTATTGCGCGTATTGGTGGGCTTAAAAACCTCCGGCACTTTCATGCCAGTATTGATTGCGATGGCCTTTATGCAAACCTCACTGGTGACTGGACTAATTGGCTTTTTATTAGTAGTTGGTACTGGCTTAATTATTCGTGGTTACTTATCTCACTTAAACTTGTTATTAGTCTCGCGAATATCGGCGGTAATTATTACGGTGATTGGTATTATCTCCATCTTTAGTGTCATTAGCTTTAAGATGGGTTTAACCGAAGGTCTTAAAATCACCTTCTTCCCTATGATTATTCTTTCTTGGACTATTGAGCGGATGTCAGTGCTGTGGGAAGAAGAAGGCGCCAAGGAAGTGGTATTACAAGGCGGCGGTAGCTTACTAGTAGCAGTACTCGCCTTCTTAGCGATGAATAATGAATACGTGCGCCACCTCACCTTCAACTTCATGGGTATCCAATTTATCGTATTGGGTATTATCTTGATTTTAGGTAACTACACCGGCTATCGCTTATTAGAGCTACGCCGTTTTCAACCGCTCGCGGATAGGGAGGACTGATGCTAGGTCAATTCACCAGTCCTTTTAAGCTTGCACGTAAGGGTATTATGGGCATGAATCAACGGAATACCCGCTATATAAGCCGTTACAACCCGCGTAAGCTCTACCCTTTAGTGGATAATAAACTCAAAACCAAGATTATCGCACAGCGCGACAAGGTCACCATTCCTGCTTTAATTGGGGTGGTGCGAACTCAGCATGATATTCAATCTATCATTCCACTGCTGCATAAGCACTCCGGCTTTGTGATTAAACCAGCTAAAGGGTCTGGCGGTAAAGGGATCCTAGTGATAACCAAGCAGCAAGGGGGATTGTTTTTTAAACCCAGTGGCGCGCAGGCTACAGAAGAAGATATTAAACGCCATTGCTCAAATATCTTAGCCGGCTTGTTCTCTCTTGGCGGCAGCCCAGATGTAGCGGTTATTGAGGCCCTAATCGAATTTGATTCCTGCTTCGACGGTTTTAGCTTTGAAGGGGTTCCCGATGTACGCGTTATTGTATTTCAAGGTTACCCGGTGATGGCCATGATGCGCCTGTCAACGGCCGCTTCTGACGGCAAAGCTAACTTACACCAAGGCGCAGTGGGCGTTGGCATCGACATCGGCACAGGTAAGGCACTACATGCGGTGCAATTTGATAGACCGATTGAAGTACACCCGGATACCGAGCGCCCCCTTAAAGAGCTAGAAGTACCTCATTGGCAACGCTTATTAGAGCTTGCGGCAAACTGCTATGAGATGTCAGGTATGGGCTATTTAGGAACCGATATGGTATTGGATAAATCCAATGGCCCTATGTTATTAGAGCTCAATGCGCGTCCCGGATTAGCCATTCAAATAGCCAATGGCGAAGGCATTCTGCCACGCTTAAAACTGGTTGAGAAAATAGTCGCCGAAGGCCAAAAGCTTAGCCCATTAGAACGAGTTGAATTTAGCAAAAAAGAATTTTCTCGATAAAACCAAATAAAAAAAGCACCCTAGATCAAGACGTTTACAAAACGTGGTCCTAGGTTTTTTTAGTCAAAGCATAAGGGTGCTGTTTTACTGGTTAATTCCAGCATGCCGCCCCCTTTCTCTTGGCAAAAATTTTTTCTGAGGGATTATCTAAGGATTCAGTTGCTCTTTTCTCTTTAGGCATTGGTCTACGTAATCTGCGGTTAGGCGATAATCTCGTAGTTGCAAGAAAGCATTGTT